>Ga0066428_1000012_pt1 | contig 56731 bp, 47 predicted proteins | sample LakWasMet40_LOW7_2_FD_59516 | JGI IMG/M metagenome (GOLD analysis project Ga0066428, IMG submission 59516) | Freshwater sediment methanotrophic microbial communities from Lake Washington under simulated oxygen tension - Sediment Metagenome 40_LOW7 | ecosystem: Environmental > Aquatic >...
CTCGAGCACGGCATGCCGCCCGCCGGCGGCATGGGCGTCGGCATCGACCGCCTCTGCATCCTCCTCACCGGCGCCGAAAGCATCCGCGACGTGATCCTGTTCCCGTCGCTCCGTCCCGGCGGAAGCGGCGATAAGCAATAAGCTTCAGGCGATAAGCCAGAAACAGATTGGCACCGTGAGCTTACAGCCTATCGCTTAGAGCTTACCGCTTACACCATGCCCTGGCCTGTCTATCTCGCGCTGAAGCAGCTCTTCCCGTCGGGGCGCCGGGTGCCGTTTTTCACGCTGATCTCCGTGCTCGGTGTTGGCCTGGGCGTGGCGCTGATGCTCGTCACGATGAGCATCATGGGCGGCTTCGGCCACCAGATCAAAAAGATGATCATCGACACCCAGGGCGAGGTGCAGGTGAAGGCCCGCGTGCTGCTCGACCAACCCGCGGCCGCGCAGGTTGAGAAGGTGCTGGCGGCGGCGCCCTCCGTCGCGGCCTATGCGCCTTATGCGTCCGGCATGATCATGATCGAGTATCAGGGCCGGCCGGGATTCCCTGCCATCCAGGGCTTCAATTACGAGCAGATGAAAAAGGTCGTGCCGCTCGAGCGCTATCTCATCTCCGGCTCGCTCGACAACCTTGACGACGACTCCGTCATCCTCAGCTCGCTGCTGGCCAGCTCGCTCGGCGTGCGGGTGGGGGATGTCGTCAGCATCTACTCGCCGCTGGCGCTGGAGCGCGCCCGGCAGAACGAGCTGCTGCTGCCGCGTGACGTCCTTGTCGCCGGCATCTTCCACGTCGGCCACCAGCAGCTCGACAGCTCCACGGTGCTGTGCTCGCTGCGCCTGATGCAGGATCTCTACGGCCTCGAGCAGCGCGTGCACGGCTACAACGTGCGCCTCAGGCCCGGCACCGATGAATACGAGGCCGCGGCCCTGCTCAACGGCCGGCTGCCGCCGGACACGCGGGCGTTGACCTGGTTCGAGGCCAACGCCGACTTCCAGGCGGTGCTGGCCTTCGAGCGCAACATGATCTTCTTCCTCCTTACGTTCATTGTCGTCGTGGCGGCGTTCTCCATCACCAGCTCGCTGCTCGTGACCGTGGTGCGCAAGACCCGCGAGATCGGCCTGCTCGGTGCCATGGGCGGCCGCGCGCGGCACATCGCGGCGAGCTTCTGCGTGCAGGGCCTGTTCATCGGCCTGGCCGGCACGGCGCTAGGTCTGGCCGGCGGGTTCACGCTGCTTTATTTCCGCGACAACATCGTCGGCTTCATCGCGCGGATGACCATGGGGCCGGACGCCTTCGCGAAATTCTACCAGTTCAGCTCGCTGCCGGCAAACACGACGCCCAAGGACGTGGCGATCATCATCATCTTCTCGATCCTCGCCTCGACCATCGCCGGGCTCATTCCCGCGTGGCGCGCCGCGAAGCTCAAACCCGTGGAGGCCCTTCGCAGCGAGTAACTCGCTGCGCAACGCCCAACGTTTAACTTTTAACCCGCAACGCTCAAACCGGTCCATGTCCGTGCCTGCATCCGATTCCTTAAATGTTGGAAGTTCAGCGTTAAACGTTGAGCGTTCCGCTGCAGTCCTGCGCTCGGCCGGCGTGCGCAAAACCTACCCGAGCGGCGACCGCACGCTCGCGGTGCTGCAGGGCGTGGATTTTTCCGTCAGAGCCGGCGAGACCGTCTCCATCCGGGGCGAGTCCGGCTCGGGCAAGAGCACGCTGCTCAACATCCTCGCCGGGCTGGACCGGCCCGACAGCGGCGAACTCTTCTGGGGCGCCGAGGCCGCGCATAATCTTTCGCTCGGCGAACTCACCGCCCGTCGCGGCCGGTTCCTCGGCATGGTGTTCCAGTCCTATTACCTGATCCCCGAGCTCGACGCCTTCGCGAACGTCCTGATGGGCGCGCGCATGATTGGCGGGGTGGGGGCCACCGAGCGCGCCCGCGCCACGGCCCTGCTCAAGCGCGTCGGCCTCGCCGAGCGCTCGACGCACCTGCCGGCCCAACTCTCCGGCGGCGAGCGCCAGCGCGTCGCCGTGGCCCGGGCGCTCATGAACCAGCCCCACGTGATCCTGGCCGACGAGCCCACCGGCAACCTCGACGAGCGCACCGGCGAGGAAGTCATCTCGCTGCTGCTCGAGGTCTGCGCCGAGGAGAAGGCCGCGCTCGTGCTCGTGACCCACAACCCGGGGCACGCCCAGCGCTGCGCCCGGCACCTGACGCTGCACGCCGGTGCCTTTGCCTGATTTTATGAAACTGCGCTCTGGCCTGGGCTGCCTTGTGTCGGTGGTGATCGGTCTGGCATTCCCGTCGTTCGCGACCGCGACCACCGCTGGCGATGGGATGAACCCGATCGCCGAGTCCTATGTGAAATTGGCGCTCGCCGCCGGGGTGCATGATGGCGATTTCGTGGACGCCTACTTCGGTCCGCCCGAGTGGCAGGCCGCCGCGACAGCCGAGAAGCTGCCGCTGGCTGACATCCTGGAGCGCGTCCGCGCCCTGCGCCCGCGACTTGCGGCGATTGATCTGGCGGGGCTCGATGCCATGGGCCGCCTGCGCCACGAATACCTGACCAAGCAGGTGCGCGCGATGGAGGCGCGCCTCGAGATGCTCGGCGGCCGCAAGTTCAAGTTCGACGAGGAATCGAGCCTGCTTTTCGACGCCGTGGCGCCGACGCATTCCGAGGAGCATTTCCGCGCGATGGTGACCGAGCTCGACGCGGCGCTGGCTGGACCGGGGACGCTGCCGGAGCGGCTCGCGGCGTTCCGCAAGAAATTCATCATCCCGCCGGACCGGCTCGATGCGGTATTCCAGGCTGCGATCAAGGCCGCGCGAGAGCAGACGCTCCAACATATCCCGCTGCCGGCCGGCGAGAGTTTCACGGTGGAGTATGTGACCAACAAGCCGTGGGCCGGCTACAACTGGTATAAGGGCAATTTCCACAGTGTCATCCAGGTCAACACCGACCTGCCCGTCTTCATCGACCGGGCGGTGGACCTGGCGGCCCACGAGGGTTATCCCGGGCACCACGTCTACAACGCCCTGCTCGAGAAAAACCTCCTGCGCGACCGCGGATGGGTGGAGTTTTCCCTCTACGCGCTTTTCAGCCCGCAGTCGCTCATCGCCGAGGGCACGGCGAACCTCGGCAAGAAGATCGCCTTCACCGAGTCCGGGCGCCTGGCCTTCGAGCGCGACGTGCTCTGGCCGCTGGCCGGGTTGGATGCGGCGCAGCTGGAGAATTACTACCGAGTGCAGCGTTTGACGAAGGGGCTGGCTTTTGCCGGCAACGAGGCCGCGCGGCGCTACCTGAACGGCGAGATCACCGCGGCGGCGGCCGCCGAGTGGCTCAACCGCTATGCCCTGATGGAGCCGGCGCGGGCGCAACAGGTCGTGCGGTTCATGGACAAATACCGCAGCTATGTGATCAACTACAACCTCGGCGAGGAACTCGTGCGGGAATACATCGAGGCCAAGGCCGGCACCGACCCGGCCGCGCGCTGGCGGGTCTTCGGGGAGCTCATCTCCTCGCCGCGCCTGCCGTCGGGGTTGAAGTAGGCGGCGTTTCCCGCGTTGCAACCTGAGCGGGAATTGCCTGCCATGCGGGCATGTTCAAGCGCTCCCCCGGCAAGATTCGTTGCGGCGTCGCCGGCGTCGGCTCCCTCGGCCAGCACCACGCCCGCATCTACTCGACCCTGCCGAACATCGAGTTCGTCGGCATCTTCGAGACCAGCGACGCCCGCGCGGCGGAGATCTGCGCGAAGTTCAACTGCAGGCGCTTCGCCACCATCGCCGAGCTCGGCGAGGCCTGCGACGCCATCAGTGTTGTCGTCCCGACCGACAAACACGCCCTCGTTGCACTGCCGCTGCTGGCGCAGGGCTGCCATCTGCTGATCGAGAAGCCGCTGTGCGCCAGCCTCGATGAGGCCGAGCAGGTGCTCGCTGCCGCCCGGAAGCACAACTGCGTGGTGCAGGTCGGCCACATCGAGCACTTCAACCCGGTGATGAGCTACCTCGAGAAGCACACCGGCCGGCCGCAATACATCACCACCGAGCGCCTCGCACCCTACACCCCGCGCGGCACCGAGGTCGGCGTCGTGCTCGACCTGATGATCCACGACATCGGCATCGTGCTCGCCCTCGTGGGATCGCCGATCAAGAAGATCGATTCCGTCGGCATCAGCGTGCTGTCCAAGACCGAGGACATCGCCAACGCGCGCATCGAGTTCGAGAGCGGCTGCGTGGCCAACCTAACCGCCTCGCGCATGAGCATGAAGAAGAACCGCGAGATCCGTGTCTTCCAGGACAACGCGTATCTTTCCCTCGATTTCATGAACCAGAAGGGCCACCTCGTGAAGAAGAGCGACATCATCGCCTACGGGGTGAAGCTCAAGGTCGGCCTCGCCAAGGCCGGCGACGCCTCCTCGATCCCCGTGCACGAGATCCCGATCGAGAAGGGCGAGCCGCTGGCGATCGAGCTGGCGCACTTCGTCGAGAGCGTGCGCGAGGCGAAGCAGCCCAAGGTCGGCGGCGCCCTCGGCAAGTCGGCGCTGGAGGTGGCGATCACCATCACCGAGCAGATCCGCAAGGCCCAGAAATGAGATCAACCGCAAAGAACGCAGAGAACACAAAGGATGTTTGTTTTTTGCGCTCATTGCGTTCTTTCGCGGTTAATTAATGGAATCTTCTCACCAGTTGCCACGTGGTTTGCCGCCGTCTGTTGCCGGCTCGGTTGACCTGCTCGTCATCGCCGGCGAGCACTCGGGCGACGAACACGCGGCCCGCGTGCTGCGGGAACTCATGGCCCGTCAACCGGGCCTGCGCGTCTGCGCGCTCGGCGGTCCGCGTTTGGCCGCGGCCGGGGCGCAGCTGCTGCAGGACCTGACGGCCGGCTCGGCCATGGGCTTCGCGGTCGTCGCCAAGATCGCCCACTACAAGAAATTGATCGCTGACATTGTGGAGTGGACCGGCCGGCACCGGCCGCGCGCGGTGTGCTTCGTCGATTCCTCCGGCCTGAACCTGCGCATCGCGTCGGGGCTGATGGACCGCGGGTTCGCCGCCAAGGCGGGCGGCCCGACGCGGCTGCTCTATTACATCAGCCCGCAGATCTGGGCCTCGCGGCCCGGCCGGCGTTTCCAGATGTCGCGACACCTCGACGGCCTGGCGGCGATCTTTCCGTTTGAGCCGGCGTGTTACGCCGACACGCGGCTGCCGGTGGAATTTGTCGGCCACCCGTTTGTCGCGCCCGACTACGCCGCGCCGGTGGCGTTCGACCCGGCGGGGCCGGTCCTGCTGCTGCCCGGCAGCCGTCGTCAGGTGGTGGCGCGGATTTTCCCGCTGCTGCTGGAGGCCTTCCGCCAGTCCGGCACGAAGCGCCCGGCGGTGGTGCTTTATCCCGGCGAGGAAATTCTTGGCGTGCTCCAGGCGGCATCGCCGCCGGCAAACGTCACCCTGCAGCGCACGGGCGGCGACACCGGCCCGGTGCGCGCCTCCGCCGTGCTCACGGCCAGCGGCACCATGTCGATGCATTGCGCGCTGGCGGGCATCCCCGGCGCGCTGACCTACCGGACCGATGCACTGACCTATGCCCTGGGCCGGCTGCTGGTGAACGTGGAGTTCATCGGCATCGCGAACCTGCTGCTGGACGAGCCGATGTATCCCGAATTCATCCAAGGGACGGCGACGCCGGCAGCGCTGGGCGCGGAATTGCGCGCGGCGCTGGAGCAGCCTGGCCGGCTGGCGCAGACGCGGGACCAGGCGGCGCGATTGCGGGCCCTGCTGGCGCAACCGGCCCGTGGCACGGCGGCGGACTGGCTGGCGCGGCAGCTGGGCCCTTGATTTAAGGCACTTAAAATCATCGCTTCCGGCGCACCCTTTATTTGCATTAATCACATGCCTGAACCGGAGAGCCCCGCCCTCAGCCGCCAGCGCAGCCGGATGCTGCCGCTGCTGGCGTTTGCGGTCGGGTGCGTGATGTCGGTCACCGCCTGGTGGCTGGTGGAGCGGGCGACCCATCGGGTGAACCAGGGCCGGTTCGAACTGCAGTCGGCGCGGCTGGCCGGGCTGGTCCGGGCGCGGTTCGACACCACGGCCCACATCCTCTACGGCGCCCGGGCGCATTCCGACGCCAGCGAGCACGTCACCACGCCGGAGTGGTCGGACTATTTCAAATCGGTCACGGCGCGCTTTGACTACGGGGTGGTGGGGCTGGGTTATGTGGCGCGGGTGCGCCGGACCGACCTTGACGGGTTCGAGGCCCGGATCCGCGCGGAGGGCCAGCCGGATTTCACGGTGGAGCGCGCCGGCCGCAACGAATGGCTTTATGTGGTCACCAGCATCGAGCCCCGCGAGCACAACAGCGGCGTGCTGGGGCTGGACCTCGGCTCGGGCACGACCCGCCGGACGGCGGCCGAAACCGCGGCGCGGGAAAACAGCCTGATCCTGTCCCGGCGCATCCGGCTGAACTACGACGGCCGGGAGGTGCCCGGTTTCCTGCTCTTCCTGCCGGTCTACGCCCGGGGCGCGCACCTCGACAGCCAGGAACAACGGCTGGCCGCCCTGGAAGGGTGGGTATATGCGCCGATCCGCATCGACGAGTTGCTGGCGGCGGCGAGCGAGGAGGCCGCGGTGCACCTCGATTTTGAGATCTTTGAGGGCGACATCGCCGGCATGGACCAGCTCCTCTACGACGAGGACGGCCATCTGTTCGCGCAAAAGACGGCGTCAGCCGCGCCGCGCAAGTTCGGCATGATGCAGCCGCTGGAAGTCTACGGCCAGCGGTGGACGCTGCAGACGAGCGAAAGGGCCGGGTTCCTCCAGGCCAGCAACACCCTGGTTTCCTGGGGCGTGCTCTGCGCCGGCCTGATCACCAGCCTGGTCGCCACGCTGGTCACCTCCCTGCTCGTGAATGCGCGGGTGCGGGCGCTCAGCCTGGCCGACCTGATGACCGCGAACCTCCGGCAGGCCGAGGCCGAGTCGCGCCGCCTCGCCCTTGTGGCCAGCAAGACGGTGAATGCCGTGGGCCTGTCCGATGCCGCCGGCAACGTCATGTGGATCAACGAGGGCTTCACCCGGCTCTTCGGTTACACGCTGGAGGAGTGCCGCGGCAAATTCGGCCCCGGCGTCGTCCGCGGTCCCGGGACCAGCGCCAAGCTGCTGGTGGACGTCGCCCAGGCCGCCCGCGCCGGCCGGCCGTTCCACGGCGAGATGCTCTGCTACACCAAGGACCAGCGCGAGGTCTGGACCGACTTCGAGATGCAGCCGCTGCGCGACGAGGCCGGGGTGGTGACCGGCTTCATGTCCATCCAGCTCGACATCACGGAGCGCAAGCAGGCCGGGGAGGAGCTGGCGCGGCGCGAGGCCCAGTTCCGCTTCATCCTCAATGCGCTGCCGGTGGGCGTCAGCTGGCGGTCCTATGGCGAGGCCCATGAAACCTGGGTCAACGACGCCGTGCTGCAGCTGACCGGGCTCGGCCGGGAGGAGGCCCTCGACGGCGATTCCTACCGCGCCATCACCGACCCGGCGGACTGGGCGAAACAGGAGGCCGAGTATGAGCGGCTCCGCCGGGGCGAGACGGACCGGTTCCGCCTCGAGAAGCGCTACCTGCGCCTCGACGGCACCGAGGTCAACGGCCTGCTCAACGTGCAGGTCTTCCGCGCGCCGGACGGCCGCATCCTGCAGGAGGTCGCCACCATCGCCGACCTGACCGAGCTCAAGAACATCTCCCGGCAGCTGGCCGGGCAGGAGGCCCGGCTGCGCTTCATCTTCGACTCCGTGCCCGTCGGCCTCTCCTGGGCCATCGCCGGCCGCGACCAGGAGACCCGCATGGTCAACGCCGAGCACGTGCGCCTGAGCGGGGTCACCCCGGAGCAGGCCCGCGTCATGCCGGAGATCTACCAGCAGCACACGCATCCCGACGACGCGGCCCGGCAGGATATGCTGGTCGAGCGGATGCACCGGGGCGAGATCGACCACTTCGTCCTGGACAAGCGCTACCTGCACCCGGACGGCCGGGTCATCTGGGTGCGGCTGTTCCGCCGGCTCTACCGCGACGGCACCGACAACCCGGCGCAGGAGCTCAACGCCTTGGTCGACATCACCGAGCTCAAGCGCGTGCAGGAGGAGCTGAACGCCGCCAAGGACACGGCCGAGAAGGCCAACCTGGCGAAGAGCCAGTTCCTCGCGATGATGAGCCACGAGATCCGCACGCCGATGAACGGTGTCATCGGCATGACCAGCCTGCTGCTGGACTCGCCCCTCGCCGCCGAGCAGCGCGAATACGCCGAGACCATCCGCGTCAGCGGCGAGGCCCTGCTGACCATCATCAACGACATCCTCGACTTCTCCAAGATCGAGTCCGGCAAGTTCGAGATGGAGCGCATGGAGTTCTCCCTTCGCGAATGCGTCGAGGGCGCGCTCGACCTGATGGCGCCCCGCGCCGCCGAGAAGCACATCGACCTGCTCTACGAGATCACCGACGGCACGCCCACGAACCTGACCGGCGATCCCTCGCGCCTGCGCCAGGTGCTCGTCAACCTGCTGGGCAACGCCCTCAAGTTCACGGCGCAGGGCGAGGTCCTGCTGGCCGTCCGCGCCCTGGCCACCGAGGGCGAGACGGTCGAGCTGAGCTTCAGCGTCAAGGACACCGGCATCGGCATCCCGGCCGAGGCGATCGGCCGGCTCTTCCAATCCTTCAGCCAGGTGGACGCCTCCACCACGCGCCGCTTCGGCGGCACGGGCCTGGGCCTCGCGATCAGCAAGCGCCTGGCCGAGCTCATGGGCGGCCGCATGTGGGTCGAGAGCGAGGTGGGGCAGGGCTCCACCTTCAGCTTCACCATCCGGGCCGGCGTGGTGCCGAGCAAGCCGCGGGTCTACACCGGCGGCACCAAGGCCACCCTGCAGGGCCGACGCCTGCTCATCGTGGACGACAACGCCACCAACCGCCGCATCCTCAGCGACCTCGCCCGCAAGTGGGACATGGTGCCCGTCGCCGTCGAGCATCCGGCCGAGGCCCTCGACCGCCTCCGCCGCCGCGAGGTCTACGATGTGGCCATCCTCGACATGCAGATGCCGGAGATGGACGGCGGCATGCTGGCCACCGAGATCCGCAGGTTGCGCTCCGCCGCGGAACTGCCCCTGGTCCTGCTCTCTTCGCTCGGCCGGCGTGAGGACACCGCGCACCTGTTCACCGCCAACCTCACCAAGCCGGTCAAGCCCTCCCAGCTCTACGACGTCCTCGCCAAGCTTTTCTGGCGCAGCGGCGACCCGGCGGCCGAGAAGACGGAGGCACCGGCCGCCGCCGGCCCGGATGCCTGCTTCACGGACCGTATCCTCCTCGCCGAGGACAATGTCGTGAACCAGAAGGTCGCGCTCAGCATGCTGCAGAAGCTCGGGTTCCGCGCCGATGTCGCCGCCAACGGCCTCGAGGTGATCGCCGCCGTCGAGCGGCAGCCCTACGATGTCATCCTGATGGACGTGCAGATGCCGGAGATGGATGGCCTGGAGGCGTCGCGCCGGCTCGGGCAGCTGCGGCCGGACCCGGCCCAACGCCCCTGGATCATCGCCCTCACGGCCAACGCCATGCAGGGCGACCGCGAGATGTGCCTTGCCGCCGGCATGGACGACTACATCAGCAAGCCGATCAAACGGGCCGAGCTCCTCGCGGCCATCGAGCGGGCCCGCTCCCGCACCCGGGCCTGAGCATCCTGGTTATAGGTGGTTTTTATTGGAAAAATAATTCGCCTTGGCCCCGGCCGCCGGCCGAAATCCCTGCCCGATGCCCTCGACCCACCTGCAGATCGCCGCCCGCCGCCGCATCGGCTGGATGCCGTGGGCGGTCTTTGCCGTGCTGGCCGGCCTGACGGTGGGGGGCTGGTGGCTGCTCGCCGCCGAGACCGAGCGGACCGCGCGGGCGCGGTTCGACCGCCTGACCGAGCGCATCAACAACACCCTCCGCCTCCGCTTTAACACTGCGGCCCACCTCCTGCATGGCGCCGCCGCCCTGCCCGAGGCCAGCGAGGATGTCACCGCGGCCGAATGGTCGGTCTACCTGCGCCGGGCCGCGGCCCAGCTGGACAGCGGCGTCGTCGGCCTCGGTTATGTCGAGCCGGTGGACCGCGCCGACCTTGAGGCCGTGGAGCAGCGGGTGCGCGCGCAGGGCCGGCCGGGTTTCACCATCGAGCGCGCCGGCAACAATCCCGCGCTCTACGTTGTGCTGGCCATCGAACCGCAGGAGCGGAACACCGGCGTGCTCGGCCTGGACGTCGGTTCGGGCACGACGCGCAAGACCGCCGCCGAGTCGGCCGCGCGGAACAACGAGATGGTGCTGTCGCGCCGCATCGGCCTCGATTACGAGCACCGCAAGGTGCCGGGCTTCCTCCTGTTCCTGCCCGTCTACCAGAAGGCGGTCCCCCTCAATACCCCGGCGGAACGGCTCGCCGCCGTGCAGGGCTGGGTCTACGCGCCAATCCGCATCGACCACCTGATGACCGGCATCGCGGACGTGGCGGGCGGCCAGCTCGACTTCGAGGTCTTCGAGGGCGACGGCACCCGCTCGGAAACCCTGCTTTACGACGAGGACGGCCATCTGGCCGCCGGGCCGGGCCGCGAGATCACCGCCCGCGACTTCGCCACCCGCGCCTTTCACGACCGGCAGACGATGATGATCTTCGGCCGGCAATGGACGCTGCGTTTCAGCACCCGGCCCGAGTTCGAGCGGGCCAATTTCAGCTCGCTCCCGGCCGTGGTCCTCGCCGGCGGGCTCATGCTCAGCGCCCTGGGCGGCGTGCTGACCTGGGCCCTGGTGCACTCGCGCCGCCGCGCGCTCCGCCTCGCCGAGGAGCAGATCAGCGGCCTGCGCCTGGCCGAGGAGGAATCGCGCCGGCTCGCCCTGGTGGCCAGCCGCACCAGCAGCGGCGTCGTGCTCACCGACACCGAGTGGCGCGTGCAGTGGATCAACGACGGCTTCACCCGCCTGTTCGGCTTCACCCTCGACGAGATCCGCGGCCGCCAGCCCGTCACCTTCATGATCGGGCCCGAGACCGACCCCCGCACGCTTGAGGCGATGAGCCAGGCGGGTGCCGCCGGCCGCCCCTACGTCGGCGAGATCCTCAATTACGCCAAGGACGGCCGCAAGGTCTGGGTCGAGCTGGAGATCCAGCCCGTGCGCAACGAGCAGGGGATCCTCACCGGCTTCATGGGCCTGCAGCTCGACATCACCCAGCGCAAGCAGCAGGCCGCCCAGCTGCGTGAGGCCAAGGAGGCCGCCGAGCGGGCCAACGTCGCGAAGAGCCAGTTCCTCGCGATGATGAGCCACGAGATCCGCACGCCGATGAACGGCGTCATCGGCATGTCCAGTCTGCTGCTCGATTCGCCGCTGACCCCCGACCAGCGCGAGTCCGCCGAGACCATCCGCCAGAGCGGCCAGTCGCTGCTCACCATCATCAACGACATCCTCGACTTCTCGAAGATCGAGTCCGGCCGCCTCGAGCTGGACCACACCGAGTTCAGCCTGCGCGACTGCGTCGAGGGTGCCGTGGACGTGCTCGGACCGGCCGCGGCGGCCAAGCAGCTCGACCTGGTGTGCGAGATTCCCGGGGATGTCCCGGCCATGGTGCGCGGCGACCCGGTCCGGCTGCGGCAGGTGCTGGTCAACCTCGTCGGCAATGCCGTGAAGTTCACCGAGCGCGGCGAGGTGCTCGTGAAGGTGCGCGTGCTCGCCCGGTCCGCCCCGCAGGTCGACGTCGTCTTCACCGTGTGGGACACCGGCATCGGCATCCCCGCCGAGCACATGGAGAAGCTGTTCCAGCCCTTCAGCCAGGTGGATGCCTCGATGACGCGCCGCTTCGGCGGCACCGGCCTCGGGCTGGCCATCTGCCGCCGCCTGGTGGAGCTGATGGGCGGCGGCATCAGCGTGGAGAGCGAAGTCGGCCGCGGCTCCAGCTTCAGCTTTGTGCTGCGCCTGCATGAGATCGCCACGGACGGGCCGGACTCGGCCGGCGGGCCGGGCGAAATGCGCGGCCGGCGCGTCCTCATCGTCGAGGACAACGCCAGCAGCCGGCGCATCCTGTCCGCCATGGTGCGGCACTGGGGGTTGGAGGCCGTGGCGGTGGATTCCGCCGCCAGCGCGCTCGGGCAGCTGGGCGGAGCGGAGCGTTTTGATGCCGCCATCATCGACCTGCAGATGCCGGAGCTCGACGGCCGGGCGCTGGCGCGGAGCATCCGTGAAATGCCCGGCCGCGCCCACCTGCCCCTGGTGCTGCTCGCCAACCCGGGCCGGAAGGAGAATCCGGGCGGCCATTTCCGCGCGATCCTGACCAAGCCGGTCAAGCCCGCGCCGCTGTTCGACGCGCTGCTGGCGATCTTCGCGAGGAAGGACGGCAACACCGCGCCGGTGACCCCGGCCTAGTCCGGCCGGTTCAGCGAATGCGCGACCTGCGGCCAGAGCGCCGCGGTGCGCTCGGCGACGATGGCCCGGCCCTTGGCCGCCTCGGCCTCGCGCTGGGCGAGGTTTTCCTCGGCGATGGAGGCGAGGTCGTCGAGGTTGTAGAGGAACACGTTGGCCAGCGCGGCGGCGGCGGGGTCAATGTCGCGGGGCAGGGCGAGGTCGATAAGGAAAAGCGGGCGCGCGGCGCGGCGTTTCATGGCCGCAGCCACCAGCTCGGCGGTCAGCACGAAGCCGGGCGCGGAGGTCGAGCTGGCGACGATGTCGGCCGCCGGCAGCAGCTCGGGCAGCTCGGCGAGGCTGGCGGCCCAGCCGCCCGTCTGCGCGGCGGTGGCCTCGGCGTTGGACAGCGTGCGGCTGGCGACTGTGATGGACGCGGCGCCGCGGCTCTGGAACGCCTGTGCGGTCTTCAGGCCGATGTCGCCGGCGCCGACCACCAGCACCTTGCTGGTGTCGAGCTCGCCGAAGATGCGCCCGGCGAGATCCACGGCCACCGTCGCGATGCTGACCTGCCCGGCGCCGATGCCGGTGTGGGTGCGGATGTGCTTGGCCGCCTGGAAGGTTTTTTGGAAGACGCGGTTGAGCACCGGGCCGGTCCACTGGCGGGCCAGGGCCGCGTCGTAGGCGGCCTTCACCTGGCCGAGGATCTCCGTCTCGCCGACGACCTGCGAGTCGAGCCCGGACGCGACCGAGAAAAGATGGGCGATGGCCTCGTGGTTGTGCCGCAGCTGGAACACGCCCTCCAGTTCGGCCGGGGCGCAGCCGGTCGTCTGGGCGACCGCGGCGCGCAGAGCGGGAAGCGTGTCGGCCCGGCGGGCTACCCCGTAGATCTCGACCCGGTTGCACGTGTTGAGCAGCGTGAACTCCATCACGCCGGGCAGCGTCCGCAGCTGCTCGGCCAGGCCGGCGGCCCGGGTTTCGTCGAGCGCGAGCCGCTCACGGACCGCGAGCGGCGCGGTGTGGTGGCTGGCACCGAGGAGGAAAAGGACGGGGGCGGTCGGCTCCATCGGTCAGCGGCTCTCCGGGGTGAGGACGACCTCGTGGTGGCGGCTGGAGTTCACCGGCCCGAGCGACAGCAGGGCGATGATGAACATGACGAGGCAGACCCAGGCGAAGCGCACCGAGACGAGCTTCGCCCGCCAGCGCAGCAGCCAGACCACCAGGTAGACGAACCACACGCCCAGCGTGACGAAGAGCTTCGGGTAGTCGACGGACGCCGTGTCGCGCACCCACCACACGGCGCCGACGCCGAGCGAGAAGGTCAGCAGCAGCACGCCCAGGGCGAGCAGGCGGAAGTTGATCTGGTCGAGCTGGACGACGGAGGGCAGGAACCAGAAGAGGCCGTTGAGGCGCTTGTGCTTCAGGCTCCAGTTCTGCAGCAGGTGCATGAGCGCGGTGAGGGCGAGCAGCCCGAAAACGCCGTAGCTGAAGACCGCGAGCGCCGCGTGCAGCTCGATCCAGGGGTTGTTGCCAAAGATCTTCTGGCCGTGGGTCAGGTCCCAGGCCGGCACCAGCAGCGAGACCAGGGCCAGCGAGGCGGCGTAACCGGCGGTGAACAGCCCGAGCAGGCTGCCGCGGAAGATCGGGCCGACGAAAAAATACAGCACCATGGCCGACCAGGCGACGAACTGGACGATCTCGAAGGTGTTGCCCAGCGGGCAGCCGCCGACGGCGAGGCCGCGCACGTAGAGGCCGGCCATCTGGAACCCCCAGCCGCCGACAAGGAGGGTGTTGAGGATCGTCCGCAGGCCGGCGGGGGCCGCCCGCCGGGTGAGCGCCACCAGGCCGGTCAGGAAGCCGGCGAGGTAGAGCAGGGCACCGAGCCACAGGAGGGCCCGGTCGGTGAGCAGCGAGGACATGGTGTTCCGAGGATGCCCGGCCCGCCGGCCGGCGCAAGACCGACAAACCGGTATTAGCGGGACGGGGCACTGTGCCGGTCGGAGCTGATTCCGGGCTTGGGCCGCGCCGCACGGGTGCCATGCTGCGGCTGTGTCCACGCCGTTTGAACCCAGGCCGGTTTTGCTCGAGGGCCGCCATGTGCGGCTCGAGCCGCTGGAGCGGCGGCACCTGCCGGGGCTGATAGCCGTGGCGGGCGATCCGGCCACGTTCCAGTATTTTGTCACGCCGCCCCTGGGTGAGGAGGCCGAGATGACGAAATGGCTGGAGCAGATCCTGCGGGGCCAGGCCGCGGGCACCGATGTCGGCTGGGCCACGGTGCGCGCCAGCGACGGCAAGGTGGTCGGCGCCACGACCTACCTCGACATTCGCCGCGTGAACCGCGGCGTCGAGATCGGCAACACCTGGCTGGCACCCGAGGTGTGGCGGACGGCGATCAACACGGAGGCTAAATACTTGCAGCTGCGCCACGCCTTCGAGGTGCTCGGCGCGTGGCGCGTGCAATTGAAGACCGATGAGCGCAACGCCCGGTCCCGGGCGGCCATCGCCCGGCTGGGGGCCAGCTTCGAGGGCATCCTGCGGAAATACCAGGTGCGCCATGACGGCTTCATCCGCAACACCGCCATGTTCAGCATCGTCGAGGCCGAATGGCCGGCGGTGAAGGCGGGGCTCGAGGCCAAGCTGGCGCGCTAGTTTGGGATGGCGGTTGGCGCGGTCCTGCGCCTTGCTGGCGGGGCAGGCATGAGTTCACCCCAACCATCGCTTCCGGCCCGCGGCATTTTTTCCGGCTGGATACTCATCTGCCTTGCCTGCCTGTCCGCAAGGGCGCTGGCCGGAGTGCCGATCGAGGCTGCGGCCGGCGAACAGGCCATCCATGCGGCACTCGCGGCGCTGCCGCCCGGAGGCGGCGTGGTGGAGCTGGGGCCCGGAACCTTCCGGCTCACCCGCCCGATCATCCTGGACCGCGATGACGTCGAGCTCCGCGGGCAGGGTCCGGGGACGCTGCTGCAGCTCGCAGCGCACGCGAATTGTCCGGTGGTGCTCATCGGCAGCATCCACACGCCGGTCGAGCGGGTGGTGCGGCGCATCACGGTGAAGCAGCTGGTCATCGACGGCAACCGGGCGGAACAGGACTTCGAGTGTTACGGCGGGCCGTGCGACGAGCGGAACCTGACCGCCCTGCGCAACAACGGCATCACGATCCGCGGCGCGGAGGAGATCCTTGTCGAGGATGTCCTGACCCGCCGGGCCCGCTCCGGGGGCGTGGTGTTGGAGAAGGATTGCAGCCGGGTGCGGCTCAACCGGCTGGAGTCCGCCGACAACGAGTTCGACGGGGTCGCGGCCTACGAGAGCGAGGATTGCGAGTTCACCCACCTCAACCTGCACCACAACCGCAGCGCGGGCTTCTCCTTCGACTGGCGCTTCGTCCGCAACCGCATCGCCGACTGCAGTGCGAGCGACAACGGCAGCCAGGGCATCTTCATGCGCGATTCGCGCTGGAACACCTTCGAGCGCGTGACGCTGCAGCGCAACGGCGAGCAGGGCATCTTCATGGCGGAGACGACCGAGATCCCCGGCACGGCGTGCCGCCGCAACCGCTTTCTCCAGGCGGTCATCACCGACAATCGCGCGCAGGGCCTGCGCATCAACGACCGGTCGTGCGAGTCGAACCAGCTCGAGGATTCACGGGTGCAGGGCAACCGGCTGGAAGACATCAGCCTCGCGATCCCCGGCCTGCTTGAGATCCAGCGGCCGCGGTCTGCGCAGTAGCCTGTCGGCAGGACCGTCAGCCCCGGCGCGCCACCCAGAAGCGGCAGTTGTCGGAAAAATTGCGGACCTTGGGCGTCTCGCTGGCGAGTTCGTTGCGGGTCGCGTCCTCGACGTGGGTCCAGCCGGTTGCGGCCATGTCCTCGAGCACCTCCCGGCGGTCGGGCAGGTGCATGAAGGTGTTGCCGTTGTGGTCGGTGAAGTAGCGGTCGCCGAACTCCACGAGCCGCGGGTTCTGTTCGCCGCGCGCCCAGAGTTCCGCCTCGCGGGCCCACTCCTTGAGGTCCTTGGGATCACCGCGGTCGTGGGTGGTGTAGATGATGTGCCCGCCCGGCCGGCAGAGCCGGTGCAGCCCGCGGAGCGCGGCGCGGCGGTTCTCGCGCCCCGGGATCTGCATCAGGCCGTTGAACATGAAGAGCACGCCGCCGAATGACATGTCACTTAATAGGTGACATTCGGCCAGACGCGTCGCGTCGGCCTGCAGGAAGGCCAGGCCGGTGATGCCCTGTTCCTGGGCGAGGTTCTGCGCCTGCTCGAGCAGCTCGGAGGCGAAATCGAAACCCGTGAGGTCGCGGTAACCCTGGTGCCAGAGCCCGACGGTCACCCGGCCGGCGCCGCAGCCGGCCTCCAGCAGGCGGGCGTTCTTGTCGGGGAAATATTTCGCGATCAGCGCGAGCTCGGATTTCCACAGGCCGACGAAGTGCGCCGCGCGCGTGTAGTGCAGAACCGCGTTGATCGCGTTGTAGTCGTCGCGCACCGTGGTGCCGTCGATCTTGGTCACTTCCGCCGCCATGTAGCGATGAACATGCCGTTCGCGTTCAGGTCATGCGGCCAGAGGGTCTGCGCGGCCACCGGCTCGAACTCCGGGTGCGCGGCCGTGAAGGCTTCGGCCACGGCGGTCGTCTCGGTGCGGGTGAGGGTGCACACGGCATAGACCAGCCGGCCGCCGGGCTTGAGCGAGCCGGCGACGCTATTGAGCAGGCGCGCCTGCACGGCGGCGAGTTCGTGGACATCCTTCGGCAGGGTGGTCCAGCGGGAGTGCGGGTTGCGCTGCCACGTGCCGACGCCGCTGCACGGGGCGTCAACGAGGACGCCGTCAAACTTCGCTTTGGTGGGCAGCTTGTCGTCGCCCTCCCAGGGGGCGGCGCGGAAGTTGAAGACCTTGGCGCGGGCGGCGCGGTCCTTGAGCTTGGCCAGGCGGCGCACGGAGCGGTCGCTGGCCCAGAGCACGCCCTTGTTTTGCATCAGATCGGAAAGGTGCATCGTCTTGCCGCCCTCGCCGGCGCAGGCGTCCCACCACGTCTCGCCCGGCTTGGGCGCGGCGGCGAGGCCGACCAGCTGCGAGGCGAGGTCCTGGATCTCGAACTCGCCGGCCTGGAATTCCTTGGTGCGGTAAAGGTCGGTGAGGCCGGTGTAGCGCAGGGCATCGGCCGACTGCGGGGCCGGGATGAGGTGGCTGAGCTTGCCGGCGAGGGCGGCCCCGGTGCCGGCCTTGGCGCGGATCCACAGGGCCGGTTCGCGCTGCAGCTGGACGAGCCACGCCTTGGGAATATCCATCTCTTCCTTCAGCCAGTCCGGCACGGCGCGGGCGGCGAGGGCCTCGGGCTTGAAGCTGGCGGGATTTTTGTCGAAGCGGGCCTGCAGCTCGAGGGCGGCGATCAGTTGCTTCTGGGGCGAGTCCTTGGGGGAGAGCCAGCGCAGCCAGCGGAAGTAGGCGAACACGGCGCGGCTGATGCCGCGGCGCTCGGCCGGGGCGGTGAAGTGGCGGTCCTGCGTCAGCGACTCGCGCAGCGCCTGGTCGGCGGGCGTGCCGGCGGAGACGAGCTTCAGGACGCGCGCGGCGTTGTTGATGATCTTGGATTCAGCCATGGTCAGCCCCGCTTGTTGCCCCAGCGTTTCACTTCCTTCAATTCGAGCCGGCGGGCCTCGGCGAGGATGCCGGCGACGGCGGGATGGGCGCGCAGTTCTTGGTAGGCGGCCGGCGCCACGCGCCAGTTGAGGCTGGCCGGGGCCTCGGCGACCGGGGCGACGCGGTTCTCGAAAAGGAAGGCCAGCTCGACGCGGGTCTCGCCGCCGGAGCCGTTGATGGTCGTGCGGAGTTTTTTCAGGAAGTCGGGCAGCTCGGGATGCGCGGGCGACAGCAGCCAGGTGACCTTGCGGAGGTTGTTCGAGAGGTAGCTGTCGAGCGGGTAGAGTTCCTTCACGTTGAGGCGGGCGCCGTCGTTGCCTTTCATGACCGTGCCGAGCACGACGACGGGCTGGTTCTCGGCGAGGGTCTTGCCGTAGGCCTCGTAGGCGTCGGCATACATGTTCACCGAGATCGTGGCTTTCTTGCTCGCGAGGTTGAAGAAGGCCCAGGGGCGGTTGTCCTTCTTCGAAAGCTTCTTGGTGATGCCGCTCATGATGCCCGCGAGGCGGAACTCGATGCGGTCGCCCTCGAGCAGCACCGATTCCTCGGTGTGGGTGCAAAGCGCCTCGGCGAGCCCGGCGTAGGCGTTGAGCGGGTGGCCGGAGACGTAGAAGCCGAGCAGCTCCTTCTCGAACTGCAGGCGCTCGGCGGAGGTGAAGTCGTTCGCGTTGGTCGTGTGCTGGGTGTGGCCGTTGGCGCCGTTGCGGGCAGCCGGTTTCGGCGCCTCCTCGGCGAGCGCGTCGAGGAACGAGTGCTGGCCGGCGGCCTTGTCGCGGGCGTGGGCCGCCGCGCCGGCGATGGCGCCGTCGATGCTGTCGAAGAGCTGCTTGCGCGCGGCGCCGCTGAAGTCGAAGGCGCCCGTCTTCACGAGATGCTCGAGCACGCGCTTGTTGAGGGCGCGGGCGTCGACGCGGGCGGTGAAGTCGGCGAAGTCCTTGAACGGGCCGCTGGCCTCGCGTTCCTCGAGGATCTTCTGCGCCGCCTGCTCGCCGACGCCCTTGATGCCGGCGAGGCCGAAGCGGATCTTGTCACCGACGGGGGTGAAATTGACGCGCGACTCGTTCACGTCGGGGCCGAGGACCTTGAGGCCCATCGCCTCGCACTCGGCGACGAAGTGGGCGACCTTTTCCGAGTTGCCGAGCTCGGAGGTGAGCATGGCCGCCATGAACTGCACCGGGTAGTTGGCCTTCAGGTAGCCGGTCTGGTAGCTGAGGACCGCGTAGGCGGCGGAGTGGGACTTGTTGAAGCCGTAGCCGGCAAATTTGTTGAGGATGTCGAAGATCGAGTTGGCCGTCTTGGCGTCGATCTTGTTCACCTTGGCGGCGCCCTCGACGAACTTGGCGCGCTCCTTCGCCATGGCCTCGGCGTCCTTCTTGCCCATGGCGCGGCGCAGCATGTCGGCGCCGCCGAGCGTGTAGCCGGCGATGATCTTGGCGGCCTCCATGACCTGTTCCTGGTAGACCATGACGCCGTAGGTCTCGCGGCAGACCTCCTCGAGGAGCTTGTGCGGGAACTGGACGGTGCTCGGGTCCTTCTTGCCGCGGACGTAGTCGGGGATCCACTCCATCGGGCCCGGGCGGTAGAGCGCGATAAGCGCGACGATCTCGTCGATCGAGGACAGGCCGATCTGGCGGCAGAGCGACTGCATGCCGCCGGATTCCAGCTGGAACACGCCGGTGGTGCGGCCGGAGTTGAGGAGGGCGTAGGTCTTGGTGTCCTCGAAGCCGACGGCCTCGATGTCGAACTTCGGGTCGGCCGTGCGGTGGACGTTGTCGATGGCGTCGGCGATGACGGTGAGCGTCTTGAGGCCGAGGAAGTCCATCTTCAGCAGGCCGAGCTTGCCCACCGCGTTCATGTCATACTGCACCGTGATGTCGCCTTCCTGCAGCGTGAGCGGGACGAACTCCTCGAGCGGCCGGTCGGTGATGATGATGCCGGCGGCGTGCTTGCCGGTGTTGCGCACCATGCCCTCGAGGACGAGGCCCTGGTCCATGATCTTCCGGGCGACGGGGTTCTTCTCGTATTCGTTGCGCAGCTCGGCGGACTTGTCGATGGCGGCCTGGAGTTCGATGTTGAGCTCGTCGGGGATCATCTTGGCCAGGCGGTCGGCCTCGACGTAAGGCAGGTCGTGGACGCGCGAGACGTCGCGGATGACCGCCTTGGCGCCGAGCGTGCCGTAGGTGATGATGTTGGCCACGCACTCGTTGCCGTATTTCTGGCGGACGTAGGCGATGACCTCGCCGCGGCGGCGCATGCAGAAGTCGATGTCGAAGTCCGGTGGCGACACGCGCTCGGGGTTCAGGAAGCGCTCGAAGAGCAGCTTGAAGCGCAGCGGGTCGAGGTTGGTGATGCCCAGCACGTAGGCGACGATGCAGCCGGCGCCCGAGCCGCGGCCCGGGCCGACGGGGATCTGCTGTTTTTTCGCCCAGTCGATGAAATCCCAGACGACGAGGAAGTAGTCCACGAAGCCGGTCTTCGCGATGATCGAGATCTCGTAGTCGAGGCGCTCGACGAGGGTTTTCGCGAGCTCCTTGTCCTTCGCCTTCTCCGGCTTCGCGTAGTCGACGCCGTAGCGCGCCTTCAGGCCGGTGATGCAGAGTTCCTTGAGGTAGCCGGTGCGGTCGGTCTTCACCTCGGGCGGCAGTGGGTATTTCGGGTAGCGCTCGGAGCCCTTGGGGAAGGGAATGGAGAGGTCGCACATCTCGGCGACGAGCTGCGTGTTGGTGACGGACTCGGGCACCTCGCTGAAGGTGCGGGCCATCTCCTCGCGCGACTTGAGGAAGAACTGCGTGCCGGAGAACTTCATCCGGTTCTCCTCGGCGATTTTCGAGCCGGTCTGGATGCAGAGCAGGGTGTCGTGCGGGCCGGCGTCGGCGGCGTTGACGTAATGGACGTCGTTCGAGCAGATGACCTTCAGGCCGAACTCCTCGCCGAGCTTGAGCAGGCCGGGGATGACCTTGCGCTGCTCCGGGATGCCGTGGTCCTGGATCTCGACGAAATAGTTCTCCTTGCCGAAGATCTCGACGAAGCGGCCGCAGGCCTGGCGGGCGGCCTCGTAGTTGTCGTTGAGCAGGTGCTGCGGGACGAGCGAGGCGAGGCAGCCGGTGAAGCCGATGAGGCCCTTCGAGTGCCGGGCGAGGGTCTCGAGGTCGGTGCGCGGCTTGTAATAGAAGCCCTTGAGATGGGCGTCGGAGACGAGCTTAAGCAGGTTCTGGTAGCCGGTGAGGTCGCGGGCGAGCAGGCCGAGGTGGAAGATACTCTTGCCCTCGTCGGACCGGCCGGCGCGTTCCAGGCGGGAGCCGGCGGCGAGGTAGAGCTCGCAGCCGACCAGCGGCTTGATGCCCTTCGCCTTGGCCTGGTTGTAGAACTCGATCGCCCCGTAGAGATTGCCGTGGTCCGTGAGGGCCAGGGACTTCATGCCGAGGGCGGTGGCGCGGTCCATCAGGCGGTCGATGCGGCAGGCCCCGTCGAGCAGGCTGTAGTCGCTATGGACGTGGAGATGGACGAAGTTTGAGTCGGGCGCCGCCAAGGTTCGTGTATGGGAATCAGGGGGTTAGGCACTCGCAAGACCTAATCCGGGTTTTTGTATAACCCGTCTTCGCCCAACGGCTACGGCGGTGTGGGGACCGCCGGAAAGGCGGTCCTCAAAATTGCTGTTGACGGTGACCGGAGCGGATGGCTTCTTGCTCGTTTTCCACAACGCCAACCACTCCCTTTCCCATGCCTATTGAGATCAAGATGCGCAAGAACGAGCCGATCGATCGTGCTCTCCGTCGTCTGAAAAAGAAGCTCGAGCGCGAGAACATCATCAAGGATGTCCGCATGAAGCGCTACAACGAGAAGCCCTGCGAGCGCCGCCGCCGCAAGGAGAAGGTCATGGCCTTCACCGCCATGCTCCGCCGTCGTTACGCCGAGTAAGCCTTTCTTCAGCCTTTTTCTTATGACCGGCCGGACATCGCAGGATGTCCGGCCGGTTCATTTTTGCCCGGGTTTCGTGGAGCGAAAACCCGGGGCAAACACCGGGCCGGCAGCAGCGGGCAACGGTGTCACCAAGCCCCACGGCTTGATTTAGCCCCCGCCACCTGTCCTAGTGGAAGCCTACCGCATGAAGCCGATCGTCGCCCTTTCCACCTGCTGGTGCTCGCACCGTCATCAGGACGGCTATGCGATGCTCAAGGAGATGGCGGCCCTGGGCTTCGAGTATGTCGAGCTGAGCCACGGCATCCGGATCACGCTGGTGCCGGGCATCCTCAAGGCGGTCGAGGAGGGGGTCGTCAAGGTCGCCTCCTGCCACAACTTCTGCCCGCTGCCCACCGGCGTTACGCACGCCGCGCCCAATCTTTACACCTGCTCGTCGGCCGATGCCCGCGAGCGCGACCAGTGGATGCGCCACAGCAAGCGCACCATCGACTTCGCCCACCAGGTCAAGGCCCGCAAGGTGGTCCTGCACCTCGGCGCGGTGGAGTTCTTCTGGTTCAACCCGGCGGGGAAGGTGGACGCCTATGTCGACGCCCGCCCCGACGCCGATCTTTCGGCCGACACGACCTACCAGAAGCTCCTCGCCAAGTCCCTCGCCAAGCTGAAGGGCCGCATGGCGCCCTACTGGGCGAACACGAAGCAGGGCCTCACCGAGCTGCTGCCCTACGCCGAGCAGAAGGGCATTCTGCTGGGCTTCGAGAACCGCGAAGCCTTCGACGAGCTGCCGCTCGACGCCGAGCACCCCGACCTGATCGCGGCGATGGCCAAGCCCGGCGCCTGCGGCTACTGGCACGATTGCGGCCACGCCCAGATCAAGCAGAACATGTGCCTGCTCAACCACCGCGAGCACCTCACGAAGAACGCGCCCAACGCCATCGGTTTCCACCTGCACGACGTCAGCGCCGAGGGGCGCGACCACCAGCCCATCGGCTCGGGCAAGATCGATTTCGAGATGGTCAGCAGCTTCTGGCGCCCCGAGCACACGCTCGTCATCGAGCTGAGCCCGCGCCTGACGCCCGAGGAAGTGCTGGCGTCGAAAAAACGCGTGCAGGAACTCGTCGCCAAACGGTTCGGCGGGTAGGGGCGCTTGCCCTCAAGCGCCCGGGCCGTTGGGGCAGCCGCCTTCGCCAAGGCTTCGACGCCCAAGAAGGCTCGTGCCATAAACGCCGCTTGACCGCATCGGATTCGCCGATGGCCTTGGCGCCTTATGCAGTGGATCAAGACCAGCATCGGGCGGCTGCGCGTCATCGGCTTCTGGGAAGGCGTGTCCTTCCTCGTGCTGCTGGGCATCGCGATGCCGTTGAAGTATCTCTACCATGAGCCCGGAGCCGTCCGCGTGGTCGGCATGGCGCACGGCGTCCTGTTCATGCTCTATGTGTGGGCGGCAATCCAGGCGGCGTTGGAGCACAACTGGACCTGGAAACGCACGGCGCTCGTGCTCATCGCGAGCCTGCTGCCCGCCGGGCCGTTCGTGGTGGAGGCGAAGCTGCTGCGCGAGCCGGGAAAATAGGGGAGATCAGCGATCCCGACCCTCAAGCTCCTCGATCCACCGTCGGTGCGGGCCGGAGAGCGTCACACGCTCCAGCTGCTTCAGCGGCACCCATTCGAGTGCCTCGTCCTTGGCGATGTGCTTGAGCAGGGCGGGGGCCGGCTTCACCGCGTAGATCGATTCCGTAATCTGGAAGCGAGTGATCGCGCGGCGTTTCACGGCGAGGAGCGATTTTGCCGCGGGCCTCACGCCGAGGTCGGAGGCCTCGGGCAGCTCATGCAGGCCGGCGAGCCGTTTGGCTTTCGCGTGGCCGCGGCGGAGCAGCAGCTTGCCGCGGTGCTCGCACCAGACGCGGGCGACGGTCTTCTGTTCGATGACCTTGGGCTTCAGGCGGGGAAATTTTTCCGGCGTGCCGGCGGCGCGTGCGGCACAGAATCCTGCGACGGGACAGATCAGGCATTGCGGGTTCTGGCGCAGGCAAACCGTGGCGCCTAGCTCCATCATCGCCTGGTTGTGTTCACCCGGGTTACTCCCGATGACCAACGCGTCGGCCAGTGGCGTGAAAAGCTTCACGGCTTCGGTGCCGTCGCGGAAGAGCCGGCCTTCACCGCCGAGGCGCGCGAGGATGCGGACGACGTTGCCGTCCACCACGGCGGCGGGCTCGTCAAAGGAAATGCTCGTGATGGCCGCGGCCGTGTAGGGGCCGATGCCGGGCAGCTCGCGCCACTCGGCCGGCGTGCGGGGTTTCGCCGGGGCGGCCACGTAAGCCTGGGCGAGTTTGTGCAGGTTGCGGGCGCGGGAGTAGTAGCCGAGGCCTTCCCAGAGTTTCATCACCCTGGCCTCGGGGGCGGCGGCGAGGGCGGTGAAGTCCGTGAGTTCGCGCAGCCAGCGGTCGAAGTAGGGGAGGACGGTCGCCACCTGCGTCTGCTGCAGCATGAACTCCGACACGACCGTCTTGTAGAGCGACGGGGCGTCGCGCCACGGCAGCTTCCGGTGGTGCACGCGATACCAGGCGTGCAGGGCGGCCTGGAAGGCCTGGCGGCGGACGACAAGTTGCTCGGGTTGGGCCACGGAAAACCAAAAAGACCGAGCCGCCCGGGCACCGCCACTTTTTTGTGTGTTTTTGCGCCTTTTTGTGGCCATCTAAACCCATGCCCAAACGGTTCGACGACGCCGAGGAGAAGCCCAAGGCGATCACCACCTACACCATCAAGCTCGACGACGCGCAGATGGAGAAGCTGCGCGCGGCCGTCGCCGGGAAGAACTGGGAGGAGGTGGAGGTGCCCTACGCGCGGTTCGCCTTCAAGGGCCCGAAGGTCAACGTGACCGCCTACACCAGCGGCAAGGTGGTCGTCGCCGGCAAGGAGACCGAGGATTTCGTGCAGAACGTCATCGAGGCCGAGGTCACCGGCGCGCCGAAGCTCGGCTACGACGAGGTGCTGCATCCCGACTGGTATGAGCCCCACGCCGGCCTCGACGAGAGCGGCAAGGGCGATCTCTTCGGCCCGGTCGTGGCCGCGACAGTCATCGCCGGCAAGGAGGCCGTGCTCGCCTGGCAGGCGGCCGGCGTGCGCGACAGCAAGACCGTCGTCGACAGCCAGATTCTCAAGCTCGACGAGCTCATCCGCGCGACGCCGGGCGTCGTGGCCGAGGTGCGCTACATGGAGATGGGCGAATACAACCGCGTCATGGCCCGGCCCTACGCCAGCCTCAACCGCCTGCTCGCCCAGCACCACGCCGACGCCCTCGATGCCGCCCTGAAGCGCAAGTGGGTGCCGCGCGGCCTGCTCGACCAGTTCACCAAGGACCCGCTCGTGCAGCGCGAGCTGAAGAAGCTCGGGGTCGAGCGTTTCGACCTCGCGATGCGCACCAAGGCCGAGGAGGACCCGGTGGTCGCCGCGGCCTCGATCGTGGCGCGCGCGGAGTTCGTCCGGATCATGCGCGACCTGTCGCGCGAGTTCGGCGACAAGCTCCAGAAGGGCGCCGGCGCGCCGGCCAAGGCGCAGGCGCGCGTGCTCATCGACAAGTTCGGCGCCAAGGCGCTCGGCCGCTTCGCCAAGCTGCATTTCCGCACCTGCTACGAGGTCGTGTCGGAGGCAGGCAAGCTAGACGAGCTGCCACTGCCCGTGCCGAAGGAAAAGACCGAGTGGAAGCGCTGAGCCCGGGCTGACCCAGACCCATGGCCAAACGCCGCCAGCTCCGTGGGTTCGACCTGAAGCAGATCTACGGCTTCGGGGGGTTGATTGGCGTGGACGAGGCCGGGCGCGGGGCGCTCGCGGGGCCGGTGGTCGCTGCTGCCGTGCTGGTGTCGCCCGAGTTCCTCGAGGGCCGCTGGGCCGTGGCCAAGTCCGGCCGGGTCAACGACTCCAAGCAGCTGAGCGCCGCCGACCGCAGCGAGCTTTACGCCGAGTTCGAGGAGCTGGTGGCGCAGGGCCAGATCCACGCCAACTACGGTGCCGCCACCGTGGCCGAGATCGAGACGGTCAACATCCTCGGCGCCACCAAGCTCGCCATGCGCCGGGCGCTCGAGGGCATCTATCCGCCCGATGCCTTCGAACGGAAGGCCGAGCCGGACCTCTTCGCCAGCGACACCGAGAAGGCCGCGTTCCGGCCGGCCGTGTCGGCGCAGATCCTGATCGACGGGCTGCCGCTGCGCAGCTTCCCGTATCCGCACCAGGGCATCGTCAGCGGCGACGGCCGCTCGCTGTGCATCGCGATGGCGTCGATCATCGCCAAGGTCACGCGCGACCGCCTGATGGACGAGCTCGACAAGCTGCACCCCGGCTACGGTTTCGCGCAGCACAAGGGCTACGGCACGGAGGAGCACCGCGAGTCCATCCTGAAGCTCGGCCGCAGCGCCGTGCACCGCGACAGCTTCCTCCGCAAGCTCTTCGCCCAGCCGCGCGACCTCGAGGGGCAGATGATACTGTTTGATTGAGCCGCCGAGGCCCGTATTGCTGTTTCCCGATGTCCGGCAAGAAACCCAGTTCGCTCGACAAGGTGCTCGACCGCCTCGACCGGCTCGATGACGCCGGCCTGCGGACGCTCGTGCAGCGGCTGGCCCGCGAGCGCGCGCTGCTCGACACGGTTTTCAACACCCTGCAGGAGGGCGTGCTGGTCATCACGGCCGACGGCGAGATCGACTACGCCAACCATGCCGCGGCGCAGCTCATCGGTTTCAAGGACGAGGCCGGTGCGGAAAAGACGCTCTGGCGCCTTGTGCCCGGGCTGCGGGCCTCGCTCGAGGGTGACACGGCCGGCGGCCGGAAGACCGGCCAGCCAGTCGTCACGCGCGAGTTCGAGCTGACCTACCCGGCGCCGCGCGTCGTGCGGCTCTACATGGTGCCGTTCAGCGAGGGCGAGGGCGGGGCGCCGCGCTTCGCCATCATCCTCTCCGACATCACCAGCGAGAAGAAATCCACCGAGGAGCTGATCGAGAACGAGAAGATCTCGTCCATCCTCCTGCTCGCCGCCGGCGTCGCCCACGAGCTGGGCAACCCGCTCAACTCGCTCACCATCCACCTCCAGCTCATCGAGCGTAAGCTGCGGAAACTGAAGGGCTCGAAGGAGGCCGACTCGCTCGGCGACTCGATCAAGATCTGCCAGGACGAGGTCACACGGCTTGACGGCATCATCCGGAATTTTCTCGAGGCCATCCGTCCGCGCCCACCCGACCTGGCGGAGGTGAATGTCGTCGAGGTCATCGAGGACGTGCTGCGGTTCCAGGGCCGGGAACTGGCTGACCGCGACCTGACGGTCGAGGCCGAGCTGTCCGCCGGCGCGCCCGTCATCATGGCCGACCGCAACCAGCTCAAGCAGGTCTTCTTCAACCTGGTGAAGAACGCGATGGAGGCGATGCCGGCCGGCGGCAAGCTGGCCATCCGCGTGGGCGCGGACGACGACTCGGTGTTCGTCCGCCTCGCCGACTCGGGGGCCGGCATCAAGACGGAGGACCTCGCGAAGCTTTTCTCGCCCTACCACACGACCAAGACGGGCGGCCACGGCCTTGGGCTCATGATCGTGCAGCGCATCATGCGCGACCACGGCGGCCACATTGGCATCGAGAGCAAGGAGGGCATCGGCACCATTGTGACCCTCCAGTTCCCCCAGAAGCACCGCCGCGTGAGGATGCTGCCCGGGACCTGACCCGGGTTAAGTGCAAGGGGTGCGGGGCCTTGGGCAAAAAGCGCCGAGTCGGCGTCGCCCCGGTTTTGTAGGCTAAAGGCGTGGCGTTCCGCCCGCCTGTCTGGGCGGCGCGCCCGGTGACCACCGCATGCCCACCCTCACCCCGCATCATCACTCCAAATACGCCTGGTCCCTGATCCACCGGGCGACGCCGCCCAAGCGGACGGCCGGCGAGCGCGTGGAGGACTTTCGCGAGATCTACAGCGAGTTCGACGAGGCCACGGCGCGCGCGCAGGCCGCCCGCTGCATCCAGTGTCCGAACGCGCTGTGCATGACGGGCTGCCCGCTGGCCAACCGCATTCCGGAGTGGATGGCGCTGACCGCGCAGGGCCTGTTCCTCGAGGCCGCGGCCGTCTCCCGCGCGACGAGCAACATGCCCGAGATCTGCTCGCGGGTCTGTCCGCAGGAAAAACTTTGCGAGGGCGCGTGCATCCTCAACGCCCGCACCGATCCGGTCGCGATCGGCGCGGTCGAGCGCTTCATCAACGAGTATGCCTTCCGCCACGGCGGCGTGGAGGCCGTGCCGGCCCCGGCCAACGGCCGGCGTGTCGCCGTCATCGGCTCCGGCCCGGGCGGTCTCGCCTGCGCCGACGAATTGGCGCGACTGGGCTACGGCGTGACCGTCTTTGAGGCGCAGGCGGTGCCCGGCGGGCTGCTGGTCAACGGCATCCCGGCGTTCAAGCTGGAGAAGCACATCGTCGAGCGCCGCATCGAGCTGCTGGCGCACATGGGCGTGGAATTCCGCCTCGGTGTGCGCGTGGGCTGGGACGTCTCCCTCGAGGGCCTGCGCGACCGCTATGACGCGGTGTTCCTCGGCGTCGGCGCCCAGAAGCCGAAGCCGCTCGGCATTCCCGGTTCCGGGCTGGTCGGCGTCGTGGACGCGCTGCCCTTCCTGATCCAGAAGAACGTCGACTCGCCGCTGATGGCGGGCGACCCGATCGAGGTGGCCGGCCGGCGCGTGGTCGTGGTCGGCGGCGGCGACACGGCGATGGACTGCCTGCGCACCGCGCTGCGCAGCGGCGCCAGCGAGGCGGTGTGTCTCTACCGGCGCGACCTCGCCAACATGCCCGGCAGCCGCAAGGAATACGCCAACGCCCTCGAGGAGGGCGCGCGGTTCGAGTTTCTGACCAATCCCACCGCCGCGCTCGGCGACGACGCCGGCCGCGTCACGGGCGTGCGCTGCGTGCGCATGGAGCTCGGGGCGCCCGACGCCTCGGGCCGGCGCTCCCCGCAGGTGGTGCCGGGCTCGGAGCACGACGTGCCGGCCGACCTCGTGCTCGTGGCCTACGGGTTCGACCCCGTGCCGTTCCCGGCGGAGAGTGATTTTGCCCGGGTGGCGACCGACAAGTGGGGCGGGTTCAAGACCGACGCCAACCAGATGACCAGCCTGCCCGGCGTGTTTGCCGGCGGTGACTCCGTGCGCGGGCCGAGCCTCGTGGTGCACGCGGTGCGCGACGCCCGCAAGGCGGCGTTGGGCATTCACCATCACCTCGGCGAGCGTAAATCACGGGCGCCTTTCGCGGCCTCCGCCGCGGGTCATGGCCCGGGTGAAGCCACCAGTTCCCGGTAGAGTTGCTCGACCTTGGCGCGGGCCCAGGGCGTGCGGCGGAGGAACTTCAGCGAGGACGTGATGCTCGGATCGAACATGAAGCAGCGGATCTCAATCCGCGCCGCGAGGCCGCGCCAGCCATGGTGCGCGACCAGCGCCTCCAGGATTTTCTCCAGGGTGATGCCGTGCAGGGGATCCTTTGAGGCGTTCAAGGGCGTTCAGCAGTTCTGGTATTTCCAGTTGCGCGACTTGCCCTCGGCGACCCACTCGAGGGTCGTGAGCAGGCGCGTCTCGCGGGTCTCGGGGCGCTTGGCCTCCGTGATCCACTCGATGTATTCGCGACGGCAGCTCGGGCTGAAGCCCGCCCAGGCGGCTTCGGCCTTCTTGCTGCGCTTCAGGGCGTCTGCGAGATCGGCGGGGACGGGGAGCGCGGGCTTTGGTTTCGGCTTCGGACGGCTGGGCAGGCCGGCGTCGTGGAATTTTCGGGCGGTTCGGATGTAGCCGATCAGCAGCTTGTCCGCCGGCAGGTCCTCCAGGCTTGTGATACGACCCAGCAGGCCGCGGCCATCTTTCACGTGGTCGTCAGCCTCGAGGACTTTCTTCATGGCCGGACCCCAGAAGCCGAAGGCCAGGTGAGCCTTGAACGCGGCGGTGAAGCACAGGATTTTCCCGTTATAGAGGAAAAACGGGCTGCCCCATTTCATCGCTTCCTCGGTTTCGGGGCAGGCGCGGTGCACAAGCCGGCGCAAATGCAGGAGAATCGGCCGGGCGAACGGGGCGGCTTTCGCGATGTAGGCGTCGATGCGGGGATCCTTTTTCGCAGGCATGCGGCAGGTTGATGCGGCGGCGCCGGCGGGGCGACTGAAATTTCAAGGGCTTCACCCTTGCTTTCATATTTTGCGAGGGGCACTGAATGCGCACCCCATGCGCGTCCTGCGTTACCCTGAATTTGACCGGCTGGAGATTGGCGACGCCGACCCGCTGCCGCTGCGACCCGACGAGGTGCGCCTGCATGTCGCGGCCTGCGGCATCTGCGGCAGCGAACTCGAGTCCTTCAAGACGCACAGCCCGCGCCGCCCGCCGCCGCTGGTGATGGGGCATGAATTTTGCGGCACCATCGCCGAGACCGGGAGCGAGGTGCGGGAGTGGCGGACCGGCGCGCGGGTCGTCAGCAATTCCCTCGTGCCGTGCGGCCGTTGCGCGCGCTGCGCCCGCGGCGACACGCACCTGTGCGCCGACCGGCAGATCTTCGGCATGCACCGGCCGGGGGCGTTTGCGGAATTCGTCAATGTCCCGGCGCGCTGCCTTCTGCCGTGGCCGGAGGATCTCCCGGCCGCCGCCGCCGCGCTGGCCGAGCCGCTGGCCAACGGCCTCCATGTGGCCAATCTCACGCGTCACCTCCCGGCGGCAACCGCTCTCGTGATCGGCGCGGGTCCGATCGGCCTGTTTTGCCAGCAGGCGCTGCAGGTGCAGCGGGGCGCGCGGGTGTTTGTGGCCGACCTGAGCGCTGAGCGTCTTGCGGTGGCGCGGAAACTGGGCGCGGTCCGCATCATCAATCCGCGCGAGGAGGATGTCGCGAAGGTGGTCCTCGCGGAAACTGGCGGCGAAGGCGCGGACCTCACGGTCGATGCTGTCGGCTCCGCGCTCACCAAGAAAACCTCGCTCGAAGCCCTGCGCCCGGGCGGCGCCACCGTGTGGATCGGCCTGCACGAGAACACCGTCACGCTCGACACCTACGGCATCACGCTGCCGGAGAAGCAGGTGCTCGGCACCTACGCCGCCAAGCTCGAGGAACTGCGGCTTGCGCTCGACCTCATGGCGTCCGGCCGGGTCGACGCCCTGTCCTGGGTGCAGTCCTTCCCGCTGACCGCGGGCGTGGAGGCGTTCCATCGCATGCTCGCCGCCAAGGGTGCCGACATCAAGGGCGTGCTCTGTCCGTGAATTTCCAACCCATATCGTCATGACGACTCCCACCCGCACTCCTCTCGCCGCCCGCTTCAAGGGCAAGGTCGCGCTCGTCACTGGTGGCACGCACGGCATCGGCCACGCCATCGCCCTCGAGTTGTTGCGCGAGGGCGCCGCGGTCGTCGTCAGCGGCCTGCCGGCGGACGCGGACGAGGGGAAGCGGGCCTTCGCCGCCGCGGGCTTCACGCCGCTCATCGTGGCGGGGGACCTCGCCGACGAGAAATTCTGCGCGACCCTCGTGGGGGCCGCGCGCGAGAAGCACGGCCGGCTGGATTACCTGGTGAACAACGCGTTCTCCTTTGTCGCCAAGGGCCTCGACGCCACGCGGGAGGATTTCCTGCGCAGCTTCAATGTCGGGCCCTTTGCCTTCGCGCGGCTGACCCAGCTCGCCGCCGAGGCGATGAAGGCGCAGGGCGGCGGCGCCGTGGTCAACGTCTCGAGCATCTCCTCGTGGGTCGCGCAGCCGAACCGCTGGACCTACAACATGGCCAAGGGCGCCGTGACGCAGTTCACGCGCTGCGCGGCGCTCGACCTCGCGCCGCACCGGATCCGCGTCAACAGCGTCAGCCCTGGCTGGATCTGGACGCGCGAGGTGGACAAGGCCGCCGGCGGCGACCGCGCCGCCTACGATCCGGTCTGGGGCCAGTTCCACATGCTCGCCCGCATGGGCCACCCGGTGGAGATCGCCGGGCCCGTGCTGTTCCTCCTGAGCGACGATGCGTCGTTCATCACGGGCACCGACCTCCCGGTGGATGGCGGCTACAACGGGCTCGGGCCCGAGGGACTCGGCCAGAACACCAAGATCGCCGGCTCCCGTTGATTTTTTCATGACCAAGCTCCGCTGCCTCATCACCGACCACGGTTTCCCCAATCTCCGCCACGAAGAGGCGGTCCTGAGCGCCGCCGGTGTCGATCTCGCCGTCGCCCATTGCAAGACGGCCGACGAGGTCATCGCCGCCGCGCGCGAGGCCGATGCCCTGCTGGCGCAATGGGCGCCGGTCAACGCCGCCGTCATCGCCGCGCTCACCCGCTGCAAGGTGATCGTCCGCTACGGCATCGGCGTGGACAACGTCGACCTCGCCGCGGCGAAGGCGAGGGGCATCCCCGTCTGCAACGTGCCGGACTACGGCGTGGACGAGGTTGCCGGACACGCCGTGGCGCTCGGGCTGGCCTTGGCGCGACAGCTGCCGTCGATTGACGCCCGCCTGCGCAGTGGCACCTGGAAGATCACGCCCGACCGGCCAATGCCGGCGCTCGGTGAGATGACCTACGCCACGGCCGGTTTCGGGCGGATTGCCCGGTCGGCGCACCGGATGATGGCCGGGTTCGGCGGGCCGCGCATTGCCTATGATCCGTTTGTGTCCGCCGCGGTGATGGCGGCCGCCGGGGTGGAAAAGGTGGAGCTGGACGCGCTGTTCGCGCGCAGCGACATCCTCTCGCTGCATTTGCCGCTCACCGCGGAGACAAAACATTTTGTCAACGCCGCCCGGCTCGCGACGATGCAGCCCACGGCGATCGTCGTGAACACCGCGCGCGGGCCGCTGATCGACACCGTGGCTCTCGCCGCGGCGCTGTCGGCCGGCAGGATCGCGGGCGCCGGCGTGGATGTCTTCGAGGCCGAGCCGCTGCCGGCGGACCATCCGCTGCGCGCCGCGCCGCGGGCCCTGCTGACTTCCCATGTGGCGTGGTATAGCGAGAGCAGCATCCCGCGCCTGCAGCAGCTGGCCGCCGAGGAAGTCGTCCGCGGATTGCGCGGCGAACCGTTCAAGAACCAGGTGAACAAATAACGCCGCCATGCCCTCGTTCCCCATCGTCGATACCCACCTGCACATCTGGGACCTCTCACGGCTGAGTTATCCGTGGCTGGCGGGCGTGCCGATGCTGAACAAGAACCACCTCATCGGCGATTATCGCCGGGCCTGCGGGGCCGTGCAGGTGGCCAAGATGGTTTTTCTCCAATGCGAGTGCGCGCCGGCACAGTTCCAGGCCGAGGCCGACTGGGTGACGGAAGTCGCGCAGGCCGACCGGCGCATCCGCGGCATCGTGCCCTGGGCGCCGCTGGAGAAAGGGGAGGGCGCCCGCGCCGACCTTGCCCGTCTGGTCGCGAATCCGCTCATCAAGGGCATCCGCCGCATCATCCAGTTCGAGGCCGACCCGGCGTTTTGCCTGCGCCCGGACTTTGTGCGCGGCGTGCAACTGCTGCCGGAATACGGGCTGAGCTTTGATCTCTGCATCAACCACACGCAGCTAGCCAACACCATCAAGCTGGTGCGGCAGTGCCCTGAGGTGAAATTCGTCCTCGATCACATTGCCAAGCCCGACATCAAGGCCGGCCGCCTTGATCCCTGGCGGGCGGAGCTGCGCGAACTGGCCGCGCTGCCCAACGTGTGGTGCAAGCTCTCCGGCCTCGTGACCGAGGCGGATCACGCCGCCTGGACGCCCGCCGGCCTGCAGCCGTATATCGACCACGTCATCGCGTGTTTCGGCTGGGACCGCGTGATGTTCGGCGGCGACTGGCCCGTCTCGACGCAGGCGAGCGACTATCCCCGCTGGGTCGACACGCTGGATGCCGCGCTCAAGGGCGCAACGCCGGAACAGCTCCGCAAAGTCTACGTCACCAACGCCGAGAAATTCTACCGGATCTGATTTTTAACCGCAAAGAACGCAAGGATCGCAAAACCGGCTGGGGAATTCCTTGTGCTCTTTGCGTTCCTTGCGGTTAACGTCCTGGCTGTCTGGTAGGTGAGAAAATCGTTGCCCTGCGGTTGACGTCGCATCCCCTGTTGCCATGCACGAGATCAAGACGACCGCCGGCCTGTCCAAGCCCGAAGCCTACCGCGCCCTGCACAGCCAGCTGGCCGCGGTGCTGGCCGGCGAGCGCGACGGTCTGGCGAACACCGCCAACATGGCCGCGTTGCTTTACCAAGCGCTGCCGGGGTTGAACTGGGCCGGGTTTTATTTCCTGCGGGATGGCGGCCTCGTGCTCGGGCCTTTTCAAGGGAAAGTGGCCTGCATCCGCATCGCCCTCGGCCGGGGCGTCTGCGGCACGGCCGCGCAGAAGCGCGAGACCATCGTGGTGCCCGACGTCGAGAAATTCCCCGGCCACATCGCCTGCGACCACGCTTCGCGCTCGGAGATCGTCGTGCCTTTGCTCAAGGACGGCCGCCTCTTCGGTGTGCTGGACCTCGACAGCCCGAACCTCGCGCGCTTCGATGCCGACGACGCTGCCGGCCTGCAGGCCGCGGTGAAGCTGTTGCTGGACGGTTCCGACCTCAGCAGGCTGGCGGACTGAGGGACAGTTGCTGGCTTTCATCCAAAAGTAAGCAGCCGGTAAAGCTGTGACACCTCGTCTCATTTCCCGTTGACCGGGGCGGGGCGGAGGGACTTCATACCGGCATGGTGCCGAGCGTATTGATCGTCGACGACGAGAAGCACACCCGCGAGGGGCTCCAGCAGGCCTTGCAGGAGCATTACGACGTTTCGGTGGCCGCCAGCGCCGACGAGGCGTTCAATCTGATGGATGCCCAGGAGTTCGAGGTGATCATCACCGACCTCCGCATGCCGGGCAAAAGCGGTCTCAAGGTCATCGACAAGGCCCTGGCCCTCGCGAACAAGCCGGCCGTCATCATGATGACCGCCTACGGCAGCATCGACTCGGCCGTCGAGGCCATGAAGCGCGGGGCCGTGGATTTCCTGACCAAGCCCGTGCAGATCGAGCGGCTCGAGATCCTCATCCAGCGCGCGCTCAAGACCAAGACCCTCGAGGTCGAGGTGAAGCAGCTGCACGAGCGGCTCGACGAGAAGTTCAACGTCGAGGGCATCGTCGGCCACTCGCCGAAGCTGGCGGAGGTCATCGAGCGCGTGAAGCTCGTGGCGCCGTCCAAGGCCACCATCCTCATCGAGGGCGAGACCGGCACCGGCAAGGAACTCATCGCCCAGGCCATCCACCAGGCCAGTCCGCGCGCGCGCGCGCCGTTCGTGCCGGTGCATTGCGCGGCGCTGCCGGCGCAGCTGCTGGAGAGCGAACTCTTCGGCCACGAGCGCGGGTCGTTCACCGGCGCGACGGAGCGCCGCGAGGGCCGCTTCGAGATGGCGGACACGGGCACGGTTTTCCTGGATGAGATCGGCGAGATCGGCCCGGAGATCCAGGTGAAGCTCCTGCGCTTCCTCGAGACGAAGAGCTTCGAACGCATCGGCAGCTCGAAGACGATGACGGTGGACGTGCGCCTCGTGGCCGCGACCAACCGCAACCTCGAGCAGATGGTGAAGGAGGGGAAATTCCGCGAGGACCTGTTCTTCCGGCTCAACGTCGTGCGCATCACCACGCCACCGCTGCGCGAGCGGACGGACGACATCCCGGTGCTGCTGGAGCATTTCATCAAGGTCTACTCGAAGGAGAACGCCTACGAGCCGGTGACCGTCGAGCCCGGCGCGATGCGCTACCTGCAGGCCTACCCGTGGCCCGGCAACATCCGCGAGCTGCGCAATTTCGCCGAGAACGCCGTCGTGCTCCGCCGCGGCGGCAAGATCAGCGAGTTCGACCTCGAGCCGCGGTTCCGTGGCGAGACGGCGCCGCCCCCGTCGATGGTCACGGCCACGCCGGCCAACCCGTATTCCGTCGAGGACAACGAAAAGCGCCTGCTCAAGGAGGCGCTGATGAAGGCTCGCGGCAACCGCACCAAGGCGGCGCAGCTGCTCGGCATCAGCCGCCGCACCCTGCACCGCAAGATCGCCGAGTGGCCCGAGCTCGACGTGGTGGACCGGGGCTGAGCCCTTCAAACCACCGCCTGAAGGCAGGTCGTTGCCGGCGTAGCGAAGTATCCGGCGGGTGATTGGATCGGGTGATGCGGTTGGATTGTTCAATCTCGTTCCTCACCGTGGTCCTGCTCGCCACCGTCACCCCGGCCGCGGAAATCCGCGTGGTGGGCTCCGACCTGCTGGGCGATGATTTCGCCCGCACCGTGGCGGAATTTGCCCGGCAGAACGACGCCGGCGTGAAGCTCGACCTGCGCGGCACGCGACCCGGCGCGGCCGCCCTCGAGGCCGGCCGGGCGGACGTGGGAATTTTCCTGCTGCCGGCGGCCGAGATACCGCCGGCCGGCGCCCTGGTGAGCCGGACCATGGGTTACCAGGTGGCGGTGGTGGTTGTGCCCGTGGCCTCGCCGCTCACGCAGGTCACGATTGCGCAGTTGCGCGGGATTTTCGGGGAAACGGGACCGAAAGACCGGACGCCCTTTGCCGTTTCGCCCCAAGCCGGCTTGGCCTGGCCGTTGTTTCAGCATGTCATTCTGCAGGACGCAGCGCCGAGGGCGGTCTTGGAATTTTGCCCGTCCGGCGCCGCACTCGCGCAGAGGCTGCGGGCGACGGAAAACAGCATCGGCGTGGCGGGTATCGCGGCGATCGGTGGGGGGCTGCGCGTGCTGGCGGTGGCGGCGGGTCCGGCCGAGCCGGCCTACCTGCCGACCATGGAGAATGTCCATTCGGGTGCCTACCCGTTGCGACTGGTGCTTTATGCAAGCTTTCCTCGGGCGAAGGCCCCGGAGTTGCAGCGTTTCCTGAAGTTCCTGCTATCCGACGAGACCGCCGCGGCGCTGGCGCCGGCCGACTTTGTCCCGCTGCCCGTGGGCGTGCGCAATCAGCTGGTGTTCGAGATCGAGGAGATGCGGTAGGGGTGGGGGCGCTTGCCCCAAGGGCCCGGGCCGTTGAGGGCAACAGCCCCTGCCAAAGACGACCTAGGAACCAGCTTGTCAGCGCGGGGTGGGGGCCTTTCACTGCCCGGCTACCTAACTGCCATGGCCGCGATCACCAAGAGCTACGAATCACACGACGTTGAGAAGAAGTGGTATGCCGCATGGCTGGAAGCGGGCGCGTTTGCGGGCAAGGTCCAGCCGGGCAAGTCGCCCTACACCATCATGATCCCGCCGCCCAACGTCACGGGCGTGCTGACGATGGGCCATGTGCTGAACAACACGCTGCAGGACATTTTGATCCGCCGCGCCCGGCTCGAGGGCCGCGAGGCGCTGTGGCTGCCCGGCACCGACCACGCCGGCATCGCGACGCAGACCGTGGTGGAGCGCGAGCTGCGCAAGGAGAAGAAAACCCGCCACCACCTCGGCCGGGAGGAGTTTTTAAAGAAGGTCTGGTCTTGGCGCGACGAGAAGGGCGGCATCATCCTCAAGCAGCTGCAGGCGCTCGGCGCCTCGGCTGACTGGAGCCGCACGCAGTTCACGATGGACCCGGCCTACTCGCAGGCGGTGCTCAAGGTGTTCGTCGATCTTTACGGCAAGGGCCACATTTACCGCGGCAAGCGCATGGTCAACTGGTGTCCGGTCAGCCTCACGGCGCTCTCGGACGAGGAAGTGATCATGAAGCCCGTGAAGGGCACGATCTATCAGGTGCGCTACGAGCGCACCGACGCGCCCGGCCAGTTCATCGAGGTCAAGACCACGCGCCCTGAGACGATTCCCGGCGACGTCGCCATCGCCGTGCACCCGGCCGACCCGCGCTACACTTCCTGGATCGGCAAGAAGGTGAAGCGCCCGATCGGCCCCGCCGCCGAGATCCCGATCATCGCCGACGAGGCGGTGGACAAGGAATTCGGCTCCGGCGCGCTCAAGATCACGCCGGCGCACGACAAGGTGGATTTCGAGGTCGGCCAGCGCCACAAGCTCGCGCCGATCGACGTGCTCACGCCCGACGCCAAGCTCAACGAACTCGCCGGCCCGGAACTGGCGGGCATGGACCGTTTCGCCGGCCGCAAGAAGGCCGCTGAACTGCTCAAGGAATCCGGCAACCTCGTGAAGGAGGAGGCTTATGAGAACAACGTCGGCTACTCCGAGCGCGCCGACGTGCCGATCGAGCCGCGCCTGACGTGGCAGTGGTGGCTCAAGTATCCGCGCATCGAGGAGGCCAAGGCGGCGGTCCGTGACGGCCACATCAAGTTCTACCCCGAGCGCTGGTCGAAGGTTTACCTGCACTGGCTCGAGAACATCCAAGACTGGTGCATCAGCCGCCAGCTCTGGTGGGGTCACCGCATCCCCGTGTGGTATGCCAAGGGTCTCGACAAGGAGACGCTCACCGAGGCCGATATCGCCGATCCGAAAAAGGTGCACGTGTCGCTCGAGGGCCCGGCCGACCCGGCCAACTGGGTGCAGGAGGACGACGTGCTCGACACGTGGGCGTCGTCGTGGCTCTGGCCGTTCGCGACGCTCGGCTGGCCGGACAAGGACGCGATGGCGAAGGCCGGCTACGATTATTTCTACCCGACCACGACGCTTGTGACGGGGCCGGATATCATCTTCTTCTGGGTGGCGCGCATGATCATGGCCGGCCTGGAATTCACGAATCCGGGGCAGCCGCTGGAGAAACGCATCCCGTTCAAGAACGTCTATTTCACCGGCATCATCCGCGACCAGCAGGGCCGCAAGATGTCGAAGTCGCTCGGCAACTCGCCCGACCCGCTCGACCTGATCGCCAAATACGGCGCGGACGGCCTGCGCTTCGGCATCGTGTCGATCGCGCCGCAGGGGCAGGACATCCGTTTCCAGGAAGACCGCATCGAGGGCGGCAAGAATTTCTGCAACAAGCTCTGGAACGCCTGCCGCTTCCGCCAGATGAGCGGCGACATGGCGGACAATTCCACGGTCGGCGCCATCCTCGCCCGCATCGAGCCGCGGAAGTTCGACGCCGACGACCACGCCATCCTCGACCGCCTGCTCGCCACGACGCGCGAGGTGGACCGCTGCTTCGCGGAGTTCGAGTTCAGCGCGGCGGTGCAGGCGCTCTACGGGTTTTTCTGGAATGATTTCTGCGACTGGTATGTCGAGGTCTCGAAGGCCAAGCTGCAGGACCCCGCCACCAAGGCGAACTGCCTCGCCATCCAGGATCTCGTGCTGCGCCAGACGCTGCTGCTGCTGCACCCGTTCACGCCGTTTATCACCGAGGAGCTTTGGCACCTGCTCGGCTACGGCGCCGAGGGGACCTTTCTCATGCGCGACACGCAGCTCGACAATCCGTCGCAGCTCGCCGGCCGCGGCCTGAAGCTCGACACGGCGGCGGCCGCACAGGTGCAGCAGCTCAAGACCGTGGTTTCGCAGGTGCGCGCCTTCAAGGCCGAGCACGGCGAGGCCGCCAGCAAGGTTTCCGAGTTCGTGGTGGAGACGACCGACGCCCACTGGGCGCTGCTCGACGCCAACCTCGCCAAGCTGAAGCGCATGATGGGCGCCGGCTCGGTCGTGCGCGGGGCGATGTCGCCCAACGCCCCGGCCATCGTGACGGCCTTCGGTTCCTGGAACATCATCAAGCAGCTGAAGGGCGACCCGGCCGAGGAAAAGGCGCGGCTCAACAAGGAGATCGAGGCGATCACCAAGCACATCGCCGGCACACAGGCGCGGTTGTCCAACGAGGCGTTCGTCAGCAAGGCGCCGCCCGCGGTGCTCGAGGGCGCGCGCAAGCAGCTCGCCGACCAGCAGGCCAAAAAGGCCGAGCTGGAGCGTCTACTGGCCGCGCTGGCTTGACCGGGGTTGCAACATGCTGAGGTCGCAGTCTAGTTCTCGGGGATGAAGCGCCTCCCCCTGCTGCTTGCCCTGTTCGCCGTCACGCTCGGCCTTGCCGCCGACTATCCCGCGCCCAGCGAGGGCGATTTTGTCCTCCGGAATTTTGCCTTCCGGTCCGGCGAGACGCTGCCGGAGCTGCGGATCCACTATCGCACGATCGGCGCGCCGCGCCGCGATGCCGCCGGCCGCGTGACCAACGCCGTGCTCATCACCCACGGCACCACGGGGAGCGGGGCGCAGTTCCTGTCGCCGAACTTCGCGCCCGAGCTCTTCGGCGCCGGCCAGCCGCTGGACGCCACGCAGTATTTCATCGTGCTGCCCGACGGCATCGGCCACGGCAAATCCAGCAAGCCCAGCGACGGGCTGCGCGCGAAGTTCCCGCATTACGGCTACCGCGACATGGTCGAGGCCCAATACCGGCTGCTGACCGAGGGTCTCGGCGTGAACCATGCGCGGCTCGTCATGGGCACCTCGATGGGCGGCATGCACACGTGGCTGTGGGGCCAGACCTACCCGGACTTCATGGATGCGCTGATGCCGCTGGCCTCGCTGCCCACGCAGATCGCCGGCCGCAACCGCGCGTGGCGGCGGCTTGCCATCGACGCCATCCGGCAGGACCCCGAGTGGCAGGGCGGGAACTATGCCAGGCAGCCCCAGTCGCTGCGCACCGGCGCGCAGATGCTCTACCTGATGAGCAGCAACCCGGTGCTCCGGCAGGCCGAGACGCCCACGCTGGCGCAGACCGACACGGCGCTCGATGCCTTCGTGGCGAATTATCTCAAGACCGGCGATGCCAACGACTACCTCTACGCGCTGGAGGCCTCGGCCGACTATGACCCGAACCCGGGCCTGGAAAAGATCACGGCTCCGCTGCTCGCCATCAACACGGCCGATGACCTGATCAATCCGCCGGAGCTGGGCATCCTGGAACGCGCGATCAGCCGGGTGAGACATGGCCGGGCCATCGTCCTGCCCCTGACCCCGCAGACCCGTGGTCACGGCAGCCACACCGTGGCGGCGCTCTGGAGTAACGAGTTGCTCAAATTGCTGGCCGAAAGCGCGAAATGACGCTGCGCCTCGGCGCTTGCCTGAGGTGATTTCTTCGCTCTAGCTAACCGGCCTCCATATGAAAAAAGCCCTGATTACCGGCATCACCGGCCAGGACGGTTCCTACCTTGCCGAGCTGCTGCTCGCGAAGGGTTACGAAGTTCACGGCATCATCCGCCGTGCCTCGACCTTCAACACGAGCCGCATCGACCACCTTTACCGCGACCCGCACGTCAACGGCGTGAAGCTCTTCCTGCACTACGGTGACCTCGCCGACTCCGTGCAGATGGTGAAGCTCCTCTACGAGCTCCAGCCGGACGAGATCTACAACCTCGGCGCCCAGTCGCACGTGCGCGTGTCCTTCGACATCCCGGAATACACCGGCGACGTCGTCGGCCTCGGCTCCATCCGCATCCTCGAGGCCATCCGCGAGGCCGGCCTTGTCAAGAAGTGCCGGTTCTACCAGGCGTCCTCGTCCGAGATGTTCGGCAAGGTGCAGCAGGTGCCGCAGACCGAGACCACGCCCTTCTGGCCGCGCTCGCCCTACGGCTGCGCCAAGATGTATGCGCACTGGCTGACGGTGAACTACCGCGAGAGCTACAACCTGCACGCGTCCTCGGGCATCCTCTTCAACCACGAGAGCCCGCGCCGCGGCGAGACCTTCGTCACCCGCAAGATCACCCGCGCCGCCACCCGCATCAAGCTGGGTTTGCAGGAGTCGCTCTACATGGGCAACCTCGACGCCCAGCGCGACTGGGGCTACGCCAAGGAATATGTCGAGATGATGTGGGTCATGCTCCAGCAGGACAAACCCGACGATTACGTCGTCGCGACCAACGAGACGCACACCGTCAAGGAATTCATCCAGGAAACCTTCGGGCTGCTGAACCTCGACTGGGAGAAATACGTCAAATACGACGCCCGCTACGAGCGCCCCGCCGAGGTGGAGCTGCTCATCGGCAACCCCGCCAAGGCGAAGAAGCAGCTCGGCTGGGAGCCCAAGGTGAAGTTCAAGGAGCTTGTGAAGATCATGACCGAGGCCGACCTCGACCTCGCCAAGCGCGAGGCCCAGATCGCCAGCTTGCCGAAACCGTGAAGCCGGCTTCGTTGCTGCCATGAAACTCTACGTCGCGGGCCACAACGGCATGGTCGGGGGCGCCTTGGTGCGCCGCTTTCAGGCGGAGCCGGGCGTGACGCTTCTGCTGCGCACGCGCAAGGAGCTCGACCTGACCAGCCAGGCGGCGGTGGCGGCCTTCCTCGCGGCCGAGAAGCCGGACGCGGTCATCATGGCCGCGGCCAAGGTCGGCGGCATCCACGCCAACAATACCTACCCGGCCGACTTCCTCTACGACAATCTGGCCATCGCGAACAACACGATCCACGGCGCCTACGCGGCCGGCGTGAAGCGCTTCCTCTTCCTCGGCAGCTCGTGCATCTACCCGAAGCTCGCACCGCAGCCGATGCCCGAGAGCTGCCTGCTCACCGGCCCGCTCGAGCCGACCAACGAGGCCTACGCCATCGCCAAGATCGCCGGCCTGAAGCTCTGCGAGTATTACCGCAAGCAGCACGGTGTGCTCTACCACTCGGCGATGCCGACCAACCTCTACGGCCCCGGCGACAATTACCACCTGCAGAATTCGCACGTGATGCCCGCGCTCATCCGCAAGTTCCACGAGGCGAAGCAGGCGAACAAGGCCGAGGTCCAGGCCTGGGGCACGGGCTCGCCCAAGCGCGAGTTCCTCCACGTGGACGAGCTGGCCGACGCCTGCGCCTTCCTGCTGAAGATGGCCAGCCCGCCCGACCTGATCAACGTCGGCACCGGCACGGACGTCACGATCAGGGAGCTGACCGAGATCGTCGCCGAGGTGGTCGGCTTCAAGGGCCGGATCGTCTGGGACGCCACCAAGCCCGACGGCACGCCGCGCAAGCTGATGGATGTCTCGAAACTCACCGCGCTCGGCTGGCGCGCCAGGGTCGGCGTGCGCGAGGGCGTGGCCAAGACCTACGCCAGCTTCCTGGCCGAGCAGGCCGCCGGCGCGCTGCGGGGTTGATGGGCCGAATGGCCAAGGTGCGCGCCTGTGCGGGGCGTTGACGTTGCCGGGGCGGGTCTCCATCCTGACGACATCGGTCAGTTCCTCTGCACACTCAACCCATCCCAATCATGTCCAATCCGTCCGACACTCCGCCTCCTGCCGCTTCCGCGCCCGAAGATCGCACCGTCGCCATCCTCAGTTATCTGACCATCATCGGGTTCATCGTCGCCCTGATTATGCATGGCAGCAAGAAGACCGCCCTGGGCTCCTTTCACCTGCGCCAGTGCCTGGGCATGATCGTGAGCGCCATCGCCCTGAGCATTGGCGGCATGGTCCTTGCGTTCATCCCGATCATCGGCTGGCTTGCCGTCATGGTCGCCTGGATTGGCTTCCTGGTGCTCTGGGTCATGGGTCTGATCGCCGCGGCGAGTGGCGAACTGAAGCCGGTGCCGGTGCTGGGCGCGCACTACCAGAAGTGGTTCGCCGGCGCCTTCACCTGATCCGAGGGACAGTTCCTGCCTTCCCGCCGTCCGGACTGCTCCGGGCGGCTTTTTCTTGGCCGGGCGGGCCGGGGCGACTTTCCGCTTGCGGAGGGCGTCCCGCTGCCAAGGGTAGGGCCGTCCATGATCGCACCCGAGACCTTTTCCCACATCGAAAACATAAAGAAGCGCGCCGGCTACTTATGGAGGTTTCTTTGACGTCGAACAAAAGCAGCGCGAAATAGAGGCGATGGAGGCGCAGATGGGCGCCCCGGATTTCTGGAATGCCGCCGAAAAGGCCCAGAGGCATATCGCCAAGCTGAACGGCTTGAAAAAGACCATCGGCGGCCTCGTGGCCTTCAACAAGCGGGTCGATGACGCCGCGGTGATGATCGAGTTGATCGAGGCCTCGACCCCGGCCGAGCAGGAGGAATATGCGAAGGAGCTCAACGCCTCCGTGCCCGCGATGGTGGACGAACTCGACAAGCTAGAGATCGCTTCGTTCCTTACCGGGCAGTTCGACCGCAACAACGCCATCTTCAGCATCCAGGCCGGCGCCGGCGGCACCGAGTCCAACGACTGGGCCGACATCCTCTTCCGCATGTATTCCCGCTGGTGCGAGCGCCGCGGCTTCTCGGTCGAGCTGATGGACGTGCAGCCGGGCGACACCGCCGGCATTTCCAAGGCCACCATCCTCATCAAGGGTGAGAACGCCTACGGCTATGCCAAGGCCGAGCGCGGCGTGCACCGCCTCGTGCGCATCAGCCCCTTCGATTCGAACAAGCGCCGCCACACCTCCTTCTGCGCCGTCGACGTGGTGGCCGAGATCACCGAGGACATCGACGTGGAGCTGAAGGAGGAGGACATCCGCGTGGACGTCTACCGTTCCTCCGGCAAGGGTGGCCAGGGCGTCAACACGACCGACTCGGCCGTGCGCCTCACCCACGCGCCCACCGGCATCGTGGTCGTGTGCCAAAACGAGCGCTCCCAGATCAAGAACAAGGCCTCCGCCATGCAGGTGCTCAAGGCCCGCATCTACGAGAAGCGCCAGGACGAGCAGCGTGCGGAGATGGACAAGTTCTACGGCGAAAAGGGCGAGATCGGCTTTGGCGCGCAGATCCGCAGCTACGTGCTCCAGCCCTACCAGATGGTGAAGGACCTGCGCACCGGCGTGAGCACCAGCGACACGCAGGCCGTGCTCGACGGCGACCTCGACCGCTTCATCTACGGCTGGCTCCGCGCCGGCTGCCCGCGGCACCGCAACAAGGACATCCAGATGGATGACTGAGTTTGAATTCAGAAGCCAAGAACCCTGAAACAGACTTTGCTACTCCCGGTTTTCTGGCTTCTGAATTAAACATGCCCGACCTCGCCCACGAAACCCTCCGCGCCGCCTTCGCCGCGCAGTCGCTGTTCGAGGACAAGACCTGGCAGCTGTCGCCCGCGGCCTGGCCGCTGACCCCGGCACAGGTGACGGAGCTGGAGGCGATCGGCACGGCGTGCCTCGAGTTTCACACGGCGCTGGAGACGCTCTACCTCCGCTCGGCCGCGGGCAAGAATCTCCTCCGCAACAAGCCGCTGCTCGCGCCCTGGGTGGCCGACTACCTCGACCGCGGCAAGCCCGCCGGGCTCGTGGCCCACGCGCGCGACCCGAAGAACCGCGGCATGTTTCCCACCGTGCTCCGGCCGGACCTGCTGCTCACGGATGACGGCTTCGCCCTGACGGAGCTCGACTCGGTGCCCGGTGGCATCGGCCTGACGGCCTTCCTGAACAGGCTCTATGGCGGCGACACCGATCCGGCCGTGGTGGGGCATGGTGGTGCCATGATCGAGAATTTCCATGCGTCGCTCGCCGCGTTGCGGCCGGCGGTGCGCAATCCGCTCATCGCCATCCTCGTGAGCGACGAGGCGGCGACCTACCGGCCGGAGATGCAGTGGCTCGCCGAGCAGCTCCAGCGGACGGGGAAGCGCGTGTTCTGCCTGCACCCCGGGGATGTTTTTCCGCTCGGCAACGAGCTGTTCTTCGACGTCGAGGGCAACCCGGAGAAGATCGATGTCCTCTACCGGTTCTTCGAGCTTTTCGACTGGGAGAACGTCAAGGTCGGGCGCGAGATCCTGGAGGCCTGGGCCAGCGGCACGGTCGCCATCGCGCCGCCGATGCGTGCTTTTCAGGAGGAGAAGCTGGCGCTGGCGCTGTTCCACCACCACCTGCTCGCCGAGTTCTGGGCCGAGACGCTGAGCGGCCGCAGCCTGAAGCTGCTGCGCGCGCTCATCCCCCAGTCGTGGATCATGGACCCGGCCCCGCTGCCGCCCGGCGCGGTGCTCGACGGACCGCGGATCGGCGGCCGGATGCTGAACGACTGGCGCGACCTTGCGGCCGCCTCGCAGAAGGAACGAGACCTGATCATCAAGATTTCCGGTTTCCACGAGACCGCGTGGGGCGCGCGCAGCGTCGTGCTCGGCAGCGACTGCTCGCGCGAGGAGTGGCAGCAGGGTGTCGGCCAGGCGTTGCAACTTGCGCCGACCAACCTGCATGTGCTGCAGGAATACCGGAAGCCGAAGAAGGTGTCGCACCCGCTGTATGGGAAGGCCGAGGGGGGCCTGCCCTCCGTGGCCTCGGCGAAGGACGGCCGGCTCCGCCTTTGTCCGTATTACTTCGTGGTCGGCGGCCAGGCCAGGCTCTCGGGTGCGTTGGCGACGTTCTGTCCGCCGGACAAAAAAATCATCCACGGCATGGTCGATGCAGCCTTGCTCCCGTGTAGGGTTTTCTCCTTAACGTAGCGCGTGCCTTATCCCGTCCCTCCAACCCGACTCCAAGTCACCGCGAAGAAGGGAAGAGTGCTCGCCGGTGCGGCGCTTTTCGCCGGTCTGGGCTGGCTGTCGGGCTGGGCGCAACCGGCCCTCGACCTGGAGAAAGTGCGGGCCCGGGCCGAGCAGGCCGACGTCGAGGCCCAGAACGCCCTGGGCACGGCCTACAACGAGGGCCAGGCCGGCCTGAAACAGGACCATGCCGAGGCGTTGAAGTGGTTCCGCCGGGCCGCCGACAAGGGGTTTGCCCCGGCGCAATACAACCTCGGGCTTGCCTTCGAGCTGGGCCACGGCGTGGCGGCCGACGAGCGCGAGGCCTTCAAGCATTACCTGATGGCGGCCGAGCAGGGCTTCGGCGCCGCGCAGTTCAACGTCGGCAACATGTATGCCGCCGGCCGCGGGGTCGGGCAGGATCTGTTCGAGGCCAACCTCTGGTTCAAGCAGGCGGCCGAGAAGGGCATCGCCGAGGCGCAATTCAACCTCGGGCTCGCCTACGAGGCCGGCCGGGGCGTGAAGAAGGACGAGGCCCAGGCCGCGCGCTGGTATAAGCAGGCGGCCGACCGCGGCTTTCCCCGGGCGCAATACAACCTCGGCCTGCTCCTTGAGGACGGTCGCGGCGTGGCGAAGAACGAGGCCGCGGCCGCTGGTTATTACCGGGCCGCCGCCGAACAGGGTTTTGCGGCCGCCCAGAACAATTACGGCCTCATGCTTTCGGAAGGCCGCGGCGGTCTCGCCAAGGATCCGGTGCAAGCTTGGGTGTGGCTCAGCCTCGCGGTGGAAAATGGCGCGAGTCCTGCCGCGCGCGATTTTGTGGCACGGGGCCTGAGCGCCGACCAGCGCGCCACCGCCGCCCGGCTGTTGGCGGACCGTCGCTCCGGCAATGTGCCGGCGTCGCCGGTCGCGGCAACCCCGGCCGGCCCGGCTTCCGCGCCGGCCAGCTCCGCGCCGCCTGCCCGGGTGGCTGAGCTCATGTCGGCGCTGGAGCAGGCGCGCGAGGCCAACACCCAGTTTGCCGAGGCCAACCAGCGTCTTGAACTGGAAAAAGCCCGCTTGGAGCAGCAGATCGCCTCGGGTGGCGACACGGGCAACCTGGTCGAGCAGCTGCGCGCGCAAAGCGCGCGCCTGGCCGCGCAGGTGCAGTCCCTCACCACTGACAAGGATGCCGCGGAACGCCAGGTGGCGGTGCTCAGCGTCCAGGTCAGGGACGCGCAGCAGGACCTGGCCCGCAGCCGGACCGCGACGCCCGCGACGAGCGCACCCGCGGTTGATGTTGCTCGTTACGAAGGCCAGGTCGCCGGCATGACGGCCAAACTGGAACAGGCTACCGCCTCGCTGGCCCAGCTGCAGGCTGCCAACCAGCAGCTGACGGAAGGCAACGCGCGGCTGCAGCAGGAGAAGGAGGCCCTGGCCGCCAAGTCCGGGGCCCCGGCGGCCACCGCTGGCGGCGAACAATCCGCCATTCTGGCCAACCTGCAGCGCGACAACGCGCGCCTCAACGACGAGGTGAAGCGTTCGACGCGCGAGCTGCTTTCCCTGAACAGCCAGCTGCGTGCCCTGCGCAACCAGCCGGTCAAGCCGGCGGCGGACGACACTGCCGCCCGGGAACAGATCGCACAGCTCACCACCAAGGCGGAGCAGGCCGCGCAGGATGCGATTCGCTGGCAGACGGAAAGCAGCCGGCTCGCGGCCCGCGTGACCGAGCTGGAAAACCAGCCGAAACCGGCGGTGGCCGACGGCAACGCGGCCGGAATGGCCGAGGCGCAGCAGCTCGCTGCCCGGCTGCAGGAGCAGGTCACGACCTTGCAGGCCGAGAAGGCCGAGCTCGAGAAATGGAGCCGTTCGCTGGAACAGACGGTCAACGAGAAGTCGGTGCTCGCCGACGGGGCCAGCTCCGGGCTTGCGGAATTGCGGCAGAAATTCACCGCGGCCCAGCAGCAGCTCGAGGCTGCGACGGCGGAAAACCGCGCGCTGTCCGCCCGGGTGGCGCAGGCCGAGCAGGCCCTCGCGGCGGTGCCGGCCCCCGCCAAACCCGACACCTCCGCGCTCGACGCCCTCCGCCGGCAGCTGGCCGGGGTGCAGCAGCAGGTGGATAAACTTTCCCAGGAGAAGCAGGCGCTGTCGGACCAGTCGGCCGAAGAGCGCGATCGCCTCGGCCAGGCGCAGGCCCGCGTGGCGGCGCTGGAGCGCGACTTGCGCGAAGCGAGCAAGCCCGCCGGCAACAACGCCGAGCTCGAGGACTTGAAGAACCAGCTGATTGCCTCCAACCAGCTGCTCGAGAAATCCGGCGCGACCGTGGCCGAGCTGACCGGGACCAACGACCGGCTGGAGCGGGAGCTGGCCGCAGCGCGCCGGGGTTCGGCCGAAACGGCGGCCCAGCGCGAAGAGCTGGCGAAATTGCGCGGTGAAGCCGCGGCCCTCGCCGGGTTGCGCGAGGAGAGCGGCCGGCTGGCCCAGGCGGCCGAGGCCGCCGCGGAACTGCGGCGCCAGAACGAACAATTGACCCGCGACAGCGAGCAGCTGACCGCGTTCATGAACGGCAACCGGCGTGATCTCACCGCCGCCCAAGCCCGCGTGGCCGAGCTCGAGAAGCAGCTGGCGGCCGCCGCGCCGGCCGGCACCCGCGGCGGGGACGACAACCGCAAGCTGGCGGCCGATCTCGCCGAGGCCAACGCGACGGTCGACCGGCTCACCGCCACCGTGGCGGAGCTGACCGGGGCCAACGACCGGTTGGAGCAGGATCTGGCGAATGCAAAGAAGAGCACCGACGCGGCGCTGGCCGCGCAGTCCCAGGCCGTCAACGCCACGGAGCCCGATGCCTACCGGATGGAGATCAGCACGCTGCAGGCCCGCGTGAAGGAGCTGGAAAAACAGATGGAGGAGGAGCGCAGCAATTCCGCCCGCGAAGTCTCCACGCTGGCCGCGCAGCTGACCCGCACCCGCGAGACGAACAAGTCCCTCACCGAGGCCAACCGCGCCCTCCTGAGCGCGAAGCAGTCCGAGTCGCCCACCGTGGACAAGGAGGAGTTTGACGCGGTGCAGGCGAGGGTCCGCGAACTCACCGCCGCCGGCGAGGAGCTGAAGCGCCAGAACCAAAAACTCACCGCGGACAACGAGGGCCTCACGGCCGAGCGCGCGGCCTTCCGGCAGCAGCTGGAGGAGGCCCGCAGGGTCGCGACCACGCTGCCCGGCCTCACCGGCGAGAATGCCGCGCTGCAGGAACGCCTCGAGGCCGTCGGGGCCCAGCTGGTCAAGGCGCAGCAGGAGATCGACACTTTGCAAAAGGACAACGCCGACGCGGTGGCCGTGGCGGCGTCCCACAAGGCGGCAGCCGACCAGGCCCGCGCCGACCTCGCGGCCCTGCAGGGGCGGACCGCTGAAGCGGAGAAGGCCTCGGAATCGCACAACACTTCCGTGGCCGAGCTGACGCAGGCCAACACCCGGTTGGAAAGGGAGCGCGAGGACATGCGCCGCCTGGTGGAATCCTACCGGGCCGACATCACCCGCCTGACGCAGAATGTGCGCAGTGCCGAGCAGATGCGCACCGAGGCCGAGCGCGGCGCCCAGCAGAACATCGACGCCGTCACCGCCCAGCTCGGCCAGCTGCGCCGGGACCTGGAGACCGCCCGCACGGCGCAAGCCCGACTGGCCGAGGCCAGCGCCCTGCAGGATCGCGACCGCGTGGCGATCATCACGCAGTTGCGCACCGAAAACGGCGCGCTGGCCGCCCGGCTCAACCAGGCGCAGAGCACGCTTGACCAGATCGCGTCCGCCGCGCGGCTCGGCACGCCCGCCGCGACCATCGCCGCCGGTGGCACGCCGCCCGTGCGGCCGGTGGTCACCTCCCCGGTCGTCGCGGCCGATATCCGGGTGCATACGGTTGCCGAGGGCGATTCACTTTCCCGCATCAGCATGCGCTATTACGGCACGGCGAACCGCTGGCAGGAGATCTTCCAGGCCAACCGCGACGTGCTGCAGGGCTCAAGCACGCTCCGCGTCGGGATGCAGCTGCGGATCCCGTGATTGGAAGCGGGGCTGATAGCTTCCGCCTTCAATTGCCAAAAAAGAAGGCGCGCCTAGCGGCGCGCCTCCGAAGATGGGCTATGGCTGGATGCTCAGGCCACGGCGACCTGGCCGGTCAGAACCGGGGCCGGGGCGCTGGACTGCTTCGCCAGGTGGCTGAAGAAGTTGTCGCGGCGTTCCCGGGCGAGCTTGACGTCCTTCGTGCCGAGGGAGCGGCGGATGCGCTCCTTGGTGAAGGGGGTCGGGTAGACCGTATAGTGCAAAAACCACGTTCCGTTGTTGTTCCAGAGGTGGTGGTTCGGGTTCGCTTCGCTGATGCGGAGCGAGGCGAGGGTGATGAGGTTGGTGGACATGATGCGTGAGCGGTTGATGGTTAGTTAATCGTTCGCGCATCAGGGTTTTTCCTGGAAAACGAAAAGCCGCCTGAGGGCATCAGGCGGCTTTTTCGCTTTTTTAGGAGGAGTTTTTTGTTAGAGCGTTTTACCGCTCTCACATCCGGGTGACTTGCGTCACTCGAAACCACCGTGATCACTCCTAGACCCGGTTGGCAGAACCGGCTGTTGCCAGCCGATCCTTTCCTGATGCAGTGCGCAGCGTGCAAACTCCGGCGTCGTATGCCAGAAAAATCTTCGGGAGCGGACTGAAGCTGTCAGGAAGGCCCGGGCAAGCCGCTGCAACCGGCCCTTTTAGACAAGTGGTTAAGGCGGAAAAATCTTTGGCCGGGAATTTTAGCGCTGTCAAAATGTATCACTATTGATACGTTCCGGGTCATGAAAGAGGACAAACTGAAGCGTTTTGAGACGACCTCGACCGAGTATCTGCGCGAGGAAGGCGTATACGGTGACGTCGAGGCCAGTGCCATGAAGCATGTGATCGCGGCGGCGCTCGCGCAGCGCATGGAGCGGCTCGGCATGACGGTGGCGGAGCTCGCCGGCTCGCTGGGCACCAGCCGGGCGGCGGTGAACCGTGTGCTCGATCCGCTCAACACCTCGCTGACGCTCACGACGCTGGCCCGGACCGCGGCGAAGCTCGGCTGCCGGGTCAAACTCGAGATCGTGGCCCCGCGCTGATTCTTGAGGTGCAACCCGGCCTCCGGACGGGTTTGTGGAAGGTGCATCCTGAAAACCTGTCCAGAGGCCGGGTTCCACCTTCCGCGATCACTTGAACTGCCAGCGCACCGCGAAGTGCAGGGTGTTGTAGGTGTAGCCGCTGATCCGCGGGATGCCGATCAGGTCCAGGGCCCAGCGGTCGGCGAGGGGCACGGTGACCAGCACGCCGCCCAGCGGCACAAGGCCGCCGTCGTTGAAGTTGTAGTGATGGGTCACACCGACGATGCCGCCGACCAGGACCTTCCCGACTGGCCACTCCTTGCCGAGATAGGCGTAGCCCGCGGTGCGGGCGAGGCTGTTGCGGAAGATGCCGGCGCCGGCGATCCAGTTGTTTTCCGTCACGCGCATCAGACCGAGGCCGGGCGTGTTGTTGGTCAGGTCCGTCTCCGTGGTATGTTCGTGCAGGCTGCCGAGCTGCAGGGACAGGTGCCAGGTCGGTTCGGCGGCCGTCGCGGCGGCCACCAGACACAGGATCAGGAGGAGAAAGCGCATCGGCAAAGACTATCGGGCAGGCTTATGGTCGCGGCGGTAATGTTCCGCCAGCAGGTCGCGGCCGAAGTCGCCGGCAAAGTTGCGCCAGGTCGTATGGATGTGGTTCGCCTGATCCTGGGTATTGTCGTATTCGATGAGGAAGGCGGGACCTTGGATGCGGTAATAATGTCCGTCGCCCTTCTCCAGACTGCCGGCCCAGGCAAAGTGGACCAGTTCCCAGCCACGACTGGCGATGGACTGCATTTCGGCCGCGGCCATATCCGGGCGCAGCCGGCCGACATAGTGCCCCAGCAAGGCGCGCAGCTGCGTCTGCTGATCCGGGGTCATCTGCGCATAAGCGAGGCCGGCGGGCTCCAGCGGCTGCACCTGCCGGCGGTTGCCCGTGAGGGTGTCATCCGGAGCCCGTCCGGCGATCAGGGCGGCGCGAAGCTGGGTGGCGTCGAAAGACTTCACCAAGGTGCGGCCGAGATCCTCCTCGACGGCCAGGACGCGTTTGCCCTTCTGGGCGTGTTCGATCCGGACCTCTCCGGGGTTGGCGCCGAAGAAGAACGGGGTCGCGGAAATCCGGCCGTCAGCCAGCGTGAAATTGACCGACAGGTGATGGCCCTCCACCCGCCAGCCCCAAGGTGCCGGGGAGCCCGGGGTGCCAAAAATCGTGAAATAATAGAGTTTGGCGTCGCGCCGCGCCGATCCGGAGATGGCAAAGAGCACGTTCTCCAAGGCAATGATCGCTTCCACCTGCAACTGCGCGCGCTGGCTGAGGCCGGCGGCGATCAACTGACGGGCGAGGACGCGTTGGGCGTCGGTCATGGCCCCGAGCGTGACTCCCTTGCGGGCGAGCGGCACAAAGTTCCAGTTCTCTCGCTCGCTGTCGTCGACGGTAAACACAGCCTGGGAACGCTGGGCGGGATCGAGGGATTGCAACCAGGCGGCGGCCGCTGCGGTCATCTCGGCGGTCGGATCGGCGGCGCGGCTAAATCCGGGCGCCAGCGTGAGGAGGAGGGCGATCAGTATGGAGCGGTGCATGGGATAATCACATCAAGGCGGCCCGGATCTTGGCGGCGAGGGCGGTGTAGTCCTCGGTGGACAGCAAGACCTTCGGGTCGGGCATCATGGTGAAGGTCGTGCCCCAGGCCGGGCCGTCCACATACTTGGGCACGAGATGGACATGCAGGTGCGGGAGCTTGTCGGAATAGGCGCCGTAGTTGATCTTGGCCGCGCCCATCGCGGTGCGGATCGCCTTGGCGGCGCGGGCGACATCCCGCGTGAATTTAGCCAGTTCGGCGTCGGGCAGCTCGTAGAGCTCGTTGACGTGACCGTGGTAGGCGACGATGCAGCGGCCGCGGTAGGTCTGCTCCTTGAAGAGGTAAAGCGTCGAGACCGAGAGCGGGGCCAGCTCGATCATGAGATCGTGCAGCCGCTGGTCCTTGCGGCAGTAGAAGCAGTCGGGGAGGGGGCTCACGGGCTGGAGTGTGGGCGCACCGGCGGGGTTTAGGCAAACAAAAGGCCGGGCGCAGGGCCCGGCCTTGGTGCGACTGATGGATGTTGCGTCAGGCCAGCTTCACGCCGCGGGCCAGGGCGATGCGGATGAGGGCGTCGGCCATGTCGGACGGGGTGACGGCGCACTCGATGCCGCATTCCTTGAAGACGGCGATCTTGGCGGCGGCGGTGTCCTCGGCCCCGCCGACGACGGCGCCGGCGTGGCCCATGCGGCGGCCCGCGGGGGCGGTGGCGCCGGCGATGAAGCCCGCGACGGGCTTCTTGCAGTTGGCCTTGATCCAGCGCGCGGCCTCGACCTCGGCGTTGCCGCCGATCTCGCCGATCATGATGATGCCCCAGGTGTCCGGGTCATCGTTGAACATCTTGACGACGTCGAGGTGCGAGGTGCCGTTGACCGGGTCGCCGCCGATGCCGACGGAGGTGGTCTGGCCGAGGCCCTTGGAGGTGAGCTGGAAGACGGCCTCGTAGGTGAGGGTGCCGGAGCGGGAGACGACGCCGACGTGGCCCTTCTTGTGAATGTAGCCGGGGGCGATGCCGATGCGGCAGCCGCCAGTGGAGTCCTTGCCGGTGCCGGGGGTGACGAGGCCGGGGCAGTTGGGGCCGATGAGGCGGGTGCGCTTGCCGGCCATGGCGCGCTTGGCGGCGATCATGTCCTTGATCGGAATGCCCTCGGTGATGGCGACGCAGAGGTCGAGGTCGGCGTCGGCGCATTCGAGGATGGCGTCGGCGGCGAACGGCGGCGGCACGAAGACGGCCGAGACGGTGGCGCCGGTGGCGGCCACGGCGTCGCGGACGGTGTTGAAGATCGGCACCTTGTGGCCGGCGTGCTCGAAGAACTGGCCGCCCTTGCCGGGCGTGACGCCGGCGGCGATCTTGGTGCCGTAATCAAGCGAGAGCTTCGTGTGGCGGGCGCCGAACTCGCCGGTGATGCCTTGGACGAGAACCTTGGTGTCGGGAGTGATGAGAATGGACATGGAAGTGGTTCGTTGAACGGTGGCGGTTTAGGCGACGAGCTTGACGATCTTCTGGGCGGCGTCGGCCATGGTGTCGGCGGACTCGATCTTGAGGCCGGACTCGGCGAGGGTCTTCTTGCCGGCGGCGACGTTGTTGCCCTCGAGGCGGACGACGAGGGGGATGGTGAGGGCGAGCTCGCGGCTGGCGGCGACGACGCCGGTGGCGATCGTGTTGCAGTCCATGATGCCGCCGAAGATGTTAACGAGGATGCCCTTCACGTTGGGGTCGGTGAGGATGATCTTGAAGGCGGCCGTGACCTGGTCCTTGGAGGCGCCGCCGCCGACGTCGAGGAAGTTGGCCGGGCTGCCGCCGAAGTGCTTGATGATGTCCATCGTGCTCATGGCGAGGCCGGCGCCGTTGACGAGGCACGCGATATTGCCGTCGAGGGCGATGTAGGAGAGCGAATACTTGGAGGCCTCGATTTCCTTGGGGTCCTCCTCGTTGAGGTCGCGCAGGGCGACGATCTCGGGGTGGCGGAAGAGGGCGTTGTCGTCGAAGGAGACCTTGGCATCGAGCGCCAGCACCTGGCCGGTGGGCGTGGTGATGAGGGGGTTGACCTCGACCATGGCGGCGTCGGTTTCCCAGAACATGCGGTAGAGCGCGGCGATGAGCTTCACGGCGTTCTTGAAGTAGTCGCCGGTGAGGCCGAGGCGGAAGGCGAGCTCGCGGGCTTGGTAGCCCTGGAGGCCGACGGCCGGGTCGACGATGATCTTGAAGATCTTCTCCGGGGTCTCGTGGGCGACCTTCTCGATCTCGACGCCGCCCTCGGTGGACGCGACGATGACGGGGCGCGAGGTGTTCCGGTCGAGGAGGATGGCGAGGTAGTATTCCTTGGAGATGTCGCTCGCGACGGTGAAGTAGACGGTCTGCACCTTGCGGCCGGCGGGGCCGGTCTGCGCGGTGACGAGCGTGTTGTTGAACATCTTGTTGGCGTAGTCGAGCGCCTCGGCCTTGGACTTGGCGAACTTGACGCCACCCTTGAAGCCGTCGGTGAACGTGCCCTTGCCGCGGCCGCCGGCGTGGATCTGGGACTTGACGATGAGCGGGCCGTCATGGCCGAGCGTGGAGAGGGCGGAGTCGAACTCGGCCGGGGTGCGGGCAGCGACACCGCGGGGCACCGCGACGCCGAATTTCTCAAAGAGGGCCTTGGCCTGGTATTCGTGAATGTTCATGCGGGAAAGAAGGGACTGAGATTTGCCAGAAAGCCCGGCCGAAAGACATGAAAAAAGCGGCCGGCATGACACATATTCACCGCTTTGCCCGTCGCTTATGTCGTCTCGGGGGTTGCCTTATGACGGCCCGTTTGCAGGATGCCGGTCATGCAATCGCACGAATTGCTCAAGGAGGTGCTGAAGAAGACCAGCGCCAAACAGATCTCGGCGGACATGGGCTTGTCCCTCTCGCTCATCTACAAGTGGGCCGAGCCGCCCCAGGACGAGACCGGCAGCGGCGCCAACAACCCGCTCGACCGCATCGAGCAGCTGCTGCGCATCACCAACGACGAGCGCATCGCCCAGTGGGTCTGCGAGCGCGCCGGCGGCTTCTTCATTCACAACCCCAAGGCCAAGCCGCACCCCTTCCAGCTCATCCCGTCAACCAACAGCATCGTGCAGGAGTTCGCCGACATGCTTGGCGTCATCGCGGTCGCCGCGGCGGACAACCAGATCACGAAGGACGAGGCCAAGGCCATCCGCCGCCGGTGGGAGGACCTGAAGTCGGTGACGGAGGGCTTCGTGCGGACTTCCGAGGAGGGCAACTTCACGAAGCTCAAGGACGAGGCGGAGAAAACCGCCAAGCCGGGAGCGTGAGCGATGGAGGCGGGGCCATCAGCCCCGCAAGGCGTCGGCAACGCAGCCGGCCCCGCGGGACTGATGGTCCCGCCTCCAAAAGAAAGGAAACGGTAGGTGGCCCGCTTGCGGGCCACGTTGCGCGCAAGCGCACAACCTACCGCTTCAGCTGGGCCGGGATGAACTGTTCGCGGACGGACTTGGCCAGCAGCTCGGGCGGGAGCATGCCCTCGCTGATGATGAAGTCGTTGAACGCCTGCCGGTCGAACTTGGCGCCGAGCGTCACCTCCGTCGCCGTGCGCAGTTCCATCAGCTTGGTGTAGCCGTAGAAGTAGGCGGTGGCCTGGCCGGGCGCGCGGAAGGTGTAGCGGTCGACCTCCTGGTTGGCCATGCCGTCGGAGAGGCAGACGTCCTGCAGCAGGACCTCGAGGGCGCGCTCCCGCGTGATGAGGCCGAGGTTGAGCATCGGGTCGAGGAAAGCGCGGGCGGCGCGCAGCAGGCGGTGCTGCAGCGCGATGAGCTGGCCGTCGAGCGGCTCGTAGGGCTTGGTCTCGGCCTCGGCGTAGAGGGCCCAGCCCTCGACGTTGACGCTGTTGAAGGCGAACAGGCTGCGGGCGAGCGAGACGCCGCGCTCGACCATGGCGGCGAATTGCAGGTCGTGGCCCGGCCAGCCCTCGTGGGCGGTGAGCGTCCAGGCGCCGGCCTTGTAGGTGAAGT
>Ga0066428_1000013_pt1 | contig 54839 bp, 53 predicted proteins | sample LakWasMet40_LOW7_2_FD_59516 | JGI IMG/M metagenome (GOLD analysis project Ga0066428, IMG submission 59516) | Freshwater sediment methanotrophic microbial communities from Lake Washington under simulated oxygen tension - Sediment Metagenome 40_LOW7 | ecosystem: Environmental > Aquatic >...
TGTAGGTGAAGTCGTCGAAGCCGGCCTGCTTGCCGGTGGCGTCGGTGTTGCCCGTGGTGAGGACGAAGACACCCTGCTCACCCTTGCTGCCGATCAGCGGCGGCGGCTGGTAGTGCGGGGCGGGCTGGGCGGCATTCTCGGCCTCGGAGGCGATGCGCATGAGCATCGGGCGGTCGGGCAGGGTGAGGATCTTCTCGCGGCGGATGATGGCCTCGATCTCCGTGATGACCGTGCGGTAATAGGGCTCCACCTCGGCCTTGGTGATCTGCTCCTTCTTCAGGGCGCGGATGACGGCGCGGTAGTCGGAGTCGGGGAAGCCGTATTGCTTGGCGACGAGCGGCGCGATCGCCTTCATCTCGTTGCGGATCTCGGCGAACGCGAGCTGGGCCTTCTTCATCACCTCCTCGGGCGGGATATCGAGGCCGATGTTCCGGAGGTTGTCGGCGTAAAGGTCGGGCGGCAGGCGGTAGTCGCTGCGGGCGGTCGGCAGGATCGTCGTGCGGATCCAGTCGGCATAGGCCTTGAACTGGGCGTCGAGCGCATCGAGCGCGGCCGCGGCGCCGTCGAGCTTGTCGATGCCATACTTGCCGTAGAGCTGGCGGATGCCCGCGGCGTAGCGCGGCATGGCGGTCAGGTGTTTCTCGATCTCGCCCTTGTAGGGCGGCAGCAGGCCGGTGGTGGCCTTCTTCTCGAGATAGCGTTCCTTGGCGAGCTCGGTGACGGCCTTGCTGCCGGGCGCGAGGCCGGTGTAAAGCTTCAGGCGGGCCAGGGCGGCGGGGCGGCGGGCGGCGTCGATCTGGTCGTCGAGCAGGCTGAACTCGCCGAAGAAGATGAGCTGCGCGATGTCCGCGTAGGGCAGCATCAGGCGCGCGTTGAGGGCGTTGGTATTGAGCTGGTTGTTGGCGGACTCGACGAGGATCTCGAGGTCCTGGCGGACGAGCGGGTCGGTCTCGACCATGACGCGTTTGGCCAGCTCGTCGCGCGATGCGGTAAGGGCGGCACGGGTGCGCTCCTCCACGCCGGGCGTGAGGTCGGCGATCTTGTCGTCGAAGCCGGCCACGCCCACGCGGCTGGCGAACTCGGGGCTGAACTTGGCGAGGTCCTTTACCAGCACCTGGGCGTTTTCATTGCTCCGGGCGATCCAGGCGGGGGTGTCGGCGGTCCCGGCGGAGGCCGGGCCGAGGAGAAACGCACCACCGAGCAGGAGCGCGGCGGAACGGAGGGCGGTCGGGAAGGAACGATGCATAGGGAAGGGATGAGAGGAGGGACTAAGCCGGGAGGGCGGTCTGGCGGCAATGTTTTCGCGGTGAACCGGGGCGGGGAACGGACGAACGGTCAGTCCTCCCAGTCGAGCGGGATCTTCCGGATCTCCGACTCCGTGTAGGCGATCACGACCGCTTGGTGGCTGGTGTGGCCGTTGGTCGTCTGGACCTGATAGTTGATCGTGAGGTAATCGTAGGCGCCGCCGTATTCATCGCGGGCGCGGGTCACGGCCTCGCGGGTCCAGCCGCCTTGCAGCAGGGCCAGGATGCCCCAGACGAACAGCAACCCCGGCGGGACAAGATAGGCGAGAAAGGCGCGCGGCTGCAGCCACCTGATCTGCGGCCGCCGGAAGGAGGCGGGCCAGTGCGCGTGCAGGGCCTCGCCCTCAAGCATCAGCCAGAGGAGGAAAACGATGGCGGCCACGGTATAGCCGGAATAAAACCAGAACCAGAACGGTTCGGACGCCTGCAGGGCGGACAGCAGTTTGCCCGGCACGCCCAGCCAGAAGCCGAGGGCGGTCCCGGTCAGTGCGCCGATGCTCAGGGCGGAAAAATAGGTGAGCAGGGGCCAGATGAAACGCTTGTCCATCCAGACCAGCGCGCCGGCCGCCCAGAACCACAGGCAGCCGAAAGGGGACAGCAGGTTGATCTGGCCGCCATGTTTGAAGCTGAGCACGAGGCTGAAGCTGCCCTCGGCCAGCTGCAGGAAACCGAAAAGAAACAGGCCCAGCGCGACCCGGATCGCCGCCGCCGGCCGCACCGGCCCATCGATCACTGGCGGCAGCTCCGGTTCAACGGCCATGGGCACGAAACTACAGCAGTTGCTTCGCAAGGAAGGCCGCCTGCGCGGCCGCCAGGTCCTTCAGGCCCTTTTGTGAAAGGCCGAGGAGTTGTTGCAGCTGCTCGTGGGAAAAAGTGGATTCCTCGCCACTGCTCTGCACCTCGACGAACTGGCCGCGGCCGGTCATGACGACGTTGGCGTCGACCTCGGCGTCCTTGTCCTCGACGTAGTTCAAGTCGAGCAGGGCCTCGCCCTTGAACAACCCGACACTGACGGCGGCGACGGAATCGGTGAGCGGGTTCTCGGTGATTCTTTTCGCGTCGAGCAGCTTCTGGATGGCGAGGCGGGCGGCGATATAGGCGCCGGTGATCGAGGCGGTGCGCGTGCCGCCGTCGGCCTGGAGCACGTCGCAGTCGATCCACAGCGTGTGCTCGCCGAGCTTCTCGAGGTCGAGGACGGCGCGGAGGGAGCGGCCGATGAGGCGCTGGATCTCGACGGTGCGGCCGTCGATCTTGCCCTTGGTGATGTCGCGCGGCTTCCGGTCGAGCGTGCTGTAGGGCAGCATGGAATACTCGGCGGTGAGCCAGCCGCCCTTGACGCCCTGCTGCTTCATCCACGAGGGCACCTTGGCCTCAATGGTGGCGGCGCAGATGACGCGGGTGGAGCCGAAGCCCAGCAGCACGGAGCCGGAGGCGTAGGGCGCGACGTTGACCTCAATGGTGAGGGGACGGAGTTGGTCGGCCGAGCGGCCGTCGATACGAGCGGGCATGAAATCAGGCGTTGTCCGCGTCGAACTCGTTGTCCTTGTCCGCGACCTCGAAGGGCGACTTGGAGGTGACCTTGTGGCTGGTGGCCTTGGGCGCCTTCTGCTCGGCCATGTGGGCGATGAGGCGGTCGTTGAAGGTCTTGGCCGGGTCGTGGCCCATGTTCTTGAGGGCCTGCACGAGGGCGGCCACCTCGACGAGGCGGGCGATGTCGCGGCCGGGCCGGACGTAGAACTCGATGTGGGGCACCTTGACGCCGAGGATGTTGTAGTAGTTCTCCTCGAGGCCGGTGCGCTCCTCGACGACCTCGGGGGTCCAGTTGCGGAGCGAGACGACGAGGTCGATGCGTTTCTCGAGGCGGATGCTCTTCACGCCGAACATGTCGGCGATGTTGATGATGCCGATGCCGCGGCACTCCATGTAGCCGCGGTTGAGGGGACGGGAGCTGGCGGAGAGCTCGCGCTCGTCGAGGAGCTTGATGACGGTGAGGTCGTCGGCCACGAGCGAGTGGCCGCGCTCGATGAGGGCGAGCGCGCACTCGGACTTACCGATGCCGCTGTCGCCGCGGATCATCACGCCGATGCCCTTGATGTCGAGGGTGGTGGCGTGCTCGGTGCTGGAGGGGGCGAACTCGTTGTCGATGCACAGCGTGGCGGCGTTCACGAAGTTCATCGTGATCATCGGGGTGCGGAAGATGGGCAGGTTCATCTCCTGGGAGACGGCCAGCATCGGGTGCGTGGCAATGTAGTTGCGCGTGAGGACGATGGCGGGGATGCCGCGCTTGACCATCTCGCCGAAGATCTCGATCTGCTGGCGCTGGGTGAGGGTCTTGAGGTAGGTCATCTCGGCGGCGCCGAAGACCTGGATGCGCTTGTTCGCGAAATATTTGAAGAACCCGGTGAGCGCGAGCGACGGGCGGTTGATCGAGCCCTCCTTGATCAGGCGGTGCAGGCCGGATTCGCCGGTCACCAGCTCCAGCTCGAGCTTGTCCCGGTAGGTCTCGTAGAAATGCGCGACGGTGATGCCGTGGATGGCTTTGGTGGGCATGGCGAAGAAGCGGTCAGCAGTCAGCGATCAGCTTTCAGCTATTGGGGCCGGAGGCAAGACGCTGATTGCCCGGGCCGGGTGCGGTGAGCCGGGCGGCTCACATGTTGAAGTCCTGGCCGAGGTAGAGCTCGCGGGCCTGGGGGTCGTTGATGAGGAAGTCGCCGGAGCCCTCGGTCATGACCTTGCCCTTGTGGATGATGTAGCCGCGGTCGACGATGCGGAGCGTCTCGCGGACGTTGTGGTCGGTGATGAGCACGCCGATGCCGCGCTGCTTCAGCTGGAGAATGATCTTCTGCACCTCGGCGACGGAAATGGGGTCGACGCCGGCGAAGGGCTCGTCCATCAGCAGGAACTTCGGGCGCGTGACGAGGGCGCGCGCGATCTCGAGGCGGCGGCGCTCGCCGCCGGACAGCGTGTAGGCCTTCTGCTTGGCGAGGTGGCCGAGGCTGAGCTCGTCGAGGTGGTGTTTGACGAGGGCGGGACGGTCAGCTGACTTCACCGGCAGGGTCTCGACGATGGCGAGCACGTTCTCCTCGACGGTGAGCTTGCGGAAGATGGAGGCCTCTTGCGGCAGGTAACCGATGCCCAGGCGTGCGCGACGATGCATGCGGAGATGCGTGGCGTCCTGGCCGTTGATGACGACGCGGCCCGAGGTGGCGGGGACGAGGCCGACGACCATGTAGAACGTCGTGGTCTTGCCCGCGCCGTTGGGCCCGAGCAGGCCGACGATCTCGCCGGCCTGGACGTTGACATTCACCCCGTTGACGACGGAACGCTGGCCGTAGACCTTGACGAGCCCCTCGGTGCGGATGGCGGGCGTGGCAGGCTCCATGCTCAAGGCTGTTTCGGCGCGGCAGCCGGGGCGGAGGGTTTGTCGACGCCGAGATCCTTGATGGGCGGGGCGGTGAGGATGGGTTTTTCGACCTCCACCTTGCGCTGGCCGCGGAGCATGGTGATCTTCTCGCCGGCGATGCGGGTGTTCTGGTCGTGGTCGACGACCACCGGGTTGCCGGAGAGGACGACCTTCTCCTCCTCGGGCTTGACCTCGGCGCGGCCGCAGGCGGCCTCACGGTCGCCCTGGATCATCCGCACGTTGCCGGTGGCGAGCATCGAGCGGAACTTGTCGAGCTTGCCGAGCGTGGCGGTCTTGTCGCCGGTGCGCAAGACGACCACCTCGAGGTAGTCGCAGGACAGCTTCATGTTGGTGCCGGTGACCCGCACATTGTCGCGGAAGGTGATGGTGGTCTCGGTGTCGGTGCTGACCATCTCGCCGGGGCCATCGCTCTCGATGACGGTGGTCTGGAGCGTGGCGCTCTGGGCCACCGCAAGCACGGGCAGCAGGCCGGCGACGGCGAGGGCGGAAAGGAGGCGGAGTCGGTTCATTTCAGGAAGTCCTTGAATTCGGCGCGGAAGGCTACGCGGACGTTTTTGGCGATGGAAACTTTTTTATCCTTGTGGGCGTAGCGCCAGTTGATGCCGCTGGCCTCGAACTGGTCGCTGAGGACGCGGATGCCCTCGGGGCCGGTGATGACCGCGTCGGCCGGGTGCACCACGGCGAGCGGGCTGAGGATCAGCGTGTCCACCTTCTCCTCGGCGGCCTTGGCCGCGAAGATCGAAAGGGTGAGTTCCTTGATGCCGATGTCATTGGGACCGGCGTAACGCGCCTCCGAGCCGCGCACGAGCCAGGCGCGGGTGCCTTCCGGGGTGAAGGCGGGCAGGCGGAAGTTGACGATCGGCTTGTCGGTCGAGATCGACGTGCCCTGGGCCAGGGCGGCGGCGGGCAGCAGGCAGAGGAGAAGGATGCGGAGGAGGGACGGCACGGCGGGTTACTGACCGCGGTTGGCCAGGATATGTTCACACACTTCGCGCACGGCGCCACGGCCGGCGGGGCGGGCGGGGACATAATCGGCGGCCTTGAGGGCGGGCGGCATGGAACCGAGCGGGGCGACACCGAGGCCGGCCCAGGCAATGGCGGGGGCGTCGATGTCGTCGTCGCCCATGTAGCAGACCTGGGCCGAAGCAAGCCCGAGCTGGCTGGCCAGTTCCTGCAGCGCCATGAGCTTGTCGGTGCGGCCCTGGATGACGTGCGGCACGCGGAGCTCGGTCGCGCGGACGGTGGTGGCGCCCGAGGCGCGGCCGGAGATCCAGGCGACGGCGACACCGGCCTTGTGCAGGCGGACGATGCCCATGCCGTCGAGGATCGAGAAATCCTTGGTCTCCGTGCCGTCGCTGGAGATGGCCACGGTGCCGTCGGTCAGCACGCCGTCCACATCCATGGCGAACAGCCGGATGGAGGCCCACACGGAATTGCGGATTTTCGATTTCGGACTGCGGATGGTGGGGCGGGATTTTGCCACGGGACGGCAGCTTGGGTCAGCAATCCGCAATCGCCAACCCGAAATCCGCAATTCTTCAGTCCAGCCAGGCCGCGATGGCGTCGACGATCTTGTCCTTGCTCGGGCGGTAGACGACCTCGAGTTCGGGGGCGAAGGGGACGGGCATGTCGAGCGCGGCGATGCGCAGCGGCGCGGCCTTGAGGGCGGCGAAATGTTCCTCGGTCAGGCGGGCGACCAGCTCGGCGCCGAAGCCGTGGGTGCGGCGGCCCTCATGTATGACCACGAGGCGGCCGGTGCGGGCGAGGGAGGCCTTGATGGCGTCGAGCTTGAGCGGTGCTAGGGCGCGCAGGTCGAAGAGGTCGAAGGTCTTCTCGTATTCGCCGGCGAGGTAGTCGCAGGCTTCACCGGCCAGCAGCGTCATCTCGCCGTAGGTCACGATGGTGGCGTGGTCGCCGGAGCGCAGTTTGGCCGGTTCCCAGACCGAGCGGTAGTTCTTGTCCCACTGCACCGGCTGTTTGCCGCGACGGTAGAGCGCCTTGTGCTCGAAAAGGATGACCGGGTTGTCGTCCTCGTAGGCGGCGAGCAGGGCGTTGAAGGCGTCCTGCGGGTTGGACGGGTAGAGGGCCTTGAGGCCGGGGAAGGAGAGGAAGGCGGACTCGAGCTCCTGCGAGTGGAACGAGCCGAAGGTCAGGCCGCCGCCACACGGGAAGCGGAAGACCACGGGACATTTCTGGCCGGCGCGGAAGTGGTAGGTCGCCGCGTTGAGCACGATCTGCGTCGTGGCGTCGGTGGAGAAGTCGGCGAACTGGAACTCCTCGACCGGGCGGTGCGCGTTGGTCGCGAGGCCCAGCGCGTAGCCGGTGCTGGCGGATTCGCACAGCGGCGTGCTGAGCACGCGCGGGCGGCCGAACTCCTCGACGAGACCCTCGGTGACCTTGAAAGCGCCACCGTAGGCGCCGATGTCCTGCCCGAGCACGAGCGACTCGGGGCGTTCGCTGAGGATCTTGCGCAGGCCGAGCGTGAGGGCCTGGGCGAGGTTGAGATTCTGCGGGGCGGCCGGCACGGGCAGCCACGCGATCGGCGCGGCGGGCGGGGCGAAGACTTCCGCGAGCATGCCCTCGGGGCTGGCGGGCGGCAGCGCGAGCGAGGCCTTGATGGTGGCCTCGGTGAAGCTTGCGACCTCGGCGTCGATCGCTTCGAGCCGGGCACCGTGGCCGGCCGCGGCCAGCTTCGCGCGGAACTTCGGCAGCGGGTCCTGCGCGAGGATGGCCTCGGCCTCGCCGGGCTTCATGTAGTCGCAGGTGTCGTAGGCGGCGTGGCCGCGGAGCCGGAAGGTGTGGGCCTCGATCAGCAGCGGCCGGCCGGTCGAGCGGGCGCGCTCGATGGCGGCGCCGAGCGTCTGCAGCACGTGCACCGGGTCGCTGCAATCCATCGCGAAGCCCTCGATGCCGTAGCCCTTGGCGCGCTCGAAGAGGTTGGCCGAGACGAACTGTTCGCTGATGGGCGTCGAGTAGGCGTATTGGTTGTTCTCGATGACGAAGACCACGGGCACGGAGAGGACGGCCGCGAGGTTGAGCGACTCGTGGATGTCACCGGTGCTGGACGAACCGTCGCCGAAGAACGCGAAGCCGACGGCGGGCCGGCCGAGGCGCCGCTGGGAATCGGTGCCACCGATGACATTCGAGAGCATGATGCCGAGGTGCGAGATCATCGGCAGGCTCCGGTTGGCCGGGTCGCCGTGATGGATGTTGCCCTCGCGCGCCTTGGTCGGGCTGCCGCTGTTGGCGAAATACTGGCAGAGGTGCTCGCCGAGGTGGCCGCTCCAGACCAGGTGGCCGCCGAGGCCGCGGTGGGAGAAGGAGACGACATCGAGCGCCTTGTCCGCCAGGAGCGCGAGCGGGACGATGAGCGCCTCGTTGCCCTGGCCGCCCGTGACGGTGCCCTTGATCAGGCCCTGGCGGAAAAGGTCGAGGATCCGGTTGTCGGCGGTCCGGGCGAGCTGCATCCACGCGTAGGTGCGGAGCAGGCTCTCGGGCTGGCCCAGTTCGGACGGCCGGAGGTCACGGCTGGCGAACAAACCCGGGGTAAGAGGAAACGTCATTCAGCCGCAAGTTGCCGGCCGGCGGGGGCGGCATCGAGGAAAAAGTTTCGCCGCGAGTGGACCGTCGCGGCGATTAATGCCTTTGGACTATCCGGCTAACCGGGCAGGCGCCGGGCGAGGAAATCGCGGGCGCCCGCGAAATCCGCCGGCACCAGCCCGTGGCTGGCGGGATGCGCCTGCAGGGTGACGTCGGCGCCGGCGCGGCGGAGCAGGTCCGCCAGCCGGGCCGGGTGGTCGTTGGGCACGATGGGATCAACCGTGCCGGAGGACAGGAACACGCGCCGGCCCTTCATGTCGGGCAGCTGCTTGGGCTCTAGCACGACCATCGGGCGCAGGAGCACGGCCGCACCGAGTGTCTCCGGACGCAGCAGGAGCAGCGTGGCGGCGATGTTCGCGCCGTTGGAGAAGCCGACGGCGGTGAGTTTCGCCGGGTCGAAGCGGTAGTGCTTTCCCGCGGCGAGGATGAAGTCGGCGAGCGCGTGGGTGCGCCGCGTGACCTCGGCCGGGTCGAAGACGCCTTCGCCGAGCCGGGCGAAAAAGCGCCGTGCGCCGTGCTCGCTGACGTCGCCGCGCGGGCTCAGCAGGGCCGAGCCCGGGGAGAGTTTCTGGCCGAGCGGAATGAGGTCGTTCTCGTCGCCGCCCGTGCCGTGGAGCAGGAGCAGCGGCGGCGCGGACGGATCCGTGCCGGCCTCGAAGCGGTGGAGATAGGAGAGGGAGGACATGGGTTTAGCTGAGCTTGGGCAGCGCGGCCTCGATCTCGGCGCGATGCGGTTCCAGGTGCGGGGGCAGGCCAAGGATGGTGCCGAGCTGGTCGAGCGGCTCGTCGATGGCGAAGCCCGGGCCGTCGGTCGCGATCTCGAAAAGCACGCCGGACGGCTCGCGGTAGTAGATGGACTTGAAGTAGGCTCGGTCGATGACCGGGCTGACATGCAGTCCGTCCTTGAGCAGGATGTCGCGGGCGGCGACCTCGGTGGCGTCGTCGGTGACGCGGAAGGCGACGTGGTGGATCGTGCCGGCGCCATTCAGGCCGCGCGGGAGCGCGGGATCGGTCAGCAGATCGACGTAGGTGCCCGGACCGCCGTTGCCGGCGGTGTAGCGGGCGCGATGACCCGACTGACCGGCCGGCCTGTAGCCCATGCTCGCGGTGAGCACCTTGGCCGTGGCAGTGGCATCGGTCAGGGCCAGCGTGGAGCTGTGGAAGCCGCGGATGGTGAATTCGGCGGGCACGTCCTTGGCGGGAGCCGCGGGACGCGTGTCAGTCTCGCTGGTGGCAACCAGTTCAAGGCGCAGGCCGTCGGGATCGGCGAAGGGGAGGACCTCGTCATTGAAACGCTTTTCGATCTTCTCCTGTTTCACGCCGAGCTTGGTGAAGCGCTCCTGCCAGAACGGCAGGGAGGCAGCGGGCACGGAGAAACCCGTGGCGTAGGCCTGGCCCGTGCCCGGGCGGCCGCGGCGCAGCCCGGCCCAGGGGAAGAAAGTCAGGATGGTGCCCGGCGAGGCGGCGTAGTCGCCGTAGTAGAGGTGGTAGGTGCCGGGGTCGTCCTGGTTGACGGACTTCTTCACGAAGCGCAGCCCGAGGGCGCGGGTGTAGAAATCGAGGTTCTGACGCGGGTCAGAGGCGATGGCGGTGATGTGGTGGAGGCCGGTTACTTGTGCGTTCATAAGCTTTGATGTTAAAGTATAGGTTAAGAAAAAGCAAATCAGGCGCGGAGGCCGACCTTTTTGCAGAGGCGGCCGAAATCGGAGAGTTCAGTGCCAGAAAGCGCGCTCATTTCCTTGGTGATGTTGGCAACGACCTTGGGGAAAAGCGCACTGATGAAGGTCTCGCCCTTGGCGGTGAGCTTCACGACGACGAAGCGGCGGTCGGCGGGATCGCGCTCACGGCCGACATAGCCGGCCTTCTCCAGGTTATCGACCACCAGAGTGAGATTGCCGCCGCTCTTGAGGAGTTTCTCGGCCAGTTCGCTCTGGCAGAGCGGGCCGATGTGATGGAGCGCCTCAAGCACGCCAAACTGGGTTACGGTCAGACCATCGGGCAATACGGCATGGACACGGACCGAAACAGACTCAGCCGCGCGCTGAAGCTTGATGAATGCGTTGAGGGCATTGATCTCTTCGATCGAGCCGCGGTGTCTTGTTCCCATGGCTAATTACTTTGATGCGATATACTATCATGTCAAACTGTTAATCGTCTCCAGTTTGATATAGCGTAAACCATTAAGCCAAATCGATTTTCTGAATTCTGGCCAGATGCCGACCACCCTCAAAGGCGGTTGAAAGCCAGACTTTGACGATCTTGATAGCCTCATCCTCGGAGATGGTGCGTTGGCCGAGTGAGAGGCAATTGCCGTCATTGTGCGACCGGTTCCAGATGGCGACCTGCTCGTTCCAGCACAGACCGCAGCGAACGCCCTTCACGCGGTTGGCGATAATGGCCTCACCGTTGCCCGAACCGCCGAGCACGATGCCTCGCTCGACCTCACCCCTCGCGACCGCCACGGCCACCGGCCGGATGAAGTCGGGATAATCGCACGGCGCGTCCGAGTTGGTGCCGCAGTCCTTCACGGTGTGCCCCTCGGCGAGCAGCATGGCCTTGATCTTCTCCTTGTAGGCGTAGCCGGCGTGGTCGGAACCGATGGCGATGGTGAATTTTTTCATAACGTCTTTAAGGCGGATGAACCCGGACGGGTTGTGCCTGTCATTATTCCGGTCACACTAACCCATCGCAAACCAAAATCCGCCATGCGCCCCATTGCCTCCGCCTTATGTCTCGCTTCGGTCGCCCTGCTGGCAGCCTGTTCCTCCACGCCCGATTCCCGCATCGCCAAGAACCAGCCGGCCTTTGCCGGTTATCCCGCCGCGGTGCAGCAGAAGATCCGCGCGGGCGAGGTGGACGTGGGATTCACGCCGGACATGGTGCGCCTCGCCCTGGGGGAACCGACGAGACAGTTCAACCGCCAGACCGAGGGCGGCAAATCCGAGATCTGGGTCTATCATGACAGCGGCCCGCGTTTCAGCTTTGGCGTCGGGATCGGCGGCGCGGTCGGCCGGCATTCGAGCGCCGGGGTCGGAATGAGCACCTCGTCGGGTGGTTACGATCCCGAGGAGAAGATGCGCGTCGAGTTCCGCGACGGCAAGGTGACGGCGATCGAGTATGTGAAGCGCTGAGCGCTTACGGCGCCTCGATCACCCGCAGGAAAGCGGCGGTGTCGGCGAAATTCGCGAACACCGCCGTTGGCGCGTGGGCTGACAGCTCACCCACGCTGAAGCGGCCGGTGGCGACGGCGATGGTCCGGGCACCGATGACCTTGCCGCATTCAATGTCGTGCGGCGTGTCGCCGATGATGAAGGTGTTGGCGGGGTCGAAGTCCACGGCGTGGCGTTCCTTAGCGCGGCGCAGGGCGTGCGGTCCGAGATCGTTGCGGCGCGGGCTGTCGTCGGCAAAGGCGCCGAACTCGAAGTAATGCCAGACCTTGTAGTGGGTGAGCTTGAACTCCGCGCCGCGGCGCAGGTTGCCGGTCAGCAGGCCTTGGGCGAGGTCCTTCCGGTGATGGAGGGTCTCCAGCAACTCAAGCACGCCGGGCAGCACCTGGCCCTGGCGGCCGTCCTGCAGCTCCTGCGGCAGCAGCTCCAGGTAGGTCTCGAGGTAATCATGGGAATTCTGCGGCGTGTCGGGCATGCCGACATGGCGGAATACCTCGCCGGTGATCCAGCTGTCGGTGCGGCCGGCCCAGTCGATCCGGCCGAGGTCGCACGTCACGCCGAAGCGCTTGGTGAGCGCCTTCTCCATGGCCCGCACGCCCGCGCCGTGCGAGACGATGATGGTGCCGTCGATGTCCCAGAGGATGAGTTTTTTCACGGAAGAACCTGAAGAAGTGCCGCGGTCCGGCCGGCCGCAAGCATCGAGTTACTCCGCCTCGGCGTTGGCCGTCGTGGCGTTCCGCACGACGGTGTAGGTGGTGCCGCCAAGGATGAGCGCCGCGCCGATCATCTCGTGCAGGGCGAAATGCTCATGGAAGAACAGCATGCCTCCCAGGGCCGTGCCGAGCGGGACGAGCATCTGGATGAGCGAGCCCTCGGCGACGGGCAGGTCGCGGAAGGCGCGGGTCATGGCGAGCTGGCCGACCCCGGCGGTGATGCCGACGAGCAGCAACACGCCCCACGCGAGAAGCGGCAGTGGGTCGAAGGTCAGCACCGCCGGCACGCCGCAGATCACGAGGACATAGGCGCATTGGGCGGCGAAGATGGTCGAGGTGTGCTCGGTGGCGTGGAGCTGGCGGATGGTGACGACCACCCAGGCGGAGAGCAGCGCGCCGATGACGGCGAGCAGGTCGTAGATGCCGGGATGGGCGTCGGTCGCAAACACGTTGGTCAACAGCCCGATGCCGATCAACGCCGCCACGCCGCCAACGAGGACTGCCGGGCGGAGCTTTTCCTTCAGCATCCACGCCGCCAAGAGGGCGCCCCAGACGACGTAGGTGTTGCTGATGAAGACCGCGCGTCCGGCACCGAGTTTCACGACGGTCAGGTAAGTGACGTAGACGCCGATCCCGCCCACGATGCCGCGCTCCGCCACCTTCCAGCGCTGCCAAAGATGGGTGGGCTGGAAATCCCGCCAATAGACCGCGCAGATCATCGCCAGCCCGACCAGTCCGCGGCTGCAGGCGATCAGCCAGACGTTCACCTCGCCAAACTCACCAAGGGCGCGGACGAGCAGCACATTGGCCGTGAAGCTGGCGGCGGACAGCAGCATGAGGCCGACGGCGCGGCGATGGGTGAGATGGGCGGACATGAGGGTGAAAAAAGACCGCGCCATTGGCGGCGCGGTCAAGGTTGGTCAGGCTGTGTGCCCGGAAATCACATGCCGTGTATGGCCGACTTGCTGACAGCGAGGCCGGCTTCCTTGATGGCCTCGCTCATGGTCGGGTGGGCGTGGATCGTGCGCCCGAGGTCCTCGGCGCTGCCGCCGTATTCCATGTGCGTGACGATCTCGCTGATGAGTTCGCCGGCGTTGGCACCGAGGATCTGTGCGCCGAGGATCTTGTCGGTCTTGGCGTCGGCGATGATCTTGACGTAGCCGTCGGTGGCATCGGCCGCGATGGCACGGCCGTTGGCGGCGAAGTTGAACTTGCCGATGTTGACGGCGATGCCCTTGGCCTTGGCGGCGTCCTCACCGAGGCCGACGCTGGCGACCTCCGGGTGAGTGTAGACGATGCCGGGGACGAGGTCCCAGTTGATGTGGCCCGCTTTGCCGGCGATCCACTCGGCGACGGCGGCACCGTCCTCTTCGGCCTTGTGCGCGAGCATCGGGCCGGCGACGACGTCGCCGATGGCCCAGATGTTCTTCGCCGACGTGCGGAGATGGTGGTCGACCTTGACGCGCTTCTTCTCGTCGAGCTCGACGCCGGCCTTGTCGAGGCCGAGCGCGTCGGTGTAGGGTCGGCGGCCGACGGCCACGAGGACCTTGTCGGCGGGAAATTCCAGGACCTTGCCGTCGCGCTCGGCGGTGAGCACGCCCTTGGCGAAGCCGTTGACCTTGGCACCGACCTCGATCTTGAGGCCCTGCTTCTGCATGAGGCGCGTGAAATTGCGGATGATGTCGTCGTCGTAGGTCGCGATGATCTTCGGCAGGAACTCGACGACGGTCACGTCGGCGCCGAGGCGCGACCAGACGGAGCCGAGCTCGACGCCGATGACGCCGCCGCCGACCACGATGAGCTTCTTCGGCACCTCGGGGAACGCGATGGCGTGGTCGCTCGAGACGACGGTCTTGCCGTCGAACTTCATGAACGGCAGCTCGACCGGGGCCGAGCCCGTGGCGATGACGATGTTCTTGGCGGTGACCTCGGTGACACCCTTCTCGCCCTTGACGGCGACGGTGGTGGCGGAGGTGAAGGAGGCCTCGCCGGTGAGAACAGTAACCTTGCGCGCCTTGGCGAGGAGGGTCAGGCCGCCGGTGTTCTTGGCGACGACCTCGTCCTTGCGCTTGAGCATGGTCGGCAGGTCGATCTCGACGGAGCCGAACTTGATGCCGTGGGCAGCGGCGTGGCCCTTGGCGAAGGCGACGTGCTCGGAGGAGTGGAGCAGGGCCTTGCTGGGGATGCAGCCGACGTTGAGACAGGTGCCGCCGAGGGTGGCGCGTTTCTCGATGAGCGCGACCCTCAGGCCGAGCTGCGAGGCGCGGAAGGCGCACACATAGCCGCCGGGGCCGGCGCCGATGACGACGAGATCGTAGGAGTCCATGGTGCTTTAGACGCCGACGACGAGACGCGTGGGATCCTCGATGGCCTGCTTGACCTTCACGAGGAAGGTGACGGCTTCCTTGCCGTCGACGAGGCGGTGGTCGTAGCTCAGCGCGAGATACATCATCGGGCGGATGACGACCTGGCCGTTGACGGCGACGGGGCGCTCGTTGATCGCGTGGAGGCCGAGGATGGCGCTTTGCGGGGCGTTGAGGATCGGGGTCGAGAGCATCGAGCCGAAGATGCCGCCGTTGGTGATCGTGAACACGCCGCCCTCGAGGTCGGCCAGGGTGATCTTGCCGTCGCGGGCCTTCTTGGCGGCCTCGCCGATGGCCTTCTCGATGTCGGCCATGCCGAGCGCGTCGCAGTTGCGGATGACCGGGACCATGAGGCCCTTCTCGGTCGAGACCGCCATGCTGACGTCGTAATAGTGGTTCTGGACGATGGTGTCGCCGTCGATGCGGGCGTTGACCGCGGGGACCTCGCGGAGGGCGTGGACGACGGCCTTGGTGAAGAAGCTCATGAAGCCGAGCTTCACGCCGTTCTTCTTCACGAAGTCGTCCTGGTATTTTTTGCGCAGGTCCATGACGGCGGACATGTCGACCTCGTTGAAGGTCGTGAGCATGGCGGCCTCGTGCTGGGCGGCGACCAGGCGGCTGGCGATGGTCTGGCGCAGCTTGGTCATCTTGGTGCGCGTCTGGCGCTCACCGGTGGCAACCGGGGTGGCCGCGGGCTTGGGAGTCGGGGCAGCCGCGGGAATCGGGGCAGGGGCGGCAGGCTTGTCACCAGCGGCGAGCATGTCGCCCTTGGTGACGCGGCCGCCCTTGCCGGAACCGGCGACGGACGCGGGGTCGATGCCGGTCTCGGCCGCGAGGCGGCGGACGGCGGGGGATTGCTCAGCAGAAGCGGCTGGTGCAGCGGCGGGCGCCGGAGCGGCAGTCGCAGGAGCAGCAGCAGCGCCGGCCGCGGACTCGTCGATCGAGGCCACGACCTGGCCGATCTTCACGTCGGTGCCGGCGGCGACCTTGAAGGTGATCTTGCCGGCGACCTCGGCGGTGCCCTCGGACGTGATCTTGTCCGTCTCGAGCTCGAAGAGGGGCTGGTCTTTCTTGACGATGGCACCGTCGGCGACGTGCCATTTGGAGAGCACGCCGGAGGTGATGGATTCGCCCATCGGGGGGATTTTGACTTCAATGGCCATGGAAATGCGGGGGTGGAGGATCAGAGGGTGAAGGCTTTCTTGAGGAAGGTCGCGAGCTGCATGCGGTGGAGCGCGAGCAGGCCGACGGCCGGGGAGGACGCGGCGTCACGGCCGGCATAGATGGCCTTGCGGCCGAAGATTTCCTCGAGGTGCGGCGCGATGTAGCTCCAGGCACCCATGTTTTGCGGCTCCTCCTGGCACCAGATCAGGCGCGCGTTGCGGCCGTAGTCGTCGGCCAGCTCGTTCAGGCGGTCGCGGTGGAGCGGGTAGAGCTGCTCGACGCGGATGATCGCGGTGTTCGCGACCTTGTGCTTCTCCCGGTAGTCGACGAGGTCGTAATAGACCTTGCCGGAGCAGAGGATGACGCGCTCGGCCTTCTTGGCCGAGATCGGGTCGTCGATGATCTCCTGGAACGAACCCTTCGTGAAGTCCTCGAGCTTCGACACGGCGCCCGGATGGCGCAGCAGCGACTTGGGCGACATGATGACGAGCGGCTTCTTGAACTCGCGCTTCATCTGGCGGCGCAGGGCGTGGAAGAGCTGGGCCGGCGTGGTGAGGTTGGCGACCTGGATGTTGTTCTCGGCGCAGGCCTGCAGGAAGCGCTCGAGGCGGGCGGAGGAATGCTCGGGACCCTGGCCCTCGTAGCCGTGGGGCAGCAGCAGGGTGATGCCGCTGGTGCGCTGCCACTTGGACTCGCCGGCGCCGATGAACTGGTCGATCACGACTTGGGCGCCGTTGACGAAGTCGCCGAACTGGGCCTCCCAGATGCAGAGCATGTCGGGGTAGTCGAGCGAGTAGCCGTAGTCGAAGCCGAGCACGGCGGCCTCGGAGAGCAGGGAGTTGTAGACGCAGAACTTCGCCTGCTTGTCGGAGATGGTGTTGAGCGCGGTGAACTTTGCGCCGGTCTCCACATCGTTGAACACCGCGTGGCGGTGGGTGAACGTGCCGCGCTCGCAGTCCTGGCCGCTGAGGCGGACCGGCGAGCCGTCGAGGAGGAGCGTGCCGAAGGCCAGCGCCTCGCCCATGCCCCAGTCGTAGGGGCCGCCGTTCTTGTGGGCCTCGGCGCGGCCCTCGATGAAGCGCCTGATCTTGGCGTGCGGCTTGAAGTCGGCCGGCACGGTGGTGAGCGCCTTGACGACCTGGTCGATCACCTTCGCGCTGACGGCGGTCGGGACCGGCGTGTGCGTGAAGGCCGGCTGGAAGATCGCGGTGGAGCCCTTGAAGGCGTCGGTCGTGACGGTGTCGGCGGCGGCCGCGGCCTTGCGCTTCTCAGCCTTGGCGGACTCGCGGGCCTTGGCCTTGCCAAGGTTCTCGTCGAGCGCGGCGGAATACTCGGCCTTGATCGCGTCGCCCTCGGCGGCGGTGATAGAGCCCTCGGCGATGAGCTGCTTGGTGTAGATGGCCGACACTTGCTCGTGGGCGGCGATCTTCTTGTAGAGGGCGGGCTGGGTGAAGGACGGCTCGTCGGTCTCGTTGTGGCCGTGCTTCCGGTAGCAATACATGTCGATGAACACGTCGCGCTTGAACTTCACGCGGAAGTCCACCGCGAGCTGCGCGACCATGCAGACGGCCTCCGGGTCGTCGCCGTTCACGTGGAAGATCGGGGTCTCGATCATCTTGGCAATATCGGTGCAGTAGCGGGTCGAGCGGGCGTCGACCGGGTCGGTGGTGAAGCCGACCTGGTTGTTGATGACGAAGTGGACGGTGCCGCCCGTGCGGTAGCCGGGGAGCTGGGAGAACTGGAGAGTCTCGGCCACGATGCCCTGGCCGGCGACGGCGGCGTCGCCGTGGATGAGCAGCGGCATAACCTTGAGGCGTTCCTTGCTGTCGCCGCGGATGCGCTGGCGGGCGCGGGCCTTGCCCTCGACGACGGGGTTGACGATCTCAAGGTGCGACGGGTTAGCGGCGAGGCGGACCTCGACCTTGGCGCCGGTGGTGGTCGTGAGGACGGACTCGTAGCCGAGGTGATACTTCACGTCGCCGTCACCCGCGACGGTGTCCGGGATGTAGTTCTCGGAGAACTGCTCGAAGAGGAGGTCGAAGGACTTGCGCAGGATGCTGGTCAGGACGTTGAGGCGGCCGCGGTGGGCCATGCCCATGACGATCTCCTCGATGCCCGAGGCGGGGCAGTGGTCGATGACGGCGTCGATCGCGGCGATGACGGTCTCGCCGCCCTCGAGGGAGAAGCGCTTCTGGCCGACGTATTTCGTGTGGAGGAATTTCTCGAAAAGCTCGGCCTTGTGCACGCGGCGGAGCATGCGGACCTTGGCCGGCTTGGAGAATTTCGGGCGCAGGCGGGTGGACTCGATGCGCTCCTGCAGCCAGCGGCGGGCGTCCTGGTCCTGGATGTGGGCGTATTCGACGCCGACATGACCGCAGTAGATCTGGTTGAGCGCGGCGACGATGTCGCGGAGCTTCATCTGGCCGCCGCCGGCGAAGTTGCTGACGTCGAACACCGTGTCGAGGTCGGCCTCGCCGAGGCGGAACTGCTTGAGCTCGAGCTTGGGCGAGGCCGGCGGCGGGCCGCTGAGCGGGTCTAGGTGCGACTGGATGTGCCCGATGGCCCGGTAGGCGTTGATCAGATAATAGACGCCCGACTGCTTGACGCTGTCCACGACAGCACCGGCCGGAACTGCGGCCGCAGTCTGGCCGCTGCTGCCGAGGGTGAAGCCTTGGAAGAAGGCGCGCCAGGTCGGGTCGACGGAGTCGGGATTATCAAGCCAGCGCTGGTGGTATTCCTCGATCACGCTCGCATTGGCGCGCTCGGAAACGGAGACGGGATTCATGGAGAAGGTGGGTTGGGGGAGACGAAATGGATCACGACTTGCCTATCACGTGGGGTAATAGTAACCGTGGAATCCGCAGGGGAACATCGGAGCCCAATCGAGACAAGTTGATTCAAGTTCCGAGGAGGCGGATGAACCGGGAATAATGCCCGGCGGGTTCGCTGATTAAGATAGGTTAATTCCAGACCACAAAAATGACCGAGACCAACATCAAAGCCGCGCTTATCCGGTTGCACGCTGGCATTAAGGATTCTGATGGCCCTGCCATCTCCGCAGCCCTGACCGAGATAGAGGCCCTGCAGGCGGTGCACGGTCCGGAATTGGACCCGCGTCTCCAGCACTTCCTGGCCGGCCGCAGCTATGCCAAGGCCCTAGCCTGGCTGGGGGGCGGAAACGAACTGACCGCCAAACCGGCCTCACCTCCGGGAGGCTGCGGGGGAGGGCACGCATGAGTGCGGCGGACAAGATACCGACCAGTGGTGGGGAAGGCCTGGGCCAGAATCCCTTTGGCGCACTCAGCGGTGCCGGCTTGCCCGCCGCACCACAGTCGGTGATTCAATCGGCGGTGAAGAAGGACGCTCCGGCCCGGAACCGCGGCCGGGTCGACATCAAGCGCACCACGGCCGGGCGCGGCGGCAAGACCGTGACGCTCGTCACCGGCTTCGTGGGCATCGGCCTGCCCGAAAAGGAATCGCTCGCGAAGAAGATGCGCAATGCCTGCGGCTGCGGCGGCACGGTGAAGGACGGCGATATCGAGATCCAGGGCGACCAGCGGGACAAGATCGCGCAGATCCTGACCGATGCCGGCTTCCGGCCGGTGTTCGCGGGCGGCTAGCGACCGAACTGCAAGATCTCTTCCTGCGTCCACGGATCGCGGTCGCCGGTTTTCTCGCGGATGCGGGTGACGGTCTCTGCGGCAACCGGGGCGCCGGTGTTGCCCCACTCCTGCCGGATATAGGTCAGCACCTGCGCGATTTTTTCGTCGCTCCAGTTGAACGCCGATTTCGGCCCCAGTCCGAACCCGGGCATGGCGGCGGCATTGTATTGTTTTCCCGATGCCGTGATGGGCCCCTGCAGGCCATGCAGCAGGATTCGGATCAACCGTTCCTCCGGACCGTTGACCCATTCGGAGCCGGCCAGCGGTGGATAAACCCCGACCTGACCTTCACCGTTGATCCCGTGGCAGACGGCGCAGGCCCCGCCGGATAGAAACAGTTCCTTGCCGGGCGGGACCGTGACTGACGCCTTGGGTTTACCGGGTGAGCTGGCGGGAACGAATGCCTTCTGTCCCGGCTGGCGCAGGCCGAAGGCCTGGATGCGATCGGTGCCGACGAATACCGTGCCGCCCACGATCAGCGGTTCGTTGTATTTGCCGCTGGTGTGCAGCGCGCCTTCAGGGCTTTTCCAAAGCAGTTTCAACGTGAGGGCGTCAAAGGCGTAGAGCACCGGGCGCGGCGGATTGTCGCCGACCAGCAGCGCGGTTCGCGGGGCGTTTTCGTCGAGCACCCAGACAATCGCATCGCGGCCGCCGCGGCTGCTGACCAAGGGCGAGCCGGGATTCCCGAAGATCTGCGACTGCTCGTATTGGTCCACCTCGAGATAGGCCGGGCGGCCGGGCGCAGTGACGATGCGCAAACGCGCCAGGCACGGGGCGGTGGGAGCGTCCGCGTCCTCGGCCACCTTAGTCTGGCCCGTGACAAAGAGGAAATGCTGGTTCGCCCCGGCCCGCCAATACGCCGGCACGCTGCGGCTTCTCGCCTTGTCCATGGCGCCCTTGGTTTCCGAATAGGGACCGAAAACATTGAGCGGGCCGCGCCGGCCGAATTGCGGCTGGATCGCGGGCGAGAGGAGGGACGTGTCGCTGGCGGAATCCTGGCTGACCGGCTGGCGATCCACCAGACCGCCGGGCAGACGGGCGCGGTCCAGCAGGTAGACGTTCCCCTGTTTCCCGCCGAGGGCCAACAACCGTGGGGTGGCGGTCTCGCTTTCGCCCAGGGCGGGAATCAGGCAGGCGCCACCGCTGCCCAGATCGATGTCAGCGTTCGCCGAGTCACCATAATTGAAGGGCGTGTAGGTGCCGCGCAGCACCAGCCCGGTTTCCGGCCCGTCGCTGAACTGCAGCACGGATTGCGTCCAGTCGTGCGATTGCTGCTTCAGGCTGCCGAAGTTGGCGCCCGTCACGACGAAGATGTTCCCGTGTTCGTCGATCGCGGGGCCGCCGGCGCCCCAGATGCCGCCTGCCGTGCGATGCGGCTGGCGCACGGAGGCAAACGCGGAGGCGATCCGCGGCGTTGCGCCGGTTTCGACGGACACCAGCCAGCCGGTGAGGGTTTCGCCGAAAGGCACATAGAGACGGGAGCCATCCGGGCTGAGGTTCAAGGCGCCGCGCTGGATCCCGAACAGGGCCCGGCGCGTGGCGGGCGGCGCTTCGGCCGGCGCATTGCGATTGATGCCCGGGACCGCGAGGGCCGCGGCATCGATCGTGACCGGCCAACCCGGGAGAATCCTTCCGCTGCCGATATCGAGGGCGAATACCTGCCAGCTTTCCGCGCTGGCGCAGCTGGTGACATAGATAATCCGTTTCACGGGATCGATCACCGGGGTGCTGATCACGCCGATGTTGATGCCATCGAAGGTCGGTTTCGTGAGCCGCACCAGTCCGGTGCGCCAGAGGATCGCTCCCGCCGGCGCCTGGGCGGTGGCAGAAGCGTTGATCGCATAGACGTAGCCGTTGCTGGTCGCGGCGAAAATGACGCTGCATCGCGCCGCCGGAAAGGAGCCGGCCTCCACCTGAACTTCTTTCAGGTAAAGCGGGGTCGCATACAGGCGCGGCGGTTGGCCCTCGACCCAGTCGAGCTCGGGCGATTGCCAGAGCTCGCCAAAGGATGCACCCGCTACGTCCCGCGGCGCCAGTGCCTGTGCGGCGTCGATCCACCCCGTGCGCATGGCACCGCCATGGAAGGTGGGCACATCGGCGGCGGGCGCGCCGAGCCCGGACGCCACGAAACAGGCCACAACCAGAAAACGACTACTTGCCATCATAACCGACGGCCTGCCGGTAGGCGGTGGAAAACGAAATCGCGAGCACCGCATCCTCGGTGCCGACATTGGTGGCGTTATGCAGCACGCCCTGGGGAATGGACACCGTGTCACCCGCGGCCATCTCCACCGTGACCTCGTTCATCGTGTGGCGGATCCGGCCGCTGACCACATGCAGGACCTCGTCGCAGTTGGGATGAAAATGCCGGGGATTGGACTGTCCGGGCTTCAGGCGCGCCACGCCGGTGGTCATCGTGCGCGAATTGCCCATCTCCGCCGACGTATACCAACGCAGCTCGCCCCACGGATTGGTAATGACCCTATCAGCCTCGCCACGGGTGACCGAGGCGGCCGGAACAACCGGCTCCACCACGGTGATGCCGCCGGCCGGCACCTCTATATGCGCGGTCCAGGCAATTGCATTCACCAGGAGCTGGCGGATCTGGGGCAGGGCCAGCGCATCGAGGTAATGCAGGCCGGTGAAGCCGAAGGCCCGTCCGCCGGCCGGGCGCTCGAAGGCCCAGGCCACGACGTAATCGGCGCGGGGCGGCGGGGTGGCATTGGCCGCCATGGAATCGCCCGAGGTAGGGGCGATGTTGGCGGTGAGGATGGGTGTGACACGCCCCGGGCCGTGCGAGAAAACCAGGGTGGGATAAAATTCGTCTGGATAGGTGACACCAGTGACTCCCGCACTGACAGGGTGGGCCGGGGTGGCCGGGCGCAGAGTGGCCGTCTCAGTCACCCGGTCGAACATACCGTCTCGTTTTGCGCCCAGCCACTCGAGGAGTGGCACGGTCTGGTCATTCGCCGGTAGGGTCGACGCTTGGTGCAGCGCAATCAGGCCGGCGCCGGAATCCATCAGTTTTTGCAGCGCGGCAATCCGCGCCGGGGCGAGCAGCGGCTCGGGTTTTTCCTGGACGCCGTCGAAATACAGCACCACGACCGAGGCACCTTGCAGCAGGGTCAGGTCGTCGGGAAAACCGGCCGTGTAGGTCAGCACATCGGCGCCGGCGAATGCCGGGGCCGCCCGCAGCAGGGCGGCGAGGTAGGGGATGCTGTTCGGAAAGTCGTGCATGCCCGGCCCGTGGCTTTTCTTTCCGCCGATCAGGACAATCTTCTTTGCGGCCGCGGGTGTTTGCAGGATGCCAACGCCCAGGGCTGCGGCCGGTGTTGTGCCGCCCGGCTGCGCCGCCGCGGAATAGACGAGCCCGGCGAAGGCAAGCAACCACAGGGACGGGAAAAGGGAAAACCTTCGGATTCGTGGAGGGACGCGACACATGGGGAGTGCCGGGAGGGGCACGCGCAGGCAAACGTTTGCACATACAGAACTCAAGGGAATTTCCGGTTTGATTCCGCTCTCGCCTGACGTGAGCGCACACAAAGTCCCCTGTCCGCCGAAGCGGAAGGTTACGCCGCCAGTCCCGCCGCCAAGGCCAGCGCGGCCTTGGCCCGGTTCATGATGTAGAGGTGGTAACCTGGCGCGCCGTGCGCGAGGAGGTCGCGGATCTGCGTGACGGCCCACTCGTTGCCAACGGATTCGACGATCTCGGGATGATCACCGGCGGCCTCGAGGCGCTTGATCAGCTTTTCCGGCAGGCTGGCGCCGCACATCTCGGTGAAGCGCTTGATCTGCTTCAGCGACAGCACGGGCATGATGCCCGGCACGATCGGGATGGTGATGCCGCGGGCGCGGCATTTTTCCACGAAGCGGTAATAGACGGCGTTGTCGAAGAAGAGCTGCGTGGTGACAAACGCCGCGCCGGCGTCGACCTTGCGCTTCAGGTTGTCCAGATCGACCTCGATTGACGGAGCCTCGGGATGCTTTTCCGGGTAACCACCGACGCCGAGGCAGAAGTCGGCGTGGCGCGCCTTGAGCAACGCGACAAGGTCGCTGCCGTAGCGGAGGCCGTCCTTGTAGGGCACGAACTCGGTCTCACCCTTCGGCGGGTCGCCGCGGAGCGTCATTATGTTCCGGTAGCCGCCGGCGTGGAGCTGGTCGGCGACGCCGTTCAGCTCGTCGCGCGTGTGGCCGACGCAGGTGAGGTGGGGCATGACCGTGAAGCCGATCTCGGTGCGCAACAGGCGGCTGACCTGCGCGGTGCGTTCGCGGGTGCTGCCGCCGGCGCCATAGGTGACGGACACGAAATCCGGGGCGATGCGCTTGAGCGCGGTGGCGGTCTGGCGCAGGGCCTCGACCCCGGCCTCATCCTTGGGCGGGAAAAACTCCAGCGAGCGCAGCGGGCGGTGCTGGGCGAAGAGTTCGGAGATGGGCCGGTCGGCGGTCATTCAGTGATCAATGCATCCGAATCCGATGATACGTGTAAAGCCCCGATTGCGTCCTACTTCGCCGGCGCAGTCGGGACCGTGGCCTCGAGAATGACATGGGTCTCCGTCTCCGTCACGGGCTGGAGGGTGAAATACGGGGCCCGCCACCGCGCATACTTTTGCATGAAACCGGCGGTCGCCCCTGTCTTTCCCATCACCAGGTAGCGGAGGCCGGATTGCCGCCAGCGTTGGGCGACCACCTCGGGTTCGAGGGTCCCGTCAAACAACCACGCGACCTCGGGGCTCCACAGCGGGGCAACCTCGGATCCGATGGGCGCGAAGATGCGCGGCAGGCCGGCATGGTCGGAAAGGATGCGGCGCCGGTCGGGCAGCGGCTGGACGCGGGCGAGCAGCGCCTCATTGACCCCGCGAACCTCGTCAGGAAAGCGGGCGGCGGCGTTCGGCCACTCACGCGGGCCGAGGCGATAAGGATTCTCCGGCAGCACGAGGGTCTTGGGCAGGGACTCCAGCACGATGAGGACCACCGCGAGGGTCGCATACCTGGCGGCGGCGGGGTGCTGCACGCAGAAGCCGAGACCGTAGGCAGCCACGACCGCGAGCAGCGCGAAGGCCGGGCTCATCACCCGGAGCGAATAAAACAACCCGCCGGCGGTGTAGGCCACCGAGACAAACCAAAGCAAGAATACCAGTCCCACGAACCCGGCCACAATCCGCGCCTCGCGCAGCCGCTGCACCAGCAGGAAGACCAGCGCGGCCAACCCGACCACCGCCGGCAGCGCCCACAGGACCAGGTAACGACTGAGCGACACCCAGCTTTCGGCGGAGCCCAGCGCCTCGCTGGCCGGACCGCGCAGTGTGTCGTTCCAGGCCGTGAAGATGGGGTTCGTCGCAAACAGCCCGAAGACATTCAGGCTGTAGAAAGGATTGCCGGTCAGCTGCCACACGCGCAACGGCCAGGCGAACGCCACCGGCAGCGTGACCGCAGCCAGCAGCCAGCTTTGGGATCGCGGCGCCTGCAGCCACACGGTGGCGGCGATCGCGGCGACAGGGAAGATCGCGCCGTATTCGCGCGTGCTGGCGGCCACGATGCTGAAGCCGCCCGCGAGCACGGCCCAGCGGTGGCCGTTTTCGTCGCGCAGATGCGAGAGGCTCCAGACGAGCCCGGTTACCGCGAGGGCGGTCAGGCCGGTTTCCTGTCCCAGCAGGACGGCCCAGGTCAGCAGCGGGCAGGCGGCGGCCAGCAGCACCGCCCGGCGGGCGACGACCTCGCCGCCCCAGCGGCTGGCCAGCCGCCAGACGAGCTCGTGCACGGCCAGCAATTGCAACGCAACGACCGGCGAGGTCCACAGCGCGTCCGAGTTGCCGCCGCAGGCGTAGGCCCACGCATAGAGGCCGGCGACGCCGGGCGGGATGCTCTCGGCCCAGAAGTAGCGGACAAAGTCCTCCCCGCTGCGCGGCGGGTAGAAATCCAGCGAACCGACCTGCAACATCTGCTCGGCAAGCCAGCTCCAGCGAAAGGCCACGTCCGGTCCGTTGAGCGGATGAACGCCCAGCCGCCACGCGACGATCAGCCAGAACGCGCCGTAAAGCGCCAGCCACCAGCCCACCTGCGTGAAGCAGGCGAAGGACGAGCTGATCTGCGTGGTGCTGGGGCGCGCCGGCACGAGCCGGGCGAGGAGCGTCACGATACCGAGTGCCGCCGCCAGAGTGGCCAGCGAGATGACGGCCCCGGTCCACGCGAAGGCGAGCACCACCATATACAACGTGGCCGCCGAGGTGGCAAACGCCGCGGCCAGCGACCACGGCAGCCGCAGCGCGCGGAGCAGCATCGAGCCCGGCAGCAGCAGCCCTCCCAGCAAGAGCGCCAGGCGCAGCGGGATCTCGAGGTAGCCGGGCAGTTGCATGCGGCGGACCGGCTAGTTCGCGGCGGCGGCCTCGCGGGCCTTTTCCGTCTTCAGGCGCAACTGGCCGCAGGCGGCGTCGATGGCATGGCCTTTCTCGCGGCGGAGGGTCACCGATACGCCGCCCCGGTCGAGCACCTGCGCGAACTTTTCCTGCCGCGTAAGGCTCGGGCGCTTCCACGGCAGGCCCTCGACGGTATTGTAGGGAATGAGGTTCACGTGGGCGTGCAGGTCGAAGGCGATATCGCGGAGTTTCGCGGCCTGGTCGAGCGAGTCGTTGATGTCCTCGATGAGGATGAACTCGAGCGTGACCATGCGGCCGTGTTTCTCGGAGAACTCGCGCACGGCGGGCAGCAGATCCTTGAGCGGGTATTTCTTGTTCACCGGCATGATCTGCTCGCGGACCTCGTCGGTGGCGCCGTGCAACGAGATGGCGAGGCGGATGCCGAGCGGCTCGTCGGCGAGCTGCCTGATCCGGGGGACGAGGCCGGAGGTGGAGAGGGTGATGCGGCGCGCGCCGAAGCCGAGGCCCCACTCGGCGTTGAGGATGGTGAGCGCGCGGATGATGGCGTCGTAGTTGTGCAGCGGCTCGCCCATGCCCATGACGACGAGGTTGTCGAACGACACGAGCTCGGCCCGGGCGCGCGGGGTGCGGTCGTCCTCCTGGTGGCAGACCTGGAGGAGCTGGTGGACGATCTCGCCGGCGGAGAGGTTGCGCTTGAGGCCCTCGAGGCCGGAGGCGCAGAACTTGCAACCCATGGCGCAGCCGACCTGGGTGGAGATGCAGATGGTCTTGCGGGAGTTTTCCTGGCCGACGCCGAGCTGCGGCGCGCGGATGATGACAGTCTCGATGAGCGACTTGTCGCCGAGCTCGAGCAGGAGCTTGTCGGTGACGTCCTCGGATTGCTTGGTCAGGACGAATTTCGTCGGCTCAAGCTCGAAGGTGGCCGCCAGCCAGGCGCGGAGCGGGCGGGAGAGGTCGGTCATCTCCTCCCAGGTGCGGACGCGCTTCTTGTAGAGCCAGGTCAGGATCTGGCGCGCCCGGAACGCCGGGTGGCCGTGCTCCGTGAGGAGCGCGGTCAGCGACTCGAGGGTCTCGCCGTAGATCGTCGGCAGGGCGGGCGTGAACTTCATGAAACCGGAGGAGGGAGGAGCGCAGGGTGGAGGGAAATTGGCGGGGAGCAAAGTCGGACGTTGCTGTCAGACTCTCAACCCTCAACTCTCAACAATCAACCTCCGCATGAATCTCATCCACCGGCATATCTTCGCCAACGTCGTCCTGACGTGCGGGGCCGCCGTGGGGTTGTTCGCCTTCGTGCTGATGCTGGCGAACGCCATGAAGGACCTGCTCGGCTACATGCTGCAGGGGCAGATCGAGGTGGACACCTTTGTCCGGCTGATCGGTCTGCTGGTGCCGTTTGTCGTCTCATATGCGCTGCCGATGGGCATGCTGACGGGCATCCTGCTGGTGCTCGGCCGGATGTCGTCCGACCGGGAGATCACGGCCCTGCGCTCGTCCGGCATGAGCGTCGCGTGGCTGTCGGCCCCGATCCTGTGCTTTGCGCTGATGGGCGTGACGCTGGCGGGCTTAGTGAACTTCCAGTTCATGCCGACGGCGCGGCTGGCCTACCAGCGCGAGCTGGCCGGCGCCGTGCAGCACAATCCGCTGAGCTTCATCGTGCCGAAGACCTTCATCCGTGATTTCCCCGGCATGATCATCTACGTCGGCGAGAAGCAGGCCGACTTGCTGAAGGACATCTGGATCTGGGAACTCGACAAACAGAAGCGCGTGGTCAACTCCGGCCGCGCGGCCACGGGCTGGGTCCGGTATGACGAGTCGAAGAGCAAGCTCGTGCTGAGCCTCGACTACCTGCAAGCGGAGGTCCACGACCGCAAGGACCCGGAGGACCCGGCCAAGATCCGCAGCGGCGGCTCCACCGACCATGCGACCTTCGACCTGCTGCTCGACAAGCTGACGGGCAAGCAGACCGTGCAGGTGAAGACCAAGTGGCTGACGTTTCCGCAGCTGGTCGACGAATGGCGCCGGCTGAACCGCCCCGATCCCGCGGTGCCGGAGGGCGAGCGCGCACAGCGGCTCATGCGCGTGCAGATCACCATCCACGAAAAGTTCGCCATGGCCTTCTCGGTGCTGTCCTTCGCCCTCGTGGCGATTCCGCTCGGCATCAAGGTCTCGCGCAAGGAGACCTCCGCCAACCTCGGCATCGGGCTCCTGCTGGCGCTCGGCTACTATTTTGTGACCATCGCGGTGGGCTGGTTCGACAACTACCCGGCCCTGCGGCCGGACTTGCTCATGTGGTTGCCCAACGTGGTCTTCCAAAGCCTTGGCTTGTGGATGTTTTACCGGGTCGACCGCGCTCCCTGAACCCGCCGAGCCTCCCGTTTCCGTGATTTCGCCCAATCCCCACCAGTCAGGATTTGCCGGTAACTCCCGCCCCGGCGCACCGTCACTTGGGATGTGCCAGACTTTTGCACAACTCCATGGCTGATGAATCGTTCGACCTTGTCGGTTGTCTTGAACGGGTGCGCCAGCGCGATCAGGTGGCGGCCCGTCAGCTGGTCGAGCATCTCTATCCGCTGGTCAGCCGCATCGTGCGCTCCCATCTCCCCCGGCGCGTCGCCGAGGAAGACCTCGCGCAGGACATCTTCCTGAAAATGTTCACGCGCCTCGAACAATACCAGGGCAACGTGCCTTTCCCGCACTGGGTCTCCCGCATCGCGGTCACCACATGCATCGACCAGCTGCGCGCCCAGAAGCGCCGGCCCGAGTTCCGCTGGGCCGACCTGTCCGAGAACGAGGCCGAGGTGCTCGACAACGTGCTCACCGACGAGCGCGACGTGCTGCCCGGCGACGCCCTGGCCGCCCGCGAGCTCGTCCACAAGCTGCTCGGCCAGCTCAAGCCCGACGACCGCCTCGTCATCCAGCTGCTCGACCTCGACCAGAAGACCATCGCCGAGATCAGCGCCCTCACCGGCTGGAACCAGACCCTCGTCAAGGTGCGCGCATTTCGCGCCAGACGGAAATTGCAAAAACTTTTTCAGGAACTACAAAGCAAGGAGAAGTCATGAACCGATTCGACCACCAATGGCAGAAATTGACCGCCCTCGCGCGGCAGGCGCCCGCCGCCCCCGGCGAGCCGCCCTACGGCTTCGCCACCCGCGTGGCCGCCCAGGCCGTGGCGCTGCCCGCCACGCCGTGGCTGCCGCTCGAGCGCTTCGCCCTCCGCGGGCTGCTCGCCGCCGCCGTGTGCAGCGTCGCGTCCGTCGCGTTCAACTTCTCGGATTTCTCCACGGAGCAGGCTGACGTCTACGCCACCGGCACGACCGACACCGTCGTCGAGCTGCTCGACATCTCGTGATGAACAAACCCTGGAAAGTAATCATCGTCCTGATCGGCATCTTTGCGGCCGGCGGGGTGACGGGCGGGTTTGTCACGCTGCGTTACTGCAAGAACAAGGTCCTGAACCGCCCGGTGCCCGAGGAATGGGCGCCGAAGGCCCTGAAGCGGCTCTCCGACCGCCTTGACCTGACCCCGGCGCAGCAGGAACAGATCACGCCGATCGTGAACCGCCACATGGAGCAGCTCAATCGCGTGCGGAACCTGTCCATGGCCGAGACGCAGACCATCGTCGTGGGCATGCAGCGTGAGATTTCCGAGCAGCTGACGCCGGAGCAGCGCACCAAGTATGAGCAGATGAACCGCGAGTTGCGCGAAGCCCGCGAGGCCCGCGACAAGGCGGAGCGCGAGAAACGGATGAAAGGCGAGCGCCCGCCGGGCGACCGCCCGCCCGCCGAGAAACCACCGGCCAAGCCACCCGGCAACTGAGTCGATTTTTACCCCGCAGGGCGCCCTAGTGGCGCCCTTTTTATTTTGGTTGCAGGGGGAGGGTGCCTACCTACGTTCCGCCTTGGCCAGGCGCCATGCATGCGCAGGCGCGTGAACTCCGCCAGGGCCGGAAGGCAGCAACGGCAACGACGTCCTGCCAGTGCCGTGGAGTGCCTGGCCACTCTTTTTCCCGCACGTTGCGCGGGACCGGCTCAGACCACCGCGACGGTGTTTCGCAGCATCCCGATGCCGGAGATTGAGATCTCCACGACATCGCCTGCCTGCAGGGTGAACGAGTCGGGCGGCACCACGCCGGTGCCGGTCAGCAGCACGGCGCCGTGCGGGAAGGTCTGGCTGCGACACAGGTAGTCCGCCAGCTCGGCGAAGGTCCGCTTGATTTGCCCGACCGAAGTCTCGCCGGAGAACACGGGCCGGCCGTCGCGAAGGATCGCGATGCCGATGGTCCAGGCGCGGGCGTTGGCTTCGCTCGCCCCGAGCGTGATCCACGGGCCTAGTGCGCAGGAGCCGTCGTAGACCTTGGCCTGCGGCAGGTAGAGCAGGTTCTCGCCCTCGATGTCGCGCGAACTCATGTCATTGCCGACGGTGCAGCCGACGACCTGGCCGCGGGAGTTCAGCACCAGCGCCAACTCCGGCTCAGGCACACTCCAGCGGGCATCGCGGCGGATGCCCACCGTGCCGCCGGTGGCAACGACCTTTTCGGAGAGGGCCTTGAAGAATATCTCGGGCCGGGCTGCCGCATAGACGCGATCGTAGGCCGTCGCGCTGAAGTCCGACTCCTCCATGCGCGCCGTCTTGCTGCGTAGGTAGGTCACGCCGGCCGCCCACACTTCCTGCCGCTCGACCGGGGCGCAGAGGTGGATTTCCGCCAGCGCTAGGCGCGGAAGAGTGCTGTTTGCCGCGGTGTGCAACATGGCGACGGGGTCGGCTGCGTCGAGCAGGGGCTGCAGCGCGGTGATGCCGGCTGGCGTCAGGTCGAGGACCGTTGCGTCATCCGCCACCAGTCCGATGCGGACCGTGCTGTCCCGGTGTTTGAAGCGGCAGACTTTCATGGGGTGAACGCGGGTCAGCCCGCGGGTTCGTAGAATTTTTCCGTCCGAAGGCCGAAGGCGACCCTTTTCCGCAATAATCTGGAGCAACATTAGAGCAGGCCCTGCGGGGTTGACCCGGTTCGATCCCCGCCGCCAAGCTTGGGCGATGTCATACCCCGACAGCGAGCCCGCCGCGCCCCCGGCGGCATCAGCCGTGCCGACGCGGGCGCGCTACTGGGTGGTGGTTTTCGCGGTGACGCTCGCGGTCATCCAATACGTCGACCGGGTGGCGATCTCGCAGGCCATGCCCGACATCGCGGCCGAGATGCAGTTCACCGACGCCCAGAAGGGCATGATCTTCTCCGCCTTCACGCTGGCCTACGCCCTGTTCGAGATCCCGACCGGCTGGCTGGGCGACAGGATCGGCGCGCGCCGCGTGTTGCTGCGGGTGGTGCTGTGGTGGTCGTTTTTCACGGCGGCGACGGGCTGGGCCTGGAACTACGTCTCCATGCTGGTGGCGCGTTTCCTGTTCGGCGCCGGCGAGGCGGGCTGTTTCCCCAACCTGACCAAGGCCCTCAGCACCTGGTTGCCGAAGTCGGACCGCACACGCGCGCAGGCGTTTATGTGGATGGGGGCGCGCTGGGGAGGGGCCGCCGCGCCGGTGCTGGTGGTGCTGGTGATGACCCTCGTCAGCTGGCGTGCGGCGTTCATGGTCTTCGCCGGCCTCGGGCTGGTCTGGGCTGTGATCTTCAGCCGGTGGTTTCGCGATAATCCCCGCGACCACCCGTCCGTGAATGCGGCCGAGCTCGAGCTCCTGAAGGGCAACGCACGCAACGTCAGCGGCCATGGCGATGTGCCGTGGCGCGAGCTGGTGACGCGCCCGACCATGTGGCTGTTGTGGGGCCAGTATTTCTTCCTGAGCTATGGTTGGTATTTCTTCGTCACCTGGCTGCCGACCTACCTGCGCGACGAGCGCGGTCTGGAGATCAAGTCCAACGTCGCCATGCAGTGGCTCGCCGGGGTGCTCGAGGGCTGGTTCAGCCCGGAGCTCACGCTCAAGCTCATCTCCGCCGCGCTGGCCGGCACCCCGCTCCTGTTCGGCGGGTTCGGCTCACTGCTGGCCGGACAGCTTTCGGCCCGGTTGATCGCGCACGGCCGCAGCGTGACGATGGTGCGGCGTTCCTTTGGCTTCCTCGGCCTCGCGGCCGCGGCCGCTCTGCTCATGACTTCATTCAACATCCGCGATCCACTGCTGGCGATGCTCGCCATGGGCCTGGCCGGCTTTTGCAACGACCTCACGCTGCCCGGCAGCTGGGCCACGTGCATGGACATCGGCGGCAAGTATGCCGGCACAGTCTCCGGCAGCATGAACATGATGGGGAACTTCGGCGGCATGGCGGGTCCGCTGGTCGTCGGCTGGGTGCTCACGGCCACCGGCCGCGACTGGCACCAGGTGTTTCTCGTCACGAGCATTATCTACTCGCTGGGCGCCTTCTGCTGGCTGTTCATTGATCCGGTCACCCCGCTGGAAAAGGAGACGGACTGACCATGGCCGGACCAACCAAACCCAAGCCCCAGTGCGCCGCCGTTGCGGATCGCGATGTGCTCGGCGCGGACGCGCCGGATATCTTCGCCATCAAGACACACGCCGCCGGCGCGTCCGGCAGCCTGCCGATCACGGATGACCAGCTCCGCAACAGCCCGAGCGGCGACCTTTTCGGCCTGAGCCAGAACGCGGGGATGGGCTGGAATCCGGCCGAGGTGGGCCGCCGGCAGTTTTTGATCCTGAGCACGCAAGGCGGCCTGCGCGCGCCCGACGGCCGGCCGGTGGCGCTGGGCTATCATACGGGCCATTGGGAAATCGGCCTGCTGGTGCAGGCGGCGGCCGAGGAGTTTCGCCGGCTGCAATCGATCCCGTTCGCCGGGTTCTGCTCCGATCCCTGCGATGGGCGCACGCAGGGCACGACGGGGATGTTCGACAGCCTGCCGTATCGGAATGACGCGGCGCTGGTCTTCCGCCGTCTGGCGCGCTCGCTGCCCCTGCGCGCCGGCGTGCTCGGCATTGCCACCTGCGACAAGGGCCTGCCCGCGATGTTGATGGCCGTCGCCGGCCTGCGCGATTTGCCGGGTGTCGTCGTGCCCGGCGGCGTCACACTGCCACCGACGACCGGCGAGGACGCCGGCGCGGTGCAGACGCTCGGAGCGCGTTATGCGCAGGGTTTGGTGACGCTTTCGGAAGCGGCCGATCTCGGCTGTCGCGCGTGCGCGACGCCCGGGGGTGGCTGCCAGTTCCTCGGCACCGCGGCGACCTCGCAGGTCGTGGGCGAGGCGCTTGGGTTGTCGCTGCCGCACTCGGCCTTGGCGCCGTCGGGCCAGCCGGTGTGGCTGGACTTGGCGAAACGCTCGGCACGGGCGCTGCAACTGCTGGCCGACCGCAAGGTGACCGGGCGCGACCTGCTGACTTCGGCGAGCATCAAGAACGCGATGGTCGTGCACGCGGCCTTCGGTGGTTCGACCAACCTCTTGCTGCACATCCCGGCGATCGCGCATGCGGCCGGTCTGCCGCGGCCGACAGTGGAGGACTGGATCACGATTAACCGCCAGGTCCCGCGACTGGTCAGCGTGCTGCCCAACGGCCCGGTGCATCATCCGACCGTGCGTGTCTTCCTCGCCGGCGGCGTGCCGGAGGTGATGCTGCACCTGCGGCGGCTCGGGCTGCTCGACACGGGCGTGCTGACGGTGACGGGCAAGACACTCGGAGAGAATCTCGACTGGTGGGAGAAGTCCGACCGGCGCACGCGTTTCCGGCAGTTGCTCAAGGAACTCGACGGCGTGGACGCGGGTGACGTGATCCTTACGCCCGAGCAGGCGAAGGTCCGCGGCCTGACCAACACCCTGATTTTCCCGCGCGGCAACCTGGCCCCGGAAGGCTGCGTGGTTAAGGCCACCGCGATCGATCCGACCGTGGTCGACGCCGATGGGGTTTATCGCAAGGAGGGGCCGGCGCGCGTTTTTGTCAGTGAGAAGGCGGCGATCGAGGCCATCAAGCAGGGCCGGATCAAGGCGGGCGACGTGCTCGTGCTCACCGGCATCGGGCCGATGGGGACCGGCATGGAAGAGACCTATCAGGTGACCGGCGCGCTCAAGCATACGCCGTATGGCAAGCACGTCGCGCTACTGACGGATGCGCGCTTCTCGGGTGTGTCGACGGGGGCATGCATCGGCCACATCGGGCCCGAGGGGCTGGCGGGCGGGCCGATTGGCAAGGTTTTGGACGGTGATGTCATCCGCATCCAGCTCGATTGCCGCCGGCTCGAGGGCTCGGTGGACCTGGTCGGGGAGGGCGGACGGACATTCACGCCGGCGGAAGGCGCGGCCGTGCTGGCGCGCCGGACCTCGCGGCCGGATATGGCGCCGCACGCGGCCTTGCCCGACGATACGCGGCTCTGGGCCGCGCTGCAGCAGGCGAGCGGCGGCACATGGGGCGGCTGTGTTTATGATGCGGACGCCGTGATCGCCGCGCTGGGACGGAAGGGTTGAACGATTCCGGGCATTTTTGATTTGCGCTTGCCCGTCGCCAATCTGGACTGGGCGCCGTGTCCGGTTCCTACCAAGTCATCGCCCGCAAGTGGCGGCCCCAGACGTTTGACGACGTCGTCGGGCAGGACCACGTGGTCCGGACGCTGAAGAACGCCATCGCCCGCAACCGCATCGCGCACGCCTACCTCTTCGTCGGCCCGCGCGGCACGGGCAAGACCAGCACGGCGCGCATCTTTGCCAAGGCCCTCAACGTTACCGACGGTCCGAAGGCCGATTTCGACCCGAAGGACCCGATCGCCCAGTCCATCGCCGACGGTTCGTGCCTCGACGTGATCGAGATCGACGGCGCCTCGAACAACGGCGTCGAGCAGGTGCGCGAGCTGCGCGACACCGTCCGCTACGCCCCGGCGCAGGGCAAATTCAAGGTCTACATCATCGACGAGGTGCACATGCTCTCGACGGCGGCCTTCAACGCCCTGCTCAAGACCCTCGAGGAGCCGCCGGCGCACGCGAAGTTCATCTTCGCCACCACCGAGGTGCAGAAGGTGCTGCCGACCATCATTTCCCGCTGCCAGCGCTTCGACCTGAAGCCGATCCCGACCGAGCTGATCGTGCAGCGGCTGAAGAAGATCGCCGTGGCGGAGAAGATCAAGGTGAGCGACGCCGCGCTCGGCAGCATCGCCCGCATGGCCGACGGCGGCATGCGCGACGCGCAGTCGATTTTCGACCAGATGATTTCCTTCTGTGGCAACGAGGTCTCCGAGGCCGACGTGCTCGATGTCTACGGTTTGGTGGCCGGTGAGAAGATCGCCGCGTTGGCCGCCGCGCTGGCGGCCGGTGATCACAGAAAGATCGTGGAGATCGTCGACGAGTGCGACGAAAACGGCCGCGACCTCTACCGCCTGCTCGTCGACGTGCAGGCTAACGTCCGTGGCGCCCTGCTCGGGGCCATCGCCAAGGGTGGCAGCAGCGACGCGCTCGGCTCGCCCATGACAACCGAGCAGCTCACGCGGCTCCTCGACGGCCTGCGCGAGGGCGAGAACGGCGTGAAGCACGGCCTGTCGGAGAAGATCAATTTCGAGGTGGCGCTGCTCAAGGCCGTCGAGGCCAGCCGCGCCCGTGCCATCGATTCGCTCATCAAGGAGATCGCGACGCTGGCGGACAGCCTCCCCGAGGACGGCTCAAAAAAAAACGACTGATCCGGCCGGCTGACGCCGGCAGCAAGGAGCAGGGAGCGGGGAGCAAGGAGTCGGAGGAAGAAGCGCCGACGAGCGCCATTGCAACAGATATGCCTCCGGCGGATGCACCGGTCGGGCCCTCTTCGGAAGAGGAAGCGGCGTTCCTCGCCCAGGAGCGTGAGATGGGCATCGTGACGCCGGCACTGATGCACGTGGAGGCGCCGCCGGAGGAGAAGGGCGAGCTGCCGCCGATGGAGGATCTCGTGAAGCGGATCCCGGCCCCGGCGCGCGAGGTGCTGGAGGAATTGTTCCGGGCGCGGTTCGTGACCGTGAAGCGCATCCCCAAGTCGGCGCTCAAGTCTTGAACTCGGATCCCAAGGCTGGACGGCCGGTGATGCTGCCGAGATAGAGATAAGTCTCGACCGGCTGGTCGTCGGCCGGTGCGGCGAGCCTGATGGGCACGCGTTCGTAGAGGCCTTCGTTCACGCCCTCAAGCAGGTCGAGCTGGTGCAGGCAGGCGGCGTCCACGGTCCAGATTTCGCCGGTCACGCCCGCGGTGTCCGCCGGCACGCGCACCATGCCGGGATAATCACCGAGCGAATAGAGAGTGTAGCCGGCCACGGTGCGCGCGGCGCCGAGAAATTGCTGATAGGCGATGTAGTGGTGGTTGTCGCCACCCCGCTTCAGCGTGCCGTAGACGAAGACCCGGGTCATGGCGCGGGAGCCAGCGCCTCGACCACCATCGCCGTGATGTTGTCGCGGCCGGCTCGCTCGAGGGCGGCTTTGACCAGCAGCTGCGCCGCGGGGGCGGAACCGGCGCCGCGGACGATTTCCTCGAGGTGACGGTCCCACAGGCCCTCGGTGAGGCCGTCGGAGCAGAGCAGGTAGCGGTCGCCCGGCAAGCAGGGCAGGGCGCCGAACTGCGGGTCGATGAACTGGTGCTCGGCGCCGAGGGCCTGGTTGAGGGCGTTGCGCAGCGGGTGTTCGCGGGCCTCGCGCTCGTTGATCCGGCCGCTGCGCCGCAGCCAGCCGACATGGCCGTGGTCGTGGGTGAGCTGGGTGATGCCGCCGCCGGGAGGGAGATGATAGATGCGGCTGTCGCCGATGTGGCCGAAATACAGCCAGCCCGGCGTGAGCCAGGCGAGGCTGAGCGTAGTGCCCATGCCGCGGCATTCCTCGTAGGACTGGCCGAGTTTCAGCAGGTCGTAATGGATGGCACCGAACAGCTCGCTCAGGGTGCGGTCGTAGCCGCTCTGCGGGCCGGGGACGGCCATGCGAAAGCCCTTGGGCAGGAGATGGGTGATCTTGTCCTTGGTGATGCGGCTGGCGAACTCGCCGGAGTTGGCGCCGCCCATGCCGTCGCTGACGGCGAAGACGAAATCCTTGCGAGCCGAGGAGGCCTCGCCGTTCTTGCCGAGGTAGTGGACCTCGCGGGCGTCGAACTCGAGGGCGAGGAAGGTGTCCTCGTTGTTCGTGCGGACGTGGCCGATATGGGTCAGGCCGGACCAGCGCAGGGTGGGGGCGGGCGGGCGGGCGCCGCCGGGCGTCTTGTCCAGGATCTCGGCGAACTCGAAGTCGATAACGCAGAAACGGCCGTCGGTCTTGCGGTAGGTGATGTTGCGGATCTCGGGGTCGTCGTGGCGCACACCGAAGGTCTCGAGCTCGTCAAACAGCTGTTTCAGGCGCTCGGGGTTGACCTGCTCGACGCGCGAGCCGCAGTTGGTCGTGACAATCTTGAGGTCGGCCTCGTGGGCCTCGACCAGCTTCGGCACAAAGTCGCAGCCCCGTTCCTCCAAGTGGCGGAGGACCCGCACCTCGTTCTCGAACCGGGCGAAGGCCTGCGGGCCGCGGAAGGTCTTGTGGACCAACCCGTCATAGCCGATGCGAACCAGGGCGCGCTGCGTGTTTTTGACCTCTTGCATGTGGGGCAAGCCGACGATTCAGGCCCGGCTGCCGGTGGCAAGCGTGCGCTGGGCCGGCTGGTCAGCTCCGTGACGACCAGACACTTGTAAAAGCCGAGTCATGTAAGGAAAATCTCGTTGCTTCTGGCATATGAGGTGCTGATTTGGGAATCCAGTTTTGTGCAGGATGGATTGTCGGCATTCGCCTCCGGTCGGCCCTGCGAAACCCCTAAAACCACCCGAAAACTTATGGCTAAATACAAACTGGAATACATCTGGCTCGATGGCTACACGCCCCTCGCCAGCCTGCGCAGCAAGACCCAAATCAAGGAATTTGGCAGCTTCCCGAAGCTGGCCGACCTGCCCGACTGGGGCTTCGACGGCAGCTCGACCCAGCAGGCCGAAGGCAAGAGCTCGGACATCGTGCTCAAGCCCGTCGCCGTTTTCCCGGACAGCACCCGCAAGAACGGCGTGCTCGTCATGTGCGAATGCTTCCAGCACACCGGCGTGGCCAGCCCGTCGAATTCCCGCGCCACCATCCCGGATGATCCGGACACCTGGTTCGGCTTCGAACAGGAATACTTCTTCTTCAAGGACGGCGCTCCCCTCGGCTTCCCGGTCGGCGGCTATCCGTCCCCGCAGGGTCCGTATTACACGGGTGTCGGCTTCAAGAACGTCGGTTCGGTCGCCCGCGAGATCGTCGAGAAGCACATCGATATCTGCCTGGACGCCGGCATCAACCTCGAGGGCATCAACGCCGAGGTGGCGAAGGGCCAGTGGGAGTTCCAGATCTTCGGCAAGGGCTCCAAGAGCGCCGCCGACCAGATGTGGGTCGCCCGCTACATCCTCACCCGCCTCGCCGAGACCTACGGGATCGACATCGAGTGGCGCTGCAAGCCGATCCTGGCTCCCTTCCAGCAGCCCCTCGATTGGAACGGTTCCGGCATGCACGCGAACTTCTCCACGAAGTTCATGCGCGAAACCGGCGGCAAGGAATACTTCGAGAAGCTCATGGCGGCCTTCAACCAGTATCGCGACGAGCACATCGCCGTCTACGGTCCGGAGAACCACCTCCGCCTCACCGGCCTGCACGAGACGCAGTCGATCGACAAGTTCAGCTACGGCATCGCCGACCGCGGTGCGTCGATCCGCGTGCCGCACAGCTTCATCAAGGCCGACTACAAGGGTTACCTCGAGGACCGTCGTCCGAACTCCGCCGCCGACCCGTATCTGGTCGCCGGCCGGATCCTCAAGACGATCCAGACCGTCCCGACCAAGTAAGCCAAGCCTGCGCTTACGCCTGCCTCTTCAAAGCCGCCCGGTCGCCGGGCGGCTTTTTTTGTTCGGATGCGGACGCAAAAAAGCCGCGCCTCGCGGCGCGGCTTGGTGAATCGGATGGACGGCCACTTACTTCAGCGCGGCGACGTAGTTCGCCTCGGCGGCGTCCCAGTCGACCACGTTCCAGAACGCGGCGATGTAGTCCGGGCGGCGGTTCTGGTAGTTGAGATAATAGGCGTGTTCCCAGACATCGAGGCCGATGACGGGCTTGCCCTCGATGCCGGCGACGGCCTTGCCCATGAGCGGGCTGTCCTGGTTGGCGGTCGAGCCGACGGAAAGCTTGCCGCCGTTGACCACGAGCCAGGCCCAGCCGGAGCCGAAGCGCGTGGCGCCGGCCTTGGCAAAGTCTTCCTTGAACTTGGCGAAGCCGCCGAGCTCGGCGTCGATCGCCGCGGCGAGCTTGCCCTTGGGGGCGCCGCCCTTGCCCGGGCCGATGACGGTCCAGAAGAAGGCGTGGTTGCTGTGGCCGCCGGCATTGTTGCGCACGCCGCCGCGGATGGCCTCGGGCACCTTCGACAGGTCGGCGATCAGCGTGTTGACGTCGAGCGCGAGCAGGGCGGGGTGGTCCTTGAGGAGATTGGTGGCGTTGGTGATGTAAGCCTGGTGGTGCTTCGAGTGGTGGATCTCCATCGTCTTCGCATCGATGTGCGGGACGAGGGCGTCGTAAGCGTAGGCGAGTTTCGGGAGTTCGTATGCCATGGTCGTGGTGGGTTGAATAAGAGAGGACCAATCTGCACGCGTTCGCTTACGCGTCAACTGCCGGCCTTGTCATTCCTCCCGGCGCTTGAGCTGGAAATAGGCGCGGATCAGCTCGAGGCAGGGCTTCTCCAGCACGCCGCGCGTCAGCTCGAGGTGGTGGTTGGACCCGGGCAGGGCGTTGAGGTCGGTCGCACCGCCGAGGCAGCCCATCTTGGGGTCGCCCACGGCGTAGACGACGCGCTTGAGGCGCGACATCAGCGTGGCACCCGAGCACATCGGGCAGGGTTCCTTGGTCACGTAGAGCGTCGCGTCGGTCAGGCGCCAGTTGTCCACGGCCTTGGCGGCCTGGGTCATGGCGAGGATCTCGGCATGGGCCGTCGGGTCCTTGCTGCTGTCGCGCTGGTTGTGGGCCGCGGCGATGACCTCGCCGCCCAGGACGATGACCGCCCCGATCGGCACCTCGTCCCGCTTCCAGGCATCGATGGCCTGATTGTAGGCCAGCCACATGTAAAAGTCGTCGTCCCGCTGCAATTGCGACGGGAAGACCTTTTCAAACGGGCAGGGAAGGGAGGGCCGCGGGGAGTCCATGGGGGACGAGGAAAGCCTTGACTACGGGCGAGTTTCCCCAGTTACAAGGGGCTTTTATTAGCACTTCCCGCATGTCCAAAACCAACCAGCCCTCCTCCTCCAACCATGTCTGACGGCAAAGCGATCGAAGTTGAAGGCAGGATCACCACGGTGCTCCCCGGCACGATGTTCCGGGTGCAGCTGACCAACGGGCACACGGTTTTGGCCCACATCTCGGGCAAGCTCCGCAAGCATTTCATCAAGATCGCCGCCGGCGACATGGTGAAGATGGAGATGAGCCCCTACGACCTCGACAAGGCGCGCATCACCTACCGCATCCGCGAGCAGAACGCCCCGCCGCCCGGCCCGCGCCGGCCGCGCCGCTACTGACGCGCCCCCCGCGGGAGCCTGCCGTGAACAAACGCAGCGAGCCCCGGTCCACGGCCAAGGAGCCGCCCATGCCGCCCGTCCCGGCGGCCTTTGCCGACGAGATTGACGGCTACCTCAGCTATCTGGAGCTGGAACGCGGACTCTCGCGCAACACCGCCAAGTCCTACGAGAGTGACCTGAAGCAGGCCGCCCATTTCCTCAAGAAGCACGGCGTCGCCAACTGGAGGAAAGTCACGGCGAAGCACCTCACCGCCTGGCTGCACTGGCTGAGCGACCAGGATTTCAGCGCCTCCTCGCAGGCGCGCAAGCTCAGCGCCGTCCGCATGCTTTGCCGCCACCTCCTGCGCGAGCGCATCCGCGACGACGACCCGACCGAGCTCCTCTCCGGACCGAAGATCCGCCGCAAGCTGCCGCAAACCCTCTCGACCGGCGAAATGCAGAAGCTGCTCGCCGGCCCGACCGGCGCCGATGCCTACGCTATCCGCGACCGCGCGATGCTTGAGCTGGTTTACTCGAGCGGCCTGCGCGCCAGCGAGATCTGCGGGCTCACGCTCCAGCAGGTGGACCTTGACCATGGTTTCGTCCGGGTCTTCGGCAAGGGCTCCAAGGAGCGCGTCGTGCCGCTCGGCGACAAGGCCCGCGACGCCGTGCAGGCCTACCTGACCTCCGGCCGCCCACGGCTGGTGAAGCCGAAGACCGGTAGCGAGCTGTTCATCACCGAGCGCGGCAAGGCCATGTCGCGGAAAACCCTCTGGGTGATGGTCAAGTCGGCCGCCGCACGGGCCGGCATAGAAAAGCCCGTCAAACCGCACCTGCTGCGCCACTCCTTTGCCACGCACCTGCTCGGGGGCGGCGCCGACCTGCGCGCGATCCAGGAGATGCTCGGCCATGCCAGCATCGGCACCACGCAGATCTACACCGCCGTGGAGTCGTCCCGCCTCCTCGACCAGCACGCCAAGCACCACCCGCGCAACAAATCGGGGAAGTGAGTCATGTGCGCGAACCGGTCTTGGCATCGCCGGTCCGGGCTTTCCTAATCCTTATCCCATGCTGCCCCGCCTCCTCTGTCTCGTCCTTGTTCTGGCCGGCGTTACCCTGTCCGTGCCCGCCGCCGAAACCGTCACCGCCCGCAAACGGGTGCTGGTCTTCACCAAATCGTCCGGCTTCGAGCATGACGCCATCAAGCTGGTGCAGCCGGACGGCCGTCCGGGTTATGCCTTTCCGGTGCTCGATGAGCTCGGCCGGAAGCACAACATCGACTTCGTCTTCTCCAAGGACGGCTGGCGCTTCACGCCGGAATACCTCGCGCAGTTCGACGCCTTCTTTTTCTACACGACCGGCGACCTCACGGTGGCCAAAAGCGATCCGCGCGGCGACGGCCTGCCGCCCATGTCCCCGCAAGGCAAGGCGGCCCTCCTCGCCGCCGTGGCGGGCGGCAAGGGGTTTCTCGGGGTGCACAGCGCCACGGACACCTTCCACAGCGGCGGTCACAACGACCATGTGCCCGAGCGCTGGGTGGACGACGGCGCTGAGGCGGACGATTTTGTGAAAATGCTCGGCGGCGAGTTCATCCGCCACGGCAAGCAGCAGGCGACGAAACTCACCGTCGCCGATACCAAGTTTCCCGGGTTGGCGGCCGTGCCGGCCGACTTTGCGCCGATGGAGGAGTGGTATTCGTTGAAAAACCTGGCGCCGGACATGCACGTCCTGCTCGTGCAGGAAACCACCGGCATGGAAGGGGACGAATACCAGCGCCCCGCCTACCCGTCGACTTGGGTCCGGCTGCACGGCAAAGGCCGGGTATTCTATTCCAGCCTCGGCCATCGCGAGGATGTCTGGACCAACCCGGTGTTCCAGTCCGTGCTGGTGGGCGGGCTCAACTGGGCGCTGGGCCGGGTCGATGCCGACGTGACGCCGAACCTTGCGACGGCGGCACCCGGTGCCAACCAGCTGCCGGTCTACGTGCCGCCTCCGCCCAAGGCCAACTAAGCCGGGCCTTTCCCGTCCTTCAGTTGGTGGGTGATGCGTTTCTGGCGCACCGCCTCGCGGCGCTCCGCCGTCCACTGGTAAAAGCCCTGCCCGCTGGCGGCGCCTTTTTCGCCCCGGTCGATGCGGGCTTGGAGCACCTCCAACTCGCGCCCGTCGCTGGCCATCTCAGGCAGGAGGTGCTGCGCCACGCGCAGGAACGTCTCCAGCCCGCCCAGGTCCGCGGCTTCGAAGGGACCGACAATCCCGTAGCGCCGCCCGAGCGACGCCTTCATGACCGTGTCGACGGTCTCGGGGTCGGCCACGCCGGTGCGGACCAGGTGCAGGGCCTCGCGCATGATGGCAAATTGGAGCCGGTTGCCGATGAAGCCGGGGACGGCCTTGCGCAAGACCACCGGCTCGGCGCCGATGCCGCGCAGCACGGCGACCGCTTGGTCAACCGTTGCCGGCGCCGTGCGCGTGCCGGGCACGACCTCCACCAGCGGGATAGCATGCGGGGGATTCCAGAAATGGGTGATGAGGAAACGCTCCGGGCGCGCCAGTCCCGCGCTCAGCGCATCAGGCATGAAACCGCTGGTGTTGCTGGCCAGCAGCGTGCCGGGCGCCAGCACGGCCTCCAGTTCCCGGTAGAGACCCTGCTTCATGGCGAGCACCTCGGGGATGGCCTCGATGACCAGCGAGGCGGCGGCCAGCGCCGGCAACCCGTCCACCAGCCTGATGCGCGCGGAGGCGGCGGTCGCTGCTGCCGCGTCAATCACGCCGGCCGCCCGGAGTTCCTGCAGGATCCCCTCGACGACCGCGGGGATTGTGGCGCGGCGCTCGGGTGTAATTTCGAGGATGAGGGCCTCGTAGCCGGCCAGGGCAAATTTCGTCGCGATCCCGGCGCCCATCAGGCCGCCGCCTACCATTCCCATCCGCTGTGTGCTCATGCGGCCAGACTTTGCGCTCCGGCGTCCGATACAAACGTTTTTCACTGGTAACAATTGCATGCTTTAGCCGCGGGAAGTTTTCGTCTAGGGCTTGGCGCCATGAACGAAGTCCAGCTGCATGCCGAGAACGTCCGCCAGGCCGCCGCCAAGATCACCGCGGCGCTCGGGGGACTGAAACCGAAGATCGCCATCATCCTTGGCTCGGGCCTGGGCGGGCTGGCCGCGAAGGTCGAGGCTCCCGTGATCCTGGCCTACAAGGATCTGCCCGGCTTCCCGGTGCTGACGGTCGCGGGCCACGCGGGCCAGCTGATCATCGGCTGGCTCAACGGTGTGCCGGTGATCGTGCTGAACGGCCGCAAGCATTTCTACGAGACGAGCGACGCCTATCCGCTCAAGGTGATGATCCGGTCCATGAAGGCCGTGGGGGTCGAGACCCTGTTCCTCTCCAACGCCGCGGGCAGCCTCCGGGCACACATCAAGGTCAGCGAGCTCATGCTGATCACGGACCACATCAATTTCCTCGGCCTCAACCCGCTGGTCGGGCCGAACGACGAGACCTTCGGCCCGCGGTTTTTCCCCATGGCCGACGCCTGGGATCCGGCGCTCGGGGCGAAGCTCAAGGCCGTCGCCCAGCAGCAGGGGGTCACGCTGCACCAGGGCGTTTATGTGGCGTTCCGCGGCCCGTCCTTCGAGACGCCGGCCGAGATCCGCATGGCGCAGGGGTGGGGCGGCGATGCCGTCGGCATGTCGAGCGTGCCCGACTGCCTCATCGCCCGCCATTGCGGCATGAAGGTGGCCGGTGTGTCCTGCATTACCAACATGGGCGCGGGTCTTTCCGACGAGAAACTTTCCCACGCCCACACGCTGGAGAACGCCTCGAAGGGCGCCGGCGCGTTCGAGAAGCTCGTCCTCGCCGCGGTCAAGGTGCTCTGAGCGCCGGCCGGCAATGGACGCTTGACGCCGGCGGTCGGGTGCAGCCCCTTGGGCGCATGGCGACGCCCACCGACGAGAATTTCAACGACTACAAGCAGGCCGAGCGCAAGGCGCTGGAAATCCTGCGCGAGATGAAGGCCGTGAGCGCGAAGAAGACGGATATCGAGCTCGCGCTGCTCGTGGCCGTTTTCGAGCTGCACAAGGCCACGCTGCCCGCGGCGACCATCGCCGCCATCGTGCAGGGGCACGTCAAGCAGTTGCTGCCGCACTACGCGGCGAAACCGCCGGTATCCGGGAATTAAGACCATGGCCGAAGGGCGGTTGAGGGCAACCGCCCCTACCGGCGCGCCTCAGGGCTCGCGGTAATCCTCGCCGGTGAACTGCCGGCTCTGCGTGGTGTATTCCTGCAACTCGATCAGGTTGCCGTCGGGATCCTTGACCCAGGCCTGCCGGGAGCGGTCGTTGCCGGTCTTGCGGCCGGTGACGGTCACGCCCCGCGACTCAAGCAGCGCAACGTAGGCGTCGAGTCCCTCGACCTGCAGGCAGAAATGATTGTAGCGCATCAGCCACGGGTCGCACGGCTCCTCCAGCGGCTCGAGGGGCTTCGGCGAATTGCTCCGGCGGTGGGCGTCGGCGTGGTCGAAGACCTCGATGAAGGTATTTTCCCCGAGGGCGAAATAACAACCGATGGGCTCGCCCGCCTTGTTCAGGTAGCGAAAGCGGACCGTGGCGCCGAGCGCGTCGCGGTAGAAGACCGTCATCCGGTCGAGCTGGCTGGTCTTGAGGCAGAGGTGGGCGAGTTGCTTGATCATTGGGGTAGGCCGTCAGGCAACGGCATCCGGCCGCTCAGGCCAAGCCGGCTGCAGTCTTACAGTGCGACTGTGGGAAGCTTGTCAGCGGCCGGGAAACAGGGCTGGATGGCGTGGCGCTTTACCCCTGCCCATGAAAATCTCCCCGCTGTTCGTTTTTGCCGCCGCCCTGCTCCTCGCCGCCGTCCGTGTGACCGCCGCCGATACCGTCATTCCTCTCTGGCCCGAGGGGGTGCCGGGCCTGCGTGCCGACGCCGCGCCCGAAAACGACGACGGCCAGGGCCGTTATACAAACATCCATTATCCCTCGCTGGTCGTCTATGCGCCGCCGGCCGGCACGGCCAACGGCACCGCGATCCTCTACGCTCCGGGTGGCGGCTACCAGCGCGTCTCGGCGGGGGTCGGCGGTGGGATCGTCACGCGCTGGCTGCATTCCCTCGGCATCACGGTCTACATGCTCAAATACCGCCACGCGCCCTATGGCCACCAGGCGTCGCTGCAGGATGCGCTGCGCGCCATGCGGCTGCTGCGGTCGCGTTCCGCGGAACTCGGCATCAAGCATCTGGGCATGCTCGGTGGCTCGGCCGGCGGTCACCTGACGGCCCTGACGGGCACGCTCGCCGAGGCCCCCGAGGGCCGCACGGGTGCCGAGCTGGACAAGGTCAGCGGCCGGCCCGACTTCATGGTGCTGATCTTTCCGATGATCTCGATGCGGGAACGGACCGCCGGCGAGCCGGCATGGTTGACGGAGGAGCTGAAGCACCGCCTGTCGGTGGACGAACAGGTCACGGCGGACACGCCGCCGACCTTTCTGGTCCACTCGGCCGAGGACCGGACGGTGCCCGTGGAGAACAGCGTCCTGTTTTATTCCGCGATGCGCCGGGCGAAGGCGCCGATCGAGCTGCATCTCTACACCAAGGGCCCGCACGGCGACGGCATGTCGCCGGCACTCGGGCCGATCTCCGAGTGGCCGCGGCTCTGCGAGATCTGGATGCGCGCTAACGGCTGGCTGCCCGCGGCCAAATGAATCACTCCGCCGGCGTGAGCCGGGCGATGCGCTTCGGCAGGAGCACGTAAAGCGCGCCGTCGGGCCCGGTGATCACGTGCCGGATGCGGCCGAGGCCCTTGAAGATGATTTCCTCGGCGACGACCTTGTCGCCGTCCAGCTCGAGGCGGTGCAGTTCCTCCACGGCGAGCGAGGCGACGAAGAGGTGGTTCTTCCACTTCGGGAACAGGCCGCCGGTGTAGAAGTTGATGCCGCAGGGGGCGATCGAGGGCACCCAGTAGTGGACGGGCTGCTCGAGGCCGGGCTTCGCGGTGGCCTCGGCGATCGGCGAGCCATCGTAGTTCATGCCGTAGGAGATGACGGGCCAGCCGTAGTTGCAGCCGGGGCGGACGAGGTTGATCTCGTCGCCGCCACGCGGGCCGTGCTCGGCGTCGTAGAGCGCGCCGGTGCCCGGGTGGAAGGCGAGGCCCTGCGGGTTGCGGTGGCCGTGGCTCCAGATGGTGGGGTCGGCCTTCGGATCCTTGGCGTAGGGATTGTCCGGCGGCACACGGCCGTCGTCGAAGACGCGGTGGACCTTGCCCATCGGGACGCCGAGGTTCTGGGCGTTCTCCATCCGGCCGCGCTCGCCGATCGTGAAATAGAGATAGCCGGCGCGATCAAAGGCGATGCGGCCGCCGAAATGCACGCCGCCCGAGGACGGGTAGTCGGCGAGCGGGGCCTCGAAGACGGTCTGCTGCTCGGCCAGCGTGTTGTCGCGGAGCTTGCCGCGGATGATGCGGGTGAGGCTCACGGATTTGCCGTCGGCGCTGGTGCGCGGGTCGCTGTAGGCGAGGTAGATCCAGCCGTTGCGGGCGTAATCGGGATGCGGGACGACGTCGAACAGGCCCGCCTGGCTGCGGCTGTCGACCTCGGGAACGCCGCCTACGGGCTGGGCGGCGAGCTTGCCGTTCTCGATCACGGTGAGGCGGCCGCGTTTCTCGGTGACGAGGGCCCGGCCGTCCGGCAGGAAGGCGAGCGACCAGGGATCGTCGAGGCCGGCAACCCAGGTGTTGAGCTGGTAGTCGTGCAGCCGGCTCTTGACGGTGATGGATTCGGCGGGCTTGGCGACCTCGGCCTGGTTGGCCTTGGCGCGCTGCTCGCGGATGAAGATGACCATCGCGCGGATTTCCTTCGGGGACATCACGGCCGACCAGACCGGCATGCCTTTCTCCACGTTGCCCGTGCTGATGCTGCGGGCGAGGCTCTCGTCATCGCCGCCGTTGACCCAGACGTCGTCGAGCATGGAGGGGGCGGAGCCGCCTTCCATCCGGGCGCCATGGCAGCTGGCGCAGTTCGTGGCATAGAACTCATTGACCTTCCCGGGGCGTTGGATCTGGGCGGGCAGGGCGAGGGCGCTGGTCAGGAGGGCAGCAAGGAGCAGGGCGGAACCGGGCGTGGATCGGAGGCGCATGAAGGAGGTGAAAGTGGTGGCGGCCCGGGGCAAGGCAACCGTTTTGCCGGGCATAAAGCCCTCCCGTCAGGGTAAGCCGGACTTCAGCCGAGTTTCTTGCGGAAGAAGTCGATCGTGCGGGTCCACGACAGCTCGGCGGCGGCCTGGTCGTAGCGGGGCGTCGTGTCGTTGTGGAAGCCGTGGTTCACGCCGGGGTAGATATGGGCCTCGTATTCGATGCCCGCGGCCTTGAGGGCGGCCTCGTAGGCGGGCCAGCCGGCGTTCACGCGGGTGTCGAGCTCGGCGTATTGCAGCAGCAGGGCGCCCTTGATCTTGGCGGCGTTCTCGGCGGCGGGCTGGCCGCCGTAGTAGGGGACCGCGGCCTTGATGAGGTCGGGCAGGCGCCAGGCGAGGGTGTTGGCCATGCCGCCGCCGAAGCAGAAGCCGGTCACGCCGAGCGGGCCGTTGCAGGACGGGTGGGCGTGCAGGAACCGGGCGGCGGCGACGAAATCCTCGGTGATCTTCTTGCCGTCGAGCTTCTGCTGCATGGCGCGGCCCTCGTTGTCGTTGCCGGGGTAGCCGCCGAGCGGATAAAGCGCATCCGGGGCGAAGGCCACGAAGCCGGCGAGCGCGAGCCGGCGGGCGACGTCCTCGATGTAGGGGTTCAGGCCGCGGTTCTCATGCACGACGATGACGCCGGGCAGCCTGCCGGTGGCGCCGGCGGGGCGGGCGAACAGGCCGCGCATCTCGCCGCTGCCGTCGGGCGAGGGATATTTGAGGTATTCGGAGAACACGCGGTCGTCCTCCTTGGGCACCTGGGCGGCGAAGGCGTATTGCGGGCTCAGCATCTCCAGCAGGGCGGCGGCGGTCAGGCCGCCGACGGCGAACTTGGCGGCCCGGTCGATGAAGGCGCGGCGGTCGATCTGGCCGTGGACGTAGTAGTCGTAGAGGTCGAGCAGTTCCTGGTCGAAATCCTTCGCGGTGCGGCGGGTCATGGGGTCTCCGTGGGTTGAGGGTGAAGCTGGAGCAACGACGAGGGGCAGCGAACCAAGGTTACGCGGGGAGGCAAATCCCGTTGAGCCGGCGGAGTTGTCGCCAGGCCTCCCAATCCGTCCACTGCGATTTCAAGGGGCGTAGGTGACCGTGCGGGTGCCGGCGACGCCGGTCACCGTCATGGTCAGGCCACGCGTGTAGCGGAGGGGGTAGGACTCGCCCGCGACAGGGTTGATGGCCTTCACATAATTCGTGGCGCCGACCAGCTGCCGCAGTTCCACGGTGGAGACGCCGTTTTCGAGGTAATACTGGTCGGCCGCGGCGGCGAGCTGGCGGACGACGCAGAGCACGCCCTTGTCCTCGCTCGACTGGCGCACCTTCCGGTAGCCGGTGTAGGCGACGACTGTCAGGATGCCGGTGACCAGCGCCAGCACGACAAGGATTTCGCGGGCCGCAAAGCCGCTGGCAGGGGGCCGGGACATGGTGGCAGCGTGGCGACTGTCCCGGTCTGAAGCGAGGCCAAGGTCCAACGGGTGGCGTGAAAAAAGCCGGCGGGATTGGCCCGATTCAGGCTGCAAAAGGAGGCATGTCTTCCACCCCGTCGACCCCGCCCGCGAGCCAGCCGTCCAAGCCGATTTGTGTCGGGTTGACCTGCTGGCGCTGGGAGCGGGCGCGGCCGCGGGAACTCCTGCGTCTGGCCCAGCAGCTGGGCGTCAAGGTCGAGCTGACGGAAAAGATCCACGGCCTGCACCGGGAAATCGAGGCCCGCGTGTCAGGCCGCAACGTCGACCGGTTTATCGGCGAGTTTGTGCGGCACTGCTGAACGGGCGGCCGCCCTCAGATCTGCGAATACGGCTTGGGCGTGAGGAAGCGGGCCGTGTTTTTCGAGGTGTTGTCGGCGTAGCGCGGGTCGGTGCGCATCTTCTGCCAGCGCGGGGCCGGGCCGAATTTCTTCCAGCCGGCGAGATGGGTGGCGAGATCGGGTCCGCTGGTAAAATAGCGCAGGTGCGGCAGGTCGGGGCCGGCCAGGGCCTGGCCGAAGAAGACGGGATTCATGCCGAGGTCGCGCATGAGCTGGATCTCGCCGTCGTCGAACATGGCCATCTTGTTCAGGGCCTTCAGCTCGCTATGGCTCTCGTAGTCGCGCATCTCGAACACGCGGGTCGGCACCCGGTCACGGGAGAAGGCGGGCAACTCGAGCTTCGGCATGCCGGCGAAGGCGAGCAGCAGCCACGAGTCGACGCGCTCGAAGGCCGGGGCGGCCTTGGGGGCATTGAAATAATCGGCCGTGCCGGGCGGGTAGGGCGGGTTGAACCGGAGCGAGGCGGTCACCGTCATGAACGACGTGAGCGACGGATGCGGGATCAGCACCCAGACGGGCGAGCCGGGCTTGGGCGTGGAGGTGGCCGCTTCCTTGTTGACGTCGAGCTCGGTGAAGACGCCGATGTTCCGGAGATTGATGTGGCCGAGCGCCGGCAGCAGGGCCTGCTCGAGGTAGGCGTCGAGCAGGGCGGGGTTGGCGTCGGCCTTCAGGCGCGTGCCGGCCTGCAGGCGGTAGCAGCGCAGCTCGTAGTATTCAGCCCCGGAGGAATCGCTGCCGCCGGCCAGCAGCGGCGCGCCCAGCGCGGCGGTGGCGGAAGCAGCAAGCGTGGTCTTCAGGAAGTCGCGGCGGGGTAGGTGCATGTAAGTGAGGGATCAGCCCACCCAGGCGCGGGCGTTGTAGAACATCTGCATCCACGGCGAATCCTCGGGCCAGTCCTTCGGCGACCAACTCATGCAAGCGGAGCGATGAACGCGTTCGGGGTGGGGCATCATGATCGTGACGCGGCCGGTGGTCGTCGTCAGGGCGGTCATGCCAAGGGGAGAACCGTTGGGATTGAGCGGATAGTGCTCGGTGATGTTGTGGCGGTTGTCCACGAAGCGGCCGGCGACGAGGCCGGAGTCGCTGAAGACCTGCGCGGTGTGGGCGTCGGGGAACTCAGTGTAGCCCTCGCCGTGTGCGACGGCGATGGGGATGACCGAGCCTTCCATGCCCTTGAAGAACAGGCTGGGGCTTTTTTCGAGCTTCACGCAGACGGAGCGGCCCTCGTAGCGCTCGGACTGGTTCTGCACGAAGCGGGGCCAGAGGTCGGCGCCGGGGATGATGGACTTGAGGTTGCTCATCATCTGGCAGCCGTTGCACACGCCGAGGCCGAAGGTGTCCTCGCGGGCGAAGAAGGCCTTGAACTCGGCCCGGGCGCGCTCGTTGAAGAGGGCGCTCTTGGCCCAGCCCTCGCCGGCGCCGAGCACGTCGCCGTAGCTGAAGCCGCCGCAGGCGGCCAAGCCGCGGAAATCCTTCAGGCTGATGCGGCCGCTGAGGATGTCGGTCATGTGGACGTCCACGGCCTTGAAACCGGCGCGGGTAAACGCGGCGGCCATCTCGACCTCGCCGTTGACGCCTTGCTCGCGGAGGATGGCGACGGCCGGGCGGGTGGAGAACGTTTTGGCCGGCTTGGTCGTGAACGTGATCTTCGGCGTCATGCCCGGGTCGACCTTGTCGAGACGCAGGGCGTGCTCCTGGTCGGCGGCCTTCGGGTTGTCGCGCATCGCGGCGATGCGGTGGGTGACGTCGGACCACCAGCCGCGCATGGTGACGAGGCTCTCGTTGAAGAGTTCCCTGCCGGACTGCTTCACGCGGAGGGCGAAGTGCGGGTTCAGCGTGCCGAGGCGGGAGACGCAGGCCTTGAGGCCGTTCTCGCGCAGAGCGAGGTAGACGTCATCGAAGTCGGATTCACGGATCTGGATCACAGCACCGAGCTCCTCGTTGAAGAGGGCCGCGAAGGGGTCGTGCAGGTGCGGGATCTCGATATCCACGCCGGTGTGGCCGGCAAAGGCCATCTCGGTGACGGTGGCCAGGAGGCCACCGTCGGAGCGGTCGTGATAGGCGAGGATATTTTGCTGACGGCCGAGTTGCTGGATGACTTTCCAGAAATTCTTGAGGTCGGTGGCGTTGTCGACGTCCGGCGTGGCCTCGCCCATCTGCAAAACGGTTTGCGCCAGAATCGAACCGCCCATGCGGTTCTTGGCGCGACCGAGATCGATGAGGAGAAGGACGGTGTCCTCGGCCTGCTGGAGCTGCGGGGTCAGCGAGAGGCGGATGTCGGCAACGGAGGCGAAGGCCGAGACGATAAGCGAGATGGGGGCGGTGATGCGCTTTTGGTCGGGGCCGTCGTGCCAGACGGTGGACATGCTCATCGAGTCCTTGCCGACGGGAATCGTGATGCCGAGGGCGGGGCAGAGTTCCATGCCGACGGCCTGCACGGCGGCGTAAAGATCGGCGGCGTCGCCGGGCACCGCCGGCGCGGCCATCCAATTGGCGGAGAGGTTCACCTTGCCGAGGTCGCCGATCTGGGCGGCGGCGAGATTCGTGAGGGCCTCGCCGACGGCGAGGCGGGCGGAAGCGGCGGCGTTGTTGACGGCGACCGGGGTGCGCTCGCCCATGGCCATGGCCTCGCCGGTGTAGACGTCGTAGCTGGCGGCGGTCACGGCACAGTCGGCGACGGGCACCTGCCAGGGGCCGACCATCTGGTCGCGGGCGATCAGGCCACCGAGCGAACGGTCACCGATGGCGATGAGGAAGGTCTTGTCGGCGACGGCGGGATGCGAGAGCACGCGCTTGGCGGCCTCGAGGATCGTGACGCTGCGCAGGTCGAGCGGATATTGCGGACGCGACAGCGAGGTCTCCTTGCGGTGCATGCGCGGCGGCTTGCCGAGCAGGACGTCGAGGGGCATGTCGATCGGCGTGGTGGCGAACTGGGTGTCCTTGACGACCAGCTTCTTCTCCTCGGTGGCCTCGCCGACGATGGCAAAGGGGGCGCGCTCGCGCTCGCAGAGCTGCCTGAACATCGCCATGCGCTCGGCGGGGACGGCGAGGACGTAGCGTTCCTGCGACTCGTTGCACCAGATCTCGAGCGGGGACATGCTCGGCTCGTCGTTGGGGAGCGAGCGCAGGTCGAACTTGCCGCCGCGGCCGCCGTCGTTGACGAGCTCGGGCAGGGCGTTGGAGACGCCGCCGGCGCCGACGTCGTGGATGAAGGAGATGGGGTTGTCCGCGCCGAGGGCCCAGCAGCGGTCGATGACCTCCTGGCAGCGGCGCTCCATCTCGGCGTTGTCGCGCTGGACGCTGGCGAAATCGAGGTCCTCGCTGCCGGCGCCGCTGGCCATGGAGCTGGCCGCGCCGCCGCCGAGGCCGATGAGCATGGCCGGGCCGCCGAGGACGATGAGGCGGTCGCCGGGGTTGATCTTCCCCTTCTGGACGTGCTCGGCTTTGATGTTACCCAGCCCACCCGCCAGCATGATCGGTTTATGATAACCGCGGAGTTCGGCGCCGTGGGCACCGGGCACCTGCTGCTCGAAGGTGCGGAAGTATCCGTTGATGGCCGGGCGGCCGAACTCGTTGTTGAAGGCGGCGCCGCCGAGCGGGCCCTCGAGCATGATGTCGAGGGCGGAGACGATGCGGTTGGGTTTGCCGAAGTCCTTCTCCCACGGCTGCACGGCGCCGGGCAGCCGGAGGTTGGAGACGGTGAAGCCGACCAGGCCGACCTTGGGCTTGCTGCCGCGGCCGGTGGCGCCCTCGTCGCGGATCTCGCCGCCGGAGCCGGTGGCCGCGCCGGGGTAGGGCGAGATGGCGGTCGGGTGGTTGTGCGTCTCGACCTTGCAGAGCAGGTGGATGTCCTCGTCGTGCGCGGCGTATTCGTTCGTGCGCGGATCGGAGTAGAAACGCCCGCCGCGGGTGCCCGCCAGCACGGCGGCGTTGTCCTTGTAGGCGGAGAGGATGCCGTCGCTGTGCAGCTCGTAGGTGTTCTTGATCATCTGGAACAGCGACTTGGCCTTGGCGGAGCCGTCGATTTCCCAGGTGGCGTTGAAGATCTTGTGGCGGCAGTGCTCGGAGTTGGCCTGCGCGAACATCATCAGCTCAACGTCGCTCGGGTCGCGCCCGAGCCTGGTGAAGGCGGCGAGCAGGTAGTCGATCTCGTCCTCGGCGAGGGCGAGGCCGAGGTCGCGGTTGGCGGCGACGAGGGCGGCGCGGCCGTGCTGGTGCACCGGGACGGTCGCCAGCTGGCGCGGGGGCTCGTGCTGGAAGAGGAGCTCGCAGGTGTTCAGGTCGCCGAACACGGCCTGCGTCATCCGGTCGTGGAGCTTCGCCTGCAGCAGGGTCAGCTGCGAGGCGTCGAGAGGGGAGAGCGGGAAGGGCGGGGCCGTGACGCCGACGTCCACGGTGTAGGCGATCACGCGCTCAATGCGCCGGATGGCGTCGAGGCCGCAGGTGTGCGCGATGTCGGTGGCCTTGGAGGACCAGGGGGAGATGGTGCCCGGGCGGGGGACGACGACCTGGACGACGCCGTTGATCCTGGCGGCCGCGCGGCTCGGGCCGTAGGTGAGAAGCTTGTCGAGGAGGCTGCGCTCGGTGGTGGTCAGTTCCCGGGCCGTGTCGACCACGTGGACAAACTCGGCGGCGAGGGCCACCGCCGGGACACCGCCCGCGGTGAGGTCCTGCAGGAGTTTCGCGAGGCGGAAGGGGGAGAGGGCAGGTGAGCCGCGGAGGATCAGCATGGCTGGAAGCGCGATACTCGCGAACATGCCCCGGGCGTCAAGTGGGGGAACGGGCATAGCGCGGAATTTGAAACCGCGGAATGCACCGCGCACCCAGAAGAAGTTCTTACCCGCCGGGTTTTCCGCTTATTCCGCGGTTAATTCCCGGGGCTTTTCGGCCTATGCTGGAGAAAGCCGTTGACGAAAGCGTGAAGCTGGCCCCAATGAACGTCTTTAATGCCGTGACGAGCAGGATTCCTCCATCGCCCCGACCCAATTTACCGGACGGGCGTAGTGTGAACGGCAATCGGAGGACGGCGTCATGAGCGAATTCATCAGCCACGAGTGCGGCATCGCGTTGGTCCGGCTCAAGAAGCCGCTGGCTTACTACCAGGAGAAATACGGCACGCCGTTGTGGGGGTTCTACCAGCTGTTCCTGCTGATGGAGAAGCAGCACAACCGCGGCCAGGACGGCGCCGGCGTGGCCTGCGTGAAGTTCGACGTCCCGGCCGGCGAGCCCTACATGTTCCGCGAGCGCAACGTCGACACCAACCCGCTCGACAAGATCTTCCAGGCCCTGCTGGCCCGCTACAACGGCCTCGTCGGCGACGGCGCCATCCACCCGGAGTTCCCGGAAACGGCGAAGAACAAGTTCGATTTCTGCGGCGAGCTCTACCTTGGCCACCTGCGCTACGGCACCTCCGGCGGCTACAACCTCAGCGCCTGCCACCCGTTCTTCCGGCGCAGCTCCTGGCCGACCCGCAACCTGATGCTCGCGGGCAACTTCAACCTGACGAACACGGCGGAGCTGAACGACAGCCTCATCGCCATCGGGCAGCATCCCATCTTCGCCACCGACACGCAGGCCATCCTCGAGCGCATCGGCTTCTGCCTCGATGACGAGCACGAGCGCCTCTACCGCGCCCTGCGC
>Ga0066428_1000014_pt1 | contig 53786 bp, 44 predicted proteins | sample LakWasMet40_LOW7_2_FD_59516 | JGI IMG/M metagenome (GOLD analysis project Ga0066428, IMG submission 59516) | Freshwater sediment methanotrophic microbial communities from Lake Washington under simulated oxygen tension - Sediment Metagenome 40_LOW7 | ecosystem: Environmental > Aquatic >...
GCCAGGGTGGGTCAGTTTTAAGTGCTCGTTAGTGGGTCAAAATTATCTGCTCGCTGACACAAGGGAGCACCCGAGGCTACGCTTACAGCTCGAGCGCCAGTGGGACGAGCAAGAGGTCAGGCCCCGGCGGGCCGCACTGCGGCAGGAGCACTTTGCCCGGCCGCTGTATTGGTTGCGCAAACTCGCCACCGCCCTGCAGGCCAGGGCGCTGCCCAAGTCCCGTCTGGGACAGGCTTGTGCTTATCTGCTCTGCCACTGGGAGCCGCTACCTACGCGACTTGCTCACCCGGCTGCCGGCCATGACCAACCGGAATGACTTGAGTGCGCTCACTCCGGCCCGCTGGACCCCAGCCGGATCGTAGGCGTCGTATTGGTTACCATTACGACCTGTCTACAAGGCACCCGGCCGGACGTTTACGCAATGGCCACCAATACGAATCACTCTTCTCCGGGGTAGCACCATTACGGAGTCAAGAGGCCCTCGGCCGGACGCTTACGGCCGGACGCTTACCGATGGTGATGCTGTGCGACCGGAGCACGTCGGGCAGTCGCTATCTTTGGTCGGCCTCCTTCAGGATGCCGAGGATCTGCTGTTCATTGTGATGCTTCTTAATGGTCCTTGGGTGGTTTATCACCCAAGGACTCTCACTCAAGTCGCTCCAGTTTCAGGGGGCCAGGTCACCTCGCCAGGCTCATAGAATTTCAGTAAACGATAAGGTCGTCAAAGTAAACGAGACCGGTTTTACCATCGGCGTTATAATCCCCCAAGCGGATTTTGCTGAACTGTGTGAGTGCGCTACTGATCGCAACGGCGGTTCCGTCAATCGACAATGATACGCCAGTTCCGCTGGAGTAGTTCCAGCGCAAGCGATGCCAGCCCGTCGTGCGCGCGACTGACGAGGCTGCAGCACCACTACCGATTTTAACGGTGTAATAGTTCGCCGAGACCCCCGTGTTGATGCCGATAGCAATGTCTGTTGCGCCGTTGTCGACATAGGCGTAGGCTACCATGTCAGTGTCGCCCGAATCGTAGAACCATAGTGACACTTCCCGGTTGTAGCTGGCACCCATTTCGTGGCTAATTGCGTCCTGATCCTGAAGAACAGAGTAGCTGCTGAGTCCTTGGCGCACTTGTTCGGAACTGCTGCGCGCTGTGCCAAAATCGGTAGCCCAAGCGTCTACGCAATTTTCAAAACCATCTTGGAAGACAGTCATGGTGGCTGGCAGATCGTCGGCTAGCGCAATGTGATCGAAGTAAAAACCTGCAGCTGTTTGCCCGTCTGGCCACGAATCACCCAAGATGATTTGCGTGAAACCGGTGAGAGCGGTAGAAGTAGCAAACGGGGTGAGATTCGAAGGCGTGGGGTCGATGTATAGCTTAACATCGCTCCCGCTCCGGAAATCGAAGACAAACTGATGCCAGCCAGTCGTTCTAGGGATCGTGGTTACCGTGTAGGTGCCACCAATGCGATATACATAATTGGTAGTGCCTCCGGGCACGCCTGTGTGAACTCCGATGGCAATGGAGGTAGCTCCGTTATCAACGTTCGCTTGGATTATCTGAGTGGTATCAGCTGCATTGTCGTAAAACCACAAGCTGACTACGCGATTTTGGGGAGTGGCTCCAAAGTAGCGCAGAACAGAATCTTGATCTTGGTCGAAACCTAGGCTGTTTGCACCATACTTCTTTTGTGCGGTGCTGGTCCCAGGGGTGCCAAAATAAGATTTCCACAGAAAAGTGCCGTTTTCAAATCCGTCATAGAACCGGAAATCAGGCGGGTAAGGAAAGTCTACCCCCGGCCCGATGGGTGTATTGACGGCCACTGGTCCTTCGGTGAAATTTACCGGGCTAAGAGTGAAATTAGTCCAGCCCGCGGGAGCACCAGAACTCACAGAGTAATTGTTCAGGCCCAAATTAGCGAAGGTCGGAGCTATTCCGGTTGTCGAATTTTGATCATACTTGTTGGACAAAATACTCTTCCAAGCCGGAAAGCTGATAGCGGTGGCCGAGTTCTGGACGTTTTTCATATTATATGATCCGCCCGAATGGTAAAAGACGTTGTTATTCGATGTAGCTATTGTGTTGTCATCCCAGTAAGTCGAAATCAGGAAATCGTAACAATTCACTCTTTCGCTCGCGGTAGCGTAAAAAATGTTTTTGGTTATTACCTGTCCTAGTGTGGTAAAGCTAGGATAATGCAGGAACAGCAAGTCCATCGTGCCATCGTTTTTGGCAACTACGTTGTTGTTAAAAATATTATCCCGGCCCTTGAAAAAGACAGCATGAGCTTTACCCGCAACGGAGTTGATATTGTATATCCAGTTGTAGCGCACATCGTGTAGTGCGCTGTCCCCATCGAGGTAAATTCCCGAGATAGCGGAGACACCGCTAAAGATCGTCCGTGTGTCATGGATGCGATTGAATTGAACGATATGGCCAGTGCCACTAGTGCCGCCTATATCTTTTCCTCCTGTTCCGTAGGAGTCTATTGGCCCACCATCATTCGTAGCATAGTGACAGTTGAACATGTCGTTGTTACGAATAGTATTATTTCGTGTGTGCAAAAAGTCTAAGTAATTGGCCGAGGTCGCATCAGCGCCGTAAAAATTCAGCCAATTAAATCGTATGGTTGGTAAAGAGAACTGACCAAAAGCGAATTTAGGCATTCGCTGGATACGATTATAGCTAATGTCGTTGTTACCGCTCTGAGCGAGGTAGAAGGCTGATCCCATTTTAGAGAGCTCACCTCCATCAGAAATCATGTTATTGCTAACAACATTGAGCTTATTGATATAGGAATTAGCTATGCTGGTGAAGTTGCCATCACCTACTGTCCAACTGAAAAGATAAATTCCATTGTGACCAAACCCTGAAATGAGATTATTCTTAACTGTATTATACTGACAGTAGTATTTCATTACGATGGCATTGATGCCAGCGTTCGTGATTCGGCAGTTCTCAAAATAATTGGCGACGGCATTTTCGAGATAAATCATACCTTCAGTATCCGTAGCAGCTGGCAAGGTGCGGCTCTTGGCATAGTTCGAAATGGTTATGTCTAAGCCGTAAAAATTCAGCCCGACCACAGATGTGGTCAACCCCGGAGCGCTTCCCTTGAGTTCAAAGATGCGAGTGGTTGTTGCTGCGATGATTTCCTGACTGGTAATCGGAGCGGTGCGCGGCCAGTAATAGAGCGTAGCCGTGGATTCGTTGAAGAAAAACTCGCCGGGTTGATCGAGGAAATCCAAAACGTTTTGCAAATAAAATTCCACCCCAGAGCCAATGCTGTATATCGGCGTATCGGTTGTGGTGACTGTTCGTGTGCTAAAATCGATTTGTTGGATAGGCAGTGTTTCCTCGAAATAATGATAGAAATTCAGCCCAGGCCAGATGTTTACCTGCGCATTTGCGTAATTAGCAGCGGATGGAATCGCGGCTGAATTAGCACTAAGATAAGTGAATTTACGTCTAGAATCATCAACCACTGGCGCGACAGAACGTATTCTTAACCAATCCACTTTGCAGATCTCGCCGGTGGTTCCTCTAAAGCGAAAATACAACGTGCGAGTGCCTGTGACACCCTCCATGGAAAACTTGATGGTCTTGTAGAGTCCTGTTGTTCGAGTATCGGGGAGCAGAACCCAATTTTTGGTAGTCCCAGCGACACCTAGACTATCCACCCACATTTCAATTTTCATGTAAGTGTTGGCTGTCGGCACGGCAACCTGCATATCTACTTCAATGTTGCCGAGAGTTCCGCAGTTCACTGAATAAGCTATCCAATCATTCATGTTACCGTTAGCGACAACTGTGCCGCTGCCGCCGCTCTCTGTCGTCACTCCAGACATGCTAGTGTAGGCCTCTGCTTGAAGTGGCGCCTGATCGTTAGTCCCTGTCGGGGCGAACTGCAACCAGTCGATACGCGTATTCCAAACTCCAGTCGCACCACCCTTGAAAACGACATAAACATCTTGGATGCCAGTGGGAATTGTGGTTAGGTTGACCATCTGGGCCTGATAAGTAGATAGGGAACCTGTTGAGGCTAGGGCGAGGGTGCCTATGAGGGTGCCTGTGGCGCTACCTAGGCGTAGTTCGATCGTGCGATTAGCATCGGTATTGGCGAGCACGGCCGTGAAAGAATTTGCTCCGGCCGCCCGGAAATCGACATTGGTGAAGGCAACATAGTCGTTAACGTCAATGTTGGTCAGCACGATATAGGTGGGGCTTCCGCCAAAGGTGTTTACAGTGCCCGAGTTGATGTTGAACCGCTCGGCTTCGATGGTATTATAGGGGTTGGTCAGCACTGTGCCGCCCGACGTTGGTGGCGTGTCGGTTAGGAAATGTCCCGTGTTCGGAGTCCGGGCCTGGACAGAGCGCGTCCGGTTCTCGAAGAGCGCCCAAGGTTTCCAACCTACGCCGCCTGATAACGTGGGCAGAGTTGCCTTGTAGATTGACCCTGAATGCAGTGTCCATCCGGTCACAGGTTTGCCGCCGATAATTTCTGGGCGTTCACCTGGATAATTCTGGTAGCAGATGTTGAAGCCATTGTTGGCCGAATCTTGCTCGTTAAAGGCTATGGTCGACTCGACATAGTATTTTCCACCTCGGATAAGCACGATAATATCATCGGTCATCGTGCCTTTGGTCGCGCGGATAACATCCCGGGCTTTGCCGATGGTCGCGAACGGCGTGCTGAGGCTGGTCCCGTTATTCGCATCACTGCCCCCGTCTGCAGCTGTGGCGACATAGTAAAATGTGGGCACACCAAAAGAAGAAAGCGCAAGACATAGATAGCCCACCAAACAGATAAGTTGGCGAACGACAAACACGTTGCATGGAGTATCATTTTTCATTGGGCCTGGAGGGTAACTAAATTACTGAACACGATGCTCACAATGGCTAATGGCCAACAAGTGCCGCCTGCAATCAACAGCAATGTTCATCCTGTAGAACCCCAAACAGCATTTACTGAATTCAACAAATTGGCTGGTGCGCGCCGGGGATTGTAGCTCTCTGAGAGTTTCTACAGGCTGATTTACAAACGCGGCGTGGTGCATTGCAAAGTAGTCCCAACGTTTAGGGATGTGCCGGAACGGACATTACCGCTATTTTTCTAATGTGCTTGTTGATCGCAAAGCGGAATTCGCGGGTTTGCGTATCACATTTTCTACGGTCCCCGACGTGATCGAATGTGGCTAGGGAGCTTACCTTAAGTCTCGAATATTTCGCCCAAGATATTGATCACCCTGAAGGTTTCAGCTTTTTCGCCTGATGAAAGATTGTGGCCGTGATGCGACGCCGGGCAAGTTTAACGCCTTTCCCAGGACTGCAATAAATTGCTACCGTTGCGCAGATCGGTGGATTTTGTCTTGGTGCGTGTCCCGCAGGGGTAAGCGGATTTCTACAGGTCGCAAAGTGAAGGCATGGCCTACTTTGGGCAGCCACCAATGCTTGTTCTTGTCCGAGCGGCTGCCCGGCCTTGTGCCTCCCTTTGCGTTCAGTCCATGGCGCGTTGCCGCTCTACGCTTATCCCCATGTTCACTCTTAACGGAAAAATTGCACTGGTTACCGGCGCCGGCTCTGGTATCGGCCAGGCTGTCGCTCTCATTTTCGCCCGTCAGGGAGCTTTTGTCTGGGTCGTTGATCGCGACGAGGCCGGCGGACGCGCGACCGTAGCCAGTTTCACTGCTTCCGGTGGCCAAGGCGACTTCGCCGCGCTAGATGTAAGCGATTCTTTCGCAGTGCTCATGCTGGCAGATCAGTTGGGACCGTTGGATATATTGGTAAACAACGCCGGCATCGGCCACGTGGGCAGTCTCATGCAAACGGCAGCGGCCGATCTCGACCGTCTTCACGCCGTCAATGTGCGCGGCCCATTCAACCTCTGCAAGGCCTTCGTGCCCGCCATGCTGGATCGCAAGCGTGGCAGCGTGATTAACCTCGCTTCAATCGGAGGGGTCGTGGCTGTCCGCGACCGGCTGGCCTACACCATAACGAAGCACGCGGTCGTCGGTCTGACCAAGGCACTCGCCCTCGATCACTCCCACACCGGCGTGCGTTTCAACGCACTATGCCCCGGACGCGTGGAAACCCCTTTTGTAAAGTCACGGATCGAGGAATACCCCAACCCCGAGAAGGCATATCGTGAGATGTCTTCGACGCAGCTCAACGGCCGCATGGCCAGGCCCGACGAGATTGCCGCCGCTGCGCTCTACCTTGCGGCCGACGAGTCCGCCATGGTCACGGGCTCGAACCTTCTCATAGACGGCGGCTGGGCCTCGGGCAAATAACCCACAGCTTAATTTGAAGATCATACGCTACCTCGATTCCCACGGCCGCGTTAAATACGGGGCTAACCATGCCAACGGCCATGTCGTCCGAATTCAGGGTGACATTTATGGCGACTATTACGCGACCACCGAGCCCGCAGATATCAAGCAACTACTCGCCCCGGTTGTTCCAACCCAGATTCTCTGCATCGGGCTGAACTACAAACAACACGCCGCCGAGACCGGAGCGAACCCGCCGGAGCGGCCAATCCTTTTTGTGAAGGGTATTAATTCCCTGCAGCATCCCGGTGAACCGATCCTGATTCCGCAGGCGCTACGCAGCGACGAAGTGGATTATGAGTGTGAACTGGCGGTCGTCATTGGCCGGGCGGCGAAAAACGTCAGCCGCGCCCGCGCGCTCGACTACGTGCTGGGCTACACCTGCTGCAATGATGTTTCCGCGCGTGATCACCAGATCAGGCTTGGCGGCGGCCAGTGGTGCCGGGGAAAGTTCTTCGATACCTTTGCTCCTTTAGGGCCCTGTCTTGTCACTTCCGACGAGATCCGCAATCCGAACGCCTTGCGGATTTCGACACTCCTCAATGGACAGCGCGTGCAAGACTCGAATACGGCCGACATGATTTTCGATGTGCCTACCCTTATCGAATACCTCAGCGGCAGCACCACGCTTTTGCCCGGCACGGTGATACTGACCGGCACCCCGCAAGGCGTCGGGATGGCGGCGAAGCCGGTGCCCCGCTGGCTTCGCCCCGGCGACTCCGTGAGCATAGAAATCGAACGCATCGGCACGCTGACCAATCCCGTGAAGCTGGAGGTAGCCTAAGCCTATATCCCGGCCTCTTTCCATATGATCACCCTCAAAGGCATGACTTGGGGCCATACTCGGGGACTCCTCCCGATGGTAGCGACCGCGCAACGATACAGTGAGCTGAATCCTGAAGTGCAGATAGTCTGGGAGCGGCGCTCTTTGAAGGATTTTGAGGAGTTTCCTATTGAGCAGTTGGCCGGCACATACGATCTACTGGTGATCGATCATCCCTTTGTTGGCTACGCGGCGGACCATGGCGTATTCGCCCCGCTGGACGACTGGCTGCCTGCCGAATTTCTCGCGGAGCAAGCCGCAAGCGCAGTGGGAGCTTCACACGCGAGCTATCAATGGGCGGGGAAACAATGGGCCTTGGCCATCGATACCGCCACACCTGTCGCAGCTTGGCGACCCGACCTGATGAACGCGCACGGCCTGCAATTGCCAGCCACTTTGTCGGACGTGATAACGCTGGCACGCGCAGGGCACCTTGAGTTACCAGCTGCTCCAATCAACTGTTTGATGACTTTTTACGGTCTGTGCATCGCAGCTGGGGAAGCTCCTTTCCAGAAGGCGTATTGTGTGGTATCGACTGATACGGGCATGGTCGCGCTGGCGTGGCTGCAACTGCTCATCAGTCTGTGTGCGCCCGAGGCCTTGGCACGCAATCCCATCCAATCGCTGGATCTCCTTGCCTCCAGAAACAACCAGCGCACGGCCTACTGTCTGTTTCCTTATGGCTACTCGAATTATGCTCAGGAGGGCTATGCTGATCACCCTCTTTCGTTTGGCGACTTACCATCGGCAACTGTAGGCCAGCCGCATCTCACCACCACCTTGGGAGGCACAGGCCTCGCTCTCTCCGCACGGTCGGCACATCTCACACAGGCCGCGGACTATGCGCGCTACGTGGCGGCTCCTGAAACCCAGCGCACGCTTTACGCCCGCAGCGGCGGGCAACCCGGCCATCGGAGCGCCTGGCTAGATCCGGAGAACAACCGCCGCACCGGCGGCTACTTCCAATCCACCTTGCCTGCTTTGGACCGCGCTTTGCTGCGACCACGCTACGCAGGATACCTGCACGGTTTCCAGCAATTGGCCGGGCCGGTGCTCCACCAAGGCGTGCAAGGGAAGAAGGATCTTAAAGAAACCTTGCAGGAACTAGACCTGCTATACGTGGCCTCGCAATTATCAACGCGATGAAGCTTAATTGAAGCCACGCTACATCAGCCTCCGAGATCTCAGCCTTAGCTCGAATTGTGCATCATGAACATGCCTTCTTTTTTTGCACAGCCTGGTCAAATCATGCAGGAATCAGATGTTTTGCTGATTGGTGGCGGGGTGATGTCAGCCCACCTCGGAGTCTTGCTGAAACTGATTGATCCTACACTCCGCATCCAGGTGCTTGAGGCGGCTGGAGGATTTGCCCAGGAAAGCTCTAACGGATGGCATAATGCCGGCACCGGTCACGCCGGTCTCTGCGAACTAAGCTACACCCCGGAGCAGTCGGCCGATGGCACCGTTGATGTGACCAACGCGATCAACATCTTCCAGAAATTCGAGGACTCGCTACAATTCTGGGCTTATGCGGTCGAAATGGGAATCGTCGGGCCTCCTGCGGAGTTCATCAATCCTGTTCCGCACCTGAGCTTTGTGACTGGGCGCAAGGATATTGGCTATCTGCGCTCACGCCACACGGCCATGGCACGGCACCATTTCTTTGAGGGTATAGAGTTTTCCGAGGATCGCGCGGAGGTTAGCCGGTGGGCTCCACTCCTTCTTGAAGGGCGGGGCCACGAACGGGTAGCGGCCACCCGCATGAGCTCGGGCACCGATGTGGACTTTGGCGGCGTCTCGCGCCAGCTGTTCTCATGGTTGGGTCGCCAGCCGGATTGTGGGCTGGCCTGCAACCACACAGTCGTGGGACTAAAACAGACAACCAACGGATGGGAGATACGGGCACGTGACTCAATTTTGAGCGCTTTCCGGGTGGCTCGGGCAAAGTTCATCTTTGTGGGCGCAGGAGGCGGCAGCCTGCGATTATTGCAGCAAGCCGGCATACCTGAAGCGGAGGGCTTGGGAGGCTTTCCCATCGGCGGCCAGTGGCTTGTTTGCGACAATCCGGCGTTGGTCGAGCGGCACGAGGCCAAAGTTTACGGACAACCCCTGCCAGCGGCGCCGACTATGGCGGTGCCTCATCTCGATACCCGCGTGCTTGATGGTAAGAAAACCTTGCTCTTCGGCCCATTCGCTAAATGGACGACTAGATTCCTTCATCGGCGCGGCCATTGGAGCGATTTGCCCCAATCTGTCCGGATTCACAATATCGCCACTTTGCTTAGAATCGGATGGCGCAATTTGGATCTCGTGAGATACCTGCTGCAACAGGGAAGCCAAAGCATGGATGATCGGCTGGAGTTGCTGAGGCTATATTGTCCTGCTGCGAGAAAAGCGGACTGGCGATTAATCGATGCCGGCATTCGCGTGCAAGCGATCAAGAAGATCGATGGAGAATCCGGCATTGTGCATTACGGCACTGAAGTGATCACAAACACGGACCGCAGCCTCGCCGCTTTGCTGGGAGCCTCGCCTGGCGCTTCGGTGTGCGTCAGCATAGCACTTGAAATTATCCACCGATGCCACCCTGCAATTATGACTAGACCGGCTAGCCGGGACCGCCTGAACAATATCATCCCTGAATTCGGGATTGATCTGCGCGATCCGACCCACGCCGCACTCTTTCGTCGCACGCACGCCCGGGCGCTCAAAACTCTTCGGCTAAACTAGCGGTCAATAGCATTTTTCGTCATGCAGCCAGGACTCGTTTCGATCACCTTTCGCGACCACCAGCCCAAGGAGATTGTCGCTGCGACCGTTGCGTCTGGCTTAAGGGCCATCGAATGGGGTGGAGACGTGCACGTGCCGGTAGGCCAGCGGCAGACCGCGCGGGTTGTAGCGCAAATGACCTTCGGGGCAGGACTCACCGTAGCAGCGTATGGCTCTTATTATTATGCCGGAGAGCAAGCGCGGGGAGAAGGGTTTTTAGCCGTGCTCGAAACGGCACTGACGCTTAACGCCCCGTTAGTGCGCGTGTGGGCGGGGCGGCAACCGTCTGGAACGGCATCAGCAGAGTATCGCGCACGGGTAATGCTCGATCTTGAGCATTGTGCCGAACTCGCGGCCAAAGCCGGTATGTTGGTTGCGACGGAATTTCATGCCAATACTCTGGCCGACACAGCGGAGTCGACACACGCATTTCTGCTCGAGATTGCACATACACACCTGCGCACCTACTGGCAGCCGCCGCACGGCCAGACCACGCCAGAAGCCGTCGCCAGCCTGCGAAAACTCGCCCCTTGGGTCGAAAACCTGCATGTCTTCAATTGGGGCAGTGGGCCGGAACAAAGATTCCCACTGGCCAAGGATCACGGACGCTGGGCTGCGTTCTTGCGTGAGCTTTCCCCACGGCCTGCTCGCGCCGCGCTGCTGGAATTCATGCCTAGCGACATGCTCGCCGAGCTCCCCGCAGAAGCCGCCGCGCTGCGCGAACTGCTTCAAGCCACTTCCCATCACCGATGAATCCTTCCGTCACCGTCCGCCGCGATAAAACCATTCTTCCGACCTACTTGCCGGCGGCACCCGACCGCAACCCCATGTTTCTGGAGACACGCGTCTATCAGGGCTCTAGCGGCCGTGTCTATCCGCTGCCGTTTTATGACCGCATCGCGGAAAAATCTGTGCCACACGAGTGGGACGCCATCTACCTGGAGAACGAATACCTGAAGGTGATGATCCTGCCCCAGCTCGGCGGGCGCATCCACCGCATGATGGACAAGACCAACGGCTACGACGTCATCTACTATCAGCCGGTCATCAAGCCCGCGCTCGTCGGCTTGGCCGGGCCGTGGGTCAGCGGCGGCATCGAATTCAACTGGCCGCAGCACCACCGGCCCTCGACGTTTATGCCCGCAAACACCCAAATTGAACGCCACCCCGATGGCGCCGTCACGGTTTGGCAAGGCGAACACGACCCGATGGCGCGCATGAAGGGTATGCACGGCGTCTGTCTGCATCCGGGCCGTGCGGTGCTGGAGCTGAAGGCCCGCGTGCATAATCGAACCGCGGACACGCAGACTTTCCTCTGGTGGGCGAACGTCGCTACGCGAGTCCACGAACGTTACCAGTCCTTCTTCCCGCCCGACGCCAACTTTGTCGCGGATCATGCCAAGCGTGCCATGAGCACGTTCCCATTCTGCGCGGAACGCTACTATGGCGTGGACTACACGGCTCGCGCCCGGAACGGCGTGCCCGTATCCGAGCTACCACGCCAGTATCAGCCACCGGGGGATTACCGGCCCGACGATCTTTCCTGGTATGCCAATATACCTGTGCCCACCTCCTACATGTGCATGGGCACCCGCGAAGATTTCTTCGGTGGCTACGATCACCGCGAACGCGCCGGCGTGGTGCATGTCGCCGACCACCACATCTCACCGGGCAAAAAACAATGGACCTGGGGTAATCACGAGTTCGGCTACGCTTGGGATCGCAACCTCACCGACGCCGACGAGCACGGCGAGCACCGCCCCTACATCGAGCTCATGGCCGGCGTCTTCACGGACAATCAGCCCGACTTTTCTTTTCTCCAGCCGGGCGAAACGAAGGCGTGGTGCCAGTGCTGGTATCCCATTCGCGAGATCGGCCCCGCGCACCGCGCCAACACGGAATGCGCGCTCAGCCTCACAATGCGTGGGCGAGTGGCTCGGATCGGCGTGGCTGTCACTGCGCGGAGAGATAATTTGCGTGTTACGCTCCGGTGCGGGGAAAACCCGATGGCGCGGTTCACCCGCACGTTCACTCCGGCTGAACCTCTGGTGGAATCGATTGGTCTGCCTGCTGGAGTCCGCGCCGAGCAACTCACACTCGAAGTGCGTGACTCCGCCGGCAAACTGTTGCTAGACTACACGCCCCGGCAAATCACGCCACCCGCCCCAGAAAAGCTTGCCGCTTTGGCCGCGACCGAACCGGCACCTGCCCGCGAGGTTGCAAGCGCCGACGAACTTTATCTGACCGGGCTCCACTTGGAGCAATACCGGCATGCGACGCGTTCGCCCGCCAATTACTGGCTCGAGGCGATTCGGCGCGACCCAGGCGATTCACGCTGCCGGACTGCGCTCGGTCGCTGGCACCTGCGCCGTGGCGAATTCGCCGAGGCGGAATCCCACCTGCGCGCCGCGGTCGCGCGGCTGACTCACCGCAACCCGAATCCCGCCGACGGAGAGGCCCACTATCAACTCGGACGCTGTCTGCGCTTCCTTGGTCGCGACGACGACGCTTACGATTCCTTGGCGAAAGCCGCCTGGAATCAGGCGTGGAACGCAGCAGCCCAACTCGCACTGGCAGAAATCGACAGCACGCGCGGGGACTGGTCTCGCGCGCTGGAACGCCTTGACCAAGGCCTGCGTTTCGACACCGAGAATCTGCGTGCTCGCGCCCTCCGGGTGATGCTGCTGCGCCAATTGGGGCGCACCGATGAAGCGGCGGTCGTGCTGCGCGCCACGCTCGCGCTTGATCCGCTCGATCACTGGGCGCGGCATTTGGCAGGTGAACCTTTTCTCGGGGACACGCAGGTGCGACTGGATCTGGCGCTGGATTTCGCCCGAGCCGGGTTTTTGGCCGAGGCCTTGACAGTGTTGGCATCCGCCAAGCCCGAGCCCTTAAGCGGGACTGGCCCGTTGCTGCATTACTACAAGGCGTGGTTGCTGGTCCATCTTGGCCAAGCAGCGAAGGCGGCGGGCGAGCGAACGAGGGCGGCCCTTGCCTGTTCTGAATACTGCTTTCCCGCACGGCTGGAAGAGCAGGCGATCCTGCAAGCGGCACTTGCCGACAATCCGCGCGACGCCCGTGCGCACGCATATTTAGGGCATTGGCTATACGACCGGCGGCGGCACCAGGAAGCGATCAGCCATTGGGAAGCCGCCGTGCGCCTGAACTCGAGCGATGCGGTTGTTTGGCGCTGCCTCGGCATCGGCTATTTCAATGTGATGAAGAATCCTAAAGCTGCGCGCCGGGCGTATGCGGCGGCACGGCGTTCCAATCCCCAGGATGCGCGTCTGCTGTTCGAGGCCGATCAGCTCGCCAAACGTATGGGAGATGCACCCACGCGCCGCCTACGCGAACTGTCCCGACACACAGCGCTCGTCGCGGCGCGTGACGATCTGAGCGTCGAGCTGTGCACACTCTACAACCAGACCGGCCAGCCCGCCCGTGCCAAGACCTTGCTGGCCAGCCGACGATTTCAGCCTTGGGAAGGCGGTGAAGGTCAGGCCCTTGGCCAGCATGTTCGCGCCCGCCTGCTCCTGGGCCGCACCGCGCTGGCGGCTGGAAACCCCGCAGCGGCCCGGCGTGAGTTCGAGGCCGCGCTTACCACTCCTGAGAACCTAGGCGAGGCGAAGCACCTGCTTGCCAATCAAAGTGACATCTACTTCTGGCTCGGCGAAGCCTGCGCCGCGGCGAATGACAGCGGCGCAGCGCAGCGGCACTGGCGTGCTGCCGCCGAATTCAGAGGTGATTTTCAAGCCATGAGCGTGCGAGCCTATTCGGAAATGACATACTACTCCGCGCTCGCGTTACGGCGGATCGGACAAAAGTCCCGTTCGGTAAAATTGTTCCGCGCCCTGTTGGCTTACGCCCGGAAACTCACCAGAACCCCGGCGAAGATCGATTACTTCGCCACCTCATTGCCCACGATGCTGCTGTTTGCCGACGACCTCGATGTGCGACAGACAGTCACCGCCCAGTTCCTCGAAGCCCAAGCCCGCATGGGTCTAGGCCAGCACAAAGCTGCGCAGCTTCTGCTGCGCCAGGCACTGCAACGCGATCCGAACCACTCGCTTACTGCAGACCTGTTATCTGAAAAAACGGCCCGCTACAGTGTAAGATGACCGAGGAGTTTCGAGGCACTATCGAGGGATTCGACACGCTCGGACTCCGCTCCGAAGGTGTAGAATTGCAGATCGTGCCGGCGCTCGGGGCGCGCATGATCTCGCTCCGTTCACGTCGCACGGGCCGCGAATGGTTGTGGCGCACGGAAGACGGGCGCGGACTGTTCGCCGCCGGTCCGGGAACACCATTTGAGCATAGCCCGTTGGCAGGTATTGATGAGTGCCTGCCTAGTATCGCTGCGTGTGACCTCGATGGGGTGACAATTCCCGATCATGGTGAAGCATGGAGTGCCGCATGGCGGGCACATATCGATGCCATCTCGATAGTCAGTGAGCTTTCACTGCGATGCCTGCCTCTACGACTGATTCGTCGGATACAACTAGCGGGCGACACCATAGAGGTATATTATTGTCTTACCAACTGTTCCGTCAAGCCGGTGAGATATCTGTGGGCCCTCCACCCTCTCTTCCAATGGCAAGATGGCTGGCACGTCGAGCTGGGCGGAAAATCAACTGTCCGTGTAAGTGCCGCTAGCGGAGCGCAACTAAAAGCGGGTGCGGAGGGGGTGTGGCCAGAGCCGCAGGCGGGAATCAACCTGGCACTCGGCAACCTTGGCGCGAAAGCTCGCGGATACTGCAAAGCTTTTATGAGCACACGCACCGCCCCAAGAATTGCTTTGATCGCTGGGGGGGAAAGGCTGGAGCTGTCGGTAAACCCAGACGAGGTTTCGCATTGGGGATATTGGCTTACGCGTGGCGGATGGCACGGCCATACTCATCTTGCTTTGGAGCCTACCAATGCGGCGGCTGATTCGGTCGCCGAGGTTCATTCTCCGTGCTCAGCAACCACACTTCAACCCTTGGAAGTAAGGCGATGGACCTTGAGAATTTGTCTTCGTGATGCCGCAGGTATAGCGCCACCCCTGACTTCAGGAACTGATGGCGATAGCTAGACCTGGCGAAAAGCGCGCCGCCATCCATAAACACGACGCGCGCGTCCAAGACCATATCTTTTGATTTAAGTTACCGTCATCAAACGCCCGCGTTTGGGCCAGCGCGGGCGTTTCACCCACCACCTCCAAACATGCCTCTATCCGATGGGGAGCCCCACCCGCCATTCAACGTTCCATGCAATAACTCAGGTCGCGGCAACGTCCTGAAAATTGGGCATGGCGTAAGCGTCTACTACGATCTGCAGCCCCCCAATATCTGGGCCGAGCACGAACATTCCACCGCCCAAATCGTCATGGCCCTCGACCCACTCGAAGCCCGCATGACGTGGCGCATCGCCGGTCGTCTGCACACCATCAATTGTGGTGCGCCCCATATTTGGTTTGTGCCCCGCAATACGCCCCACGCTGCAGAATGGCGATGCGGGCCGGCCGCGATGGTTGTGTTCTATCTCGGGCGTGATTTTGTGCAGCAAGAGTGTGGGCATGAGCCGACAGAAGGCGCGCTGCTCGGCCTAGCCCCGCTCGTTCAGCAGGACTATGCGCTAGCCCGATTCTGCCACAATTTCCGGGAGCTTTGCCACCGGCGCACCTCCATGTCCGAACCGATGCTCTTCGCCGGTGCGGCGGTTCTCTCTTCGGTGATTCTCCGCGCATGCGCGAGACAGGCTGATACGGGTATGGACCAGCCCCGTGGCCTTTCCGAAAAACGCCTTGAGGTCATATCGAAACACATCGATGCGCATCCGGGTGATCCGATTACTCCGGCAACCCTAGCCGCGCTGGTCGGCCTCACCGAGGACCACTTTGGCCGCATGTTCCGCCGCTCGACCGGCCGGCCGCCGATGAAATACGTGTGGAGGTGCCGGCTGCACCGCGCCCGCCAGCTGCTTGAAGCAGGTGAGAAAGTCGCGGCGGTGGCGGCCGAGCTGGGCTTCTGCGACCAGAGTCACCTCGATCGCAAGTTTCGACTGGAATTCGGCTGCTCGCCCGGTTCGGTCGCGCCTGGCCGTAATCGATCATGATCGCGTCAGTGCTTGCGGGTGTTCCGCACCGCCGCGGTGATGACTTCGGCCAGTTCCAGTTTCATCGCCGCCGACATGCGCAGCAGGGTGTCGAGGGTTGGATTCCGCATGCCTCTTTCGACATAGCTGACCATCTGTTGCGAAAGCCCACCCAGTTCGGCCACAGCATTCATGGAGAGATTGCGGCGCTGGCGCTCCCTGCGCAATTGCGCGGCAACGGCGGCGGCGATGACGTCATAGTGTTCCTGCTTCGGCACCCCGTCAGCTAACGCCACAATCCCTTTGACAGCGCATCTCACTATCGTGAGAACTAAATAATCTAACCCGTGACCGGCACCTCTCGCACGCAGCGTCTACATTCCGCCAGCAAAAAGTCGGCCGCCCGGCCACGGGTCCAAATTGCGATACCCAAGGGCGGCGGATTATTCGACGGCACGGTCTATATAGGGACTAAGACTCACCAAACGTGTCACGGCATCGCATCGTTATATAGCCATGAGCCGCTGGCGTTGGATCTGGCCCGGGTAATGGTGCAGAATAAGTCCTCTTGCCTATTGCGAGAGAGCGTAGCGACCGCTTTGGCCGCGATTGCTGCGGAGACGAATCGGCCGCGCTGCCGTTCATAAACTGGCGCGCCGGCAGACAAGCCACGCGGACTGGATTCCGCTAGGCTCGTCCGATTCCAAGCGCCGCGGTCGAGCCATTCGCCGCGTTTCACTCCAGCCCTCCGCTGCCCGGCTAATCCAACCGGGCGCAAAAAATCCTAGCCATGCCCCATGCACACCCGTTCCCGTCCAGTCCAACTCAAGCTCCCGCTCCCCGCGGCCGATTACCGCGTTTTTGTCGTCGCCACCCGCATCCTCCGTCGCGTCATGGGCCGAAAGGCGCCTACTACGTTGGTGCTGATCCAGCGCAACCTAACGGAGCGCGATGCCAACGGAGTCGCTGATGACTTCCTGGAATGGGTCGGCTGGCCGCAGGGCCGCCTGCCGGCCGCTCCAGCGCCCCGGTCTAAGCCACCTTCTCGGCGTAGGGCACGGGGGCCAGTCAGCCAGCTAAAGATGCCCATGCTTCGACCGGAGCGATCGTTTGACCCGAGTCGTAATTGAGGAGAACAAATTTCGTCGCGGCTAGTTGTGTGGCTGCGCGCGAATAACAAGGGCCGCCAACCCGGTCCGGCATCGGTTGCTCAGCAGTTTCAGTCGGTGCCGGGCCAGGGATTCAATTGTCAGTAGTGCTGTGCGGGATAGACGAGTTCGGCTGAGTGAAGGTCGTGAACGGCAGGCGTCTCATGAGCGGTTTGCCAGTCCGACGCGGATGCTTGATGAGGGCGGTGCCTTCCTTGAGCGATAGCAGCCTTGTTGGCTTGAACCACGGTTCATCCGACGGTTGCCAGCTACTCGAGGTGCGACCTCCACTGACCCCGCCGCTGTATTTGCGGGTCTCACGCCCGCCCATTTTTTCGGATATGATGTTGGCGCCCTTTTCATCAGCCGCCCGGAAGTGGATCTGCGATCTTAGATTGGCCATGAAAACGTCGGCCTTTCTTTCGGTTTCGAAGGAGGCGTAAAGTGACAGCGGTGTCTGGGTCGCCGAAATCAAGCACACCCCAGCCTCGCGCAGCTCGTCCACCGTCGCGTGGTCGGAGAAGCCGTCTTCGGAAACAAGCGTCGTCTTTTGCCCTTCATCGAGCACCAAGGTAATCATGTTCCGGCGACGCAGCTCCTCAGGCGCCAAATCGAAGCGTCGAAATGAATGCAGGAAAAAGAGCTGTTTGCAGAGAAGGTTCAAATACCGCCGTTCTACCTGATAGGTCTGGGGAACGGACAGGCAGATGAGCCGGCCCTGGTCCACTTCGCTCAGGGAGAAGTTCGGTTCAACCGAGCAGAACACCTCCCGGATGTCCGGCGGCGTGTAGGGACGAAGGTAGTTGGCGACCGTGTAGACCGTGCCGCCTTTCTGTTCTGGCGGCTGGGCCGCGAAGTCCTTGAAATACTGCCTTTCGACCTCGGCAGCAGTTCCCTTGGTTTCGCCCAGCCGCCCGAGTAACAGAGTCGTGTCCGTCGAAATACAGATCACGTTGTGGATGTTGGAAAGTGTCACGGGCAGATTGACGGCCTCCAAGGCGTGCATCGCATGGGTGATTGCGTCGCGGGCGGTCTCGCGGAAGAAGCTTTGGCCGCCGCGTTGGCCGGCGGCCGATGCCGTGTCCACGATGATCTTGGCGTAAGTGCTCCACGGCACGTCTGGATCGCCCAGCAGGTTGAGCCGCAGCGGCGGCACCCATTTGGCTGGCGGAATATGGGTCGGCCGCACCCGGATGAGTCGCAAAGTATCCTCCTGGCCAAGAGCGCGGGCCATTTCGGCCATTGGCTTCCACAAGGCTCCCTTGGAATCCACCGCAAGCACCCCGGTATCCGGCAAGGTGGAGCGCAAGCCATGCACGATCGGCACGACCGCCCGGGCCGTCTTGCCGGTGCCGGTGGCACCCGTGATGAAGAAATGGCAGCACGCCTCGTCCCGGGTCCACGCCAGCCCCCACAATCGCAGCACGATGCCGCTACCGCCTTCGCACGTTTCGACCAGGGCGCAGTAGGCGAGCCAAACCCCGGCCGATTCAGCGAGGATTGGCAGCCAGTAACCCGCGGGGGACGCCACGACGGCCTTCGACAGCCAGGCCCCCGCGAAGCACATCCCAGTTAGGCTCACCGCGCGGACTTTCACGCCAACAGGACGATTACAGAGGACAGGACGCCGAGAGCAACACCGGTCAAGAGCGCGGCCAGCAGCTGCCGGCGTTGCGCCGCTTGGAAATTCCGGGACAGCGAGGCGAGCGACCTTTCGAGGTCCCGCAATTGACTGACCGCCTGCGCGACCGGTTGTTTTAATTCCTGCTCGAACTGCTGGCCCAGCTGCGCGGGTTTCTCGGCCAAGGCATCCTGCACCTCGGCGAGCACGGTGTTGACGCCGGCCACCGTCTCGGCCGAGTCGGCCAGGGACTCGATCCGCGCATCGAGGGCACTTTTGAGCTCCACGATGGCGAGCTTGACCGTGTCCTCGCACGCCTTCATGCGGTTCCAATGCCAGGCGATCAACAGGAATACGGGATCGTTCGGCTGAAGCCGGTAGTGCGTGACGACCCACTGCAGGTCCTCCGGCATCGTCGCCGGGTCGAGGATTTCCTCGGGCTTCATGCGATGAGCAGCTCCCGAGCCTTGGCGAATTCCCCCGCCATGTGGTTATGGAAGCGCACACAGCGTGACCGATCCAGAAGATGCAATTTGTCCGCTGTCCGGCCGCGCCCGACCGTGAGATTGGCCGCCTGCAACTGATTGCGGGTGACTTCGGCCAGGCATGGGACCTCGATCTCTATGGCGCCGAATTCCGCCAGCCGCTTCCGGGCATTGCTTTGGCCATAGAGGCCCAAAGACGGACCGTCCCGGAGGTTGCGGGCGACGAGCCAGCGCACTCGGTTCCCAAAGGCATCGAGCAGATCTGCGATCTGGGAGTTGGCGTCCTTGTCGTCAGTCGCCACCACGAGGAAAACGAGCAGGCAGTTGAAGTCGGCCTGTAATTCGGGCAGCTGGGCCTCGTCCAAGTAGGCCAACACCTTGCTGCCGCCGGAGGCCCGGTTGTCCACAAGCACCACGTCCGCCTCGCCCAAGGCATGGACAATCCGGTCGAGAACACCCAACCGGTTGGCGTCCACATAGGTGTCGATGAATTCGGCCTCGGACACGAACCGCTGGAAGGTCGAGTTGGCGTGGTCCAGGTCAAACGCTTTCACGGCTACCCCCTCGTCGCGGAGGTGGTCGTAAAGGAGGGTGGCGATAAAGCTTTTGCCGATGCCGCCTTTGTCCTGCGGGCAGACGATGATGCGCTTGGCGGGTGTGTCCATAGGTCAGTAGTTGTCGCGGGCGATCTTCGGTCCGCGTTTGCCAGGTGCGCCGGGTGGGATTGCCGGGGCCAACGGAGCCTGCCCGGCCGGCGTGCGGCCAGATTCAACCCGCTGCCGTTCGCGCAGAATGTCCGTTTTTGAAAAATGCCGCCGGCAGAAGACGCCAACGGCGGCGGGGGACGACTTGAGGCCGTGCCGGGTAAGAGTCGCAGAGATTTGCTCATAGCTCATGAACTTGGCCCGGCAAAGAAGGATCACGTCCCTGAAGGGAACAAGCAGGCTGCGGTTGTGCTCCCCAGGGTCATACCGGCGGGCATCCTCCATCAAGCGGGCGTGTAGAGCTTCATTTTCCATCAGTAAAATCAGCCTGTTATATTATGGCATTAAGTAAAACGAAAAATAATACCCCTCCGCTCAACCCCGAGTGGCGATAAAGTGGTATCCGAGTGGTGGTCGAGTGGTAGCGTAGCGAGGCCTTCCTAACGGACGTTAGGGGTGGCGTGTTCTGACTTCCATAGGTGATAGGAGCGGCTCTTGCCGCCAAGGATTGGGTCTATTCCTTGACCTTAGGCACTGGTCTTTATTCCTTCAGAATTTCCGTTGCAGAGAGGCATTCCAGGTGTTCCCAGGGTTATTCTAGTCAAAGTGCTAGAATTATTATGGCTCCTAGCTATGATGCTGGAATGGTCCGATTCGACAAACCCTGTTTCTCAGTAGGCGGTGCCGTGGAGTATTTCCGCGAGCACTTGAGTGTTGGCGACTACCTGACACAGGAAGGCCAGGCCGAAATGACCTGGTTCGGCACCGGCGCCGAACAGTTGGGATTAAGGGGCCGGTGCGACCTCGACCACTTTGAGCGACTGGCCCGGGGCTATCATCCGCTGACCGGCCAGAAACTCATGGTCCGCGACAAGCGCGGCAAACGTCGGGTCAGTTATTTCGGGCAGGTCTCCCCGCCCAAGGATGTCTCCCTCCTCCACCTGGTTGGCGGAGATGAGCGGATCGGCAGATGGTGGCAGGAAGCCGTGGCTGACACCCTGCGGGAGATTGAGGCGGTAACGGCCACCCGGGTCCGGCGCGATGGCGGCAGCGGCGACCGGACTACGGGCAACATGGTTGCCGCCGTCGTTACCCATGATTCCAGCCGGTCCCTTGATCCCCAGCTGCACACCCATGTCTGCATCATGAACCTGACCTACGATGCTACGGAACAGCGTTGGAAAGGCGTCCAGCCTTCCGGCTACTACCGGCATCAGGGCTACTTCCGCGAAGTTTGCTATAACAAGCTGGCCGCCCGGATGCAGGACGCCGGTTATGAATTGGAGGCCGTGCGTGGCATCGGTTTCAACGTAAAGGGAGTGCCCTCTGATCTGAGACAGCGTTTTAGCAAGCGGCGCGGTCTGATCCTGAAACAGGCGGCACAGGTCGGTGCCTCTTCCCAGGATGCCCTGCAAGTGATTGCCGCCGACAGCCGTGCCGCCAAATCCCACGCGACGGCGCGCGACCTGAGGGCTGGATGGCTGCGTGAGGCCGGCGGGGAGCTTCCGCCATTGCAGGCAGTCGTAGCCCGAGCGAATGGGACGCGGGCAGTGAGGGTGGTCGTCACGCCACGTGAGGCGGTCGCCTCGGCGGAGGCCCATGTCTTCGAACGGCGGTCGGTCGTGACGGACCGTGTTTTGCTGCGCGAGGCTCTGGTGGCCGGTCGGGGTGATGTAACACTCGAGGAACTCAGGCAGGCCATTGCGGCCCGGGAGCGCATGGGCGGCTTGATCCGCTCGGGCGAAGAAGTCGCTTCCCGCGACAACCTCGAAGCCGAGCGGGAATTCACCGGTTGGGCCAACACCCAGCTTGGTGCCTGCAGGCCGCTGGGGCAGATGCCGGCGGGAACCAAATTGGCCGGTGATCAGGCTGGGGCCGTAGCTGGCGTATTGGGCTCCGGCTCGCGCGTTGTCATTTTCCAGGGCGACGCGGGCACAGGCAAGACCACCTGCCTCAAGCCCATCGTGGCGGGCATCGAAAGGCTGGGTGGTCGCGTATTCGGTTGTGCTCCGTCGGCCGGGGCCGCCGAGGTGCTGCGACAGGATCTCACGGCAGAGGCAGATACCCTGCAACAGCTGCTCGTGAACGAATCGTTGCAGCAGAAGGTGCGGGGGCGGGTGCTGCTGGTGGACGAAGCAGGCCTCATGTCGGCGCGGCAGATGCGCGACTTGTGCCGCCTGGCGGCCCGCAACGACAATCGGCTCCTGTTGGTGGGCGATGTGAAGCAGCACTCTTCCATCGAAGCCGGCGACGCGCTGCGGTGCCTGCAGGAGTTCGCCCGGGTGCCGGTGTTCCACCTGACGGAAATCCGCCGGCAGCGGGACCCCGCCTACCGGGCGGCGGTGGCGCTGCTGGCCCGGCGCGATGCGCACGGCGCGTTCAAGGCGTTCGACCGACTTGGGGCCGTCCGTGAGTTGCCGGATGACGACCGGCTGTGGCACGCGGCGGCGGCCGACTACGTGCGAACGGTGCGCTCCGGCAAAACCTGCCTCGCCGTCTCCCCCGTTTGGTCGGAAATCCATCGGTTCACCCGCGCGGTGCGAGAGCAGCTCAAGCTGGCGCAACTCGTCGCCGCCGAGGATCGGACGATAACGACGGTGCAATCGCTGCAGTGGACGGCCGAGGAGCGGCGTCGGGTCCAAAATTACCAGGCGGGCGACGTGCTCACGTTTCATCGCGCGTGCTACGGCTTTCAGAAAGGCGAGGCGGTAGTCGCGGTGCGGCGGGAAGACCGCCGCCTGGTCGTCAGGGACCCGTCTGGCCGGGAACGGTCCCTCGATCCCCGGATCATGGGTGGGTTTGACGTGGGGCTTGCCCGTGACATCCAGATCGGCGTGGGTGACCGGCTCCTCATCCGGGCAAACCTGCCATCCGCCGGGCTCAGGAATGGCGATCTCGTGGAGATCACAGCTTTCGCACCCGACGGAGCCATCTCCTGCCGAGACGGACGAGTGCTGCCGGCCTCGTTTCGCGACCTCGCGCATGGCTATGCAACCACCTCCCATGCCGCACAGGGCAAGACCGTGGACCGAGGCCTTCTTCTGATGGCCAGCGAAGGGATCGACGCAGGGAACCTGAAACAGGCGTATGTCTCGAACTCCCGCTTCCGCGAAAGCCAGATGATCTATACCTCCGACAAGGAAGGCGCCTGCGAAGCCATGCAGCGGCCCGCTGACCGGAAGCTGGCGTTGGAATTGGTAGGGATTGTGCCAACTGACGAATTACCGCGGCCGTCACTGCGCGAACACTATGGCCTCCGGCCCAAGGCTCCGGCAGTCGCCGCCTGATAGTCTCATGAGTATCGAGCATCAACCAGGTCAGAAGCCGCTCGTGCCGTCTCCGCCCCCGACCTGGGGCGAGGTCACTTCGGAAGACAAACCCGCGCCAGTCCTCCGCTTTGTCCTCGCGGATCGCGTGGTGACGTTTCCAATCGCGGAATTGAAGCGCTGGGAACACCTCGCCGGCGAGCCGGAAGTGCTGTCGATCAGCGTGGGTAAAGAGCTGATCGTCGTCGAGGGGAAGGAACTCGAGGCAATTCGCGCCGCCCTCGATCTGAAGCGGCTCGCTGAGATCCGCGTCAACTATGAGCGCACCAAGGCGCGGCCCGGCCCCCGGGTGCGCCGGATCGCCATTGAAACCGTGTGACGCATGGCACAAAAGAAACCCAAAGATGAACAACTCGATTTCCTCGGGCACCTAACCCATGAGCGAACTTCTGATTTACGCCCGAATGGCGGAAACGCACTGGCGGGAACACCGCCCCCGGATGGTGGCGGAGCTGGAGGCGGAGAACCGCCTGCAGGTGGCACTCTTGGACGCGCAGGAACAGACGACAGCGGACATGGCGCGGCTGATCCGGCAGTTCACGCGACAGGGGCTGAATTCACAGCAGGCCCACGATCAGGCGTGGGAGCTGGTGCGGGAGAAATACATCCTGCTCCAGCCGGAGCCGAAGACGTAGTTCGCAACGCGGCCAATTACTGCATTACCGACGCCGACCGTTTGGGCGAAGGCCCGTTGCGCCGAAAGTTCGAGCAGAATGTTGCCGCATTAGAATTGCTGTTCCGGATCGAAAGCGAGCGGCGCGGTGCGACCGACGCGGAAAAAGCCGTCCTCGTTAAATACACTGGCTGGGGTGGGATGCCGCAGGTGTTTGCCACGTCCGCCGAGGCCCCCGGTTGGGAAAGAGAACAGACAAGGCTCAAGGAGTTACTGGAGCCGGCGAACCTGGATTCGGCCCGGGCGACAGTCCTGAACGCCCATTATACCTCGCCCACGGTGATCCGGGCGATGTATGGCGCACTCGGCCGGCTTGGCTTCACGCATGGGCGGGTGCTGGAGCCAGCTTGTGGGCTCGGGCATTTTTTTGGGCTCATGCCTAAGGAGATGGCCGTGCGGTCGCGCCTCACTGGTGTCGAAATCGACCGGGTGACGGCCCGTCTGGCAGCGATGCTCTATCCCGATGCGGAAATCCGCACCCAGCCGTTTGAGGAAACGACCCTCCCGACCAATAGCTTTGATCTGGCGATTTCCAATGTGCCGTTCGGGGACTACTCCCCCTTTGATCCGAAGCTCAACCGGCGTAAGTTCAAAATTCACGACTACTTTTTTGTCGCGACGACCGAACGGGTGCGAGCCGGTGGCCTGATTGCGTTCATCAGTTCCAAGGGCACGCTCGACAAACAATATCCCCATCTCCGTCAGGCCGTCTCAGAGCAATGCGACCTGGTAGCGGCAATCCGGCTGCCGAACACTGCGTTCAAGAAAAACGCCAACACAGAGGTAACGACTGATATTATCGTCCTGCGCAAGCGGATGCCAGGAGAGAACCAGTCGGGGCCGACGTGGGTTGAAAGCCGGCCTGTTCCGGGCGGCACGGAAGAAAAGCCGATCTTCCTAAACGAGTATTACCATGGACGGCCTGAGATGATGCTCGGCAAACTGAAGCACGTGGAGCACGGCATGTATGGCCGCGATGAGGTTACGCTCGAAGCGGACGGACGCGACTTGGGCGAAGCGCTGGCGAGTGCGGTCGCCACCTTGCCAGAAGGCATCTATCGTCCGCTTACGGAAAGTCAGGCGGCAGCCCAGCGGCAGACGATCCCGGTGCCGACGGGAGTGAAGCCTAACGCCTATGTGCTGACCGACCACGGCGGAGGCGGGATCGCCGTGCGCGATGGCGATGAATTGAGGCTTCTGAGCGAACTTTCGTCTATGACCGCGCGGCGTATCCGCCGTTTGATCCATGTGCGAGATGCCGCCCGAGACTGCTTGCGCAGCCAGGTGGAGGATCGTCCAGAGTCTGAACTGATCGCCGCCCGCTTCCGCTTGAATCAGGACTATGATTTTTTCGTGGCGCAGTTCGGGCCGTTGTCGCACCAAGCCAATATCCGGGCCTTTGCCGGTGATCCCGATCTGCCGTTACTCCTCTCCCTTGAGAATTACGATGAGGCGGCAAACAGCGCAACCAAGACCGCGATTTTTCGGGAGCGCACCATCCAGCGCCGTGCCGAGGTGACGAGCGCCGGCGGGGCGAAGGAGGCCCTGGTCATCACTCTGAGCGAAAAGGGCCGTGTTGATCTGGAGCACATCGGCCGACTTTTAGGCAAACCCGAGGCCGCCTTCCTGCCCGCATTGCAGGGTGCCATCTTTCACAACCCTGTCACCAAGCGTTGGGAGACCGATGACGAATATCTTTCCGGAAACGTCCGGGAAAAGCTCGCTGTGGTGGAACGGGTGGTCCGTGAGGACGAACGTTACCGGCTCAACGTTGAGGCGCTACGCGGGGTCCAGCCGGCGGACTTGAGGGCGACGGAGATCGACGCCCGGCTGGGGGCAGCCTGGATTCCGGTCGAGGATGTCGTAGCGTTTGGACAGGAGATTCTGCGGGTTCGTGGATCCCATGATGTGCGGGTCCGCCATGTGCCGCAGTTCGCCCTATGGACGGTCGAGGTGAGCCACTACGCCAAGACTGGCGTGGCCAATCGAAACGAATGGGGCACGGCCCGGGTTGCCGCCCATGAATTGTTGGAGGCGGCACTCAACCTGCGCACCCCGACTGTTTATGACTACGACGAAAAGAAAGTGCCGCACGTCAACGCCGTCGCCACCGAGGCGGCCCGCGAGAAGCAGCAGAAGATCAAGGACCGGTTTGCCGAGTGGGTCTGGCAGGACGACGCCCGGCGCGAACGTCTGGTGGCCTTCTACAACCGGGAATACAATCACACCCGACTGCGCATTTTCAGTGGTGAACACCTGACGCTGCCGGGGGCGAGTCCGACCATCACCCTGCGCCCCCATCAGAAGGCTGGAGTCTGGCGCATCCTGCAAACGCCCAATGCGCTCCTGGCCCACGTCGTCGGCGCCGGCAAGACGTTCACCATGGCCGCCGCCGCGATGGAGTTGAAACGGCTGGGCCTCGCGCGGAAGCCCATGTTCGTCGTCCCGAACCATATGCTTGGGCAATTCAGCACGGAACTGCTGGCCCTCTATCCGGGAGCCAACGTGCTTGTCGCCGGGAAAGACGATTTCGCGAGCGCCCGCCGCCGCGAGCTGATGAGTCGCATCGCCACCAACAATTGGGATGCGGTCATCGTCACTCACTCCGGCTTCGAGCGCCTGCCGATGTCCGAACGGGCGCAAAAGGAATTCCTGACGGAGCAACTGGTTGAGCTGGAGGAGTGCATCCGGGAGCAGAAGGGCAAGACCAGCGGTTCCTCCGATACCCGGATGGTGAAGCAGCTCGAACGGGCTAAAAAGAAGCTGGAAGGAAAGATCAAGACGATGGCTGCCGTGCACCGGAAGGACGATACGCTCACCTTTGAGGAGATCGGCGTCGACCGGCTTTTCATCGACGAAGCCCAGGCGTTCAAAAATCTGTTTTACGTCACGAAGATGACCCGAGTGGCCGGCTTGCCGCAAACCGCCTCGGAACGGGCTTTGGACATGTTCCTCAAGGTCCAGCACGTTCAGCGGGCCAACGGTGGCGCGGGCGTGGTGTTCGCCACGGGCACTCCGGTGACGAACACGATGGCGGAAATGTTCACAATGCAGCGTTACCTGCAGATGGATGTGCTACGCCGGCAAAACCTGCAGCATTTCGATGCGTGGAGCGGGTCGTTCGGCGAAACGATATCGGCCATGGAACTGGCTCCGGATGGTGCCGGTTACCGGCTCAATACCCGCTTCGCCCGGTTCGTGAATGTCCCGGAATTGATGCACCTTTTCCGGCAAACGGCCGACGTCCAGACCGCGGACATGCTCCAACTCCCGGTGCCGGAGTTGGAGGGTGGGAAACCGCAGGTCATCCGGGCGCCCGCAACGCCGGAGTTAAAGGTGTTTGTCAACTCCCTCGCCAGGCGGGCCGAGAAACTGAAAACCGGTCTCGTCGATCCAAAGGATGACAACATGCTGAAGATCACCAGCGAGGGCCGGAAGGCAGCGCTTGACCTGCGTCTCATGCGTCCGGCCACGCGGGACCATCCTCAATCGAAGGTGAATCTCGCGATCAGGGAGGTCTTCAAAATCTGGCAGACAACGGGCGAGCAACGGCTTACGCAAATGGTGTTTTGCGATCTCTCTACGCCGAAGGTCGAGGGGCGGGGCTTGTCGGTCTATCAGGACATCAAGTCCAAGTTGGTCGCGCTGGGCGTGCCATCGGACGAAATCCAGTTCATTCAGGACCACGACTCCGACGCGGCGAAAACCACTCTGTTCAAGGATGTCCGTAGCGGACGGGTCCGCATCCTGATGGGCTCGACCCAAAAGATGGGGGCCGGGACGAACGTGCAGGCGAAACTTGTGGCCTTGCACCACCTTGATGCGCCGTGGCGGCCGGCGGACATTGAGCAGCGCGAAGGACGCATCCGCCGCCAAGGCAACACCAATGCCACGGTCAAAATCCTCCGCTACGTGACTGAGGGCAGCTTTGATGCCTACATGTGGCAGACCCTCGAAACGAAGGCTAAGTTCATCTCTCAAGTGATGACCGGTGAGACCACGGCGCGACGCATCGAGGATTTGGATGCACCTGCGCTGACGTATGCTGAGGTCAAGGCTATCGCTTCCGGCAATCCGATGATTGTGGAAAAAGCGAAGGTTGATGCCGAGGTCATGAAGCTCTCCCGTCTTCGCGCCGAGCATGCGGAAAGCCAGTTCTCCCACCGCGGTCGGTTGCGGATATTGGAGCAGGATGTGATCCGTCTGGACCGTCAGCTGGACGCCACGCAAAGGGACGTGGCGTCGCGCCAGGATACGCAAGGAGACAAGTTCAGGATCGTGCTCGACGGTGAGGTTTTCACCGACCGGGTGAAGGCCGGGTCGGCCTTGATCTATCTAGTGGAGGATCACCGCACCGACCACCTTTTGGGCCGGCCTTCACCGGCCGTATTGGGCGAGTTTGCCGGGTTCAAACTCGAGTATCGTTCGACCCTGTCGGATAAAGTGACTCTCCGGGGGGCTTCTGAGCATGTTGCCAGCGTGTCACCGTCTCCGATCGGCACGATCAGTTCTTTGGAGCATGCCGCCAGATCAGTGGAGGATCAGATCGAGCGCACCCGACAGGAGTTGGACCGGACGAAAAGAGATCTGAGCGAACTCACGAAGCTGGCGGGAGGAATCTGGGAGCACGAGGAGCACTACCGCACGTTGGTAACACGGCAGTCGGAATTGGTGGATGCTCTTGACATCACGAAGAATCAGGCGGCCGCCCAGCTCGCCACTGAATCGGAGGAAACAGAAACCGCGACCAGCGCGGCGCCGAAGGAGGAAGCCACCGAGGAGGTCAGCGTAGAGGAAGAGGTTCCGTCCGTGGCGCCAAAGTATTTCGAAGATCAATCACCGGAATTGCAGGCGGAGCAACGCACCCAGCGGCGGACGGAGATTGAAGCAATAGCGCGCATGCAGTTTCCAATTGCTGCGACATTTGACGACATGCCCGTCACCATTCTTGGTCCCGTTGATCGTTTCTCGCCATACAAGGAGCAAGCCAAGGGCAAAGAAGACCCGAACCAACTGATGGTCCAGCCGGCAAAAGGAGAACGTTTCATTACTCTCGCAAGCGGGCTCAAAGTGGAAGGTAAGCCGCTCCTGACGCGGATGCTGCCGTTGAAGGAACGGCCGAATCTGTTTGCCGTTACGGGACCGCACGGGAAGCCGGTGAAATCACCCCGGGAACCCAAGTCGGATTCCGTTCGGGCCGGCGACAAACCACTTCCGCCTGAATTGATGACCCCCGGGCAATTCAAGGCCGCCGGTCTAGGGCCAGCGAATGATGCGCTTATCCTAAAGGCTGCGCGCCACCGTAAACCGGTTTCGGCGTTGGCTGTGGATGAATACAATTTGAAGTCTTCGCTCCCGAAAGGCTACGTGCGCGAGGGTGCCCGCTTTGTGTTCAAGCCGTCACGCGGCACCCGGACGGAACGCGCCAAGGTGGCACCGGCGGAAACGATCTGCCCTCCGGCGGTCCCCGGTCCGGCAAGAATACGGATGAGCGCCTGAACATATGGAGACACGCTCCAGACTCGCAGATGTCGACCAATTGCCCGAAAGGGAGCGAGTGGCTCGAATTTGCGCTTTGCTGTGCAAGGCCATTGCGCTCGGGGATGCTAAGCGGATCGTGGAAGTGACCCCAGCTGATACGCCCACCATTTCCCTGCCCGGATCTGATAGGCCCGTGCATTCCCATGACCTTCGCGTAATTCAATACCTGACATTGATCGGCGAGGCCGGCCCGGAACAAATTCGTGCCACTCTTAATTTCTCCCGGTGGGAAAAGGACCAGGCGCTGCGAAGGTTGGTGCAGGAAGGTCGGATTGTCGCCCGAGGACACACCCGCAGTCTTACATATTCTTTGAGCCGACCGCCGCCGCATTCAGCCCGCCTCGGTCGGAATTGACCGGCCATCCAGATGAAAAAGTCTACTCCTGACGCAGCGCATGTCGTCAACGCGGTGGTTTCCGTGGCGATCTACACCCGCGTCTCCACTGACAATCAGGTTGGCGGTCGGTTCGATTCTTTGGAAAGCCAGGCGACCATCTGCCGGGACTATATCCGCAAACGCGTGGCTGACGGCTGGCATGAGGTCGCTTGCTTCACCGACGCCGCCTATTCCGGGGGAACAATGGACCGGCCGGGCATACGAGCATTGAAGCGCCAAATCGAGGCCGGCGAGGTAAAGGTCGTGCTCATCTACAAGCTGGAGCGGGTGCTTCGTTCGACGGACGAATGGATACCGTTCCGGGCATTCCTCCAAAAGCACGGGTGTCGACTGGAAAGCGCCACGGAAGACTTGTCCGAGGCAACGGCCTCTGGCCGCCTGAAAAACAACGTGCTGATGAGCGTCGCTGAATACGAACGGCAGAACACCGCTGAGAAAACGCGGGCCAAGATGGAGCAACAGGCAAAGCAGGGTTATTGGAACGGTGGTATGGTGCCTTTCGGCTATGCTTACGACGAGAAGGCCCAGGCACTGCATCCTGATCCGGTCGACGCGCCGGTTATCCGGCGGATATTCGAGCACGCGGCCAGCCTTGGCTCATTGACTGAGCTGGCGAATACGCTGAACAGTGAGGGACTACGCACCAAGGAGCGGGTCTTTCTCCGACGCGAAGGAAGCCAGCAAACGGTTGGAGGGAGACTGTTCCGTTCAGACGGACTGCGCTTGATCGTGCGCAATGTCATCTACCGGGGGGCGGTAAAGTTTGCCGGCCAGGAATATGCCGCACGCCATGAGGCCCTCGTGCCGCCGGAACTTTGGGAACGGGCCAATATTGCGGTTTCGAAGACAGAGCCGCGAGCGGCGGACCTCATTGTCGAGCGCGACCGACATGCCAATTTGCTGAAAGGGCTGGCATGGTGCGGTCATTGCCAGCGGGCGATGATACCGCACCAAAGTGGAAAGCCGAACGCCAGCGGAAAGCCCTATCGCTATTACTACTGCGGTTACGTCATGCGTGAACGCCGGCCCGATGCCTGCCCTGTCGGCCGTCTCTCCGCTGACGGGCTGGAACGGGCGGTGATCGGGTTTCTAAGCGAGGTCGGAAAGCATCCTAAATTGATAGCCGGCGTGGTTGATGAATCCCGCAGCCGCAATCGCGGCGACCAACAGGCTTTGCGGGCGGACATAGATAAGTCGGAAGTCGCCTTAAAAAAGGCGGCGGCCGAGCTGTCCAATTGCGTGGATGCGGTGGCGAAGGGTGGGCTCGAGGTATTGGGCGATGCGTTGACGCGGCGTGTCCAGGATTTGCGCTACCAGCACCAGCAATTGACCAAGGAGTGCCAGCAGCGAAGGCAGGCGGCGGTGGCGTGCGAGGCTGCGATCTATGATGAGAAGCGCATTCGCCAGTCCATCGAACAGCTAGGCACTCTCCTGCCGCGACTCACCACTGAAGAACAAAAGGAGCTTGTTCGGCTTTTTGTCCTGCGGGTCGAACTGCGCAACCCGGCGTCGCGGGCGCAACAGTCCGACCTGGTTGAGGCGCAAGACCGGCGGCTCGCCTTGAAGATCAAATTGAGCCTCCCGGAACTGGTGCAAGGGATTGAGGCCCGTGACCAGCTGACTTCGGGCTGGGCCAGTCGGCTGCGACCACTCGTGGCCCGCGGGGTCAGCTTTGACGCGAGGGTGGATTTCACCCACGCCATGAAGGGTGAGGTTACAATCCTTACTCCGTTCCAGCAGGTGTTCCCAAGCGGTGCCGGAGCACTGCGGAAGACATCGCGCGAGTCCAAAGCGGAGCACGCCATCGTCCGTGCCCGCAAGTGGCAACAGATGTTGGACGCGGGCAAGGCGGCCAACCGTTTTGCCTTGGCGAAGCAGCTTGGTATCACTCCGGGGGCCGTGACCCGGATACTCAAACTTGTGGAGGTGATGCCGGATATTCAGCGGTTCCTGGAGTCTCTTAAGACGAAGGAAGCCAACCGGCATTTTACGATTAAGAAGGTCGGCGCTCTCGCTGGCCTGCCCCCGTCGGAGCAGCTTATCGAGTTTGGGAAGATGCGCGCAGCGTTTACGCCGCGTATAGGGCATAACTACGGGACCGGGGCTCCCGGATGCTAAATGGATTCGCCACCGATCTCTAGATGGGGTGGCGCGGGTTTTTAGCCATCGGCTGTTTGCTTATTTGGCGAAGTCGTCGGGGTAATCGAAGGCGAAGTGAAGTTTGCCCAGGTGGACCACAAACTGGTGGCCCTAGCGCCTTACAGTCCGGCCTCACCGCAACGGTCCGGCCATCCCCGCGAGCGCCATGATAAAGTCGTGACGCCAAGCATTCGCTCCACCGCAGTTGTCGCTAGAACGCGGGCAAATCGTCGAGATTATCGACGGCCTGGCCGTTGTTCGTGGTTTTGATGAATTCGGTGCCATTGACTAGGATGATATAGACGGGTTGTCCCAGCCGCCACTTTCCGTCCTTCATGAAGATGGTCACATAGGTGTAACCGGCCTTGATGTTGGCGATCACCTGTTGGCGGGCCTCTTCAGAGCCGCTTCCGATGGAATCACCGTTGTCGGGATGTGTTTTGACTTTCTGGATCACGCCGCGGCTGTCGTTGCGGACGGCGGAGATGCAATAGTGAGCCCATTTGGTAGCCATGATCAGGTTCTCCTTATTTTTTATGAACGCGGCAATAGGCGCTCCCGGCTTGCGGCAGATTCCGGCACGCACTGCCATCCTTGGTGGTGCCCGCGCAATGCTTCACGGTGGGGTTATGATAGTGGCAGTAGCCACTCGATCCGCCTTGGTTCCGGCACTGCTTGCCCGCGCGGGTGGTGCCCAGACATTGGGCGGCAAACCCGACGGAGAGGGTGCCAAAGAAGACCAGCACCAGCAGGATGATTTTTTTGAGGGTGGTTTTCATGTTGAAAGTCTCGGATTAAGCCGGGCCTCAGTTTTGCCCGTGGGTAACGGTGTATTTTCCGTCCAGCGTGGCCCGGATATCAATCGTGCCGTCCCAGCCTGTCGCATAGATGCTTTTGGTGATCGTGGTGTCGCGGAAATTCCGGACGCCGTCCGCCACCCGCTTGGTGACCGCCGGGGTGCGTTTCCTTTGGATTGCGTCGGAGAGCATCTTCACCACGACGGCCCGGGGATGGCCGTATTGGTAGGTGGTGTAGTCGTCATCCGGATCCTCCATGCCGTCGTTCCATTTGCCGGTGCCCATCACCGCGATTTGCGGGGTGATGCCACCCAGGAAGGGTTTGTTCGTGGCGTTCTTGGCGCCGTGATGCCCCACCAGATAAACGTCCACGTCCAGCAGCGTGGTGCCGGTATAGCGGCCCAGCACGTTGCGAATGCCCTCTTCCTCAAGATCGCCCGTAAAGAGAAAGGAAGCCCGCCCGAAATCGACGCGCACCAGCACGGAGTGATTGTTGGCGTTCTTGAACTCGTCTTTGCTCCAGCCGGGTTTTTGCACCTGCAGGCCGCCGCTCAGGACGGTGACTACCGGATCGCATGCGACGCACTGCAACGGATCGATGTTCGCGTTGGTCAGGCCGGTCGGTCGGGGCAGCGCGGCGATGGTCTCGTCCTTGATCTCGATGATGGGCATGTGCAGCTTGCCGGCGGCAACCTGCCGGCGGAGCCAGCGGACGGTGGTGCCACCCTCGTCACTTTTCCCGAAGCGCCCGTTGTCGATGTAGCGCTTGACCTTGAAATTTTCGATCACTTCCCGCAGCCCCCGCGTATGATCGATGTGCGCATGGCTGATGATGACCGACTCCAGGGTGCGGTTCAGATCGGGGCGCCGCTGGAAAAAGGCGTTCAGGTAGGCTATCAGGCTGTCCACGTGCGCGTCACCATCGCCGCCGGTATCGATGAGGATGGCTCCGCAGGGGAATTCGAGCAGAGTGCACGAGCCTTGGCCGACGTCGATGTAGTGGGCATACATGACCGGCTCATTGGCTGAGACCTTGGCTGGCAACAGGCTGACTGTCGCCAAGGCAACCAGCCCCAGCAGGGCGGCGCGGAGTGAACGGACGTTTGTGTGCATGGTGTAACCCTCCAAACGGCCCGTTTGCATGATTCCTATCAGTGATCTGCTGACAAACAAGCCGGATTGGCGGATAGGATTGGAACCGTGCGCGATCAGGGAGCCTTTAATCAGGCACCTATCGGCAGGCTGTTTATGATCCCGCCGGATTCCCCGCGTATGCTAGATTCATGACGCGCTCATGGGCCTGCGGCGCAGCCTCGGTGTCTGCTTGCAGAATGGGCCCACCGGGGCTTTCTTTTGCCCGGTTGGGGTCGCTTTCTGCCGGAGCCGTTGCAGTGTAGCGGCAGCTCAGAAACCTCGTGAATTTGGTTACTTGTTTATGCTCGCTTTTGTCAAAATAACTGGTGTGTTTTTTTGACAATATACCAATGCCAGCGCACTCACAAAGCATTGATAATAAGATAATCCGATCTATAAAAGCCCGGACTGGTGCTTCTGTATTTTCAACCAAGGACTTTGCAACCTTTGGAAACAGTCCAGCTGTTGGTCAGGCGCTCTCCCGGTTGGCCAAGGCAGGCACACTTACGCGCATCCGCCAAGGACTCTACTACCTGCCCCGTCCTCATCCCATTCTCGGGCAGACTTCCCCTGATCCGACGGCGGTGGTCGAGGCTCTGATGAAAGGCACCGGATCACAGTGGCAGTTCTCGGGAGCCTATGCCGCCAACCGGCTGGGGCTATCGGAACAGGTGCCGGCAAAGATTCTGGTTCTGACCGACGGCACTCCGCGCCGGGTATCTCTCGGAAAACTGAACCTGATTTTCCGGCACGTCGCCCCGCGCAGCCTGCTCGGGGCCGGCCGGCCGGCCGGGTTGGTCATTCAGGCCCTGAAGTATCTGCGCAAAACCGGACTCTCGCCCGCGGACGTGAGCCGGCTGCAACAGCGGCTCGACGCCACGACCAAGGCCGACCTGGCCACGCTGGCGCCGAGCCTGCCTGCCTGGATGCAACCACTCGTCGCGCAGATCGTCGCTCCATCGGACCAGCCATGAAGTCGGTTCTTAGTCTCACTCCCGCGCAACGGGCCGAGTTGTTCAATGCCACGGCGCAAAAGCTCGGCATCGGGCCCGTGGCCTTGGAGAAGGATTTTTGGGTGTGCTGGACCCTGCGCGAATTATTCGCGCTGCCGGGCATCAGCGAACACCTCATCTTCAAGGGCGGCACCTCGTTGTCGAAAGTGTGGAAGGCCATCCAGCGGTTTTCCGAGGATATCGACGTCTCCCTGAGCAAGGAGTGGCTCGGATTTGCGGGGGACAACGATCCCGAGCACCAGGACTCGGGAAAGAAACAGGGCCGGAAACTCAAGGAGTTGGCCGATGCGTGCGCCACAAAAGTGGCGGCTGAGCTGTTGCCGGCGCTGCGAGTCCGTGCGACCGCGGCCTTGGGCCCAGAGGGATGGTCCATCACCGTCGCCGCCCACGATCCGCAGGAACTGCTCTTCCGTTACCCGACCTCTCTGCCCGCCATGGCCGGCACCGAATACATCGAGCGCGAGGTGAAGATCGAATGCGGGGCGCGCTCCGACCGGTGGCCGGCGGAAGACCGGACCTTGCGGCCCTATGTGGCGGAAGCCTATCCCGAAGCCATCAACGACGCATTGGTGTCGGTCCGGGTTCTCGCCATCGAGCGCACCTTCTGGGAGAAAGCGACCATCCTTCATGCCGAAGCCAACCGGGCGCCTGACAAGCCCACGCCTGGCAAGTTTTCGCGCCACTACGCCGATCTTGCCGCCCTGGCCGACCATGCCGAAGCCGCCAAGGCGCTGGATCGCGACGACCTGCGCGCCCGGGTGGTCGAGCACAAGCAGGTGTTTTTTCCGGCGGCGTGGGCCAAATATGAAGAAGCGGTGCCGGGCACGTTCAAGCTGGTGCCGCCCGATGCGCGACTGGCGCAGATTGCGGCCGACTATCAGGCGATGCAGATCATGTATTTCGGGGAGCCGAGGCCCTGGGCGGAAATTGTGACGCGACTCCAAGTCCTTCAAACTACACTCAACCTCCCACAAAGCTAATTACGGAAGCGGTGCCAGCCCTTCGTTACTGATACTACGTTCTCCCCGCTATTGTCCCGCGTTTTAGGCCAAAGCTTCAGCCGTGGGCAGATCTTCCAGTTCAGGGTATCAACTCCCACCCGGGCCAGGAGTTCCCGGTCGATAGAGCGGACTGGCGTGGCTGGTTATGTCCCATACTGAAATTGAGGTGATCGCGGTCAGTTTTCGTGTGGTGCCTTGACCCGGGTGATTGCCGCCCAAGCGCAAAGAACACCGACTACAAACATCGCGATCTGCGCTGCCCAAAACACCCATGATATCTTGGGCAGTCGTTCACCCAACAGGCCGTGCACTACCCCAATGACCCAAGTGCCATAGAAGAATTTTGCTGCCCACCAACAGGACCTCTCGAAGTCTTGCCGACGACGGGTTGCTTCATGATCACGCCGGTAGCCATCATGTTCCCCGAACCAAAACTTCGCGAGGTCTCGGAGCCCGACGATATAGACTGCCCATAGGCCCATCCACAACAGCATCGGACCGCCGGCTAAAATTAGGATGAGGAATATTGATTTATCCATGGTAGTGCCGGAACGAGGAAAAGTATGCGCTTAAAGCGGCCTGAGCTTCGGCGCCCCGCATTCCGAAAAGGGATAGTGCGGACATGGGCCAGGAGAGATAAAGGGCAAGCGGGCGTGCGGCGTGATCGTCCCATCGTTGCCGCGGTAGGAAAGGTAGACCGTCTGCCGCAGTGACCGGCTCCAATCCGTGACTAAATCCACGGCGATGCCCACTGCACTCGAAGCCAAGGCACCATTGGCCCAGATGACCTGAGGCTGTGGTCCAGCAGCGCCATATGCCGCGGCTTCACGTGTAAGGGTGCGTTCATTGAGAAATCCCAGGCAGGTCATGCAGGGACCTCCGGGCATGGAAAGAATCACCTGTCCGGCGATGGCGTGGGAGCCATCATCGGCCCGGAAGACGTCCATGCCAATATCGATCAGGGGGACCAAATACCGGCGCGTAGCGGCCTCCAACTGCCGCCGCTGGTCAAAGCCATCGAGACAACCGAAGACGAGATCGCAACCGGCCAACAAGTGCGCGTGATTTTGCCAGACGTCCTGCACCGGGGTGACGATCGCGTGCGGGCGGATTCCCCGGATGAGCGTGGCTGCAATCTGTGCCTTAGGCACTTTCTCTTTCACGCTCACGGCGGTCCCGCCGACGAGGCGGTTCAAGTTCGAGGCCTCGATGGCATCGGCGTCGAACAGCCGGAAATTCAAGAAACCGAGATGAGCCAGCTGCTGAACAATATGCGATCCGCCGCCACCGAGACCGACGACGCCGACGACACAGCGGAAAATCCTGTCTTGGGCATCGGGGCCCAGGAAAGACTGACGAGAATAGTCTGGATGGGAGGTGGTCACAGGAGGAAACGGAGGGGGAAGCCGACGCAAGTGATGCGCGCGGCCGGTTCGGGTTGGGGCCGGCCCGGGAGCCAGAGGTCTGCCCAGGCGGAATCGAGGCTGAGGATCAATCCACCGTGAACCTGTTGAGGGCCGGCCGCGGAGAAACTGCGGACGAGCGGGGGAAGCTCACGGGCATCCATCGAACTGGGAGCCGGGCGGCCCCGATGATGGTGCACATGGACATGAACCTGGCCGGACTGTTCATCGAGCACGCGTTGCAGGGCGGCGCGAATCGCTCGGGAGTTGATCCGCGCACCGGCGCAAGGATCATCGACATAGTCGTCGTCGGCGATCGCGTGATAAGCGGTCAGGCAGACGATGGATTCGGCACCGAAGCGCGCGGAAAAGAAACCGATGCGCTCCGCGGCAAACGGGTGCGGTCGTTCCAGGTCGGCGAGCGCCGCTTCATGGAGAGCTTGGGGGATGCGGACGGACAACCTCATCGCAATGCCCGCAGGTGTTCGCCGATAATCTGCGCAAGCCGCAGATCGGTCCGGTTGAGTTTCCACGAGTAGGCACTCCAGTTGCGTTCAGCGATCCGCACGTTCTGCATGTGCCAGTTCAGCGCCTGCCGGGAGCTGACCACCCTGTCGAAGAATAGGCGGGAGTTGTAGCCATCCCGGGCGGTGGGGCACAACAGCGCATCCGCTACCGACGGGGTGCAGCCGTCCGGCAGCGCGAGAGCCGGCAGCAGGAAATAGCCGATGCCGCCATCTTGGCACCAGCTGGCGTCTGGGCAGAGCTGTTTGAGCTCGGCCAGTTGGTCTTCCGGAAAGTTCATCTTAGGAAGAACCGCTGTCGCGCGGGTGACTGATGAAGACCTCGCCGCCCTTGATGGTGACGGCACCGTCGTCCGGCAGGGGCGTGAGCTTGCCGTTTACGACTTCCTCGAGTTCGTCGGCCACGGGCACGGCCCCAAGGGCCTTGATCTCGGCGACGGTCGCCCGGCCGCGATGGATCTGGCGGGGCGTGTTGTTGATGGTGATGGTAACGAAGGGCCCCTTTTCGTGGTCTTCGGTCGGCGGCTTGGGATGAGAATTCATGTGGAAGTGGCGGCTCCGTTGCGGGTTGTGTTCGACGTGGGTGTCAAACGTTCAACCGCCTCAGTTAACCTTACCCATAGAAAAGGCGGACCGTGAAGGCCGGATGGAAAGCCGGGGCTGCATTATCATTCACGCTCTGCCTTTTATATGGATAATAGACACCAGCTACCTCCGATGGCCCTCGCCTCACAATCCACTGTTTCTTCGCCCCCTTTGCCGGATCTGCCGGCGAACCACTGTGCGCAGGCCTATGGCGGATTGCCAGCCCGGCAGCTGTTGGAGGCGGTCCAGATGGCGGCGGCGGACACCAGCGATCCTGAGTCCCAAGTGATCTTTACCGCGTTCTTTCACCGCTACCGTCGCTACTTGTGCACGGTCGTGAAAAACGCCCTCGGGCGCGTGTATGATGCGGAGGCGCAGGACGAGGTTGTCAACGACGCCCTGGCGGCTTTTTTCCGGGCTTCGAACAAGCTCAACCTGCCCGTGGCGAAGGACGACGCGACCTGCGACCTGATCGTGAGGTCATACCTGGGCCAGCTGGCACAATGGAAGGCGGGAGCCGCCCGTTCCTTCCAGCAATCGTTCGGCCGCGATGTGATCGACGAGGAAGCCCTCGCCGTCCGCCTGCAGAAGATCGCCGATACCGGTTACAATGGCACGGCGATCATTTCGGAAACCGATGACCGGCCGGTGCTGTCTGCGGTGGAGCTGTGGATGTCGAGCCTCAGCGACCTGGAGTCCGATGTGATTCGCACCTATTTCCTCGACGACTATCCGGGGCAAAAATCCGACCGTCTTCCTGACGGCATTGCCCTGCTTCTGGCTAAAAAATACCATACCACGACCTCGAACCTGCGACACATCAAGTCGAAGCTCGAGACCAGTTTCCGGGAGAAATTCCGGGAACATTCAAGGGACTGACCATGCTGAAAAACAATCACAGCGATTCGCCGGATTTGATGTCGGCGCTCTTTGAGCGTCTGACCCACGCGGTGCTCCTGAGCCAGGGCGCCGCCATCCCGGTCACGCCGGATGAGGTGGCGGCCTACGACGCGCACTTCCCGGTGACCGATTGCGAAGTTCCCAATCGGACGCCCTCTTTTCTCTTCAGCTGGGAGCGGGTGGAACGAACCACGCCCACCGCCCAGGTGATCCCAATGGAGTGCGTCTCGATTGACCAGGGACTGGCGTTGGCGGCCCGTTCAGCCGACAAGGTCTCCGCGGCCAGCCGCAGCAAGCTGGCCCGGCTCATGTCGGAATCGGGCAACCAAGGCCATGCCGGTCGCAGGAAGTAAGGACTCAGGGGAGCTTCGCCGCGCCAACGCAATCGCGGAACTGGCCGAACATATCGCTATGGATCGGTTCGGCGGCGAACGGGTCTCGCCGGAGGAGATTGCCGACGCCGAGGGAATCTCCTTTCGTTACGATACCTTTCCCGAGGAGTTCGACGGCATTCTGCTTTATGAAAGCGGGAAGTTCATGATCGTATGCAATGAGCGACGCGGCGTGCGGGGTTCGACCCGCAGCCGATTCACCTTTGCGCACGAACTCGGCCACTATTTCATTGATGAGCACCGGCAGGCTCTGACCAGCGGCAAAATGCCCCTGCATTTCTCGCTAGCGGAGTTCGTGTCCGATCAACCGGTGGAAAAACAGGCTGACCTCTTCGCCGCCAATCTGCTCATGCCGGGCGCCGCCTTTCGGAAGAAGGCGGCGGACCTTGATTGCGGCATGAACGCCGTTTCATGGCTTTCCTCGGTCTACGGCACCTCCCTGACCGCTACGGGTTATCGAGCGCTCCAGTTGGATACCATGCCAGCCCCCTCGGCGTTGTTTCGCTGGAAGCGGGATGGCAGCTTGGCCGGTCACCGGCTCTCTCTGACCACCTTCACCATGCATCCGGGCTATCGGTCGATGACGAATAAGATTCCGAAGGGTTCCGTGACGGAAAAGGCCGCGGCCCGCTTCGATATTGGAGTCAGCAAAGGCATCACTGATTGCGCGCAGTGGTTTCCTTGGGTTCAACCAGGCGATGTCCGAAACGTGACGCTGGTTGAAGAAACGATGGGGATCGGGCAATTTGGTTGGATTACTCTTCTCTATCGCAAGACGCTCGGTTGACCCGCGGGATCGTGCCGCACCTCACCGCCTGAGGCGCCAGTCGCGTCACCCTCCGTCCGCCATGTCCAAATCCAAGCAAAAGGGTGGAAGCCTGGAATACGCCGTCCACCAGATCGAGGAGTTGATTCTTCGGCGGGCTCTCTCTCTGCGGGGCGCAAACGTCCTCATCCACCGCAACCGGTAGTTCAACATTTATCCACCAGGATTTATCGGATGGCGAGTCTTCTCGTTTCTTCCCCGGCAGCGTCCGTCGCGGAACGAAACCCGGGCCCAAGGCGTAACAATCCGGTGGGCTCAAACCCGCTTCGTTGCGGCTGGACTGGGACCCAGCGGGCACCCTTCTTTGTCCGCGCTGACAGGGCCTCGGCGCGACTCCGGAGCCGGTGTAGCATCCCAGCCTTAGAGGGCTGCCGGGGCCGGGGGTGGCTCGCTGGTCTCCGGTGGTGGCGGTGGATCATGCGGTTCCTCGGGCATGGGACCAAAGATAGCCGCCCGCCAAAATTCCGGTGGGATGGGACAACGGTGTTTGACGCAGGCAAGGAACAGCACCGGTAACGGCAGAGGCGTCTCACGCCGGAGCGGATACTTCTCGCGAGATTGCTTGATGAAATCGACCAGTCGATCAGCCAAGCCCACCTCTTTCTGATTGGGATAGCGCACAAAATTCCCCGTAGTGATGGAAATCCCGCTATCGTCTTGGTCGAACAGCTTTCCCTCCATCAGAAGTTTTTCCCAGCCCGCCGGCGGCACCCAGCTCGCCAGCTCGACGTCTTCCTCATACTCAAGCGACTCGCCTTTCGAATTCACGCCAAGCACGAGGTGGTTATGGATGGCACCGAGCAATTCGTCGCGAACAGGGTTGCCGAATAACAAACACATCTCCTCAAGCATTAGGAACAGACAGGAAGTCCGGCCATAGGACTTTGTGAGTGGCTTCCCCTCGACAATCGTTTCGAAGACGGACTCCCAAGTGTTCTCGGTGGAAAGCACCCGCAATTGCCCGGCATCCCGGCGCCTAAGCGCGAGACGTTTTGAAAGGTTATCGAGCCACGCTAAGATTTCATTCTGGCGGTCTGCGCCGACAAGGGCCGCCCAAACGAGGAACAACTCAATATGATGGGAGTCCATCACCGGCCGCGATGCGGCTGCGTTCGCGCGCTGTAGGCCAATGATCCAATCGACGATTTTGCCCATCTCCTTCACGAAGAGCGCGTGTTCGGGCTTGCCCTCGTCCGGACAAAGCACCGCAGCGCTCTGCCAAAGGAGTCCAAGCCGCGCCAAGTGCCAGTAAGCGAGGTAGCTTTCGGCCGCGGGTTCGAACGATGGATCCATCGCCAGGGACAAGCTATCCTCGATGCCCAGCGATGGTCCATGCGCCGTGTAAAATCGCTCCAATTCTCCGACATAGACCGTCATCCAGATGTCGAACACCGCGCGGGCCACAAGCTTGTCCCCACTGCGGAGGGCTGCATCCCAGAGCGCGAGGACGGCCCACTCCACCAAATCGATCCAGCCCGTCTCGAATGCGGGCTCCTTTTTCGCATCCTTGGCCACGATCGCAAGGGCGACCGCCACCAACCAAACCGACCTCCTGGATGGCTCCGCCAGGACCATTCGCAGGAATTCCTGCCAGTCAGGGATCAAGACTTCCTCCCATTGGGCCGAGCCGTGGGGAAAGTCCTCCACTTGTAGACAGATGTAAGTGAACTTCCGGAAGAAGTTCGACGGCAAGAGCGAGGGGCTGAAAATCTTCTGGTAGAATTCGTCCACCAGGTGCTCGAGGTTCCATCGCTCAAACTTTAACGCCACAGTGTCGCCGATCTTGGTGCCAAGTTTAGCAACGTGGTTGTTGTATTCCTCTAAACCTTCCTCCTCCTCGTCTTTGTTATACGCGAGGATCACACGAACCGTGGCCACGCCATCGAGAGCCGGGTCCTTTAGGTTCGATGACGCCGCCCGGTTCAGGTCGGTCCGGAAGTTCTCGTGATCGAAGTTGTAGTAGGTGAGCTTCTCGTCCTTGAGCACAAAGATGATCAGCTCCTTCTGGTCGCGGGTGAGAAAGGCGTAGTCCACGCCATGCTCCGCTTCCTTCTTTGGCTGCGGCAAATCCTCACTGGTCGCCGGCGGATGCGAAGGCGCCCGATGGAGGATCCAATCCTCCCGCCGACCGAGTTGCTCGACCAGATGATCGAAGCCATAATGGTTAACGTCCTTGATACGCCGCGTCTCCTCCTTCAGCGACCCGACATACTGCCGAAGGAAGGTTTTTATCGATTCGTCCGTCATTCGGTTGCCTCTCCGGTTTTCTCAAGCCGCTTCAATTCCGCCTGCGCGACTAGCAGGATGGCGCGGTAGCCTTCTGGGTCGATAAATATTTTTCGCGGAAATTCGGCCGACACGGTGGATGTATGTAAGGGGCCAGCATCGCTCAAGACACCGCCATTGAACGTGGCCCACCGGCTGCCGTAGAGCAGATAGGATTTCTTCATGAACTGGGCGAACACACTGTATTTTGCGGCGTCCTCCTCCATCTTTTCCCGGTCCCGCACGCGCTTCCGGCGGACGGCCCGCCAGAGCCCCGGGATGCGCATCGTCTTGATCGGGCTCTTCTCAAGTTTGGTCAGCGCCGCGAAATACTCGTCCGCCTCCTGGATTGGCTTGGTGAACACGGAAAACCCGCCGCTTTTTTCCTTGAGTTGACCCAGGCAGAGGCCGGGCAGGTTCTTGCATTGATACAGCGCTTCCTCCTGAAAGGCGATAGCCATGGCCTCATTGGACGGGTCGATCCGTGCCGCCGCGTTTAGCAACTGCTGGGCGACCGTCTTGTAAGCAATATTGAGCCGAAATTCCGCGAGCCATATCGTGAATTCTTCCGCCGTGAAGGTTGCGCCGGAGTCTTTTGGCCCGGGCAACTGGAGTTCTTCGATCATGAAGAAGCCGAAGCGCCGTTCGCCGGGATGCGCTGATGCGATCAATTTTGCGGCGAAGGCCGCCGACTCGTCTCGATGTTCGCTCAAGCGAACCATCACACCATGGAGCGGGCCATTGTGGTCGAGCGCCTTTTGCATCGCTGCCCAATGGTCACGTGCGAGCAAGCCTAACAGCCGGTGCAGGCGGTCCATCTGGTGATGCGAAACGGGGTAGAGCGCGGTCTCGATCTGCCTCCAGACTCCGGCGTGGGCCGGATCAATGGGCTGGAGTTTGATCAGCAGGTCGAGCGGATCGAATCCGACTTCCTCTGGCGTCACATGCTCAACCGCCAGCCACACCGCGCTGGCGGTGTTGTATTGGTGCATCGGCTGCCGCGCGGGTTGCGCGAACTGCTCGTCGAGCCATTTGAGGAGACGAAGTGTTTGCGCCTTCGGCGTGGGCTTGCTCGCACCGTTGACCGCCAATTGAAAGCCGACGTCGTATTCCTCGGGCGATTGAGCGGTGGCCGCCAATGCGTTTTCAAGCTCAGCGTCTGGCAGGCGACCGAGTTGCAGCGAACGATTCATGGTCCGCCAGTAATGGGCGCGTTCCGCAGGAGACGAACTCGTCCGCATGGCCTCCAACAAGGGAGCAAGCTGATCGTTTACCTTGGCCGGCAAGTCGCCGCGAAAGCGCAAACCGCCCAGTATGGCCACTTGAAACACCCGGTTGTCTTTCTCGTTCGCGAATGCCGGCACCCGCACCAAGTCGACGGCAAATTCCGCAGTCCTCTCGCCCATTTGGTGAAGGAGCCCAAAAAGCTCTCCGACCGCGCCGTCCTCGCCGTAGGCAGCATGCCGCGACACCACCCAATCTGCCACGAAGTCGACCGCGAAGTTCCCCGCGATCAACTCCGGCGTCAGCCATTGGGGCGCATTGAAAAACCATGAGGCCTTACGATCATTTAGCTGTTTCAGCAGCGTTTGGCGCGCAGACGATTCGAGGCCCGGAACATAGCTGGCTGCGATAGCGCGCGTCAGAGCTTTGACCGCCATGACAAAGCCGCCACAAAGTTGGATCGAAACCAGCCATTCCCAAAATTCCTCGGCTGGCGCCGGCCGGTGGTCCTTCAAAATCTCAGCAATCGCGGGCTCATCCGTGACCACCGCCGCTAATTCTTTCTCCCAATCCGCTCGCTTGGTCTTCGAGGACTCCGGCTCAGTCCGGGAATCCCCGCGCGCATTGTGTAGAACCTCCAATAGGATCGGATACTTGGCCAGGGCGGACATGGCCTGGTATCTAGACCGAACTACCAACCGGGGGCAAAGATTGATTACACCCTTAAATAGGTGCTGGCCTAAACCGCCCCGCCTTTTGCGTGGCCAGCGTCGGAAGCCAACTGGCCGGGACGTCTTAAGCCCCAAGCGAACGAACTTAAAAGCATCTGCAACACCGTTCGTGACCACCAACAGAGAGAGGTTCTGAGACGCTCACTCGTCGGCCGCCAGAACCTTGCCGTAGCCGATTTCCATCTCGTCCAGGCTCATCGTCCGGGCCGTCGCGGTAAATTGCATGGTCAGCTTGCATTCCGCCGGTGCCGGGAGGTTCTCGGCGAGGACGCGGCCGATGAGGGTGACGGGTTGAGTGCGTTTCGAGCCGGCGAAAAACTTTATCGCCGGGAAAAGCGTGCGGGCCGGCTGGAGCGTGCCCAGGTTGAAAGCGAGGTGCCAGGTGCCCTTGATCCGCTCGGCTTCGAAGGGAGGGCCTTTCAGGGCTGCGGCCATGGCTTGCGGCATGTTCGCGGCATGAAGCGGATAATTCCGCGTCGGCAGGCCAGGCATGTCCTTATCGCTGATAAAATGAAGGTCGCCCGTGGGATCCTCGACGGCGAATTCCACGCGGACATCCTTGGCCGCAGTCTTGCCGCGGTTGGTGACGGTGAGTGCGACGGGGCGCGCCAGTTCGGTGCTAGTGACGTAGTGGACGAAATCGCGCCAGTATTCGCGATTCAGCATCAACACGGGCATCAGGCCGTGATTTTCGCCATAGTCGGGAATGCCATGGGGTTCATGGACCGTCAGCTGGAGCGAATCAAGGGCGAGGCTCGCTCCGAGGAGTTGCCGGTCGTCCGGGGTGGCGAACGCCACCTGCAGTTCCTGGCCGCTGAGTCCGGGGAGCGCTGCGCCCATGCTGGCGATCTCGTCGGGGCTGGCCTCGGCGTTGGAACTGCCGCGCCGGGTGTAGACGGCCTTGGCCTGCACGCCCCCGAAGGAGGCGACGGCGTGGAGGGGGCGGCGTTGGACGGCGATTTCAAAGACGCCGACGGTCTTGCCCCTCAGCTCTTTTTCAGAATAGCGGAATTCCACCGGCCGCTGCGTCTTCGAATTGATGAACTGTTGGAGGGCTGCGTCATCGAGGTGTTGAGTGAGCCCGACGACCTGCGGAGGCGTTCCGGGAGGCGCATCGACGCCGACGAGAATGTAGGCCGTCTCATTGCGCCAGGAATTCGCCATGGCGAGGATATCCTTCAAAAGCTTTGCCTTTTGTTCGTCGGTCGCGCCGACGAACAGGTATTGATCCCGCTTAAAATCGAGGCTCTCCGATTCGCCGCGGTAGAGCAGTTGTTCCAGATGGCTTTCGCTCACGAGGGGCAGGCAACAACGATTGCCCACAGAGCACAAGCGCGGTGTGCGGGTAGAGGGAATCGTCTGCCCAAGTCCGCCGGGCCCGAGGGCGGTGCCGGGTCGCCACCGCGCTGGAGCCGTGCACTGACGGGTGGGTCGCAAACTTGAAACGGCTGGCCTTGCCATCGGGACGGGATAGATACCCGCGTGCCGCTTGTGGAGAATGGCCAGGGTAGGCGAATTCTGGAGCTGGAGTAGCATTGCCGATCCGGCTGGCCCGCCGAACAAGCGACGTTGAAGGGCTCGTGAGCCAAGGGCAAACTTGGAATGGCTATCCTTCTGGAGGGACCGATGCATTAGCTCGCAAGCGAGCGCGTTGGTCTCAATCGTGGGCGCATGACTGACTTGGAGATCGCCTTGCTGGTCGAATGCCGTGCCATCACGGAAAACACGCTTTGGAATCCACCAAAGCCAAAGGGCATCGACGAAGTTCACGACTCGGATGAACGGGAGGCGTTGGCTCAGCGCTATTTTGCGGCGTGCAAAAGCGGCCTGCAGTTCATCCGGGCGGAGGAAACCGGGCACGATCCCTACATCGTTCTCCGGGCCGTGCGTTACCTCTCCAGCCACGCCGTGCCACCCATGCGGGACTCGGTGGATTGGTTTCATGAAGGGCTTCACCTGCTGCTGGCGATGGCTTGCCCCTATTTCGGGGTCCCGCAGGGCGGCGAACCGTTCTTCGCCGATCTGCGCCGCGGCATGGAGCAGGCCGAGAAGTGGGAAGCGGAGGACTAATTACGCGATGAAACCTCTCCAGTCCAATCAGCAGGAGCAGCACGGGCTTTCGCGGGCGCAACTTGACGAACTGTTGGACGACCTGGTGGCCTATGCGGGCCGCATCCGTGGATTCCGGAAGATAAAACGTAAGGTGGAGGACAATGGAATTGTGCACATCAGCGGGGAAATTATTCTCAAGGGCTTGGGCGACTTTCGCTTCATGATCATCCCATTTCTTAAACATGAGAAATTCTGGACCATTCATCTGGAAAACGCCCATACGTCCTTGGAATCGGGTAACACCGTCTACACGGCCTATCATTTTCCGCACTTGGCCCGAAACCCGGACCTCAAGCAACGAATCACGGTGGCCAATTGGGTCATTGGTCAGCTGACCAATAACACCGGGTTCTCGCTGCCGGGAAAAACGGTCCAAGAGATGCGGCGGGAACTGGATTTCTTAGGCATACCTCCCACGCTTCGAAGCCGCGAACGGGTGCTGGAATCGGTCCAGCTTATCCGGGAAGCAAATCTACCAAAACCTACAGACCGTCGGTTCGAGAAGAATTAAGCCGGTTTTACGCTTTGGAGTCGGCTAAACACGCGCCCCACGATTCCGGCCCTGATGAATGGCCCGAATTCCTGATGAAACTGCTGAATCCACCGCCTCAATTGCATCCGAAAGAGGCCCGTGAGCGCATTTCTTTTGACCGAAGTTGGGGACTCCTGATGAATTCCCCTCTAAGGCAATTCGTCAGGTTCGATTATCTTAGGCCTGCCGGGCAGCCATTTCAGCGTCGGGCGGCGGGGCGCCAATCCCATGCCAGCCAAGCGAGCCTTCGTCTACATCGTGCGGTGTGCCGACCGCACTTTCTACATCGGCACGGCGAAGGACGTGCAGGCGCGGCTGGCGGTGCACAACCGCGGCAAGGGCGCCAAATACACCCGGCCGCGGCTCCCGGTGCGCGTCGTCTGGCAGGAGGGGCCCATGAGCCTGACCCGCGCGCTGCAGCGCGAATACCAATTGAAGCAATTGACGCGTCCGCAAAAACAGGCGCTCATCCGGGGCAAGCTGGTCGTCAAACGGCCGCGCTGATCCGCCCATGCTTTTCCTGAACAAACTCCTGCCGGTCTTCGTGCTGCCGATTGGCTGGGTGGTCCTGCTCGTGCTTTTCGGGCTGTGGAAAAAGCAACGCTGGCCGCTCGTGGCGGCGCTGGCCGTGCTTTATGTCGCCAGCATCCCCGCGGTGGGCGGGCGGCTGCTTGGCTGGGTGGAGTCGCGGCACCCGGCGGTGCCGGTCGCGCAGGTCGAGCCGGCCGATGCGGTCGTGGTGCTCGGCGGCCTCCTGGGGCCGCGGGTCGGCGACGGCCTCGTGCCCAATTTTTCCGAAACCTCCGAGCGCTTCGACGCGGGCGTGATCCTGCTGCAGGCCGGCAAGGCCCGCACGCTGGTCTTCACCGGGGCGCGGATGTCCTGGCGGAACTCCGAGGCGACCGAGGGCGATGAACTGAAGCGGATCGCGGTGACGCGCGGCGTGCCGGCGGACCGGATCGTGGTCACGCGCCACGTCGAGAACACCGCGGACGAGGCCGCGGCGGTGGCGGAGCTGATGAAGGCGAACGGCTGGAAGCGAGTCGTCCTCGTCACCACCGGCTGGCACATGCCGCGCTCGGCCGAGCAATTCCGGAAGGCCGGCGTGGACTGCACCCTTTTCCCCGTGGATTTTCGCTTCGACGCGTCGCGGGCCCTCGTGGCGATCGACTTCGTCCCACGGGGCGAGGCCTGGCAGCAGACCGAGACGGCGCTGCGCGAGTGCTACGGGCGGTTGTTCTACCGGCTCTTCCGCTGAGCCTTGGCAGGCTTCTTCACCGGCTTGGCCGGCGCGGGCGCGGCCACGAAGGGCCTGTAGAGCGCGGCGAATTTCTTCGGGAAGCGGCCGGTGAGATGCGTGCCCTCGTCGAGCGATTCCTGGTTTTTCACGTGGCCGACGCTGTGCAGCTTGGCGACGAGATCGTAGCGGCTGTGCGGGATGAGCAGGTCGGCCGACTCGGTGTCGTCGGTGGCCAGCTCCTCGCAATGGCGCAGCAGCGTGTCGAGCCCGGCGCCGGTGTGGACGCTGATGAACAGGGCGTCGGGGTGTTGCGCGCGGAGGTGGGCGAGGGTGTTGGCGTCGAGCAGGTCGGTCTTGTTGAAGACGGTGAGGGTGGGGCGGTCGGCGGCGCCGAGCTCGCCGAGCACGGCCATCGTTGTGGCGTGGTGCTGGTCGACGTTGGGGTTGGACGCGTCGAGCAGGTGGATGAGGAAGTCGGCGACGACGACCTCCTCGAGCGTGGCCTTGAAGGCCTCGACGAGGCGGTGGGGCAGGCGGCGGATGAAGCCGACTGTGTCGGTCAGCAGCAGCGTGCGGCCGTCCGGCAGGACGAGCTGGCGCGTGGTCGGGTCGAGGGTGGCGAAGAGCTTGTCGGCGGCGAGGACCTGCGCGCCGGTGAGCTTGTTGAGGAGGGTGGACTTGCCGGCGTTGGTGTAGCCGACAATGGCGGCGCCCGGGACGGGGGTGCGCTGGCGCTTGATGCGTTGCGTGGCGCGCTGGGAGATGACCTGGGCCAGCTCGGACTTGAGCTTGGTGATGCGGTTGCGGACGAGGCGGCGGTCCTGCTCGAGCTGCGTCTCGCCCTCGCCACCCATCTTGCCCTTACCGCGCTGGCGGGAAAGGTGGGACCAGGCGCGCGTCAGGCGGGGCAATGAATATTCCATGCGCGCCAGGGCGACCTGGAGCACGGCCTCGCGCGTCTGGGCGCGGTCGGCGAAGATCTCGAGGATGACCTCCTGGCGGTCGATGACGGCCAGGCCGGACTCCTCTTCCCAGTTGCGCTGCTGCGCGGGCGAGAGTTCCTCGTCGATCACGATGACGTCCGCGCCGTCCTCCTTCGCGAGGGCGATGAGCTCGGCGGCCTTGCCGGTGCCGATGAGGAACTTCGGCTGGTGGCGGTCGCGCAGGGTGATGAGGGTGGAGTGGCTGATCTCCAGGCCCAGGTTCTCGACCAGCTCGTTCAGCTCGGTGAGCAGCTCCGCCCCTTCACCGGGTTTCATGTCCGGGGTCTGCACCCCGACCAGGAGGGCGCGGGTGGTGGGTCTTTTCGGATCGAGGAAATTGGACATGGACCACTTCTGAGTAGCCGCGGCGCCGGGCTAGTCAAACGAACCCGCCGAAATTCTCCGGCGGGCATGACACACTCTTTTCCGGTTGCGGACTGGACACAACCGGGCGCTCCGCGCAAACTCCGGGTGCAGGTTCAGACAATTTGAAAAACCCCCACTTTGCCCGCGAGGGTGGCCACGTTGGAAAAGTTGCAGAAGCATAGGGGATGTAACTCGCTTTTTCCGTGGCCGCCTTCGCGGGCATTCAAGCTTCCAGTGGGACGCAGCGGCCAGAATGTCGCCGCCGCTGTGCCAAGGCGCCCATGACAGGTCGGGCACGCCAAGCTAAAGTGGCGTTACCCAACGGGAAATGGCGAGGCAGCATTGGAACGCACCATGCAGGGGTGTGTTCCCTTTATGAATCCCGAGAAAATGACCGTCATGTCGCGCCAGGCCGTCCAGGAGGCGCAGAACGAGGCCCGTCGCCACTCGCACAACGAGGTCGACACCTGGCACCTGCTCGTTGCTCTCCTCGCGCAGGAGGGCGGCATCGTGCCGTCGCTGGTTGAGAAGCTCGGCCTGACTGTCAGCGCGCTGCAACTGGCCGCCAACCGCGAGCTCGAGCGCCTGCCCAAGGTTTCCGGTGCGGTCGACGTCTCCAAGATCTACGTCACCCAGGCGCTCAACGAGGTGCTGACCAAGGCCGAGCAGGAGGCGGAGAACCTCAAGGACGAGTTCATGAGCGTCGAGCACCTGTTCCTCGCGCTGATCGCCGCCGGCAAGCCTGACGGCCTGAAAAAATATTTCGCCAGCTTCGGCCTCGACCGCGCCAAGGTGCTCCAGCAGCTCCAGGCGATGCGCGGCAGCCAGCGCGTGACCACGGACAATCCCGAGACCACCTACAACGCCCTCGAGAAATACGGCATCGATCTCGTGGCGCAGGCCCGCAAGGGCAAGATGGACCCCGTCATCGGCCGCGACGCCGAGATCCGCCGCGCCATCCGCATCCTTTCCCGCAAGACCAAGAACAACCCTGTGCTCATCGGCGAGCCCGGCGTCGGCAAGACCGCCATCGTCGAGGGTCTCGCCCAGCGCATCCTGCGCGGCGACGTGCCCGAGGGCCTGAAGGACAAGACCGTGTTCTCCCTCGACATGGGCGCGCTCGTCGCCGGCGCGAAATACCGCGGAGAGTTCGAGGAGCGCCTCAAGTCCGTCCTCAACGAGGTCAAGGCCGCCGAGGGCCGCATCATCCTCTTCATCGACGAGCTCCACACCATCGTCGGCGCCGGCAAGACCGACGGCGCGATGGACGCCGGCAACCTGCTCAAGCCCATGCTCGCCCGCGGCGAGCTGCACTGCATCGGCGCCACCACGCTCGACGAATACCGCCAGCACATCGAGAAGGACCCGGCGCTCGAGCGCCGCTTCCAGCCGGTGGTCGTCGAGGAGCCGTCCGTCGAGGACGCCATCTCCATCCTGCGCGGCCTGCGCGAGCGCTACGAGCTGCACCACGGGGTGCGCATCCAGGACAACGCCCTCGTGTCCGCCGCCGTGCTCTCGCACCGCTACATTTCCGACCGGTTTCTGCCCGACAAGGCCATCGACCTCGTGGACGAGGCCTGTGCCATGATCCGCACCGAGATCGACTCGCTGCCCACGGAGCTCGACGAGCTCCAGCGCCGCGTCATGCAGCTCGAGATCGAGGAGACGGCGCTGAAGCAGGAGAAGGACGACCCGTCCAAGCGCCGGCTCGCGGTGCTCCGCAAGGAACTCGCCGACGCCCGGGAACAGGCCACCGCCCTCCGCGCCGTCTGGTCCAAGGAGAAGGAATCCCTCGGCCGCGTGCAGAAGGTCCGTGAGGAACTCGAGGCCGCGCGCCTCGAGATGGCCAAGGCCGAGCGCAACTACGATTTGAACAAGATCGCCGAGCTCCGCCACGGCCGGATCCCGCAGCTGGAGAAGGAACTCGCCAAGGCTGAGAAGACCGGCGGCGAAAAGACCACGCTCGTGAAGGAGGAGGTGTCGTCCGAGGAGATCGCCGAGATCATCTCGAAGTGGACCCACATCCCGCTTTCCAAGCTGCTCCAGGGCGAGAAGGAGAAGCTCCTGAAGCTCGAGGACGAGCTGCATACGCGCGTCATCGGCCAGGACGAGGGCGTGCGCCTCGTCAGTGAGGCCATCCTGCGCGCCCGCGCCGGCATCAAGGACCCGCGCCGGCCGATCGGCAGCTTCCTCTTCCTCGGGCCGACCGGCGTCGGCAAGACCGAGCTCGCCAAGACGCTCGCGGAGCAGCTCTTCGACTCCGAGGCCAACCTCATCCGCCTCGACATGTCCGAATACATGGAGAAGCACAGCGTCGCCCGCATGATCGGAGCGCCCCCGGGCTACGTCGGCTACGACGAGGGCGGGCAGCTTACCGAGGCCGTGCGGCGCAAGCCGTATTCCGTCGTCCTCTTCGACGAGATCGAGAAGGCGCACCCGGACGTGTTCAACGTCCTGCTGCAGGTGCTCGATGACGGCCGCATCACCGACTCGCAGGGCCGCACCGTGGACTTCAAGAACACCGTCATCATCATGACCTCGAACATCGGCAGCCGCCACCTGCTCGAGGGCGTGAAGGGCGACGAGATCCCGGAAAGCGTCCGCGAGGGCGTGATGGCCGACCTGCGCTCGTCGTTCCGGCCCGAGTTCCTCAACCGCGTGGACGAAACCGTGCTCTTCAAGCCGCTTGCGCTCGAGGAGATCGAGCGGATCGTCACCCTGCTCATCGCCGACATCAACCGCCGGCTCGCCGACAAGCGTGTCACGGTCACGCTGGACAAAAAAGCCCAGGAATGGGTGGCCGAGAAGGGTTACGACCCGGTCTTCGGCGCCCGCCCGCTCAAGCGCTTCCTGCAGCGGCACCTCGAGACCCGGCTCGCCCGCGCCCTCATCGCCGGCGAGGTGGGCGAGGACTCGACCGTCACCTTCAAGGTAAAGGGCGACGAGCTGGTGCTGGGGTAAGATTTCTTTCTTTGCGTCTTGGCGGCTTTGCGTGAGATTCAGTGCGCATGTCCGCCGAGCCCATCCGCTATTTCCACCGCACGAAGCAGGTCGTCGAGACCGAGCAGGTCTACGGGGGCGACTGGCTGCGCTGGACCTACGGGACCGGCCTCGGTCGGTTCGCGCTCAACGCGCTGGTGAAGCGCGCCGTCGCCTCGCGCTATTACGGCTGGAAGATGTCGCAGCGTTCCAGCGCCTACCGCGTGCTGCCGTTCATCGTGGACTACAACCTCGACGTGGATGAGTTCGCGAAGAAACCGTATTCCTTCAAGAGCTTCAACGAGTTCTTCTACCGCGCCCTCAAGCCCGGCGCGCGCCCGATCGCCGCGGGCGACCGCGTGGCGGTGCTGCCGGCGGACGGCCGGCACCTGGCGTTCCAGAATGTCGACGCGACGGAGGGTTTTTATGCGAAGGGCCAGAAGTTCGACCTGAAGTCCTTTCTCGGCAGCGAGGAGCTCGGCCGGGACTTTGCCGGCGGTTCGCTGCTCATCTCGCGGCTGTGCCCGGTGGATTACCACCGCTTTCATTTCCCGGTGGCCGGCACGCCGGGCGAGCCGCGGCTGATCAATGGCTTCCTGTATTCCGTGTCGCCCATCGCGCTGCGCCAGAACCTAGCCTACCTGTGGGAGAACAAGCGCGTCGTGACGATCGTGGAGTCGCCGGTCTTCGGGAAGGTCGCGGTCTGCGAGATCGGCGCGACGATGGTCGGCAGCATCCTGCAGACGCATGT
>Ga0066428_1000018_pt1 | contig 50815 bp, 49 predicted proteins | sample LakWasMet40_LOW7_2_FD_59516 | JGI IMG/M metagenome (GOLD analysis project Ga0066428, IMG submission 59516) | Freshwater sediment methanotrophic microbial communities from Lake Washington under simulated oxygen tension - Sediment Metagenome 40_LOW7 | ecosystem: Environmental > Aquatic >...
CTCGTCGCTGCTGATGCACCTGCCGGAGGGCGACCGCGCCGGCGCGGCGAAGGACGTCTTCCACACCTTCGTCATCGGCGTGTATTTCTTCCCGCTGCTCGGCGGCTGGCTGGCGGACCGGTTCTTCGGGAAATATAACACGATTTTCTGGCTGAGCCTCATCTACTGCCTCGGCCACCTCTGCCTGGCGCTGTTCGAGTCGAGCCGCGCGGGCTTCTACACCGGCCTCGGCCTGATCGCGCTCGGCGCCGGCGGCATCAAGCCCTGCGTCGCCGCGTTCGTGGGCGACCAGTTCGACTCGACCAACAAGCACCGCGCCAAGGTCGTGTTCGACGCCTTCTACTGGATCATCAATTTCGGGTCGTTCTTCGCGTCGCTCCTGATGCCGATCTTCCTCAAGCAGCTCGGCGCCGCCATCGCCTTCGGCATCCCGGGCGCGCTGATGTTCATCTCGACCGTCGTCCTTTGGATCGGGCGCAAGCACTACATCCTCATCCCGCCGGCGCCGCCGAACCCGCACTCGTTCCTCAATGTCTCGCGCTCCGCCCTGGCCTCCGGCACGCCGGGCCTGCTGCTCGCCGCCGCGGGCGGGGTGCTGGCCCTGGTCTCGCTCGCGCTCATCCCGAAGTTCGGCATCGTGATCTCCCTGTGTCTCGCGCTGGTGTCGCTGATCACCTTCGGCGGGCTCGGCGTCTGGCTGCAGCTGCCGGGTGCGCGGGCGCAGCACCCCGACGAGGCTGTCGATGGCGTGCGCGCCGTGCTGCGCGTGCTCGTGCTCTTCGCGCTGGTGACGCCGTTCTGGTCGCTCTTCGACCAGAAGGCCTCGACGTGGGTCCTGCAGGGCAACGTCATGACCAAGCCCGAGTGGTTCCAGTCCTCGCAGATGCAGGCGCTCAACCCGCTGCTCGTGATGCTGCTCATTCCCTTCAACAACCTCGTGCTCTACCCGGCGCTCAAGCGATTTGGTTACGAGATGACGGCGCTGCGGCGCATGACGGCCGGCATCGCGTTCTCCGGCCTCGCGTGGATCGCGGTGGGCCTCATGCAGGTGATGCTCGACGGCGGCAGTGCGCTCACGATCACATGGCAGGTGCTGCCCTACGCGCTGCTGACGCTCGGCGAGGTGCTGGTGTCGGCCACGGGGCTTGAGTTCGCCTACAGCCAGGCGCCGGCGGCCATGAAAGGCGCGCTCATGAGCTTCTGGAACCTCTCGGTCACCATCGGCAACCTCTGGGTGCTCGTCGTGAACGCCGGCGTGAAGAACACGGCGGTCACGGACTTCATCGCCTCGACCGGCTTCGGCGTGACGGCGTTCCAGATGTTCTTCTTCGCGGTGTTCGCGTTCGCGGCGGCGCTGGCCTTCGGGCTCGTGGCCCGGAGCTACCGCACGATGGACTATTACCGGAAGGCGTAGCGTTCAGAGCAGCGCCGCGGCCGCGGCGTTCGCGCGGACCTGCGCCGCGTCCTTGCAGCCGGGGATGACGGCGGTGACGGCCGGGTTTTTCAGCACCCAGGCGAGCGCCCATTGCGCCATGGGCACGCCGGGGGGCACCTCGGTGGCCGCGATCTGCTCGACCTGGCCGAGCAGGCGTTCCTGCTTCGCCTTCATCCAGACGTCGCGCACGTCGTTGGCGGGAAACTTGTGCCCGGGTTTGTATTTGCCGGAGAGGAAACCGCTGGCGAGCGGCACGCGGGCCAGCACGCCGAGGTTCTGCCGCGTGCACGAGGGGAAGACCGCCGCCTCGGGCTCGCGCTCGAGGCGGTTGTAGATGAGCTGGATCACGTCCACGCCGACCGCGGTCGAGCGGTCCACCTGGTTGGTGTCGCCGGTGTTGCTCGAGATGGAATTGCCGAGGAAACGCACCTTGCCCTGGCGCTTGGCCTCGTTCGCGGCCTCCCACATGCCGGGTGTGGCGAACTGCGCGTCGCTGCCGGAATGGAACTGGAGCAGGTCCACGTAGTCGGTGCGCAGCGCCTTCAGCGAGGCGTCGAGCTGCGTGATCAGGTCGGCCGGACCGACGCAGCTGTCGCGCTTGAAGCACTCATGGAACTTGTGGCCCCACTTGGTGGCGATCACCCAGTCCTCGCGCCGGCCCGGCAGGGTCTCGCCGATGAGCCGCTCGGACAGGTGGTCGCCGTAGCACTCGGCGGTGTCGATCAGGTTGATGCCGCAGTCCTGCGCCGCGGCGAGGACCTCGCGGGCGTCGGCCGCCGTGTAGGTGCGGCCCCACTCGCCGCCGAACTGCCAGGTGCCGACGCCGACGACGGAAACGTTGATACCGGTGCGGCCGAGGGTGCGGGTCTTCATGCCCGCGAAACATGGCCGGCCCGGGCCGGCGCGCAAGTTTGCTCCGGCCGGGGGCGAGGCCCGGGCGACAGGGCCATTTGCCTTGGATTGATTACAGTCCGCAGGGTTGACGGACTCCCAAGTCCCGTATGGGTTTATCCCCCTAGACTGATGTCGTTTTTCAAGCGCATCCTTAAGGAACCCGAAGCCCCGGCGAAACCAGCCCCGGTGGTGGAACGACGCAACCTCCCGCGCTATCCGGTCAGCGTGGATTTTCCGCTGAAGGCGGTGCTCAGTTTCATCGGGCGCGACGAGAGCGGGGCGCCGATGAGCAATACGCGGCACGGTTGGAACTGGAAGGGCCGCCTCATCGACTGCTCGGAGGAAGGTGCCCGCATCCAGATGGGCCCCGCGGTCAAGCTGCAGGACGGCGAGCCCTGCGACCTCAAGCTCAGCGTGCAGGACCACGAGATCACCGTGCCCTGCCACGTCACCAATCTCGGCGAGACGCCCGAGGGGGTTGTGCTCGGCCTGAAGCACGCCATCGGTGACGCCGTGACGCGGGAGGGTTACCGGCAGCTGCTCGATGTCGTGGCGCTCGGCTCCACGCTGAAGCTGGAGCGCGCGGCCAAGCAACCCGACGCCTCGGGTTACATCGTGGAGGTTTATGCCGGCAACCGACCCTCGCGCCTGACCGTCTGGCGGCACCCGGCCGACGAGTCGGTCATGGCCTTCGAGTTCGTGCTGAAGGACAACATGGTGCGCGCCGCCGCCGGCCAGCGGGTGGAATACCTGTCCGACCTCGACGGCACCGGCTCGCGCCCGGCCAACACGGAGAAGTGCCTCGAGATCGGCCGCCTCTTCCAGTGGGTCGTGCCCAACCTCCCCGCCGACATGCCGGAGGAAGTGCGGGGTTTCCTGAAACATTACGCGGAGTGATCCCGCGTCAGGGTCTCAGGATGCCGGCGAAGTAATCCAGATAGCGGCGGCCGAGCACCTCAGGCTGATAGGCGGCGGCGGCGGCCCGGGCCCGGGCGGAGGCTGCCGCATAAAATGCCTGGTCGTCGGCGAGCCGGATGATCGTGGCCAGCCAGGACTCCACGTCCGCCGTGGCGACCGGTGTGCGTGTCTCCATGGTGAGCGCCGCCGGCAGCGGCAGGACGAAGCCGCCGCCGTTGGCCGCCTCGGCCAGCCCGCCGCGGTCGCTGACGATCGGCGGCACGCCGTTGAGCAGCGCCTCGGCAGCGACGCGGCCGAAGGGCTCTTCCCAGACCGACGGCACGAGCAGCGCGCGGGTGCCCCGGAAAATCTCGGCCGGTTTCGCCACGGCCGGGGCAAACATCAGGCTCTCGTGCCGCCGCAGGTCGAAGCCGCCGGCGAGCCCGGCCTGCACGAGCAGGCCGCCCGAGCCGCGCGACTCGATGAAGAGCAGCGGGATGTCCGGCCGGCGCACGGCGAGTTCCTCGGCGAGCCGGGCGAGGAAGAACACGCCCTTCTCCACGGAAGGATTGATGGCCGTGAAGAAGATCGGCTCGCGGTCGGTCGCGATCGTCTCGGCCGGGTCGAGCGGGGAGGGCAGCCCGGTGCTCGTGAGCCCGAGGGCGTCACGGTAGACGCCGCTCAGGTATTCGCTGCAGGTCAGCACGCCGGCGAGGTCGCGCAGCCAGGCCGCCGTTTTGTAGCCGTGGTTGCGCAGGCCGAAGACGACCTTGCAGCCGGCGGCCTGCGCGCGCTGGAAGCGCTCTACGTCGTCAGGGTGTCCGCCGTAACCGAAGACGACATCGGGCCGGTGATCGGCGAGTTCACGCTGATAGAGGCGGTTGAACTGCGAACCGGGCGCGGTATGCCAGCTGAAGGGGGTGTGATCGCCGGTGTCGAGCAACTGGTAGTGAATGCCGTGCGGGTCGTCGAACTCCAGCACCGGCCGGTCGTGTTGGTAGATGGAGCGGTTGGGCGGTCGGATCGTCACGGCGAGGTTCATCCCGTGCAAGAGGTCGGGCGGAGCGGCGGCCTCGTTGGCCGTCACAGCCAGTGCGCGCACCGACCACCCGGCGTCGGCCAGGAACCCGGAGATCGTCCGCATCGAGCGGGCGGCGCCGCTGGCGGGATCCTGCGGCAGTTGCGGCAGAAGCAGCAGCAACCGCGGCATGAACTCAGGCCGCCGTGCGGCGCGAACGACGCAACATTATCAACCCGAATGCACCCAGCCCGAGGATTGCGGCATAAGTCGAGGGCTCGGGAATTGCGACAGCGTTGACCGTGAAGCCTTGGCTGGCCGAATTCATTTGGAACGCCAGCACATCAGCCGCCGCAGTCGTGTAGTTGAGAATAAGGATAAATTCGAGATTCTGTGAGCCGGCCACCACGTTGCCTACGGTGGTGTGATTGCCGGTGCCGGTAAAGGTCGCCGAGCCGCTGGTCAGGGTTCCGCTACCAATGTTGATGGAGCTATCTCCGGTAATGTGGCTGTTCAGGCTCCAGCTGACATTGCCGGCGATGCCCGTTTGTTTGTTCAGCGTGAAGTCGTAGGCCAGCGGAATGACTGTCGAAGGCGGAATGTCCAGGGCAGAGATGGCGCTAAAGATGGTGAGGGTGACCGTGGCGTTCCCGCTCCCCGTGGTGGTCAGGGTTCCGTCAACCCCGAGCCGCGTTGTGGTGAGGTTGTTCGTCGCGGATCCCGCAAAAAAGAAACGATTCGGCTCCGGAAATGAGTCCGTGATGGATGCGCTGCCCGTCCCGTAGCCGACGTTGATGCCGGGCGTGCCGAAGATGGTCTGGGCCCCGGCCTCGGGGGCGACGCTGACCGCGGCGAGCGGAGCGATGGCGAGGACGGCGGTGCCCGCCGATTTGCGGATGAAATTCCGCGCTGCATGCAACAAGGTCGGCTGGGCGGTCGTGGCGTCCATGGCCGGAAGGCTGCAAGTTGCGTGCCGGTTGGCGACCCCAAAATGCGGGCACAGATGCCTGAGCGCAGACTCGCCGGCCGGCGGGGAATCTGTCTTCCTCGCGGCATGAGACGCGTGATGTTGTCCGGGCTTTTGTGCGGTGGTCTGCTGGCGGGCGCCATCGCCGCCGAGCCGGTGAAGATCGGCTTCTTCATGTCGATCACGGGGCGCGACGCCTCGTTCGGCGAGGTCTCGCTGCGCGGCGCGCGGCTGGCGGTGGACGAACTCAACGCCGCCGGCGGGGTGCTCGGCCGGCCGGTCGAGCTGGTCGTCGAGGACAACCGCTCCATCGCGGGCGAGTCCGCCACCGCCGCCAAGAAGCTCATCGCCCGCGACCGCGTGGCCGTGCTGGTCGGCGAGTGCTCGTCGGCCCGCACGCTCGAGGCCGCGCCCATCGCCCAGGCCGCGGGCATCCCGCTCATCACCCCGGCCTCGACCAACCCGAAGGTCACGCAGGCCGGCGACGCGATCTTCCGCGTGTGCTTCATCGACCCGTTCCAGGGCGATGTCATCGCCGCCTTCGCCCGCCAGCGGCTCGGGCTGAAGCGCGCCGCGCTGCTCGTCGAGGCGGGGGCGCCGTATTCCGTCGGGCTGGCGGAGTATTTTGAGAAAACCTTCAAGGCCCTCGGCGGCGAGATCGTCGCCGTGCAGAAATACTCCGGCGCCGACACCGACTTCCGCGCGCAGCTGACGGCGATCCGCGCGGCGCAGCCCGACGCCATCTTCCTGCCCGGCTACTACGTGGCCGCGGGGCTCGTCGCCCGGCAGGCGAGGGAACTCGGGATCACGGCGACGCTGCTCGGCGGCGACGGCTTCGAGGCGCCGCAGCTGCTCGAGATCGGCGGCGCCGCGATGGAGGGCGTGTATTATTCGACGCACTTCGCCACGGAGAACACCGGCGGGGCCTCGCGCGCCTTCGTCGCGGCTTACACTAGGCGCCACGGCTCCGCGCCGAACGGTCTGAGCGCCCTCACTTACGACGCCGTCAAGCTCGCCGCCGACGCCATGCGCCGCGCCGGCACCACCGAGCCCAAGGCCCTGCGCGCGGCGCTGGCGGCGACGAGGGATTTTCCCGGCGTGACCGGGCGGACGACGATCAACGTCGCGCGCGACGCCGACAAGGAAGCCGCGATCATCACGGTGCGGAACGGCAAGCTGACCTTCGTTGAAACGATCCGGCCCTGAGGGCGGGCGGTCCGGCGCGGCCGGCAAGAAATGACCGGGGATGATCCCGGCTTATGTCCTGTATTCGCAAATTTGCAGGACAATCCATGCGGAGCGAAAAGGCAGCGCGCGGGTGTAGACTCCGGGCTCACCTCCCGCTCCACCCATGACTACCAAGACCTGTCTGCTGCTCTCCCTCTGCCTTGGCGCGGCCGCCGCGCTGCCGGCCCAAACGCTGTTCAGCGACTCGCTCGCGACGGACGCCTCCAACTGGGGCATCTCGCCCGCTCCTTCCGGCGGCGGCGCCACGGCGTTCGCCGCCTCCGCGCTCACCTACGCGGTCGGCACCCCGACCGCCGATGACCGGGCCTACCGCACCCTGAACACCTTTGCGGCGCCCTCGACCTCGAGCTGGAGCGTGCAGGTGGACATGCATCTCGCCGCGCTGGGCGGCCTGACCACGGACCAGTTCGCCAATCTCAACCTCATGGTCGTGAAGGCCTCCAATCCCAACCTGTTCAACACCTCCTTCGCCCTCGACCGCTATAACAGCGGCTCGGTCGTGCAGGACATCGACACCTTCATAACGACCAACGGCACTCCCACGCAGTTCACCGAGGTGCTCAACGGCACCACCGACGCGACCCTCCGCATCACCTACGACCACACGATCGCCCAGCTGACGTATGCCTACGACAGCGACGGCGCCGTCGGCGGGGCGACCTTCCTCAACGCGCACACGGCGGACATCACGGCGTGGTCCATGGGCGGCGCGGAGACCTTCGCGTTCCTGCTGGTCGGCAGCTCGGGCCACATGAACCTCGGCACGGGGCCCGTGATTTCCTCCAGCGACGCCTATTTCCAGAACTTCGCCGTCACGGCTGTGCCCGAACCCTCGACCTATGCGCTGCTCGCCGGCGCGCTGGCGCTGGGCGTGGTGCTGCTCCGGCGGCGGCGCTGACCCGGCCGGTCAGCTGGCCGGGGGCGGGGTGGAACGCATCGACGCGATGAAGGCGTCGGCCTCCTTGATGGATTTCTCCATGTCGGCCACGAGGCGGGTGATGTCCTGCTGCAGCTCGCGGGTGGAGCCGCTGAGCGCGGTGACGGCCTGGGCGTTGAGGTTGTGCTTGAGGAAGAGCACCTGGTCGCGGAAGGCGTCGATCACGGGGTTCATGCCGGCGGCGGCCTGGTCCATCACGCGCATCAGGGCGGCGTAGCGGTTCCGCGTGGTGGTGAGCTGGCGGTCGCTCTGGGCCCGCAGGCTGGCGCTCTTGTATTGGCCGAGCTCGGTGGCCCACTCGTCGAAGAGCGCCAGGGCCACGCTGTCGATGGCGGCGATGCGGTCGCGGACCTCCCTGGCGCGGGATTCGCTGCGCTTGAACTCGCCGTCGAGCTTCTCGTAGGTGGCCTGCAGCTCGGTCGCCGGCACCTTGGTCACGGCGAGGAACTGGGCGAGGGCGCTGGAGAACTGGACCTTGGCGTCCTGCTGGGCTGCGCGGGCGGCGCCGACACGGTCGACGAGGATCTTGCGCTTGGGGATGCCGACTTTCTCCATCGCGCCGTAATAGACGCTGGAGCAGCCGGAGAGGCCGATAAGACAGGTGAGCAGGAGCAGGGAAAGGCGCATGGAAGGAACAATGTCCAAAACACAACTGACCCGAACTCAAGCCACTAGTCTCACGCCAAGCCGCAAAAACTGGCGACGGAGACAACGAATCTTCAGGCCGTGGCTGCGCTTGAGGCACTGGCCTGGCTTGCCGAATGCCGGAGTAGCAGCCCGGCAACGACAAACATCAGGACGAAGACGCCGTTCAGGAGGAAGACCTGCGGGATGCCGGGGCTGAAGTCGGTCGGCTTCAGGATGAGCCCGACGACGGGCACCACGAAGGTGACGGCGGCCGTGGCGAACGCGGCCTTGGCCATACCGGCAGGCTTGAAGCGCGCGAGGGCTACGCCGCCGAGGCCGGTCAGGATCACGCCGAGGTAGAGGATGTTGGCGGGGTTTTCGTCACCGATGATCTGGACGGCGGCGGTGATCCAGAAGACGAGGAACCCGGCCAGGACGGCCAGGGCGACGCCGGCCTTGTAGGTGAGGTTGGCCATTGGTCGCGTTACCAGGAAGCGAAAGACAAAGGTCGTGAGCGTGAAGACCACCCAAGCGAACACGAAGTCGTTCCACTTCCAGTGCCAGCCGTCGACGGTGAGCTGGCCGGTGAGCGGGACGAGCAGCAGGGCCAGCGGCAGGAGGGCGACGATGAGGTGGTCTTTGCGTTTCATGTCCGTTCAGGATGCCGGGGCTGCGTGAAGGGCGGATGAAGGGACCGTGAAATCGGCCGGAAATCAGCCGGCGGACTTGCGATCGCGGATGAGGTAGAACGCAGCGCCGAACCCTTGTAGGCCGTTGATGACGGTGTCGATCCAGTCCATCGTGCCGGGCGTGCCCAGGAGCGTCTTGACGTCGAGGTAGAAGCAGAGGAGCCCCGCCACGGCCAGGGCGGCAAGGATGGCGGTCCGGCCGGGCGACCTTTCCGCGTTCCGGCCGACGGCACACATGACACCCACGGAGAGGGAGAATACGCCGAGGAAGCGGAGCATCCACTGGCTCAGCTCCGTGGCGGCCGCGGCGAAACCGTAAACTTGGGCCACGTGGTCGGGCGCCAGGAAATACCAGAACCCGTAGAACAGGTTGATCAAGGCGAAGAGGGTGAGGAAGACCCGGACATTCATGGGGGGTGTTTTGGGGGTTAGGCACCCGCGCCAGGCTCGGCGGGGCATGGGGTGGCATCAACCGGCTTGCCGCGGGTGTTGATGCCACTGCTCCGGATTCAGAACGAGATCAATTTCCGCAGCCTGACCTCTTTGCTCGGCCCTGAGTCGGGTTTAACCGCAAAGAACGCAAGGAGCGCAAAGACCATCCATCAAAAATGCCTTCTTTGCGATCTATGCGTTCTCTGCGGTTAAACTTCAGCTTCAACCGTTGAAGTCCTCGCCCTTAGTCTTCAAATGGTCAGATTGATAAAAGACACTAGGGCCTGTCCGGTGGGCCGCCGGTCGTTCGTTGAGTAGGTGGGAAACAAACCAAACGGGAGGGCAACCATGCGAAAAATCATCGTTGGGGCATTCATTTCAATGGACGGCGTCGTGCAGGCTCCGGGCGGCCCCGAGGAGGGGTTTAAATACGGCGGCTGGAGCGCGCCGTATTACGACGAGGTGCTGGACAGGATCGCGGAGAAACAAAAGCGGCCGGCGAAGGATCTGCTTTTGGGCCGGAAGACCTTTGAGATCTTTGCCTCCTTCTTTCCCGACCATGAGGACATCTGGCCGGGAGTGAATGATGTCACCAAATATGTGATGTGTAATACCGCGCCCAAGGCGGCTTGGAAAAACTCGGTGTTTCTCCGGAGCGTGGAGGATATCAAAAAACTCAAGGCATCCGACGGCTCCGACCTCCAGGTTCACGGGAGTGGCAACCTGGTCCAGACGCTGCTCAGGCATGACCTGGTCGATGAATTGTGGCTGCTGATTCATCCGGTGACGCTTGGGACGGGCACGAAGCTCTTTGCCGACGGGACGATCCCGGCCGCTTTCCGCCTGGTCGAGTGCACGGCGACCCCGAGCGGGGTGATCGCAGCCCACTACCGGCGAGCCGGGGAAATCAAAATGGGGATGATGGGCGGGTGAGGCGGCTGGCTCCGTTGCCCGCCACCACAAACTACAAAGCCTGACCCCTTTGCTCGGTCTTACCTGATCCGGGCTTCGCCCTTGGGGGTGAGTGCGTAGAGCTTTTCGGCGCGGCGGTGCTCGAGGAGGCCATCCTTGATCCACGCGGCGAGCAGCTTCTTGTCCACGGTGCGCGCATGGCTCTCGGGAATGGTGCCAAGGGAGCCCATGAAGAGGGTCCGCAGTTGGAAGGCTTGAGGGGATTTCGAGAGGGGTATGGTCCGGGCGGTGTGGAGTGCAACTGGGCTGGGCCGGATCGGTCAGTCAAGAGTCAAGACATGACCCCCTTGGCTTGGCCCCTTGGCTTGGCCGACCCCCTTGGCTTGGCCCGGGACTTTGGGTGGGCTATCGGCTGAAGTGAAAAAGCCCGCGACTCGCAGCGTCGTGGACGAGAGCCAAAGGGTCAGGCTGCGTATGTTGATGTCAGCGCAGCGGAAGCAGGCCAAATATCAATATCCGCGCCTGACCCCTTGGCTCGGCCACCCCTTGGCTCGGCCCGAGTCTTGGCTATGTCAGTCCCATCACCTTTGAATCCCAACTGAACTAATCACCCCGGAAACCACTGTCCGAGGAATCGGGTGAAGCCCAGCCTGACCCGTTTGCTAAGCTCCTCAGTTTCGCTTGAAGGCGGGGTTGGTGAGCAGCGTGCCGATCTCGCGGCGGACAACCTCGGGCACCGCGGGATCGTTCTGCCAGAAGGCCAGCCAGTCAGCCACCAGTGGATCGGTGCGCTGGAACGACCCGATCGACCAGCCGGCGATCTGGTAGCCCAGCCCGTTGGCGACGCGGGCATTCAGGCCCTTCTCGCCGCCGCGGTTTTTTTGCCAGGTTTTCAGTTCTGCAAAATCGTCGGGATGGCCGAGGAGGCTGACGAGCGCGTGCAGGTAGCTTTTGTCGCCCGTGACCATCCAACCGCTCCAGCACAGGTCCATGGTGTTACCCAGCTGTTTCACGGCCTCGACGTTGATGGGGTCGCGGAATTCCGGCAGCTGGCGCGGATCGGGCAGCGCGGCGACCGCATCATAGCGCGCGGCGATTTCCTCCGGAAGCTGGGGGAAGAGCTGGCGCAGGTCCGCCCCGCCGAGTCGCAGCACCCACAGCAGCGCACCCTGCACCTCAGGTGGGAGTGACGGGTAGGCGGCGATCGCGGCTGTCCGCGCCTGGGCATTGGTTTTAAAGCTGAACACGTAATACCCGTGCACCGCGGGAACACGCAGGGCGGGCGTCCGGGCTGTCGCCTGGAACCAGCTGATCAGTTCCCCGGGGGCCCGGTTGCCGCGGTAACGCGTGATCTGCTGACCGATGGTCTCAATCGAAGGCGGCGGTTCCTTCAGCCAGTCCGCGACCGGCTTGACCGGCAGGTGCAGCGGCGCGATGGCCACGGCGGACGGGCCGCTGAGCTCCACGCGAATTTCTACTTCCGCCGGCGGCTGGTCGGCCGGCACGGTCCAATCCGGGGCCAGCGCCGCCAGGCTCACGAGCGACATGAGTGCCTCCATCTTGGTCCGCTCGGCGCCCTGAATGCCGCCGGCCGACAGCACGAACATGCTCATGTCCGCGCCCTCCGCTTTGATCTGCCGGATGGCCGCGGGCTTGAGGTCGAAAGTTTGCACCGTGTCCCCAGGATGGGTGATGAAGCTCACCTTGCCGGTGACACCCTTGAGCAACTCGTCGCGTCCGGCGCCCTCAGCGATGAGACCGACCGTGAGGCGCTGCCCCGCATAAAAGTTGTCCAGGAAATCCGGGCCGTTCACCCGGCCAGTGGGCGGAATCCGCCCGAGCCAGTCGGTCGTGCAAACCACGATGGCCGGCCGCAGCTTGGTGGGCGCGGGGGTGCTGGCGAGCTGCTGGATCTCAGCCCGACCGGACAAGGCCAGTCCCACGCACAGGAAGGCGGCCAGCTTGACGAAAGGAGGACGGCGCATGCCGACAGCATGGAAGTCGTGCCGGCCTTGGCAAGCGAGCGGCTTGGCAAATCACACCTTGGCTTGGTCGAGTCAGCCGAAGGGGTCAAGTCAGCCGGAGTCAGCCGAAGGGGTCATGTCTTGACTCTTGACTGAATCGATCAGTGCGCCGGATTTACCACCCGTAACTGCGTTTGATTCTCAGCTCGTCGTAAAGGCTTTCGTCCAATTCTGAGAGGAAGCGAGTAGGCTGTAACATCATCCCGCCGGGGCCGGGGCGGCTCGCGACGCGGGGGTAGCAGATGTAGAGCTCGTTCTTGGCTCGCGTGACGGCGACGTAGAAGAGGCGGCGCTCTTCCTCGAAATCGCCGCTTTCGATCGTGCGGTAGCCGGGGAACTGGCCTTCGGCGGCGCCGATCAGGAACACCGCGTCATACTCGAGGCCCTTGGCCTGGTGGATCGTCGTGAGCTTGATGGACTCCTGGTCCGTCTCGATCCGGCTCTCGCTGGTCTCGCCGTTCAGGAGCATGATCTGGGCGAGGAAATCGGACATCTGCGTGAACTGCGACGCGAAGCCGACGAGGCCCTTCAATTCCTCGATGCGGTCCACGTAGTCGGCGTATTCGCCCTTCATGTAGTCGCCATACCAGCCGTCGATCGCGATCTCGACGGCGGCGGAGGGCGGCTGGTCGTTCATCGCGTCGTAGACCTGCTTGAGCGAGGCGCAGAAATTCGGCCAGTCGGCCTTGGCGTCCTTCGGGACCTTGCTCGTCACGTCGTCGGTGGCGAGGGCGTCGATGAAGTTCTGCTGCATCAGCTTCGCGTGGTCGAGGGCGGCGGCGTAAATCTTCGACGCGCCCTTCTCGCCGACCTTGGGCAGGAGCATGGCGAGGCGGTTCCAGGCGGAGGTGTTCGACGGGTTGTAGACGAAGTTGATGCAGGCGATGAGGTCGCGCACGTGCTGGCGCTCGAAGAACTTCACGCCGCTGGTGATGGTGTAGGGCACGCCGGCGCGGGTGAGGGCGAGCTGCATCTCGAGGGCGAGAAAGTGCGACCGGTAGAGGACGGCGATCTCGTTGGGCGAGACGCCCTCCTCGTTGACGAGGGCGTGGATGCGCTTGAGGACGAAGGCGGCCTGCTCCTTGTCGTCCATGGCCTGGATGACGGCGGGCTTCTGCCCGTGCTTGCGGGCGGCGCGGAGTTCCTTGTCGAAGTGGCGGCCCTTGGGCTGGGCGTTGAGCACGCCGTTGGCAAAGGCGAGGATCTCGGGCGTGGAGCGGTAATTGGTCTCGATGCGGTGGATGACCGTGCCCTCGTGCCGGTCGGGGAACGACATGATGTTCTCGAAGTCGGCGCCACGCCACGAGTAGATGCACTGCGCGTCGTCGCCCACGGCCATGACACGGTGGTGAGAGGCGAGCTTGTCCACGATCTGGGCCTGGATGGTGTTGGTGTCCTGGTATTCGTCGACAAGGACGTGGCGGAAGCGGTGGTTGAAATACTGGGCAACGTCGGGGGCGTCGGTCAGGAGCTTCAGCCAGAGCTCGAGCAGGTCGTCGTAATCGCAGACCTTGTCCTCGCGCTTCTTCTTCTCGTAGGCGGCGGCGAATTCCGGGAGAAGCGGGGCGATCTCGTTGTATTGCGGGAAATGGCGCTCGATGGTGTTGTTGATCGAGAGCTGGGTGTTGCGGGCGAGGGAGAGGACGCTGAAGAGCGGGCCGGGGCGGGGGTTGGTCTTCTCCTTGAAGAAGGTCTTGTCCTTCGACTCGACGGCCTGCTTGAGGAGGGTCTCGGACTCGTCGGCGTCGAGGATGGTGAAGTTCTTGGGCGGGCCGACGGCCTCGCCGAACATGCGGAGGGCGCGGTTGCCGATGGAATGAAAGGTGCCGCCCCAGAAGCGCTGCGGCTCGATGCCGGTGAGGTCGTGGACGCGGTGGAGCATCTCCTTGGCGGCCTTGTTGGTGAAGGTGAGGAGGAGGATCTCGCCCGGCTTCACGCCCTGGGACAGCAGGTAGGCCACGCGGTAGGTGAGGGTGCGGGTCTTGCCCGAGCCGGCGCCGGCGAGGACGAGGAGCGGGCCCGGCGCGGCGGTCACGGCGGCGAACTGCTCGTCGTTGAGAAGCGCCTTGAAGTCGATCGGCGGGACCTGCGAAGGACGCTGGTCGGAAGTGGGCAGTTCAAAATCCATGAAACGCGAAGAAGCTCACGCAAAGCCGCCAAGACGCAAAGAGGAAATAGGGCCCACCTTTGCGTCCTAGCGGCTTTGCGTGAAATAATGGGGTCGGGGCAGGCACCGTTGTCCGCTGCTTCAGCCTTCGCTTGGCCTACGGCTGACAAGGCGGGCCGGGAGTCGGCGAAACCGAGGCAAATGTTAGCGCACTGTCGTAAAAATCATGACTGGCGCGCGGCCGGGTTTACGAGGAAGATGACGGCCGGCTCGTGTGTGTGCGCGGGCCCTTACCCCTGACCCACGCATGAAATCCCTCCGTGCCCTCTTTCCGGCGGTTGTCGCCGTCCTTGCCCTCACCCTGACGGTCCGCGCCGCGGAAATTTACCGTGACCCGGCCCAGCCCACCGAGGCGCGCGTGCAGGACCTGGTGTCGCGGCTGACGCTCGAGGAGAAGGCGTCCCTGATGCAGAACACGACCGCCGGCGTGGCCCGGCTGGGCATCCCGAAATACGACTGGTGGAACGAGGCGCTGCACGGCGTCGCCCGCGCCGGCGAGGCCACGGTGTTCCCGCAGGCCATCGGCCTGGCGGCGATGTGGGACGAGGCCTTCATGCGGCAGGTCGCGCACACCATCGCCATCGAGGCCCGCGCGAAGTTCAACGGCGCCGTCGGGACGAAAAACGAGGGCACGCGTTACTACGGGCTCACGTTCTGGACGCCCAACATCAATATTTTCCGCGATCCCCGCTGGGGCCGCGGGCAGGAGACCTACGGCGAGGACCCGTTTCTCACGTCGCGCAACGGCCTGGCCTTTGTGCGCGGCCTGCAGGGCGACGACCCGCGCCACCTGCTGACCGCGGCGTGCGCCAAGCACTTCGCCGTGCACAGCGGACCCGAGCCGCTGCGCCACGACTTCAACGTGTCGCCGTCCGAGCACGACCTTTACGACACCTACCTGCCGGCCTTCGAGGCTTTGGTGCGCGAGGGCAAGGTCGAGATCGTGATGACCGCCTACAACGCGCTCTACGGCAAGCCGGCGCCGGTCAACCCGCTGCTCTACATGCTCCTGGCGAAATGGGGCTTCAACGGCCACGTGACCTCCGACTGCGGCTCGATCGAGGACCTCTACACCACCTACAAGGTCGCGGCCGACGCCGCCGAGGCCGAGGCCATGTCCCAGAAGGCCGGCCTGAGCCTCCGCTGCGGCGGCGAACCCTCGGAACTGGTGGATGCCGTGAAGCGCGGCCTGATTTCCGAGGCGGAGATCGACTACCGCCTCGGCGCGCTCCTGCGCACGCAGTTCCGGCTCGGTTTCTACGACCCGGCGGGGAGCGTGCCTTTCGGCAGGATCGCGCCGACGGAAAACATGGCGCCCGCCCACGGCGCACTGGCGCTGGAGGCGGCGCGGAAATCCATGGTGCTGCTCCGGAACGACGGCACGCTGCCGCTCGCGTCCGCGAAGCTGAAGCGCGTGGCCGTCATCGGCCCCAGCGCGGACTCGGTCGCGGTGTTGCTCGGCAACTACAACGGCAAGCCGGCGGCGCCCGTGACGGTGCTCGCCGGGCTGAAGGCCGCGCTCGGGCCCGGCGTGACCGTGGACTACGTGCCTGGCTGCGACTACGCGACGGCGCCGAGGACCGTGCGCCCGATTCCGAAGACCGGCCTGCAATCCGAGGATAACACCGGGCTGATGGGCGACTACTTCGACAACCCCCGCCTCGAGGGCAAACCCGTGGCGCGGCGGCGCGACCGGCCGGTGAGCTTTGACTTTGCCAAGGACAAGCGTCCGCCCGGCGCCGCGGCCGAGAACATGTCGGCACGCTGGCAGGGCAACCTGGTCACGATGCTGGGCGGTGATTACCAGATTGTCGTGAAGGCGCGCGGCGGCGTCCGCCTTGAGGTCGGCGGCAAGGTGCTCATCGACGAGTGGACTCCGAGTGACAAGGTGCGGACGGTCAGGTGTCCGCTGCCCGGCAACGGGCTCGTGCCGGTGAAGCTCGAGTATTTCTCCGCGGGCGGCCCGGCGGCGGTGTCGCTCGAGTGGCTGCCGCCCGACGCGGCGGCGGGCGGCGACGAGGCGGTGGCCGCGGCGAGGCAGGCGGACGCCATCATTTTTGTCGGCGGCATCTCGGCGCTGCTGGAGGGCGAGGAGATGAAGGTGGACTATGAGGGCTTCAAGGGCGGCGACCGCACGGCGATCGAGCTGCCCGCGGTGCAGCTGGCGCTGCTCGAAAAACTCAAGGCGACCGGCAAGCCGCTGGTGTTCGTCAACCTGTCCGGCAGCGCCATCGCGATGCCCTGGGTGGACGCGAACGCCAACGCGGTCCTGCAGGCGTGGTATCCCGGCCAGGCGGCCGGCACCGCGGTGGCCGACGTGTTGCTCGGAAAATTCAACCCGGCGGGGCGCCTGCCGGTGACGTTTTACCGCGCGACGGCGGACCTGCCGAAATTCGAGGACTACTCGATGGAGGCCGGCCACACCTACCGCTTCTTCAAGGGCAAGCCGCTCTATGCCTTCGGTCACGGCCTGAGCTACACGAAGTTCGGCTACGCGAACCTGCAGGTCGCCCCGGACAAGCACGGGCAGCTGGAGGTCGCGGTCGATGTGACCAACACCGGCGGGCGCGACGGCGACGAGGTGGTGCAGCTTTACGGCGTGCCACCCGCGGCGCGCGAGAACCAGGCGCTGTGCGGCTTCAACCGCGTGGCGCTGAAGGCCGGCGAGACGAGGACCGTGAGGATCACGGTGCCGGCGACGGCGCTGCGCCGGTGGAGCGTGGCGAAGCAGGATTATGAGATCCCGGCCGGCGTTTGGGAGATCCGCGCCGGGGCGTCGTCGGCGGATGTGCGGCAGGTGGCGAAGGTGCGGATGTGAGGTCCAAATCTTGTGGGAGGGGTTTTATACCCCGACTCAGGAGGTTGATTGCAGGAGTCGGGATGTAAAACCCCTCCCACAAAACTGGAGGGCCGGCCTCATGGCCGGCCGGTCTCGCTGATAGCTGAAAGCTGATCGCTCCCTTAAACCGTGATCAGTTCCTTCTCCTTGTGGGCGAGGTGGGTCTCGATGTCCTTGATGGCCTTGTCGGTGGCGGCCTGAACATCCTTTTCGAGGCGCTTGGTCTCGTCCTCGGGGAGCTTGGCCTTCTTGACCTGCTCGAGGACGTCGCGGCGGACGTTGCGGACGTGGACGCGGCCTTCCTCGGCTAGGCGGTGGGCGGTCTTCACGAACTCGAGGCGGCGCTCCTTGGAGAGATCGGGGAAGGGGAGGCGGATGAGGTTGCCGTCAACGACCGGGTTGACGCCGATGTTGGCCTGCTGGAGCGCCTTCTCGATGGCGCGGATGAGGCCCTTGTCCCAGGGCTGCACCTGGATCATGCGCGGGTCGGGCGTGGTGATGGCGGCGCAGGCCTTGAGCTGCTGGGTGCCGCCGTAAGCCTCGACCATGATGCCCTCGACCATGGCGGGGGAGGCCTTGCCGGTATGGATGGTGGAGAACTCGTGGAGCGTGTGGTCCACGGTCTTCTTCATGCGGGTCTGGGCGTCGGTGAGGATGGGATGGCTCATGGGGATGCGGACTATTGGCAAATGTTGGGCAGAAAACAACGGCTAGTTTGCGGAATGCAGCTGATCATGGTGGTGATGATTTACCTGGCGGGCGGCGCCCCGGGGACCGGACCGAGCATAGCCTCGGCCTCATCATCCACTTCTTTCTCCCACGCGGTGATCAGCGGGTTCAACCGGGCGACGATCTCAGGGAGGCGGGCAGCGAGATCATTGCGCTCGCCCGGGTCGGCCGCGAGATTGAACAGCAGGAAGTGGCCGTTGTCGTTCAGCAGTTTCCAGTCGCCTTGCCGGACGGAGCGTTGCTGGCGGTTAGTGGGGCCGCCAAACCGCCAGAAAAGCGTGCGTTCCACCGTCGGCGACCGGCCGGCAAGGATGGGCAGCAGATCGATGCCATCAAGACGGGCCTCGACGGGGACCGGGGCGGCGGTCGCGGCGAGAATGGTCGCGGTCAGATCCATGGTGATGCCGGGCTGTGAATTCACGGCCCCGGCGGGCAACCGCGCCGGCCAACGGAAGATCGCGGGCACGCGGACGCCGCCTTCCCACAGCGTGCCTTTGCGGTGGAAGAACGGCGTGTTGTGGGAAAGCCATTCCCCGCCGTTGTCATTGGTGAAGATCACCAAGGTGTTCTCCGCGAGACCCAGGCCGGCGAGGGTGGCGAGAATCCGGCCGACCCCGGCATCGGCGCTTTCCAGCATGGCGGCATAATCCGCGCGGGTGGCCGGAGGCGTGTCGGTGGCGGCCTGATACGCGCCGTTGCGCGCCGCTTTCGAAGGACGGCCGGGCGGTTGGAACGGCCAGTGCGGGGCGTTGTAGGTGACCTGGAGATAAAATGGGGCGGCGGCATGTTGCTCGATGAAACGTGCCGCGCGTTCCGTGATGAGGTCGGTCATATACCCGTCGGCGGTGGCGGGCTGGTCGTTTTCGAAAAGATCGGACGCGCCGTCGGCGCGATTGTGATGATAGAAATCGATGTAGCCGCTGAGGTGGCCCCAGAAATAGTCAAAGCCGTGGGTGTTCGGGCTGAACCGCGGCTGGTAGCCGAGATGCCACTTGCCGATGAGTCCGGTCGTATAGCCGCGCTCCTTGAGCAACCGGGGCAGGGAGCGGCCGGTGGCCGGCAGGCCCGTTTCCAGCGAAGCGCCGGCGCTGCCAAGAGCCCGCTCAAGGCGGACACGCTGCTGATAGCGGCCGCTGATGAGCGCGGCGCGGGTCGGCGTGCATTGCGGGGCCGCATAGAAATCCGTCAGGCGCACGCCTTCCCGTGCCAGCCGGTCGATGTGCGGGGTGCGGATATCGGTGGCGCCGTAGCATCCGAAGTCGGCATAGCCGGCGTCGTCCGTGATGATCAGGACGACGTTGGGTCGTGGCGCTTCCGCTGCACCGAGGGAAAGGGATAGGAGCAGCGCGACGCCCAGCAAACGGCCGAAGGAGTGGGTCATGGGAATAAAGCGTGGGGAGGAACTGGCAGACCCGGGATACAATGCGCCGCCGACGCCACGCCCTGGCTCAGTTGTGCACCAGCGTCCCGATCTTCTCGCCCTTGATGGCCTTGAGGATGGCGTGGGGGTCGTCGAGATTGAAGACCAGGATGGGCACGTTGTTGTCGAGGCAGAGGGAGAAGGCGGTCGAGTCCATGACGTTGAGCCGCTGGCGGAGGGCGTCGACGAAGGTGAGCTCGTCGTATTTGACGGCGTCGGCGTGCTTCTTCGGGTCCTTGTCGTAGATGCCGTCGACCTTGGTGGCCTTCATGATGATGTCGGCGTGGAGCTCGGAGGCGCGGAGGGCGGCGGTGGTGTCGGTCGAGAAATACGGGTTGCCCGTGCCGGCGACGAAGATGACGACGCGCTTCTTCTCCAGGTGGCGCATGGCGCGGCGCATGATGAACGGCTCGGCGATCTGGTTCATCGGGATGGCGGACTGGACGCGAGTGTTGACGCCCATCTTCTCGAGGCAGTCCATGATGGCCAGGCCGTTGATGACGGTGGCGAGCATGCCCATGTAGTCGCCGGTGGTGCGGTCGACGCCGCGCTTGGCGCCCTGGAGGCCGCGGAAGATGTTGCCGCCGCCGATGACGACGCAGACCTGGACGCCGAGATCGTGGATTTCCTTCACCTGCTCGCACATCCGCTCGAGGGTGGCGGCGTCGATCGGCTCGGTGCCCTTGCCCCGCAACACCTCGCCGCTCAGCTTCAGGACGACGCGGCGGTATTTGACGGTGGAGGCGGCGGATTTGGCGGGCATTAGGGTTCATAAAACGCGGCCCGAAAAGCGGCGTCAATGCCCGAGATGGCGGGGAAATCACCCAAGGGGGAACCCGGCGGTATGTCGCGGCAAAGCTTTGCCAAGACGGGCCGGACGGGCAGGCTCGGGTCACCCATGAAATTCGAGCACCTGGCCCTGAATGTCCCTGATGCGCGCGCGATGAGCCGCTGGTATGTGGAGCACCTCGGGCTGACGGTGTTGCGCGCGCTTGAGGCCGAGCCCTACACGCATTTCCTCGGTGACGATACCGGCCGGGTGTTCATCGAGCTCTACTCGAACCCGAAGGCGCCGTATCCGGACTATGCGGCGACGCACCCGCTGGTATTCCATGTGGCCTTCTTCGCGCCGGATGCCGGCGCGGCGCGCGCGAAGCTCCTGGCGGCCGGGGCGAACGCGTTTTCGGACGACGCGATGCCCGACGGCAGCCGGCTGATCTTCATGCGCGACCCGTGGGGCGTGCCCGTCCAGCTGTGCCAGCGCGCGAAGCCGTTCCCGGGGTTCTGACTACCTCTGTAATTCCCCGGCCTTGAGCGCGGTCGCATGCCAGCGCACCTCGCGGATGCCGCCCTTGAACCAATAGACCTTGTTCTGGCGCACGCCGAGCGAGACCTGGCCGACGGCCATCGGCGGGAAGGCGACCTCGCCCTCAAGTTCCTTCACGCCGTCGATGTAGTGCGCCATGCGGCGGCCGTCATAGACGAGCGCGACCCAGGTCCAGCGATCGGCCGGGTGGCGCCTGGTGGGGTCGAGCAACGCGAGCTTGGCGCCGGTGGCTGGGTGGGAAAGGAAGGTGTCGAGCGCCCAGGTGCCGCCGCTGACGCGCGTCTCCAGGAGGGCGCGGGTGCCGGGTCCGTCCTGCACGTGAAGGAAACGCTGCTCGGCCGGGCCGTCCGCCGCGGGCCGGAACAGGACCTCGATCGTGAACTGCGTGAGCCCGGCCAGCGGGTTGGTCTGCACGAGCAGGCCGTCGCTGGCGCCGTTGAACCAGACCGCCGGGCCGTTCGCCTCCGCGGCGACGCGCGGTGCGCCAAACACCTCGGTGGCATGCCCGCCGACGCGGTCGACCTGATCGAGCCGCCAGACGGTGGGCTCGCCGGCCGACAGGTGTGCAACCAGGACGGCTAGGCAAAAGGCGAGAAGCGGGCGCATCGGCGGCCAAATTGCCGGTGGAACACGCGGACACAAGCGGTCTTATCGAGGAGGGATTTCCACCCTTGACCCCCGGAGAGGTGGGGGCTTCTTTCGGCCGCTCCTACTGCCTGATGGTGTAATGGTAGCACAGGTGACTTTGACTCACCTAGTCATGGTTCGAATCCATGTCGGGCAGCCACTTATTTTGAGAATCGAACTGTTTTAGCGTCAGGTCAAAACTTGCGCTAAGTGTTTGGAGTATCGGTGAAAACAAAGTCGGCGTTTTGACCTGATTCTCGCCGAGTTCGATTTTGCATCCTTGGAATCGCTACGATTTCTGTAAAAACTGCTCCGCTCGCTTCCGCCAGGTCAAAAGATTGGACCAAGAAAACAGCACGCAAAACCAATCGTTTCTCTGCGCCTCGCGGACCTGCGGCGGGGCAAACACCGCTTGATTCTGGACCCATTGAGGCGAGTGGAATATCCGTTTCAAATGCCCGGAGTCGCAATCATCGGTTGGGGGTCATTGGTCCATCACCCCGAGGGTGACGCTATACGAGGACAAAAGCCGCTGGCAACAATAGGTGAATGGCAACGGACTGGCCCAACGCTGCCGCTGGAGTTTTCTCGCATCAGCGTAGGGAGACATCTGACCCTCGTCATTGACCCGGTGGCAGGCCGCGCGAACACCACATTTGTCATTCGCAGCCAATTCGACCTGCTCAATGAGGCGGCAAACAATCTCCGGGCCCGTGAGGGCACGCCGGATCGCAAAATCGGACGAATGCCCCGAGGCGGCCCGGTGCCACCAGAAGGGCCGGTCAGAGTGATTCACTCATGGCTGGAGGGAACGGATTTTGAGGCCGTGGTTTGGACGGCGCTCGAACCGAAATTTCTTCCTGACCACCCTTATTCGGCAGCTGCCGGCGATGCTTACCTCGGGACACTGCAGGGCGAAGATCGGAGGCGTGCCTACCGCTACATTGCGGAAGCCCCCGACGAAATCGTCACTTCATTGCGTGAAATTGCCCGGTGGCCGGAGGCCGTGGCGGCTCACGAGGCCGGACACTTCGTCATCGCGTGTGCGCTGGATCGCGGAGTTGTGCGGCTTTCCCGGATTCCGGTTGATGACCGGCCCGGCAACCTGCCGACGATCGGCTGTCACCATGTAAGTTTGGATCTGCCCGGACTGGAGCTAGTGGCCTGTGATCTGGCTGGCGCGTGGGCGCAGGTGCTTCATTTCCCGGAGTCGATTGCCAGACGCAAGATGCAGCTTCTGAAGCAAAATATCCTCCTGCCCCCCCAGCAACACCCGCACTATTCGTGGCTGGGCTGGACGGAGGACCTCACCCCGGTCTTCCAAAATCTCCGGATGCCTCCCGCGCTGGCCGAATTTCAAGGGCTCCCACGAACCGACCAAATCGAGCCGCTAAATCAACGGCTGCGCACGTTTTTTCTTCGAGAGGACGTGGGGCAATCAGTAAAGCTGGTAGCGGATGCGCTCTTGGCGGCACCGGTGATTCGTGATCCCGAACTGGCGAATCTGCGTGCCGGGGTGAATGCCGTGGTCAGCCCCCGAGCTGCCCGACAAATGCTCTTCGATGGGATATGAGTTTATAGCGGGCACCCAAGAACTCAGGTGAGACGGTAGGCGACAACGCATCAGCTTCTATTATGTTCGAGCTGCGCGGCCATCGGATCTGCCTACGCTGCGTTTATTGTGTGGGCGGAGCGAGCACCGGGACGGGAGCGGGCCGGTTGCGGTCGCCGCAGGCGACGGCCCCGACCGCCTGGCGCGCAGCGGGAGGTTCCCCTCTCCTTGAGGAGAGGGGGAAGGGGCGAGAGGTGAAATAGAGGCCCCGCCCGGCGAGCGGCTAGGACCGGAAGCCGGTCCGAGGCAAAGCCGCGAGGCCGGCAGCGAAATTCCAGAGTCTGCCGGATGCCAGCCCAGTCTAAGCCTCCGAGAAATCCACCTGCAGTGTGGCTGCTAAATCGCACGAATTCTAGAGTGTCAGCGGTGCCGAACTGCCACCGACGTAGGCGAAGTATTGACCGGTGTAGCCAAGCAAGCGCAACAGGTAGGTGCGGACAGTGGTTTCCAAGAACTCGAAATGCTCGTGATTGTTGACACCTTGAAAGAGGCCCGTGTGCAGGACTTCATTGCGGATGCCGATGATCCGTTTCGCGTCGGCTTGCGCCGCAGGTGCAGCGATACCGGCTTGCACAAACATTTCTCCGAGGTGGCGCTCGATACCGACACGCTGCGGATTGGCCCCCGTTGAGCCCTTCTCACGAAAATACCCGTTGATGTGGGGATAGCCATCCGCTCGCGCCCAATTGTCGCGGAGGCATTCAAACGTGACGCACGCCAAGGCGATCTTCACTTCCTCTGCCAGCCCCTGGAAGATTGAATGATGTATATAGTCGATGGCCACATGCAGCTGACGTGAGGGGCGCAGTGCGACATACTGTGGATAGCACTGCTCGACAAATCTCTTAACCGCGGCGTTGTCGTCGAAGGGTGGCCGCCAGACTTGGATGGTGCCGATGGTGCTACGAGCCTGATACAGACCGGAGCCTGACGGGTATTCTTCGAAGTAGCACCCGACACGCGATTCAGTTGCAAAAGATAACAGTTCGATCAGGTGATCCAATGTTGCTCGGACCGCCGGTCGATCCCCATTGGCAACATTGCGCACCCAGACCTCCGTGGTATCGCAGGCGATACCTCGCAGGTTACTTCTGTTCGGGGGCAAGTTCTGATCCTGGTGCAGTTCGAAGACAAAACCACCGGCAACGACATCAAGTCGTGTTCGTTGTGGAAGCACGCAATTCTGCAATTTTGCGAGATAATCAGCCATATTTTGCATAGCTGGCGGGCCAGCCTGAGATTGTGATATCCGACAAACGCGCGCTTAGGTTAATGATGCCCACGACGAGGCTCTTGAGATCAGCTGGGTGGCGGGATGCCACCCTATTGCGGAGAGGTCGGCGCCAGCTCATTGCGCATCGCCTGCTCGAAGTTGGAAAACTCCGGCTCATATTGCCTCCGCACGGCATCGATTCCGGTAAAACGCATTATCCTCAGCAGAGGTTCGCGGCGGTTCCAATCTACCTTGATCGGACCTGGCTTGATTAGGTCTGTCCCGGTGCCCCCGCATTGGGTCCAGACTATTTGAACCCGTTGCTGGAGAGCATCGCGAGCCGAGCGAAATTCCGGACTGAGCTTCCCGGCGATGCGTGTAGACCGACCGAGCACGCGCCGGAGCTGGTGTTGTGCCCGTGCCTCCGCCGCTTCCCGGGTAGGAGCGCGAAACATGCGTCCCTCGTAGGACCAAGTCTTGCCTGCGTGGTCGAAAATGACCTGAAGTCGCCAGCCCTCCGGATGAAAATCATCGCTGGCGCAGCTCGCCCGGAGTCTTGCACCGGCTTGTTGGGCCGTGCGCACCAAGTCGGATGTGGCGATGGAGGTTTCGATATAGCCCATGGGGCGAATAGAAATGGCGTCCCAAGCGAAGCGTGTGCCGGAATAATCTCAAGCAACTAACCGGGTTGAGTCGGTGCGATGGCAACCATGCGTTCACATACTGCAGGCTTGCAGGATGCCATTCAACCATGTCCGGAACGGAACTACGCTGACGAACAGGTAGGTAATGATTGTGACAAACACCAGCCCTCCCAGTAAGATTCGCACGGTAACCAACAGCCACGTTACCCATTGCGCTTGGCGAGACAACCGCAGCAGAGATGGCGCGAGTCGCTTCGCCAGATCAGGGTTCTTAGAGGCGACTTCATTCTTTAGTTCGTCGGCGAGCGCCTTGGAGGCAGCAAGCGCCCGGCCCTGTGAAATGCTCAGGAGCGCCAAGAAGCCAATAAAGACCAGGCAACCGATCATCAGCAGCGTATTCTTGAAAGTCAGATGGTTCGCCACCGCCATCTTTTCCAGAATTACAAAACTGGCGATGGGAAGCCCGATCAAAGCGGTCTGAATCCCGCCCAGCACACTGTTAAACTCTGCAATGAGTTTTGAGTGTTTCTCGACATAACCCTCGAAGATCTTCTCGAAGCTGATGCCTTCCAGGAAAAGCCGGTAATTCTGCCAATAGCGGTCGTAGATGGAGGCGAAATTTCGGAGCAGGCAGGCCAATCGTTCCTCCGGTGCGCTGCGGGACAGTCCCTCTTGCAGCGCCCGCTTGAATAGAGTGCGCTTCTCCACCCGGCAGGATGCGTGGTCGGCAAAATCCGCCTCCAATTCATCGAGTTTTGGCAGCGTCTGAAGGTCGGCTTGGGTATAAATGCAGTCGATCTCCAACTTGTCGGACGAGAGGAGGAAAACGCGCCGACCGTCCTGATGGTCGGCCAGCCGCCGGAGGAGGGACCAAAGCCGAAGCACTCCAAGGTAATGCCGGAACGGGGCGGGCGGTGTTGCCGTATCAGATGTGTAGGCGAGCTCTTGGATACGAAACCTGCCGGCGGGCTGATGATCCGGAAAATGATTCAGGTAATCGTCAAATTTTTCGTAGTAATTGTGCGTAACGGCATCGATTGAGAGCTGGACCACATCCCCCGTCTTCAGGCTGTCTGGTGTGGCTACCTGATCGTCCTTGCGTATGGTCAGGCCTTCGTCCGCCAGTTGATCCAACACCCGCTTGACGGTTGGGTCCACGGTCACCAACCCCGTGAGGACTCCGCCTTCGGACCGGGTATCCCGCATCAGCGCCCGGAGGGAGATAATTTCGTCAAGACTTTCCATGGCCCAGGGTCTCGTGGATTTCCTCGAGCGTAGCGCGGTCGACGTTGCGCAAGGTCAGTTCATTCTTCTTCAAGTTGACCGCAACGTTGTCACGCACGGCGGAACGTGTGAGGCGCAGTGAGACGCCCTTGGTCTTGTATTCAATAACTAGCAGACCCTTGAGCGGCTGCTCATGGACATGGAATTCACTGCTGATGCCCTGACGGTTGGCGCGCTGACAGAATTCCTCCTGATCCTCCTGGGAGACGATGGATCCGATCACGCTCAATTCGACCGCGGCATTCGCTCGGTATTGCGTGACGCAGTAGTCATACAGCCGTTTGAGCCGCTCGACTTTCTCCGGTCCGTCGATTTTCTTTTCGTTAAGGAAATTCTCGGTATAGGCGACGATCTCTCGGGCCGCTTCCTTTGGCGCCTTGGCCGGGCTGGCCCCGATGAATCGCATAAAATAATCCGAGATTTCCCGACTGCCGCGAATATAAGCGACCGGCTCCTTCTCGTTGGCGAGCCACTTGGTGAGCGAGACGTAACAGCCCACGCCCATCCGCTCTAAATTGAGCGCCGGCACATCGCGGAGCGTGAGATTGGATTCATCGACGGCAAACCTCAGCTCCTGGCTGAGGAGCAGCACGCAAAGCATGTCCTCCCCCTCGATTTCGGCCTCAGCAAAGATCAGGAATCCCCCGGTCGCCAGATTAACCGGCTTCATGGTTTCGACCAAATGGCGGGCGCATTCAATGGTGAAGGCGACAAAGCCGGTGGCCTTCTGGGTGTGGTAGGCAGAAAGATAATTTCGGAAAAGTTCCCGAGCACCGCCGCCGTCAAAGCCGGCGAACAGCAAGCCTTTGGACTGACGGTGAAACAGATTGAACGCCCGTTCCACAAAGCGCTGAACCATATCATCGACTGGCAACGCGGTCTTGCGTTCGGTCAAGATGGCGACGTTGGCGCCTTGTGCCTTGTTAATGGCATGAATAATAAAGTTTTTGACGTTCATGTTCGTCTGATGCGGAAAGCCGCGTCGAATCGATTGGTCAGTGGGGCTGAGGTTAGTGAATTGGTTCCGGACAGGGGCGCGAACGACCCTAACAGCCGGTTGCGTGTGGCCCCACGCAATAAATGCTGAAGGAGAACAATGTTACAACGACTGGACCGCACAAGGCCAAAGCAGGCGGTCAATGCCATTCTGAAAGCGCAGCAGAAGCCGCCGGCCTACGATTTATGGCCAACCTGGGGGGAAAGCCGCAGTCAGGCGTAAAAAAACGCCCCGAGTTTCCCCGAGGCGCTGGCCCGCAGAAAATGAAGCCAAGAACTGGACAAAATGCAATCGCGCAAAGTGGCCCGTTTTGATCAACCGAAACTTAGGGAGAAATCCGGTGAACCTTGGACGGCGTGGCCACATCGCCGGAAAAAAAGTCGAGTTGCGCTGCCTGCGGGATAGCTTGCTCGGTCGGTTTGATGTTCCGCTCGACAGCCCGTTGCGGTAGCCGGGCCGGTTTTTCTGGGACCTTCAGGTTGAGGGACAATGCAATCGTGGTCTCGTGCAGGGCGACCATCGGTTCGCCCGCTGGCTTCGGCGGCAACTCGACATACGCCCTCGCGCCGAATAATGGCCAGGGCAGTTCGCCCGAATAGTCGCCTTGGGCAAAGCGTTTCAAACAAGCATGGAGGTTACGCATATGAGCAAGCGCTTTGTCGCATTGTTCTTGGCTCCAAGCGTAGCAATCAGGTGCAGGTTGGAACTGCGGATCGGTGTCCACCAGGGTCAACAGACGATGAGCCGCCTGCCACAACGGTGCCCGGTCGTGCTCGGGTGCGAAAAATCCGTCGTTGATGGCTTTGTCCACATGGAGCGAGACATGAATGAAATTCCCTCTTTGATCGCGCGTGGGCGTCACGGCCCGATGCAGGTTTACCAACAGGGCTTTTCGTTCCCGGTCTTGGTTTTCGGCCAGTGATTCGAGATACTCGGGCCGGATGGCGACAGGACCAGCTTGGTTTTTACCATAGCCCGACAATGACCAAAACCCGGTGGGGCTTACGGGAAAGTAACCCCGTTCCACGGCAACGAGCGAGGCGCCGAAACGCGAACGACTCATGCCGACTGGGCGACCGCGCACCGAGACGGTCTGCATCGGGCCGTCGTTGGTAGCTTCTGCATTGGGCGCGTTTGCCATGCGATTTACAACCCCCTCATTCCGGGCAATGTTTTGGTCAGTCGCGCCCGCGCGCGATGCACCGCATCATGGAGTTTCTTTGCCAATTCCTTTCTCGGCAACACATCGGCCAGATAGGAAGCTACGCGCACCGGGCCTTCGTTGAGTCCAAGCAATCGCACCGTCTCTTCGTTGCGGTCGGCACAGAGGATCAGTCCCACGGGTTTTTCTTCGTTCTCTAAGCTCTCGTTTTCCCGCAACCATGCGAGGTAAAGCTCCATCTGGCCTTTGTCGGCTGCGCGGAACGCGCCGAGTTTGAGTTCGACCGCGAAAAGCCGCCGCAACCGGCGATGGAAGAAGAGCAAGTCGAGATAATAATCCTCGCCATCGACGGTCATTCGTTTTTGTCGCGCCACGAACGTGAACCCCTCGCCCAATTCGAGCAGGAATGCCTCGATGTCATGAAGAATGGCGGCTTCCAGATCCCTTTCGGCGTAACTGTCCTTCAACTGGAGGAAATCCAGCACATACGGATCACGGAATACCAAGTCCGGTGACAGCCGGTTGTCCTGCCGCAGCATGGCAAGTTCCGCCCTCGCCAGTGCCTCGGGTTTCTTCGACAGGGCCGTGCGCAGGAAAAGTTGCGAGCTGATCCTGTCCTGCAAGGTGCGGACGCTCCAGCGTTCGAGCCGGGCCAGCTCGGCGTAAAATTCCCGCGCTAGCGGATCAGCGACTCGCAAGAGCAGCGTGAAATGCGACCAGCCCAATTGGGTGGACAGTGTCTGCACAATCTTGCGATCCGGGAACAGCTCGGCGAAACGCACCATGCCCGCCAGGTTGCTGCGACTGAAACCCGCCCCGAACTCCCGGGTCAATTTTCCAGACAGTGTCTGGATAATCTCGCGCCCGTAGCCGGCGCGCTTTTGGTCGAGCACTTCGCGAAGGATGCGGGTGCCGACCTGCCAGTAAGCAAGGGTGAGTCCGGCATTGACCGCATGCGCGACTTGCTGGCGGGCCGCGAGGATTAGTTCGCGAATTTCGGTGTGAAGGGAAGGCACAGGATTCATGGAGCCAGACCGCTACCCTGTCGCGGGTGCCGCAAACGAGTGTCCATCGTGGGTAGGTGGTCGAGGTGCCGGCCGGGGCTTTCGTGGACGGGCAAGCCCATGCGCCGGGCCTGCTCAACCATGTCGGCCGTGCCCCCAGCGCCTGGAAATGCGATGACGGCACCGGCGGCCTCCGCCAATCGGGTATTGGCGCGATACGAAGCCAAATCGCCGTCTTTCGTCCAGTTGGGGCGAATCGTTTCTACCGGAATGGCACGTCGCCGAGCCCAGGCGCTGACCTGGGCATCGACTCCGCGCGCACCGCCGGTCAAGAGACCGGTCGCCTCCAGAATGCTCAAGGCATTTTCCAGGAATACGTAATCGGATGCGGTCATGGCGTAATTTCGCCCACCCGTGACGACCACCTTCATGTGGGACCAGCGCCGTTGCCGCGGGCGAAGTGCCCGGTCTTCCGACCGGCCACCCCGCCCGCAGGTATGCTGCATGGCATCATGCGCGCGTCATCCGGTTTAGCCTGCCGCCATCTTGGGCGTCGTGCCAGCGGCCGGAGCAGTCGGCATGGGGACAACTTTGCCTCCTTCCGTTCCTGGAGCCGGGGGCGTGGCACTGGGAGCCGCTGTGGCAAACTCCTTGCGGGCCTGCCGGTCCTTTTCTCTGAGTGCCGCGCTCACGAACGCTTTGTCGCGGTAGAAGGGCGAGACGCCCTGGAGGTCGACGTCAATCCGCGCCTTCGCTTCCGGGGCCTGGGCGTCGTAGAACGCCCGCGCCTGCGGGAGCTGCTTGTTGACCAGCCGCATCTCGTTTTCGTGACGCTGCAGATCCTTGTAGAACAGAGCGTCGATGGCCCGTTCGGGATGCTCCTTCACCAGCCGGGTGTAATAGGTCACATCGTCGGGGTTGGCGGTTTTGTAGTCGTCGATGCGTTTCTTCACCTCGGGGTTGTTGCGGAACTGCAAGGGCGGGAGTTTTTCACCCTTGGCAGGTTTGTCGGTCGGTTTGGTTTCTATGGCCATATGCGTATGGGATCAGGCAGCCTCTTTCTGGTGTGCGGGCTGCGTCGGCACCGGGCGGGGGTCCCGCCCAAATTGTTGCCCGAGGACGGGATTAAACGGCGGTTCCGGCGGTCCTTGGATCAGCCGGAGCGCGAGGTCGAATTGCGCGCAGATGTCCTCGCATTCGTGCCGGGCGAGCGCGAACGCCATGAGGGTCTTAGCTTCGAGCTTCGGGCTCGCGCCGGGGAACCGGCCGTTGAGTTTGTCGGCCGCCGCGTAGAATTCCGCGGCGACGGGTCCGGGCAGTTGGAGGGTCAGGGTTATCATGGTCCGATGGTTTTGGTTGTTTTTGGGATGGGTGAAAAATCGGCGGCCCGGGGACCCGGAGGGTCGGGACGGACCGGAGTGGAGTCCTGCCCGGGCGCCGGAGGCTTGGCGGAGGCAGCCGGGCGGCGGAGCGAGGGACCGGCACCGACTGTCCGGGGCGCTGCCGCCTCCACCGCTGCGGCAACGGGGAGCGGGACGAGGCTTGGGGAGTCCCGCTCGGCGTTGCCAATCGGTGCGTCGGTGAGGACGACGCGCAATCCGATGACAATCTCGTCCAGTTCACGGGCCTGAGCCCCGCCTCTCGCGCTCATGTCGAGCGACTCGAGGACGACACCCGGCTGCTCCGCCCACGATTTGAGGTAACGGAGGTATTCGGGCCACTCGTGCAGACGCGGGTCTGAACGGGAAAGCCGCACCGTGCGGTTACCGCCGTCCGGTTGCTGCCATTCGACACGCCAGCCCGTTCCGACCTGCGCCGCGAATTTGTCCTGCGTCCAGGCAGCCGGCGGCGGCGTTTTAGACTGCCGACGCAGGCTTTCGAGCGTGGCATCGTCGTTCGCCGCCAGGGCGTTGCGCTCGTCATGCAAGGCATCAAGTTCTGGATCAGCGCCATTTGGCACAGGTCGCAGATGCGGCAGGGCGAAACAGGCTCCGGCGAGAATTGCGCTCACGCATAGGAAAACCCGTGCGGCGCGTGTGATGAGAACGTGGCGCCTCACGGTGTAAAGACTCCGTTGACGGTGAAGGCTCCCGTATCGCGTGGAGCCACTGCCGGTGCCACGGTCCATCGTTTGCCGCCGAGCCGGTTACGCCATTGCTCCCACGCCGCAGTGGCACCGGGAGCGATATGACCACTCAGGATGAAGCGCCCCTGCGTGACGCGAATCTGGTCGAGCGCGAGCTGGGGCGGCAGCGCGCCGCATACCGCCTCCAGCAGTTCGCCGACCGGGGGACTGGAGCCGGGGCCGGCCAGTCGAGCGCGAAGGGCGACGATTTGCGCGGAGTTGATACGGTAATGCTCGATCTCGTCGCGCAAAGTCGCCTTTTCCTGCAAGGCGGCCTGCTGTCCACGCGACCATGCGTTGAACTCGCGCGCATAGGCCGCCCCGCTCCAACCTGCCGCCAGCAGCAAGACGATGCCCGCCGCAATCGCGAGGTGTTGGGCCGTGACGAACGGTGCATCGGGCAACAATTGCGCCGGATGCGATCGCGGCATCGCAAGCGGCGAGGATAGTGCTTCGTGGAGCGGCAGGCTCAACGGGTCGTCCGGGTCGGAGGTATCCATCGGACTGACCAGCAAGGCGAGATCGTCTTTCAGCCGGGCTGTTTCCTCGCCGAGCCAGGCTTGGGCCTCATCGACGGCGCCATCTTCTTCCCACTGAAGCACCGTGCGGCGTCCGTCCGCCGGATGATAGTAGGCGAGCGCGCAATCGTGGGTCAGGTCTTCGTCATAGGCCAACACGAGGACTGTGCCCGTCCGGGAGGCTTCCTTGGGGAGCGACTGGAGCAGCGTCGCCAGCGGCCAGGCAGTGGTCACGATGACGCCGCTTTGCGCCAATCGGGCGACGAGTAGAAAGAGACCAGGCTCGGTCTCGTAGTGCAGCAACGTGCTGTGGCCGTCGCCCAGCGGCAGAATAGGTTCGTAACTCCACGCGTGCGCCGGATCGGCGATGACCGGATGCTCGAAGGCCAGCGCTTTTTGCAGAACTGCCCGGGAGCCGCACGGACATGCAACCTCGACGGTTTTCAGCGTGGCGGGCTGGTAGATGAGGCGCAACCGCACGGGATGTAGGTCACCCGCCAGATGGGTAACGAGGACCTCTGCCGCGTGAGTCAGGTTTTTGAACTCAAGCGGCTCTCGTCTGCCAGCGAGCCACCAACGGCGGCCCCACAGGAGCGCGGTGCGCTCAGATGTCGGCGAGCCACACATACACATCGGTCACGCCGTTAACGGGAGCGGCATACGCCACAATGCCAGTGTCAGAAGCCGCACCTTCAATGGGAGCGAGCTGCGGGGCGTTCATGGAGATAGCCAGTTCATAAGCATCCCGCGCGGGGCAATTCGGAATGACGAGGTAAGCCACAACCAGATTCGCCGAGAGATTGGTGGTCGTATCCCGGAGCCGGAAATTGGCTCCCTGGGCGGCGGACGGCAGCAGTGCCGGATTGGATGATCTGGCCTCAACGCGGGTGACGGCGGACCAGTTTCTCAACGGAGCTGCGTCCGGGGTCATGACGAAGGCCTGGGCGGACTGGCTCCAGGTCATTTCGTTACCGGTGCCGGTGGAGGCAAAGAACTGGCTGCCAAGGCGCAGACTGACCGGGCGCTCGAGTTTGCCGACCGCGAGGAGCACGGCATCGAGCCGGGCGCCGTTGCCCTTGGCCGCGTCGGTGGCGCCGGTGAGCGCTGCTCCGGAACACGGTATACCCGTGCCTTCGGTCCGGGGGATCGAGCCGTTGCCGCCCGGCATCACGATAAATTCTGTGATCGCCGTCTTGAGCGTCTCGGCGGTTTTTTCCGCCTGCTGGATGCGGGCGTTGCGGAGGGCATCGAATCCCTTGGGGAGGAGCAGCCCGACCAGGACGCTAACGATGGCGAGGACGAGAACGAGTTCGAGCAGGGAGTAACCCTGCGTGGAATGGGTGCGTTTGGTATGTTTCATATTTAGTTTGGTGGTTGTGGGCCGGACGGCCCGTGAAAATCAGAGAACGCGGGCGACCTGCTCGAGGGTCGTCTGGCCGGTAGCCGCCATCGCCACCCCGTGCTGCCAGAGGGTCACGCATCCCTCGCGCTCGCGCATAGCGGCAAGCTCGGCGAGCGGGGCGTCCCGCTCGATCAACGGAGTGAACTTGGCGGTGGGGATGACCTCATGGATGGCGATGCGACCGCGGAACCCCGTGCCCCGGCAGGCCGGACAGCCGACCGACCGGCAAAACGCGGCATCGGGCAGGTTGTGCTCTTCCCGCAGGCGGGCGTTGGCTGGATGGGGTTCTTTGCACTCCGGACAAAGCCGGCGCACGAGCCGCTGGGCGGCCACCAGACGGAGCGCCGCGGCAAGGAGAAAGCTTTCGATGCCCAGATCGCGCAGACGCGGAATGGCGGCGAGTCCGTCATTGGTGTGCAGGGTCGAAAGCACCAGATGCCCCGTGAGCGCTGCTCGGATGGCGAGTTGGGCGGTCTCGGCATCGCGGGTTTCACCCACGAGCATCACATCGGGGTTTTGCCGCAGGAGAGCCCGCAGCGAAGCCGCGAAGGTGAGCCCGATCTTTTCCCGGATCTCGGTCTGGCGTATGCCGGGGAACTCATATTCCACCGGATCCTCCAGCGTGTGAATCACCCGGCCCCGGTGATCGAGCTGGTGCAGTGCAGAATGAAGCGTCGTGGTCTTGCCCGAGCCGGTCGGGCCGGTGAGGTAAATGAGTCCCGCCGGGCCGGTGAGCGCCGCCTTCATGGCTTCCGCCTGAGGTGGCCCAAGGCCCAGCTCCGCCAATGACTGCCCGGGCATCGTCTGGTCCAAGAGCCGGATGACAAGGCTCTCGCCATACACCGTGGGCACGGTGGAGAGCCGTAGGTTGAACCGGCGGTTGTTCTCTTTCAGGACCGCCCGGCCGTCCTGGGGCAGTCGCTTCTCGGTGATGTCCAGTCCGCCGAAGATCTTACCGCGGGCGAGCAGTGCGTCCCGGTGCGCCAGGGCCACCCGCGCGTGATCGCGCATTTCTCCGTCGATGCGGAAACGGACGAGCAGCCCGTCCTCCTTGGGTTCGCAATGGATGTCGCTGGCCCCCTCGGTGGCAGCGGCCCGGAGAATCGCGTCAAAGGTGCGCGTGGCATCGGAGCCTGTCTCGGTGGCTCGGGCCGGCTGCATCGGGCGTGGGCGGAAGGATTGGAGCAATTCGCGCATCAGCGGATGAGTTTCGGTGTGAGGAAGATCACGAGTTCGGTCCGGTTGGTGAGGGTCGCCTTGCTGCGAAAGGCCCGACCCACGACCGGCACCGCACCCAGGACGGGCACGGACCGCGTCGAGTCGCCCGTGTCCTCGGAGATGAGTCCACCGATCATGGCGGTCTCGCCGTCCTTGAGCCGGACGATGGTTGAGGCCTGTTTCACCTCGGTAAGCGGGGCGGTCTGTTTGCCGTCGGGACTCGTCACAATCGCCTGCAGCCGCGTGATGGCCGGCAGGACGTCGAGCGTGATGACGCCGTTGGCGTCAATCTGTGGCGTCACCGCGAGAATGGTGCCGATAGTGATGGTGGAGACCGAAAAGCTCTCCTGGGTCTGGTTCACCGGCACGGTGCTTCCGCCAGATTGGAAGGTGGTGGACTGCTGTAGTCGGAAAAACGGCCGGTCCTCGCCCACCTTGATGAAGGCGGTCTGGTTATTCAGCGCCCTCAGCCTCGGCTGCGCGACCGTCTTCACCTGTCCCTGCTGCTGGAGGGCATGGATGACCGCGGTGGCTCGGCCAAAGCCGAGGTTGGCGGCGAAGGTGTTGGCCGCGAGCAGCGTGCCGCCCACCCCGCCAACCTGAAGCGGTGCGGTGCCGTCGAGTTGCACGCTTCCTGCCGTCGTGGCGGCGAGGTCCCAATCGACGCCAAGCTTTCGTTCGTTGTGCAGTGTCACTTCAACGATGCGGGCCTCAATCTCGACCTGCTGCGTAATCCGCCGGTTCACGAGTTCGATGAAGGCGCGGATGGTCTCCTGCCTCCGCACCGGGGCTGTGACCTGAGCGACGCCCGAAAATTTGTTTACGACCAAGCTGTCGCCGTCCTTCAGCATGGTGCGCAACTCAGCCTCCAAGCCGGGCCAGAAGGTGTTTTGGTTTTCTTGGCTGATGCTGACCTGAGTGGCATCGGAGCCGGTTTGGGTCTGGCCGCTACCGCCCAGCGTCTGAGTGAGCGGCTGACCCTGGCCATTGCTCCCGCCATTGTTGGCCCCGCCCAACGTGATGGAGGCACTGCCCGAGCCGCTGCGCGTCAGTTGCGGGTAGTCAATGGCGTAGAGGATGGTCCGCCGGTAGCGGACGGAGATCCCGTCAGGGGTTTCCTCATAATAATACCCGCCTGGCTCGGTGAGCGCCGTCAGGGTCGAGCGCAAGGTCCCGTGGTTGACCTCGGCCGTCACTTCGCCGGCAACTTCGGGATCCAGCAGGATGTTCACCTGACAGGCGCGGGCGAGCGAGCGGAGGGCAGCCGGCAACGGCGCTTTCTCCAGGCGGAGGTTGTCCACCGGGCGGTCAAGGAGTGCGGGCTCGCTGGCGAAAACCATGGTGGCAGTGAGAAGGATGAGAAGGATTTTCATGGGTTGGGCTGGATGACGTAGGGGATGGAATCCGGCGTGCGGCCGGTCTGGAGGAAGGTGCGGCCGGGCGCGCGGTAACGGAGGACGGCAAGTGCCGCCGCGTTAAAGGTGCGCGTGACCGGGGCTGCGGGGAGGTAGGTGCCATCGCCGGGCTGCGAGGCCTGGACGCTGACCGCTCCCGCGCCGGTCAGGGTCAGCATACCGCCCGAGTAGGTTGCTGGCCCGGTGACGGTCAGTGTTACCGGCAACCCGGAGGTAGACGTAACTGTGAGCGGGAAGCTCGCGCCGACGCTCTGGTCGCCGATGGCCGGGAAAGAAATCGTCTGAGCCATTTTGGCCTCGAACACCGCCTGAACGGACAGGGGCCGGGTGATGGTCAGGGCAATGGACGGCGCGCTGCCACTGGCGTCGCCAGCCCAGCCGACAAACCGATGCGTGGCGTCGGCCGCTGCCGTGATGGTCACGGTCGTGCCGTAGGGATAGTTGCCGCCTGGGGTTACGGCGCCTCCGCCGCTGGTATTCGTCGTCAGCGAGAAGTTCTTCGGCGAGAAATTCGCCCGCACGGTCTTCGCCCGGTCCATGAGGACGGCGAGCGGATTGGCTGATCCGCCCGCGTCGCCGCTCCAGCCGGCGAAGTCATGGGTGGCGTCCGGAGAGGCGGTGACCATGACGGTCGTGCCGGTCGTGTAGGTGCCACCCGCGGATATGGAGCCACCTGCATCGGCCGAAGTGACGAGCGCAAACTGGGCCGGTGGAGGGGCAACAACCGTAATCGCAACCGTGGCTGAGTGATGCCACCCGCTGCCGTCGGTCGCGCCACTGCGGACATTATACGTGCCCACGTCCGTGAAAGTGAAACTGGCGCTCCGCGTGGAATCCGCCCCGCTGCCTACCGGACCGCCTTGGAACGGCTCGCCCGTGGCGAATCCGCCCTGGAAATTCCAATCTCCGGCCGGACGCTGGATGTCGAGGTTGTGGCCGCTGAGATTGCCGTCCGCATCGGTGGCCCGCGCGCTGATCGTCAGGGTGGTGCCGGCTGAAACCGTTTGCGCGGCGGGTGCGAGAAGGGTAACGGTGGGCGAGGTATTAACCGGCGCGTTGATCGTCACCACGTGGGTGATGACGGCCGAAGTGGCGCCCGCCGCATCCACTGCCTGCGCAGTAAACGTGATCGTCTGCGGACCGTTGTCGGAGGTGGGATTGCCAGAGTCGCTGCCGGTGCCGTTGCCGCCGCCGGCCGAGGCAAAGGGTTGGCCGTTTTTCCAGATGTTCACCTGGGCCAGATTCCCGTCGGTATCGTTTCCTCGGGCAGTGACGGTATAACTCACCCCGTGACCGACGTTGGCAGGAGCCATGATCCACGATATCGTCGGTGAGGCATTGGACGGTTGGGCACCCACCTCAAGGAACCCCTGCGGTTGCCACCAGGTTGTCGCGGATTGGGGCGCGTCATGGCCGCCGCCATACCAGAGTTGCCAAGTTCCGGGCTCGTCGAGCACGACTTCAATGCTCGAGTAGCCATCCGGCATGCCGCTCCCGAAATGGGTTTCTTCTGTGATCCACCGGCCGGTCGGGCTCAGGAGGCCGGTGGCATTCCAACCCTGGATGCCGTCACTGGCGGTGGTATGGGACGACCAGACGGAATAGGTGCTGCCTAGCGGTGCACTTGAGGTGGCCTGGCCAAGGACCAAAGTGGCACACGCAACCGCGAGAAAGATAGTGAAGGGAAATAAAGGTTTCATTGGAGGGTGACGGTGGGGTTTTCGCGGAGCGTGAACCGGAGCGCTTCCACGCCGGGCCAAGACGCACCGCGGTTGATGATGACGAGCCGTCCGCCGAGGATTTCCGGTGTGACGCTCGCCCCGCTATTCGCCGCTGCGCTAAAGGCGTTCGGCGTATTGTTGAACGAGACAAAGGCCGCTTCGGTCGGGTGGTTGTTGTTCACCGTCACGGTAAACTTCGGCAGCACGATGCGGCGCACACACAGCTTGCTCACCTGCGTCATACCGGCGGAGCCTGCCGACCACGCGGCCAGCTGTGCCGGAGTAAGGCGACCCGCCCAATAGGCGGGCGGCGTGGCCGTGCGGCTCTCGAAGTCGTTCTGCCAGATGGCGTCGAACCAGGCGGCACCGCCTTCATAGGCGGGCAGCACGAGCTGGTCGCTGCGAGCCATGAGGCTCACGAGCAGGAAACGCTGGCGTCCGGCTTCGGTCGGGCCTGCGATCAGCAGCCGCGGGTTGCCCAGGCTGTTGAACGCAATCCGCGCCAGTTCGGGCTGCACTGTGGGAGCTGGCGCGGCGCCGATTTGCGGGGTGATGCCTCGCGCGCGAGCGAGCTTCGCAAACCAGTCCGTGGCTCCGGTGGTTGCATAGCCGGCGTTGGTTGAAGTGGAGAACACCGTGGCGGTGTCGCCCGGGCCAATTGTGCCCGGCAGGGCCGCCAGGTTCAGGTTGGTCAGGTCGGTTTGCTCGAACGAGGCCGTGATGTTGGCACTCAGTTCATCCAGGGTCTTGGCTTCTGCATCGCGCCGTCCGCGTTCGACGATGTCCCGAACGGAGGGTGCAAGCGAAGCGGCGAGGAGGCCGAGGACGAAAAGGACCAGCACGACCTCGAGAAGGGAGAAACCGCGGATCACCTTGCGCCAATGGTCGCGCAGGAGCCGGTTACGGGAGAGAAAGGGATAGAGGACCATGGGTCAGGGGTGGTTGGCTCCGCCGAGGAGCGAGAAGATCGGAAGGAAGAAAATGAGAGCGATGCCGCCCACGATGGCCGTGAGTGTCGCGAGGAGCAGCGGCTCCAGAAGAGCGAGGGCGGTGGCCAGTCGCTCACGGGCGCGTCCGCCTGCGTAGTCTTCGATGTGAAGCAGGGCGGCCCCGAGCTGACCGGTGGTTTCCCCGGCCTTTAGGGCCGGCACGATCCAGCCCGGAAACGAATGCTTCCTTGGGAGCGAGGCGTAGAGTGGTTTGCCGGTAGCCACCGCCTCGCGGGCGACGAGCAACTGCCGTGACAGGACGGCGTGATTGGCCAGTTCAGCGCCCGTTCCCAGGGCCTCCAGCATCGGTATCCCCGCTTCGTGCAGCAGCCGGCAATGCGCCGCAAACCGGGCGGTCGCGATGCAACGGATGGTTTCGCCGAGGACCGGCACCCGGAGAAGAAAAGCATCGCGAAGATAGCGCAGGCGCGGCGCCCTAGCAGCGAGCCAGAGCCCGAGCCCGATGGCGACGAGGCCCCCCGCTATTGCTGGCCAACCGTGGCGCACCATTTCGCTCGTGCGGATAAGTGCGACCGTGAGGCCGGGTAGCGGCAGATGCAGCGACTCGAAGATGGACGCGAACTGAGGGACGATGCCCCCGAGCATGAAGACGATCAGGCCAATCGTGGCGGTGAGCACGATGCCCGGGTAGAGCAAAGCCCGTCGGGCGGTCCGCTTCAGCTCGGCGGCGCTGGACAGGTTTGCGGCCAGCGATTTGAGCGACTCGGGTAACCGGGCGGATGATTCACCGGCCGCAATCACGGCCGCTAAGTGGGGCGGAAACTGCCGAGAGAAAAACCGGCAGGCGACATGGATGGGCATCCCCTGGGCAATGTCCCCATGAATCTGCTCCAGCATGGTCCGGAGGGCCCCGGCGGGAGCGTCCTCCGCGAGCTGGGCCAAAGCCGCGTCAGCCGTCACCCCTGCGCGCAGTTGCAGTTCAAGCTGGTGTAGAAGCGCGAGAAATTCCGGCAGCGGCACCGTCAGGCGCGCGAGCTTAGCCCCGGCGCGAACCGGTTGGACACTGACAGGCCAGAGTCCCTGGGCGCGGACGCGTTTGATCACCGCCGGCTCGTCCGCGGCGGATTCACGCAGGGACCGACGGCAGCCGGTTGCGTCAATGGCGATTATGGCAAATTCCGGCATGGCTCAGCGGGAAAGCTTCACCCGCGTGGGCATTGGAGAAACGGGGAGACGCAGCCGGTGGGCCCCGGCGCGAACGATGACGGCACCGGCCTCGATACGTTCGACCTCGAATCCGTCGAGTGAGTCGCCGGACTGAACCAACCGCTCGTTCACCACCGCGCAGGGGGCCTTGCCCAGGATGATACCGCCGACCAGGAGCGACACTTCACGGGTCTTTTCGCCGAGTGCGGTCCGCACGGCGAAGGGATTCACGGGTTCGTTAGAGGTGCCTGCGTGCTCGATGGCGGCGAGGTCGATGATACCCTCGGAGTTGGGCGCGATAAAGGGCACCACCGGCACCGGCGCGGGCGCCGGACCGACTGGCAAAGGTGTAGCCGAAACGGGAACAGGATTGAAAGCTGGCGCAGTCGCAGCCGGAGCGACCTGCAAAGCAGTCAGTCTGGCCGTGAGCGCTTCGTTCTGATTGATGAGTGCCTCGATCAGTTGCGCCTGCTGCCGGCTTTTTGGGTCTGGCGCGGCGATGGCAGAGCGCGGCGCCGGCAGCGGAGCGATTGTCGGAATCGGTTGTGGCCGGACCGGGACGGGTCGTGTTGGGACGGGCAGCACAGCCACGGGTGCCGGGGTTCGGCAGCTGCAGAGCACGAGCAGCAATAGTGGAAAGAGAGATTTCATAGGCGTGGGGGGTTGGCGGCCAGCCGACGGGCCTGACCCAGGTCGAGGGATTGCGTGACATAGAGATAGAAGGACTTGCCGGCCGGGACGCGGAGGTAGAGACCATCACGAGTTATGGAATCGCGGATCGATTGCGCATATTCTCGGAGCACGGCACTGGTGCCGGAGAGGGCGGCATTGCGGGCAGTGGTGGTAGGTTGCGATGCCTCGCCCAGAAGTCCTGTGGTCAGGCGCGTGTCCTGCAGGGCGACGGTCGCTGCCCCGAGAAAGGACGCCGCGAAAAGCTTCAACTCGCGGTCGTCATCGGTCTTGACGACCTGGCCGCGCAGGCCGGCCGAGCCGTCGTGCGGTCCCCATTCGCCGGTGGCCCGAAGCTCGCGGTCGAGAGCCAGTCCGTCCACGGAAAGTTCGGTGCCGTTCTCGGAATCGGGTGTGCGCCACACGATTTTCCACGGTCCCGGCACAGCGAGCCGTTCCCGGGTGCGATCAAGCGCGGCGCGCGCGTGAACTTCCGCCCCCGCTGGAATGACGAGGCGGCCGTCGTGCCACACGTCCTCAGTGACAAGCCCGATGACCGGTGTTTCCAGCCGGTTCGATTCGAGCGCTACGACTGTTTCGCATGGAATCAATCGGCCAAACGGTGCCGAAGGAGCATGGGGTTCCGCCGGGGGCGGCTCCTTCGGACCGGAGAACAGGACCAACGGGAGCGGGTGCGGATTCCCGGACGACGCCGTGGTGGCGGTTGCCGCGGGTGACGGGCTAGCGCTGGCTCCGGTCGGCGCCGGCAGCGGGGCCTTGAAGCGCGCTCCTTCGCGGGTGAGCGTCTTCGGGAGAACGACCGAAGGTGCCGCTGTTGCCGCCGGCAGGGGAGCGGGTGTGCGCTGGGCATTCTGCCAGCGCACGGTGAAAATGCCAACCGCCAGCACGGCTACGACCAGCACGACCTGACCGGTGGGGGAAGTGAAGAAATCGCGGCTCATGGGTGGGGCACGATGACGTTGAAGGTTTCCCGAACGGAGAGGTTGACGCGTCCCCTTCCCAGCCGGCCGCTGATCACAAGATGCATCCACGCGGCAGATTTGGGCGGGATCGCGCCCGTGGCCTCTGCCAGCGCAGCCGGGTAAACTTCGTGACCGACCCGCACGGCGAGTGCCTGCGGATCGTAGGGCACGGGCACGTCGAGGGTGTTTTCCAAACGAACGCGAATGACGACCACATCCTCGACATTGAATCGCACAATCTCTTCGACCGTGGCGGTGAATGCCCGGTAGTGGGTGACGTTGCCAGGTTGCGCGCGGTCAATCTGGGCGGTCATTTCGGGATACAGGCTTTGCAACCGGTCCAGTTGCTTCGCACGCTCCAGCAGGGCGCGCAAAGCGTCGGGCGCAGGTGGCTCTTGGGCGCCCCCTGCCAATGGCTCGTTCAGGAACACCACCGCTTGGTCGGCGCTCTCTGCGGTGACGAATACCAGCGCATAAACCCGGCCCCGGTGGATCACGTTCAATGCACCGTTTGCACCGTCTTTCAGCGCGCGGAGGGAAAAATATTCCGTGCCCGGTTCATGGGACATCAGGATGCCGGGGGCATCATCCGCCTTGGTGGAGACGTTCGCGCCCACCAGCGCCTTGATCGGCCCGGGAAATACGCAGGTGGTTGGCGCGCCTTTCGCCAGCCGGATGGAATAGACGCTGCGCTCATCGAGCGGATACGCCCGGATCTGCGAGGCTTCGACCCCCGCGATCAACAGCGCCTGCACCATGATCATTGCGACGATTCGTAGGTCCATACGGCCAAGGGGAAGCGGCCGTTGCCGGCCAGGTTGGGATTGCGTGCGAAGGTCAGTCGCACGGTGAAGGCCGGGGCCTCCGTGAAGGTTTGTGCGCCCACGATGCCAGTGCGGATCAACTGACCCTCGGCCTGCACGAGCACGGATTGCTCGCGGGTTTCGAGGACGGTCAGTTTCAGAATCTCGGGTTTCTGATGGAGCGATTTGGCCGCGAATTCCTCGGCCTCCAACGCCGACCGGGCGCGCGCTTTTTTGGCTGCCTCCGGAAGGAACAGCTTGTCGAGCAACTCGGGATAGTCGAAACCCGCCGGGTTGCGCTGGAACAAGGCGAGACAGGCCAGCAGCGCGTGCTGTTCATGTAGTTTCGCCGCCTCCTCGAAGCCGAGAAGCGGGCTCGAGTAGAACGTGCCGGCCGCGTCGAGCACCACCACGCGTTCCTTCGTCCGGTAGGCCCGGATGATGAGGAAGGGCTGCACCGCGCAGAACCCCACTGCGATTAAGGCGACGATACACCACAGGCGCGCCGCCATTGCATGATCGGCAAACAGTTCAAGCGGGCGCCAGGCCCGGTGCGGCCGCTGTTCGGGGGTTGGCCGCACATGCGGCACGGGGGATTCACGAAGAGTCGTCATGACTGGGATAATCAAATGCTCCTTTGGGCCGCAGGCAGGGTGAGAGCGGAGATGGCGGCTGCGGCAGCCTGGTCTCCGGCGGGGTCGATGCCCGACGCGGACGGCGCGGCAGGTGGCGTGGGCGCGGCGGGCGGAGCCGGCGGCGGGGGTGGCGGCATCGAGTTGCCTCCCCCCGTTCTTGTGGCTACCTGAGCTGCGGCGAGCGGAGCGGCGGCTCCGGCCGTTTTGAAAGATTTTAGCATCCAGGCGATCTGGTGGATTGCGTAGAGCTGCTGCATGGCCGACTGGCCGCCGCCGGACATCGGCGAACCGGAGCAGATGAGGCCCTGCATCAAAAACGGCGTTCCGATGGTGCCGATGAGGAGCCAAAGAGCCGCGAGCAATCCACCGATCAAACTGCCAAAAGACGCGGCGTTGATTTCACCGGGCTGCAGGTCGTAGGCCGCGGCGAGGTTCTGGCCGTAGGCGGTGAGGAGGTGGTAGGCGACCAGCTCCGTGACCGCGAAGCCCACCGGCCAGGCGAACACAGCGAGTGTCTGCTGGATGTAGCGTGTGGCGAGCTGCGCTTGCGACGGGATCATGTAGAGCGCAAGTGCCACCGGCAGGAACAGGTAGCAGAGCATTTTGAGCACAAACTGTAGGAGCAGGAACGGCAGTTGCAGCAGGCTGGCAATCAGGACGACGAGCTTGGCCGCGCCGTAGAGAAAGGCCTGATAGACGGACTCCCCGATGCGATGCAGGCTGAACTCCGTGCCGGTATCAGCCACCGTGGCGCGGAGTTTCGCCGCGGTTTCCATTGGGTGCTGCGTGTAGCCCTCATGCACCGTGTCCGCGACCGAAAGGAATACCCGCTCGATGAATCCGAACCAGTATGGCAGGGTGGCGACCAGCGCCACGACGACAGTGGCACGAACCAGCGAACGAACAAAGCTTTCGATGTCGCTGCGCGCCTGCTGCACCTGCAAAATCAACCCGGTCACGCACACGAAATACACGATCACGCGGAGCGAGTTGGTGAGACCGAGGACGGCCTCGCGGAGCCCTGGAGCGAAGTTTTCCATCAGTTGCGCTGCTCCTCCGGGCGCTGCCGCCGTTCCTCCTGTCGCAGTTTCTCCAAGGCGGCAGCATAGTCGGTTTGCGTGTCGAGGCGGATGCCCCGTTGCCAGTCGTCCACTACCCGCAGCTGGCGGGTTACCGTGGGGTCTTCGTTGCCCGGCGGCGGCTCGGGTGCGGCAGTCCGCAAGGCGTGCCGCAGCACGAGCAGTCCGCACACGAAGACGCCGCCGATGACGAGAAACAGGAACATGCGCGGTCGGGTCATGGCCGGGTATAGTCGGTCGGCGTCAGCGTCAGGCTGCGCTGCCAGGCATTCATCACGGCCAGCGAGTCGCGCTCCTCGGCCTGCTGTTTTTCCAGAAAATCCTGCCGCTCCTTCGCCGCCTGGTTCTCGTTCTGCACCTGTGCAGCCAGGAGCTTGTCCGCTTCGTCCCGCCGACGGGCATCGAGGCCCGCAAGTTGGCCGTTGAGCGCGGCGACGGTCACATTCAGCTTGTCGGTCTCCGCCTGAGTAGTGGCGTTCCGCAATTGCTCCAGCGTCAGGGCGAGGTCGGCCTGCAAGGCGCTGCGCTTGGTCTCCGTCACCGTGTAGACCTCGGCAAGATTGTCCGCCTGCCGGTCCACGACGGCGTAGCGCCGGTAGAGTTGTTCGTTCCGGACAAATTCGCGGCCTAGCACGGTGCGGTCGTCAATCTCCCGGTAGATTCCATCCAGCGTGCGACGGAGTGAGTTGATCGCGCTCGATAGGCGCCGAGCGTTTTGGAGCGTCTCACCGTAGGAACGCGCGAGATCGCTTAGCCCCAAGTCGTGTAGCAAGATCTGTGCACCCGCCGATTGCGGGTCGCCGATCACCTCCCGGATACGGCGCTGGACGGCGAGTTGCTCCTCGAGCTGCCGGAGCTGTCGGTTGAGGTTCTCCAATTGCGCCGACCACTGCCGGAGGATTTCGAGGTGGTTGGCGGCCTGGCCAGCCTGCACGGCGGCATTTACTGCGGTATTGCCCGGATCAGTGACCACCCATTGGGCGCATAGCGGAGCTGTGCACAGAAAAAGGAATGCTAGGTATTTCATGGAGTTGTAGGGTTGGGAGAGGGCGCGTCAGCCCGTTGCTGGTTCTGGATGATCCAATACTGCTCTTTCACGGCCTGCCGGTAGCCGCGCTCGTAGGCCTCGGTATCGGGCTCGCGTTGCCTCGACGCACAGCCGGTCAGCACCAAGATTAGGCATAGAAGGAGGCTAGGCCGCATGGTGCTCCTCCCTCGGCTGAATGTGCCGGATGGTGCCGCATTGCGGCGGCTGCGCAGTAGGGGCGAAATAACACAGCGACGAATACCGGCCTTGGTCCGGCAATTGCTCGGGCAGCGGATACCGCTGGATGGCATCGAGGGCCGTCTCGGGCAGTAGCAGGTCCGTGGCCAGATCAACGAGGTCGGCACGGTCAGCCTGCCGCATGAAGAAAAACTGCTTGGCGTTGCCGACGACGGCGGCGCGGATGCGGGAGGTTTTAAACCGCGAATACTGTTGGATGATCGAAGCGCACCAGCAGTTGTGTTTGCGTAACTGTGCGTAGCCCTCGGCGACAATCTGCTCGCCGCCAGGCGTGTCGAGGAAGCGTGACAGCTCCTCGAACAGGATGCGTTTTCTTTTCGCCCGCGGGAGCGCCAGAATGTGCTGCCGACCCAGCCCGCTGATGAGGAGTCCGACGGCGGCTTTGAGTTCCACCGCCTGCTCGGGGATGGAACCGAGTTCAAAGTGGGCGATCCGCCGGTTAAGTGAGATGTTGGTCACCCCGTCGAACAGCCGGCCATACTGGCCTTCGACACTCCAGGCCCGCAGCAGGGTCGCCAGCCGGTCGATCTCGTCTTTGCCGTGCTCGGGAAAGCGTCCGTAGGAGAGCAACTCCACGAGAGTGCTGTGCGTCGGGTAGTCCTGCGGCGCGTAGAAGGCGCATGCGGTCTGGGCGACGAGTCGTTCGGTTTCCGGCGACTGGACGAACCGTGTGATTGTCTCATCGGACAAACCGGCGACGAAGGCCGCGGCCTCGTCGTCCCGGCCGGCGAGTCGGTCCCGCAGGTCGCAGTAGATGTCGAGTGGGGCGGCCCCGGCCTGGAGCCTTGTCCGCCATTGGTTAACCGCACAGGCCATTCGCCTGACCTGTGCGGCCTCGGCGGGCATCCGCCGCGACCAGTCTACATAGCTGTCCCGGTAAAGCTGGTGCAGGTATTGGGTGAGCTGGGCCTGGCGGAGCGCCAGCTGTTCGGCAGTCGCCGGTTGACCCACCATGCGAGCGAGGAGCGCCACCGCCGTCGCGAGATGCAGTTGCGAGAGCGGGAGCCGTTGGGTGTCGAGGTAGTTGAGCGTGAGCGCCGAATCCGGATGAACGATGATCGGCGTTTCCCCCAGGCTTTCCGTGAAGCGTTTGTAGGAAAGGCCTTCTTCCGCGATCAGTGTGTAGTCGAAATGTCCTGCCGTCTGCCACAGCAGATCCTCGACATAGGCTGACTTGCCGGCTCCGGTGATGCCGAACAATAGCGCGTGTTGCGGCGACCCTCCCGCTTGCGTCGAAACGCCGATCAGGTTGCCGTGGCTGCCGTCGTAAAGCGCCTCGGCCTCGGCCAAAGCGCCGGTGAACGTGGCGGAGAAAGGGAGCATGTCGGCCAGAAACGTGTCCTCGGCATACAACTCGCGGTGCCGATACGACGAATGCGTCCAGCCCGGCCACGATGCGAAGAACAGTTTCTGGGCCGTGGTCGGCAAAGAACACTCCAGATATTGCGCCCCATCCATCGCGTGGATCGCCGCCTGCACGGCTGCGAGCTTCTCGCGCAGGGCTTCCTTCGTCGGCGCCCACACCCGCACGAGGTAGGTGACATGGAATGGCCGGGCAAAGCCACCGGAGAGCTGTTCGACTTTGCGCTCTTTCTTCCGCAAAGCAACGAGTAGGGAAGCCCGGGGATTTTCGGTGTATTCGCCGCGCAGGCGCTCGGCTGCGCGTTCCTCGTGCCCGATTTCCACCTGGGCGGCGGCGGGTGTCACATTGACCGTCACGCAATAGTCGAGGAAAGGAAGGCCCGTGAGATGCGTGACCATCCCCGGCCGGGTCCGCTGTGGCCACCGCGAGAGCGCCAGCACGGCATGATAGTGTCCGTCGAGATAGAATCCGCCGTCCGGCTGACCAACGCTTTCGCTATGCCAGCAGTTTTCCTGCACGGTAAGTTCCGGGTCGAGGGAGTTGCCGGCGGCTTCCTGCCCGCGGATCGCAAGACTCGGGTTGAGAAAGCGTCGCAGGACGGTGCCATGTCCGGCCTCATCCAGTGGAGTAATGGCGGTCTCCGCCCCGAACACGCCACGTAGAGTGGTCGCAAAATCCTCGAATTGGGCTGCCAGTTCACCCAGCAATGACTCGTAACGGATTTCGAGCCCTTCGCGCGACCGCACGTTGCCGGCGTAGGCGGTGATTTCAATGGACAGAAATACGGTCAGCCGTTCCCGGCGCAAGTGCCGTGCCGCCATCCGCTGCCAGTAACGGGTGAACCGCTCGTTGCGAATCCGCCGGATCTCCGGGTCGGCCACTGCTTGGGTATGCTCATGGTAGCGGAGCAATTCGGTCTGATAGTCCGAATCGCAGGACCACTGGAACTGAACCCGCCGGCCCGGTCCGACGAGGGCAAGCATGGCCCGCACCTGATCTTGAAAGGCATTGAGCCGGTCGATGCTCGCCCCGCGCAGTTCGGGTGGCTCGAAGAAGTAGCCTTTGGCCGCTACACCACCACGCTCGGGAGAGCCGAAAAGGACGAAACCGTTGACAAACCGTCCGTCCGGCGCCCGGTCATGGGTCCTGCCGTGGGACGAAGCCACATGGTCTGGCGAAGCTGAGCCTCGGCCGAGCATGGCCTCGACTTTGTCCCGGTCGTAGCCCGCTGGCCGATCGTGGCGTAGCCCTAACAGCCATATAATAATTAGGCCAATTGGGGTCAGTGAGACCGCTCCCGCCATCGGCAGACGCACTCCGGCGAAGCTCAGGATCCCAAAGAGGGCAATCGCTGCCACTACGCTGATCACCAAGGGCAGGTAAAGGTTTCCTGCCAGTCCGAAGGCCCGGCCGGCCGAATCGTCGGCCGCATTTGTATCGGTGAAACGCAGGTCGCTCATGGGTCAGAAACGGGGAGTGATTACGGCGTCCTGCATCCCAAAGATGGCGAACAAGGCCCCCATGATCGCCGCAGCGGCGGCGATGATGATGCCCGCCAGAATTCCCCCTTTGCCCTCGGAATCGCCTTTACTGATGGCATTCGCTCCAGACCAGATTTTGATGATCCCCCAAAAAAATCCGACCATGAAGACCAGAATGAGCGCGCTGCCGAAGCCCTCCCGCAGTTGCTGGAGTTGGGCGACCTGGGGAGCGAAAGGCGTGCCCTTCGTCAGAAAGGCGAGCTGCGCGCGAACCGGGGCGGATAATGAGAAAAGCATCATTTCCCAAAAGCCATAAAGAAAACGGCGCTTGTCAAATTAATTATGGCTTTTAGATTCGGTGCATGAGTTCCGAGGGCAAAATAATCAAGGTGGGCTTCCCCTTTTACCCCGCCGACCTGAAAGCGATGGATCAACACCTGCAGGTGTTGGAAAAGGCCGGCGTTCCCGCCCGACAGGGCACGGTGGTTCGCGCTCTGGTCTGTCTGCCGACCGCAACCCAGCTATTCGCCCATGCTCTCCTGCTGCATGAGGCTCAAAAGGCCCGAGGGGGCGTTCTAGAATCCGAATACGTCGCCGACACCATTGTTGTTCGACTACCTGCAGCTCAGGTCGAGAAACTGGACACCGTCCTCGTGGATCTGGCTGCCAAGGGCGTGTCCACGACTCGGGCTTATGTCCTCCGTGCGGCCTTTCGGGCGCTGCCCAGCGGGGCCGGACTGGTGGCCTTCATGAGAGAGTTCAACGCAAAGTTCCCGAACCTTCCCCGTGGTGCGCCTGCCGCTAAGCTCAAGAAGGCGATCCAGCATGGCTGACGCGGCTCGTATTACCCATCTCCGCGGTCTTGAGGCGCACTTGGGTTCGCGTATTATAGGCCAGGAGCACGTGCTGCCCCGGGTTGCAGCCATCTTCGGCAGCGGCGAGTGCGGGATCGCAGATCCGGCGCGACCGAAAGGTTCCCTCCTCCTGGCCGGTCCGACCGGCTCCGGCAAATCGGAAACGTTCAAATGCGCCGTCGAATACTCCCTCGGACCCGACCAGATCATTCCCTTCGACATGTCGGAGTATCAGGACAAGTCCGCGGTGAACCGTCTGCTCGGTGCCAGCCGGGATGATCCCGGGCTGCTTGGCCATGCTCTCCTCGCCCGCTCCTCCGGGGCCCTGTTCTTCGACGAAATGGATAAGGCTTACCCAGCCATCCTGGATGTGTTCCTTCAGATTCTTTGGGACGGCCGCGTGACGGTGGCGACCGGCCAGACGTTCACTTTCGGCAACTACTATGTGGGTCTCGCCACAAATATCGGCGGAGCCGAGGCGATGCGCATGGAGCATTCCAGTGCCACTCGCGTCGAGCAGGCGGTCATCCGCCGCCTGCGTGAGAGCCTGCGGCCGGAGTTTTTCGGCCGCTTGGACGAGGTGTTGATTTTCCGCAAACTAACCCCTGATGGCCAGCGCCAGATCTGTGCTCTAGAAGTCGCCCGCGAGGCCGGCCGGTTGAAGCAACTCGGGTTCGACCTCGAGGTGTCACGCGAGGCGCTGGAGTTTTTGGTGCGCGAAGGTTTCGATCCGCAGCTCGGAGCCCGCCCGTTGCGCAAGACCGTCGAACGTCAGCTGAAAGATGCGGTGAGGCGCGATCTGTTCGCGACCGGCCTTGGTCGAGGTCGAGTCGTCGTCTCTGGTGATCGGTTGTCCATCGAGCAAACCCAAGTTTCACCTGGTTGATTCTGGTCCACGTTCTCTAAGTCGAAACATCCTAGGGTTTAACGGGCTCTGCTGTTTCAGCGGCGGCTTCTGCAGCGGCTTGGCGAAGGGCTCGGCGGCGCCGGATTTCCTCTTGAACAACTTCCAAGCGAGCAGGAGATTCCTCCTTTAACAAATGCACTTTTGCGGATTTAAGCGCGATCAGTCGCATGTTACCTGCATATCGGATTTCGAGCGTTTAGTCTGAGGATCGAATGCAGTGACCCTAAAGTATGGAGCGTAAACGCGCATTAGCGCGGGCCGCGCTTCCTAAGTGGCCCGGCTCCAGAGCTGATCCGAATCATCTACCCGACTTTGGCTACGGTCCGCTTGTCAGCCATAGTCTTCACGAAAGCTAACGATCACTGTGACAGCTTTAGTCGCCACATGGATTGAACGAAAAGACTTCTACGGCGCGGCGGTCGCCAGCCATTTCCCGGGCGGGTGGCCGTGCTGGCGGGAGAACAGGCGGTAAAAATGCGACACGTCGTTGAAGCCGCACGCGAACATCACCCCGGTGATCGAATGGCGGCGCTGGCGCAACAGGCGCGCGGCGTGTGTCAGGCGCTGGCGGTTCAGGAAATCCCAGAAGGTAAGCCCGGTGGTCTGGAGGAACAAGTCCGTGAAGCGTCGCCTGGACAGTCCGGCCCGCCCGGCCGCACGGTCAACGCTCCACGGCTCGTAGAAAGTCGCCTCGATTTCGCGGATGACAGCGGCGACGCGTTCGCCGGCGGTGATCCCGTCGCTCTCGGGCGGAAGCCGCGCCAGCAGCACCAGGGTCTGGGCCGCCAGCGCCCGGACGGTGGACGGGCGGCCCGGCCCGGTGCGGGCGCTTTCAACCAGCGCCCGCTGCCAGTGGCCCTCCAGCGTCCGCCGGTCGGGCCGGCTGAGGGAGAGCCGGCCCGCCGGCAGGCGGATTAGCAGCGCCCAGAGCGCAGCGAGGTCCGGCTCGGAGCCCAGAAACGCCTCGTCGAGGCAGAGCAGCAACAGGGTGGAGGGTTCGTGGTCGGCCAGCCGGTGCGCGGTGTCGCGCGGCACAATCAAGAGCGTGCCGGCGGGTGCGGCGACGGGTCGCCGCCGGCCCTTTTCCAGGTAGTCC
>Ga0066428_1000019_pt1 | contig 50475 bp, 39 predicted proteins | sample LakWasMet40_LOW7_2_FD_59516 | JGI IMG/M metagenome (GOLD analysis project Ga0066428, IMG submission 59516) | Freshwater sediment methanotrophic microbial communities from Lake Washington under simulated oxygen tension - Sediment Metagenome 40_LOW7 | ecosystem: Environmental > Aquatic >...
TCTGGTGTGGCCCAGGCTGGCTCGTGACCCACGGGCAATGGCCGAATTATTCGATGACTCATCCTATGGATTGCTTGCGATGAAAGGGATGGTTCGGTGGAAGTTATTTTGCATCTCGCTTGGACAAGTCGCCATCACGGGATTTGCACTATATTCCTCGGGAGGCTTGAGGAACAGCGTGCTTCTCCTCACCATCTACCTCGCGATCTGGCTTCCCGCGATTTTTTCTCTCGTTCTCGCCGCTAATGTCATCAAAGGGGTTCTCGCGGACAACAACACGTTCTCTGACGCAGACAAGGTCCTCATGGGGATGCGCCTGACAACGGATCTCACGGCGGTTGCGGCGCTGGTTGTCGGTTTTGTTGCCCTCGCAGCGTTTACAGCCATCTACCTCGCATACCTGGCGGTCCTCGCGATAGGCGCCTTTATCCTCTGGCGGGCGTTTGCCGCGCAAGCCGACCCCATAAATACTGCCGGGCTGTTTGATGCACCGGCAAAGAAGACGAGCCGCCAGTGGCATGATGCTTCCGGTTCAACCCATATTGACGGCGAGGGGCGGATTACGCAGGCCCACACAGGTTCCTTGATCGGGACCGTGGATGAAGCCGGCCGGGTGACGGGGGCCTCCGGTGACCATGTTGGCCAAGTCGGTGGCGACGGAAAATTGCACTGAGCGGTTGCTCAGAGTAACCTAGGGAGACTTAAGCCGAAGACTGGACCTCGGCCGCCGCCCGCCAGGGGCAAATACACCTGTAGTGTTACCTTGGGGTGGCGATGGCTGATGCCTCGGAGATCCGCATGGCGAGCGTGCTACAGTAACTCGGGCGACGGGCCGGCAGGGTCGTGCGATCCTTGGTGCAGAACGCTTCAGATAGATGGGACCAGGGTGTGAACAGGTTTTTTAGCCGATTTCGGCTGGGAGTGCTATTCTTCGGTCCGGCAATTCCGCCGTATGATCCTCTAGCCACTCCATCCCCATGCGACCTGAAAACAACCCCTTTGCCATCGCGCTCACCCACGCGCTCAAGACACGCAACGCCAATGCGCTCCAACCCTTGGTCAAACATACAGTTCATGAATATGCCAAGGCCCGGTTCTTTGGTGCCGCCGAGCCCGTCAATTATGCGGCCTTGGAGGCCGTCGCATGGGAAGCCTTCTTTTGCTGTCGGGTGCGTTCCAGCTCGATGCTTCTGGCGGCAGGGCTGCCGATCGAGACCAAGCTACACTCGCCTTGCGATCGCGGCAAACAATACACCCTGCTGGAAGCTGCTGTGCACGGCTGCGAGATTTCACGCGCAGCGCAAGCGAAACTGGTCGAACTATTGCTGGCGGCAGGAGCCGTCTATAATCGAACCCCACAGAGCGATTGGCGCCATCCGAAACCCATTATGGCGTTTGTCCGCAAGCCCGCCGTGGCTCGTGCTTTCATGAAGCGGGGCGTGCCGGTCCGCGCTTTCACTGGCATGAATCGAAATCTTCGCCACCAACTGGAACGCGGACTATCGGTGATACCGATTGGGGGCTTAGGCGAGGGCGGATGTTAGGGCTGTGAAAAAGGGCGAGCAGGCTCGCCGGCGAGTTTCAGAACGGAATTTCGTCCATGAGCTCCCATCCTTCGGGATCCACCTTGCTCCATTGGTGTAGTCCTTCGCCTACCTTACCGGTGGACGTATGCAGGTCCATGAGCTGCTTATGGTAGCCCACAAGCCGGTGGAGACGGAACAGTGCGGTGGTGCCACAGGCGCTCCGGCCGCTGTTCACGCATGCTTGGATTTCCTTCAGCACGGCAGTCTGGACTTCAATCGAGTGCGCGAGGCGATCGACGATGTATTGTTCGATGGGTTCGATCAGGCGGGTCAGTTCAGGGGGTGTGGTTTGCATGGTCCCCTACGATAGCACGTCACTGAGACCGGTGTTCCGGCAGGGGATAGATTGGGCCCGTAGCTTTGGTGAGGACCGGCCTTCTATCACCCAACGACTCCCCAGCCCATGAATAATCGCAATCCGCAGCCCGACCGAATGTTTCCACCCGCGACCGGAATAACGACTGCGAGGCGGAATCTGATTTTGCACCTGGTCTTCCTGGCCCGTAATCGAAGCACGATCGATTCGGGTGCAGATCCGGTTACCAGCCCCTATGGGGTGGGTGACGCGTTTCTCGGCGCCCTGCATCATATTGAGGAAATCCTTGATCCCGGTGTTCCCGCGATCGAGGCCGGGTCAGCCGAGGCAGTCGAGCGCGCCCTAGTTCGCCTTCAAGGCCTTTGGACGGAAATCGTAATTGGTGAAACGGATCCCGTTCGGGCTGAAGAGGCGTGCAACTACGCGCACAGGCTGCTGGCTCGGTTTCCCCGGCCAATGGCGCGCTACGTCAACGAGTGCGTGGCGGCCTGGCCCAAGCCCGAGGTCGGGCTCGATCTGCTTGCTCAGACAAGCCACTTCATCAACACGATGGAAGAGGGCGTGGCGGTCGGACTGGCGCAGAGCCACGTCATCCGGGTGCTGCTGGCGCGGAAGCAATGCGGGACCGCGGCGGCCTCTGCGCCATTAGTTGAGCACGTGGACCTACTCCCGGCGGCCCCATCTTCGAAGCCGGTTTCCACTCCAATCCGCGGGAGAATGATCCCGACCAAGAACCATGTCGCGGCATGTGAGCGGGTGGTCGAGATGGGGGAACTCTTCTTTGATGGATCCTCCAGCGGAACGCCCCTCAGCTTGCGCCTGTATCCGCTCGTGGTAGGACCCACCGGGGCGGGAAAAAGCATGCTCTGCAAGACTGCGGCTACCACGCTGGGCGCAGATTATTATCGCATCACGCGCGGTGACTGGATGCCGCGGGGCAGCAAGAACGGCCGCCCCACGGTCTTCCTGATCCTTGATCGCCTGCTCGCCAGCCGACGGCTCGTCCTGGCGATCGATGAAATCGACAAAATGGATCTCGATTTCTCGAAGGAGTTCTCCGCTGCGATCGGCACGGAGCTCTGGAACACGCTCGATGGATACTTTCCGGTGGAGGACTACCTGGCGGAGACCAAGTTCGGCAACGATCCCGTGCCGACGGTGGAGGGGATTGAGCGCAAGGTGCGAGCCGCCCTTTTTATTGTCGGGTCCGGGACCTGGCAGCATGTGTTTGCCCGCGGCGCCAAGTCCGCCGGCCTGGGGTTTAATGCCGGCACGGGGACCGGGCAGGTGACGTTGGATGCGATCGAGAAGCACGGATCGATCAGTCCCGAGTTGCTCCTGAGGTTTAACAGTGACCTCGTTTTCCTCAGCTACCCGTCCCAGGGCGAAACCGCAGACCTCCTCCGGGCGACAGGCATCACGGCCCTCGCCGATGAACTGGGAATCCAAGTCACGCCCGACGACGTGGTCTGGGCGAAGGGTGGCATGCGCGTGCTGGAGACGCTGGCCACCCGGCTCACGCTGGAAAAATACCGTCGCGGTAAGGCCGCCAGGCGAGCCGCCGCACCCCATGAGGTATAAAAAAAGGGCGTCCGGCAGATTGCCGGACGCCCGTTGGGTTCTTTGGTTACGGGTTCAGGTCGGGCGGGAGCCCCGCCTCCTGGCTCAGCTGCTTCAGGGCCGGCGACGTGCGCAGGTGCTTGGCCGCCACCGCGCCGATTTCGGCGAGTTCGAGTTCGTAGTCGCCCAAGCGGAGCTTCGACTGCTGCCCACTGTTCTCCAGATACCGGGGGAGTTCCCCGTTCATGAAGCCGGAGAACGCGAACGCAGAGATCGGGTTCTTCTCCAAGCGGGGATGGAGTTCGTCGAAACGGCCGAGGCAGAGCTTCGCCATGGCGAGCCAGGTCAGATAGGTAACCTCATCGGGTTTGGCAGGGTCCATCACCACCCCAAGGAGGCGCGCCTGGCCGACCGACTGGGTGATGCTCTGGAGCGTGCGTTGAATGACCCCGGGGCCGCCGTCGCTCATGGGCACGAGGCTCGTGACGTTGCCGGCATTATCGGTCAACTGGGCGTAGTCGCCGCCCGGGCCGGAAAACACGGGCGTCGGGTGCCAGAACGGTTCGGCGTCGGGGTGGTTGGTGATGACGGTCTGATTCAAATGCCCCGTGAGGAGCAGGCTAGTAGCATTGATGGGAGTATTCATGTTGTTCGATACGGGGTTTAGTTAACAGGCGTGATTGCCTTCTCTCCTATAGCACACGCAAGTTGGGCTCCTTTTGGGGTGGGGTGGATGCCCGGTCAGCCCCTGGTCTGCCCCGAACACTGTAGCTCTTCGTTACTATGGCAGGATGTCGTTCCCTTACTCGCCCCGAAGAGCGCAGGCTTCTCTCCGTCGTTCGCGGGCTTTCGCCACGTGATCGCTGCTTGATCACCACGCAGTGGTTCTCCGCCAATCGAATCAGTTCGACGGTCGCATTGACCGTCGGCCACGTCTGGCGCAACGGGGCGATCGTCCAGGACATCGCGATCGCGCCGCGGCACCTGAAAGGAAAACGCGGCCGCACGCGCCGCGTGCCCGTTTCGCCAGAACTCCACCGGGCCTTAACGCATCACCTCTGGTGGCTGCGCCTCAAATACACCCTCACGCCGGACCTGCCCCTTTTCCCCAGCCGCCAGGTTTCAGCCGACGGCCGCATTCGTCCGATCACGCGCGTGCAAGCTTACCTGATCATCAAGCAAGCCTTCGCTGCGGCTGGCATCGAAGACGATGGCCGCCTGGGAACACATGTGCTCCGCAAGACGATGGCGAATAATTCATTCGCTCGCACCAAGGATATAATGGTCCTGCGTGACTTGCTCGGCCACGTGGACGTGAACACAAGCCAACTTTATCTGGACCCTGATGCCGATGAGGTGCGAACGGCCATGCTGGCGTGCGACTTTACGCGTCGCCCGCGAGCCACGGTGTCGAGCCCGGAGCCGGCGGTCCCGGTGGGGGATAATCTCCTACTCTTCGCCTTGCCACCCGCAGTCTCGGTGCCGGCGCCGCTTCCGCTGCAACCGGCGAACTGCGCCGTCTATTGATCCGCTCGCATCCCTTTCCCACCGGGCTTACCCTTTCCCTAATTAGGTTAAACTCGCCGGGGCGGTCGCCGGGGATACGGGTTTCCTTAAGGGGCGAGGGGAGGGCGCTGGCGCCGCCTTGGAGTGGGAACTTTCCGAGTGGAAAATGAGAATCGGTGGTCCTGAGCACGAAATGCGTTCCTCGGGTTTTGTCGGTTTGCTGCGCTCACACTCCTCCCTTCCTTCCCAGTAACTGGGTGGGAAGTGCACCGCGGCCTTTATCGCGTGGAGCCACGGACCTCGTATTTCAGGAGGGAGGGGCCCCAGCGGGCCGGCCTTTCTCCTGTGCTAATAAGACAGGGTGAACAATACACCCCGAAATCCTCGCCCCCCGACGAAACTGATTCTGGATCCTGACCAGACATCCTTTGGTTTCGAACTGCCAGTCGCGCCGAGAGCGCCTGACGCACCGCTCGCCGCGCCGACGGTGAAAGCAAGCAAAACGCCCAAACCGACCCAGCCGAAAGTTCCCGCATCCAAGGACCGGAGGCAGCGGCCGGTGCGCGCGCGGATTTCGTTCGAAGCCCCGATGCGGCTCAAACGGAGACTGGAGAGTGCGGCGCGTGATCGCGACCAAAGCAAAACTGCGATCTTGCGGGCAGCGGTCGAAACCTACCTCCGCCAGCCTGAACCCGAGGGGGACTCCACGTGAGCGAGGCGAAAAAGCTTTTGAAGCGGCGACATCGTGGGTCAATCCGGACACCATCGCGCGTCCGCTACCTTGAAGCGGCCTTGGCCGCCGCCCTGAGTGATCCGGCGATGCAGGCGCACGTCGCGCTCCTCGGCAGCCTCTTTCCTCCGCGACGGGGCCGGAAGGTCACGGTAAAACAACTCGCCCGAGCGTTGGCCGCTTGCCACCCCTCGACCGGGAAGCGGCTCCGTAAGCGCGTCAACCAAGGGTTCAGGCGGGAAGGCGACAGTCTCGTGAGCAACGTTTCGTTCGGCTTTGATGTGCCGCTCTCGACCCACAAATCGATCACAGTTGCCGCTTTGGTGTTCAAGGATGAGGCGGTGCTGCGAATCGCAATGGACGCGATGCGCCAGTCCGCGCGCTGGTTGGGCAAGAAGATGGACCGGCGTCTGCGCCGGGGAGGGCAGAATGCGACCGTGGCGACTGGCAAGAGTGCGGGATTCTTCATTCCCGAGAAAGCCGGCCGTGACGGGCAACCGCAGCTGCACGGGCACATCATCATCCCCAACTTGACCGAGTTTGAGGAAGCCGGGCGCAAGCAGTTTTGTGCGGGACATTTCAGGCGAATCACCCGGTCGGCGATGGCCGCGCAGCGGCGGTTGAACCAACAGCTAAGCCGCAACCTGCAGCGGGCGGGGTATGATGTTGAGCTGGTCGAGGGCGTATGTCGCCTGCCCAGTGTTCCTCGTTCTCTTTGTGAGTCACTGTCTCCGGTCAGCTCCCGGCTGAAGCCTCCAGAAGAGCGCATAGGCGGTGTGCGCCGTGTGACCAAGAGTGTGGCTCGCCGCCGCGAGAATACATACCTTCAGGATCGCCCCAAAAAAGTGCTTCAACCGCTGAATCGCTGGCAGAAGGACTGGGAGCGGGTGATCGGGGTCGAGAAGCTCCAATTCGAAAAGGCGGCCTACTATGACCGTCGCCATCGCCGCAAAGGGGAGCCTGTCGCCCACAAAGAGAACGTGGTCCCGTTTGCGCCGGAGGTTGCGGTGGCCGCGGCGGCCATGGCTCCAAACTGGCCGGTCGATCCCCATGGGGATGTCTTGGAAAATACGTCAGCGATGCGGCCGGCGTTTTCCTCAGTCGGAGTGGCGCTCCGGAAGAAGTTGCAAGAGGAACTCAGCTACGAAGCCCGGCACCAAGTCATCGAGGTGGACTACAGCTGCAGTGAGAAAATGCCGAATCTCGTGGAGCACACTGAGGCCCTGCGCACATCGCTGCGTTTGATTTTCCCGCGCCTGGTCATGCACCTGAAATTCAGCGCGGGTGGACCTCCCGGCTTCAAGGTGACGGGCGCGGCCACGGGCAACCCAAAGTTCGCCCAGCTGGTCGCTGCGACGGCCCAGGCCCTGGTGGTCGAACTGGGGCAAGATTCCGTGCGGGCGAATTGGCCCTTGGTTTTGCGGTGGCTGCACACCGAATTGGCAAACCGCACCCCAGAACCTATCATCAAGGCACCGGCCACACCGCCTGCCGTGGTCAAAGCCAAGACGAAGGCCAGGATGCTGGAGGAGCCGGCAAAGCCGGTAGTCATTCAGCCAGCCCCTACGCTCCCCGAACCCCCAGCGCCGGTCGAAGCCGGCGAACCCGAATGGGACCTGATGCCGTGAAGCCCCATTTACTGTATTTCCCCTGCCGTAATGCTCTCTTCGACTGGTTTGGTGAGTCGTCCGGATCTGGCACCCCGCCAGTTACCGTTGACCTGCTCGCGGAACAGCGGCAGTTTGAGAGCTACCCGGCAAATAGGTCGAAGCGGGTCACTTGCCATGGCTGCGCCCATCCCGATGCACGTTATGTAATTTGCCTTCTGCACGGGCAGTCCACGGACAAGGTGTATCCCAGGCGCTACCCGAATTCCCAATCGGCCCATAAGCCAGGATGTTATTCCTACGCTGAAGAATTATTTCCGCGAGTTGCCGACTCATCCGAGGCAGTGACGGCTACCACGCGCGCAAGCGGTGAGTTCGCCGTGTTGAAGCATCCCATGGCTGACCCGGAGTATTCCATCATCTCGATGCGCAGGCGAAATCGAGGACAGGCCGATGCTGCTGCGGCAACGGTCGGCACGGCTTCAAAGCACATGACCATCGGTTTGCAGCGGCTAACCAAGGAACTGCTTCACCGGTCGGGAATCTGCGAGTGGCATCCCGGGTTCGCTGGTAAACGGAATGAGCGTGTTTTCAACGGCAGGATCAAAGGGGCGATCAGCGATATGATGGCCGGTGGCGGGCCAACCAGTGCCGTGTTCCAAAACCTGCCGGGTGCATCATTTGTGCCGTGGTCCTTCCTTGATCCAAACGAGGAAAAAACGCCGCACGGCATGACCGCGTGTGTAGGCTTCGGTTTCGTCGAAGGGCTCGGTGCCGAAAACGAACATGGAGCGCGTCGTTTGACGCTGCGAAATTACCCCGAATGCCCGGTGGTCATTCCTCGACGCATTCTCGACAGGGAAGGGAATAACCCGCGGTCAGCGCTGCTTTCTCATCTGGCGCACCCAACTTGGGCCATCTTCGTGGCGGCGCAATATGACGGGCTATGGAAGTCGCACGCGATGGTTTCGCTCCGTGTTTCGGACAACGCTTTGATCCCTGTCGAAAGTCAGCACGAAAATCTGATGGCGGAGTGGCTGGCCGCGGAAGGAAGGGCCTTCAGGAGGTGGCTGCTGCCACCTCCTGAGGTTAAAGGCAGGAAAATCGTGCCGGATTTTCAACTGCTGGACACCCAGGCGAAGGAATACGTTGAGGTAGGCGGATTGTTGGCACGACCGGACTACGCTGAGGACATCCGTCAGAAGAAGTCCATCTTCGGCCCAAGCTTGTTGGTCTGGGACCCAACCCGTGTGCCATTGGGCAGCTTTGTCCTGCCGCCCCGGACCCGTCCGTGAGGTTACTTCTTGACCATCTCGCGCGCGGCCAGTTCCAGTGCCATGTTCCGAATCAGGCGCCCGCTGAACTTGAATTCTGGGTCGATGCTTTTGCCTGCCTTGATCGCGTCTGCCATCACTCTGATCAGGACTTCAGCTTGGGATTCGTATCGTTTGAGCGCCGGCTTGGTCACCTTCTTGTTAACGGCGTCGTAGAACTGACGGAGATTGGCGCCCGAGAAGATAGCGTGAGAGAAGCTCGTCAAAACAAGTTCGCAGAGCCTCTTTTCGGTGAGCCTGTTAGCGGGAGCGAGCAGGCGGAGAGCCTGCACCGTGTCTACATCGAGATTCAGGCTGGCAGTGTAACCCCGACCTTTCCGAACAAACGGGCTTTTGAGTTTCATCCCGAGACCTTGAGCGACGCGGGAGGGTAGGCAACCAGCATTTCCTGCTTTTGCCCTGCCCGTGCTACTCTTGGTGGAAGCATCACAACGCTCGCGCCTGTGGGTGTGGGGGCCCCCTGTCCGACTGCGGGGCCAGTTTCAGCCAACACCTCCGCTGAAATCGAGCGTGCTAGAGTTCGGGTAACAATGAAAACGCCCGATCAGCAAACCAATCGCACTAACCCCGTCGCGCTCGCCGGCGTCCGGGAGGAGGAAATCTCGTGAGCCCGGAGACTAAACTCATTCTGGAGAGCATTTGGAAGCGCGACCCCAAGCTTACCAAGCTCGAGCGTGAACTGATCCAGTGCCTGCGGGAGGGGCGCGCGCCCGTCAAACTGCAGCAGGCGGTGTTGCCGCTGGATAATTATCTGCCTCGCGCTGCAGTGGCTGACAAACTGAGTGTGAGTGAGGTCACCGTGTGGCGCTGGGAGGCGGAAGAAGAACTGGTGCCTTCATACGTCACCCCGGACTGCCCTCGTTACCACCCGGGTGAAGTCGCCGACTTCGTCGCGCAGCGTAAAGGGAAGCAGCATTCGAGGAAGCTCAAGGCGGCCCAGAGGGACAAGTAGCGCTTGCCGTAGCTATCCCTCACTATGGGACTCGAAAGACAACCGGGCAGAAGCCCTTATTGGTTCGGACGCTTCGATATCGACGGCGTCTCCACGTGCAAGTCGCTCAAGCTCAAGGTCGAAGGCACGTCGCCGGCGAAAGGCTCGCATGGCTTGGGCTGCCCCTTGTTCGAGCGCAGCCGGGCGCGGGCCCAGGCTGAATATGATCGGCGGCTGACCGAGGCCACCAAGTCACGCACCGATAAGGAGTGGCTCATGGCCGTGCATGAAATCAAGACCGGCCGCATTTTCCCTGCGATCGCGTTGACCGATATGTCTACCAAATGGTCAGAGACGGTCAAAGGGACGGTTTCTGACGCCTACAGTGAGCAGGCCCTGTCGATGCACCGCCAGTTTGTGGCGTTCATGAAGAAGTTCTATCCGAAGGTCCGCTTTATGGCTCAAGTGCGGCCGGACATGGCGGTTAAGTTCATGAAGACCATCGAAGCCGTCGGATACGCGGGGGGAACCTACAATCACAAGCTCGACTACCTGCGCAGCGTATTCAACAAGCTCGCCCAGGAGGCCGGCGTGGTCACGAACCCGTTCGCGGGGATCGAGGAGATGGAAGAGGATATCATCAACCGGGTGCCCTTCCGTTTGGAGGCGCTTGTCCGGGTCCTCGACATCGCGCGTCGGCCCGAGCACGCCTTCATCCGCCTCATGTTGATTGTGGCCAGCATGACCGCCATGCGACGTGCGGATTGCTGTCGTTTGCTCAAGTCATCGATCCGGTGGGAGACGGGAATGATCGCCGTCAAAGCTGCTAAAACGAAGAAGCCGCTCTTGATCCCCATCGCACCGATGTTGATGGAGATCCTCAAGGAGGCTCCGAAAACGGACTCCATCTACGTCTTCCCTGAACACGCCGCCTTGTTTGCTCGCAGCCCGGACAGGATCACGGACATGACGCGTGATGTTCTGGAGGCCGCGGGGTATTTCAATCAGGAGGAAGATGGGCCGACGCCGCTGGCTCCGATCCAATGCGTGCGGGAGAAGGGCAAAGGCGTGCGCAAGGCGTCGTTGATCGACTTCCAGAGCTTTCGGGCTACTTGGGTCACCATCGCTCTTGTGAGTGGTGTGCCAATCGAGTTGGTCTGCAAAGTCACGGGCCACACTTCACCCGACACCCTGCGGAAGCACTACTTTCTGCCGGGCGACAATGATTTCCGCGAGGTTTTCGAAGAGAAGCTGCCCATTCTCCTTGGCGGTAAAGCGGCGGATGTGCCCAAGGCACCAGCAACTGCTGAAATCGTGGCGCAACTCCGGAAAATGACTGGCAAGAACTGGGCAGCGATGCGCGATCAAGTGATCGCTTCGCTCCTGGCCTCGCCGCCCGACGGCGCGAAGCCATAAAAATACGATCAGGATGTGAAGTGTTTCTGAAACAGAGGCGGATCGCTGCGGCATCCGCCAGGCCGAGGGGGATATATTGGTGTCGCCATGCGCGATCCCGACCAGTGATCAGAAACTCCCTGTGGCTTGAAAAGTCGGGCCGGTCTGCTATTGATTTGATCTGATTCTACATGCCGCTGCGCACCGGCATTCACTGCGTAGCCAGAGGGAAAACCGCGCAGAAAACGCGAAATACGTAGAATCCTACGTAATCGACCCTCTAAAATGCGCAACTCGCTGAGGTCCAAGCAAAATTGGCCAGCCTCATAACCTGAAGGTCCTTGGTTCAAATCCAAGCTCTGCACCCAATTTCAAAGCCCTTCCGCTCGCGGGAGGGCTTTATTGTTTAACGGGTTACAAAGCTGAAAACCCAGGCGTTTGGGAAATGTAACTCAGGGAAAGAGTGGGGAATTGGGGGAAACGAAATACGTAATTTCCTACGTAATCGCCGTCAGCGGGCGGTTCCGCAGTTGCTATGTCCCGCTGTAGCTCTGCGGTAATGAAAATACTACATGTCTCTGATCTGCACTCACACCTCGCCTGGTTCGACTGGTTAATTGCGCAAACTAACTACGATCTGATCTGCCTCATCGGGGACATTCTGAATCTCGGTGACTTAAGCTCCGAGATTGACCGAGAGATTGACGCGGCCATGAACCGGCTCGCGGAGATTCGAACGCCTTTGGCGATGTGCAGCGGCAACCACGATTTGCACTACTTGGGCGGGCAAGACCAGGCACAGTGGATGAAATCGCTCCGTCGAAAGAATGTGTGGATTGACGGGGACGCTTTCTGGTTCCGCGACTACCGCTTTCGTTGTGTTGGTTGGTGCGATCCTGTGCCACGAGGGGCGCGAGATGATTTTTGGCTGATGCATGCCCCGCCTTTCGGCGCCAAAACATCCATGGTGGCAGGCGGCATTTCGCATGGAGATGAGGAGGCACGTGAAGTTTGTCTCTTGGGGGACGGTCCGCGTTTCACGTTAGGCGGGCACGTGCACCGTGCCCTGGGCTTTTCGGGTGTTTTGCATGAAACGGTGAGCCTCAATCCAGGGCGAGGCGACAACCCCGAGATACCTAACCACATCGTTCTCGATCTCAAAACGCAGACGACGACTCACCACCAAGCGACATTGTCGGGCGTAAAGCCTACGACGTTCAACTTCGCACTCTAACACTTTCCGACGATTGTCCTATGACCCTGAATTACATTCTATCGGCTTTGTCGAAACCTGAGGTGGCGAGTAGCGGGGTAGAGCTGTGCCTGCGATTGCTATTCTCGCCTGAAGTTCGAAAGCATTGCATGACATGCATTGCGTTTGCCCGTAATCATGCCACCCGGTTTAGATGGTGGCCGATCATTGCATTGTCCAGTGCCGCGGTAGTTGCGGACTCACGTCGACGTGAAACTAGTGCACTGGTTTTGCGCGCACGAAGGAAAAGTCCTGTTAATGGGTATGGGAGGCGTAACAGAACTGCCAAGGTGGGGCGCAAGCGCAACAAAGTCCTGAGTTAGGGAATTGTCATTGATCGGGCGTTGCGTCTTGTCGCAATGCGCGACGGCGGCGGATGTCCTCGACGGCATTTTCCGTGCGATCACGTTCCACTGAGACGTTATGATCTTGGGCTAACGTCACCTGGCTCAGCCAAGGTAACGAATGCGCGGTAACGATGCCTTGTTTAGCAGATGATCCGGCCGATGATTCTTTTGCTATTTACGATCCGTAAATTTAGCGGCCACTGATTCCGCCGAATAGCGGAACTTTTCTAGGGCCCATTCCCAATTGAAACCGGCGAACGCAGCGAAAAGGGCCATGACGCGCCAATCTAAGGGTGTCTCAGCGCCGGCGTTGGCCAGTTTGAAGCTGACTTTGACGATGAGAGATGAGATCGCACCCAAGAGAAGGCCGATCGCCGGGGCAACGATAAAATAGGCGAGCCAGCGGGGTCGCAGCGCGCCCTTGTTGAGCTGGAATTGGAGCCAATAGAGCGCCTTTAGGATCGCTCCAGTGAAGCCCCAGAAGGCGGCCGTTTCCATAATGGCGAGACGTTGGCCGGCGAGAATGCTTTCGAAGACGAAAAGGTAGACGGCGGTGGCCGAGATCCCGGTGAAAAGGATGGGAAGAGCGCCGAAGCGGTTATTTGCCAGATACCAGTAAGGCCGCCTGCGTTGGGCTTCGCTGAAGGCCGCCTTGGCTTCAAGAAAAGCCGTCTGCTCACCCGCAAGGTCTCCCGCGCCGCCCGCTTTTCTGGCCTCGGCCAGTTGGGCGATTATCCGCACTTCGAGTGGATCGGGATTGAGATTCGCCCCGCGAAACAGGCCCCATTCCTGGGCGTTCAGGAATTCGCTGCCGAGTTGGTCGACGAGGGCACCGTAGGGGGACGCGCCTGGTTTCGCGGGGGTGGCGCTCATTTCTCAAGGTCCAGGCGCTTGGCGAAGGATTCGTTCAACATCCCACGGTAATACTTACCGCGCTTCTGCTCTTCTCCGAGGGCCATCTGTCCAGCGCGGATGCACGGATCGTCCGGTTGGTCGGGTTGGTGAAAGAGCCAAACCGCCGCTTTGAAATCCTCGCCTTGGAGGGAGGCTTTGCCTTCGCTCCTGGCGATCCGGATCGCGGCCTGGGCAAGATAGCCTTCGATGATCAGCTTTTCCTTCGCGCCTCGGTTTGCAAAGTGCCGGTTGATGTAAGCATTCGCACGCTCGTAGAACGAGCCCTCGACAATCAGACCGCTGGCCGCGGCTTGGGTCTTCACCAGGTTTTCGATGTCTTGATTCATAGATAAGGGTTAGGAGATGCGGAATACGGTTTCGTCCTCATTCTCACAGCGCCAGTTAACCCAGATCTTGGCTTCCTCAAGCTCGATGCGGGCGTAATTGCGGGTGCGGAGGAATTTCGAGGTGGCGCCGGCGATGGAGTGGATTTCGGCGACCAATTCCCCGTTGCCGAGGCGGTCGTCGCCGTCGCCGCTGACAGCGCGGATGCCGAGCCATTGGAGTATGGAGGGCGGCGGGTGGACGATGCCGCTGGAGACGATCTGGTAGAGGCCGAGGTCTATGTCTTTTTCCCAGACCGAGGCCATGCAGCCGACGTGGACGTCGCCGGATAGAAAGACCCAATGCGGATCGAAATCCTTGTTATCGTCTTGCAACTCCTGCTGGCGGCCGATGAGGCAGTAGATGAGCCGGAGGCGTTCCTTCTGGTGCTCGCGGGCGGACCAGTGGTCGTTGAGGTCATCCTCGAGCTCTTCCCGCTTGTTGGTGGTGGCCAAGGCGCGTTCAACGAGGCCGAAGGTGCGGTAGATGACGGGAACGGCACTCTGGATGAAGAGACGCTGGCCGGAGAAACCCTTGAGCCATTGCTTGAGGGCATTCCATTGGTCATCGCTCATGACGACGTCCGGGGTGCGCTCGGTGCGGTGGTCGAGCATGAGGAAGGTCTCGCCGTTGAGGACCGCAGTGTAGGCGTGATGTTTGGCGCCGGGCTGGAGGAAGCCGCGGGCGAGGTTGCCGCGGAGTTGGAAGCGTTGAAAGGCCCGGAGTGCCGATTGGTAGATGCGCGCGTAGACGACACTGGCCTGCACAAGCTTGGAGTGGGAGCCCCAGCCGTCGAAGATGTCGTGGTCGTCCCACATCATGATCGAGGGGACCGACGCGAGCATGGCGGCGACGGGTTTGGCGGTCCACTGACGGTGGTAGAGCTTCTCGTAGAAACGGTCCAGGTTGGCGTCCATTTCCGGGGTGACCGGATACTTCGCCATGGCCGCGTCGCTGAGTTCTGCGAAGTCGCGCATCCAGTCCTGCTCCCAGACGGCGTCGGCGTAAACCTGGTCGCCGCCGAGGACGATGAGGCTCAGGGGTTGAGCTTGGTGGTCGGCCACCATCCGCTCCCACATCTTGTGGGGCTCGGCGGTGCTGGCCATGAGTTTGAGGGCCGAGAAGCCGTTGCAGCTGCCGTAGACGAAGCGAATTTTCTCGGTCGCGGCGGGCAGGTAGAACTTCCAGCGGGTTTCGCCGTGGCCGGTGGCGGCCAATTCCCCGCTGGCCTCGATCGTGTAATCGACTTGGCGGCCGGCGACACGGTTTGCGGGCAGGGGCCATTCGGCGCGCCAGACCGCGCCTTCAATGGAGGAGTCGGCGATTCTTTTGAAGAGCACCCGGGTGCCGTCGAGCACCCAGAGGGGCGTGGTGCCCTTGGTGACGACGAGGCAGGTATAGCAGGCGCCGGTGGCGTCAGATTCGTAACCGAGGATGGGACCCAGGACGAGTGGCGTCATGGCTTAGGCGATGAGTTTCTTGAGGCTCTTTAATTCCTTGAGGATGGCCTTCGGTTCCTTGGTCATCACGGCTGCGGCGAGTTGGAAAACGCCCGTGACGATGCCGAGGCCCTTTTTGACCGTGGCGACCTTCTTGAGGAATTTCTCGGCGTCGGCGACGGCTGTGGTGAGGTCGGTGACAGAGGCCTCGACTTCTTCGAGGGTGAGGATACCAGCCACCGCGCTCAGCTGGGACGCCGTTTCCGAGAGGTCGTATTCGAGGTCCATGAGGAGCTTGCGCTCCGTGTCGTTCAGTTCCTCCCAGTGGTCGTATTTGTATTTGCCGATCGCGGGCGAGAATTCCGTGAAAATGTCGGCGAGTTGCCGGGCTTCTTGTTTGGTGAGGGGCATGGTGGGGCGAGTTAGTTTTTGAACTGGGCTTGGAGGGCTTTGAGCTCGTCCTGGTAGCCCTTGAGTTCGGCGATGAATTCCTTGCGCGTGAAATCGCCGATGTGGGCGGCGAGTTTGGCGTGGCCGGCGCCGATCTTGCCGAGGGCCTCGGCGAAGGCTTCCGCGGATTTCTTCCGGGCGGCGATCGTTGCCGTGTGCTCGAACATGGCGTAGCGCGCGAGGCGGGACAGGCCGGGATTTTTCGCGAGGTCCGCGTCCCGCACCAAACCGTCCGTGGCGTCGGCTTCGCGGCGGAGCGATTTGAGGTAATCTTCGCGGACGGTTTCGGCGAGGGCGGCAGTCAATTTCTGGACCGCAGGGTCGCACCGGGTGACGAGGTCGCGGACGAGTTTACGGCGAGCCCCGTCGGTCGCGAGTGTAGCGACAAGGTTGGCCGCGCTGGCGAACAAGTCCGCGTCGCCCTTGTCCAGCACGTCGGCCTTGGTGGCGGCGCCGGCGACGTCGTCGAGGTTCTTCTTGTAGTTGATGACCTCGTTGTCCGCGACGGCGGCGAGGGCGCCCATGTATTTGACGATCACGGCCTGGCGGTCCTCGAAGTGCTCCCGGTGGCGTTTGTAGTTCGCGAGGTTTTCCTCGGTCACTTCTTTGCCGAAGAGGGCCTGGCGGCGGACGTTGGTGCCGACGAGGTCGGGCGGGATGACGTTGTAGCTGCTGAGGGACTTGGCCTGGCTGGCGAAGTCCCGTACCGCGGCGAGATTGGCGCAGCCACTGAGGAGCGTAGCAACTACCGCGAGGAGCAAGAGCGGCCGCAGCAGGGTGCTGCGGAAGGATTTTGTGTGCATGTCGATTGGGTTAGGGGCTGGAAGCCGGTGATTTTTCGCTACGCTTGAACCAGACGTAGGTCGCGGAGCTGATACCCATGAGGTAGAACGTCTGCGCGTCGAAGGTCGGGAAAACCAATTCGTCGAGCAGTTTGGTCACAAATACCCCGGCGAAAACGAGGGTCCATAGCGCCATTTGCAGGCGGTGGATGTTCGGGCCCTCGGCGTCGCTGATGAGGTCCAGGATCCCTTCGGATTGCTGGCTCGAGTTCGTCGGCGCTGGCGCCGGTGCCGGAGCTGGAACGGGGGTAGCCGGATCGACGGCGGGAGTCGGAGTAACCGCAGCGGGTGTCGCTGGGTTGGAGCCCCAAGTCGAGGCGATGCCGGTCGTGAGGGTGCCGATGCCGATGAGGGTCAGCGCCGTCGTATTGAAGATGCCGAGCGAGTTTCCCGTCAACAGGAACAGCAGCACGTAGCCGAGCATGACCACCGTGATCCACACCGCCAGTTGGGACTTGGCGAGGCTGAACGGCCTCAGCTTGGGATCCGGGATGGCCTTGTTGCCGTCCCGCAGGATTCCCGTCCGGAAGATGGTCCACAGCAACAAAACCACGACACAGAGAACGATCACCAGGAAAGCCTTGGCTCGCGAGGGATGGACGTTGGTCATCCAGACGACGTTGGCCCCGTCGGACGAGGGCTCCAAGCGGCGGCCGGCAAAGTCGACTTGCGCCTTGACCATGTTCGCGCTGAACCTGGATTTTCCGAGCAGCACGACGCCGGCCGCGTCGATGCCGCCCTCTGGTCGGTCTAGGATGAAGCGGATCGCCCCGTCGGAGTCACCCGCGTAAACTTTCCGCACCTTCACGGGCAGGCCATTCAGGGAGATCTTCCACTGATTCTCATCCACCCAGTTCCCCGCGATGGTTCCCTGGAGGGTGAGCGTGAGGAACCCGCCCCAGAACAGCGGCTCCTTCTCCATGGACTGGACCGAATATTTAACCGCGGCGGGCTGGGTGGCGGCCGGTGTGGATTCCGCGCCGAAGGTGGTCGCGCCAAGCAGCGCGAAGCATACGAAGATGAGAGAGCGAGAGTGCATAAACTTAAGGCTCTTTAAAGGTTCACAACTTTCAGTGGTCGTCGCCGCTCGCACCCGCCTTGCGCGGCGGCGTGCGGAGCCAGGCCTGGTCGAAAGCCGCTTCGACGAGGTTGTTCGCTTCGGGGATCTCCGGCATGAAGTTGATCCCGGTCTTTTGCTCGATGACATCGACGGGGACAGCGTAGGCGCGGAAATCGAGGATATCGGGCTTGTGCGGGAGCAGAAAGCCGATCGCAGAGGTCTTGCCGTTGCGCTGGGCGATGACGACGTAGAAGAGTTCGTCGGGTGAAGGCGTGACCTGGTCTGTGTCGCCCTTGACTTTCTTGATGAAGGTGGGGGCTTCCCGATTGCGATAGACCGGGCCGACGATCATCCAGACCTGGGTTAATTCCTTGGCCCAGTCGAAGCAGGCGCTTTCGAGGCCGGACCAGGTCGGTGCGTTGCTCTTGGCCATTTGGGGCACGATGTTGGCGACGGAGAAGCTCTCGATCTGGGCCGCCTGGCCTTGTTCGATCGTGCCTTGGCACTTCATGGCGTTGTTTGGGACCATGTGGCCGCGCTGGATGGAGCGATCAGCCTTGGCATCCTTGGCCTCGGCCGCAGTGACACCGCTGCCGACTTTCAGGAAGGGGAACCGGGGATCGTAGGAACTGGTGAAGGTGCCGTGCGAGGCAGCGTCGACGTTCAGCAGTTTGCTGCGGGCGACAATGAGGGGTTCCTGGAAGAACTGGCCAGGCCGGGCGAAGTCGGGGTTGCTCGCGGGACGTTCGCCATCGAGGTCGTTCTGCAGGGTAGTGGCGTCGATCGTGTAGGCGCCCCAGATCGGGGAGTGAAATTCGACATCGTATTCGGTGGCGAAGCGCGTGTAGCGGATAATGAGGTTGGTGTCTCCGTTCTCGGTCGCGGTCATGGGCTTCGGCTGTCCGAAAAAGCCGTTGCCGTCGGTCTTGGACCACGAACGGGCCCACCAGCCGGTCTTGCCTTTTTTCGCCGGCACGCCGGCGGCGGGAATTTCCCCGTCTGCGACTTGCTGAATGTAGGCGGTGTCAGTTTTGGTGGCGGCGGAGGCGAGCCCGATGAGGCTCAAGCTCGCGAAGGCGAGCGCAAGGAGACGTGGAGTTTTCATGGGTGCAGTGAGAAAGGAACGGCGCGGACGGACGCGGTCTTTCAGATTTTGCGCTACGCGAATCAGCCAAAGCGCGATTGCGCGCTGCAATTGCAGGCCAAGCCAAGTGCGTCTTAAACCGGATATCACTCCGGACGGCAGCCTTGGCTGCGCATAATAGAGGCCAGCGAATCGTTTCACTTTAGTGAACACGGCTGGCCCAAGCTCGTGAACAAGATAGCTAATGCACGGAAGGGCATGAGCCCGCAAATCAAAACCTTTCCCATATTTTGGAATTAGCGGTGCAGGGCAGAGGTTCCGTCGCCCGGGCCTATGAGCGACCATTGGCAACGCCTACTTGGAGGTCGCGTGGGAGGAGCGTGAGCGGTGGTGAAGAGGTGCTGACGGTGAAGACACGGGATGCTCGATGAAACGTGCATGTGAGACCCAGGTCTCAGTCAAGTCCCAGAAATACCAATAATCTGGCAGGGGGAGGGATTGCCGCCGGCGCGCGCCTGGGCGCCAATTCCAGCCATGCGGTTCAAGGCCTTACCAGCGACCCTAGGTGCCTGCGTCATGGCCGGCGCCTTGGCCGTCATGGCCGCCTACGGGCGGAGTTGGCCGGGGCTGGTCGAGAACAGCCCGTTTGTCGGGAAAGGCAAGGCCACCGACACCCCGCCGCCGGAAAACCAGCAATTAGAGTTACGCGGTGTCTTGCGGGAGAATGGGGCCTACTTTTTCAGCGTCTACGATACCGCCTCCAAGAAAGAAACATGGGTGCGACAGGGGGACCCGGGCGATCCGTTCAAGGTCCGCGATTACGATGCTTTCCGCGAGACGGCCACGATGGAAGCACGTGGCCAGATGGTCTCCTTGGTTCTTCGTAAATCCCAGATCCAGGCGACGGATCACCCGTCATCGTCGGTGGTCGCCAGTTTGGCCCGGCCGACTGCCCCATCGGCCCCGGTAAAAACCCAGGTCCAGGCCAGCAGCGAAGTCGCGCGCCTGGAGCTAGTGGCAAAGGAAATTCAACAGCGACGGGAGCAACGCCGCAAAATATCGACGCAAACGGAGTCATCAAAAACATGAAAGAGATCAAAGCCTTCACCCTGCTGGAAATCCTGATCGTGCTCGCGATTCTTGGCCTGCTGGTCGGCATCGCCGTATCGAACACCGACAAGATATTCGGCCGCAGCCAGGAGGCGGTCGCGCGCATTTTTGTGCAGGATTCCCTGAAAACATCGCTCGTGCGTTACCGGATCGACCTGGGAGGCTGCCCAAGCACGGCCGAGGGTTTGGCGGCCCTGATCAGCGCCCCGGCCAACAAGGCCGACCGCTGGCAAGGACCCTATGCCGAGACTCCCGGCGGGAAGTTGCCGCTGGATCCATGGGGCGAGCCTTATCAATACCGCAACCCGGGCACGAAGAACAAGGGAAGCTACGACCTGTATTCCAAGGGGCCGGACAAGACCGAGGGAACCGAAGATGATATCGGCAATTGGTAACCATCGACATCGGCCCGCAGGCCGGGAGTTTGGACGCATAGCTGCGTTGGCGGGTTTTAGCCTGATCGAGATCCTCCTGGTGTTGGGGCTTATGGGGTTGCTTTGTGGCCTGTTCATCTCCGCGGGAAGCGGGCTGTTTGGCGATGCGACCCGACGGGGGGCCGGGGCCTTCTGGGACGTGGTCCGCCATGCCCGCCATCAAGCGATCATGACCGATTCGACGGTGATCCTGCAGGTTTCCGAAGACGCCACACAGCTGGTCCTGCAAGGCACCGCGGGGAGGCAGGTCGTGGGCCTGACCGCCGGAATGACCATCATGCTCCTGTGCCCGGAAGAACGGACCACGATATTGCTGGGCGGCGAACTGGTGGAAACGAAGTCATTGGCCTTGGTGCGGTTTTATCCCGATGGCACCTGCGATGCCTTCCGGGCCCAGATGACCGTCCCCGCGAAGCCCCGGCAAGTTGTCACGGTCGATCCTTGGACCTGTGCCCAGATGTCCGACGCCAGGGGCCTGCCGCGCGTATGATCCGCACGAAAACGACCGCCGGCCTGACCCTTTTGGAAGTGCTGATCAGCCTCGTCATCTTTGCCGTGGCGGCCGTCGCGCTCGGCGCCGCATACGTCAACACCTTGGTCGCGCAGCGCGCGGCCACGACCATGAATCGAGAGAATGGGGACTGGCGAATCGCCCGGACGCTGGTCTTGGCCGAGCCGAGCAGGCTCAAGGCCGAACGAGGAGATGAATTGCAGCTGGCAGGTGACCGGAGGCTTAAGTGGGAAGCCAGAATCGAGCCAACCATGCTGGCCGACCTGTTTCAGGTCACCCTGCGCGGTCGTCTGCAGGATGCCGGAAAAGAAAGCGGTCATGAACATGCCGAGACCTTCATGGTGCTGCGGCCGACCTGGTCTGATCCGGCCGATAGGGCACGATTGCGGAACGAAGCCAAGGCGCGGCGCCAAAGGGGGAGTGCGCCATGAATTCCATGGCCCGCCGGTCAGCGGCATTTACCCTGCTGGAACTGCTCGTCTCTCTGGCGTTGATGGCGGCGTTGTTTGTCGCGCTGAACCAGTTTGTGTTCTCGATGGGAGAGTTGTGGGGGCGTGGCGCGCAGGAGCGGCTTTTCGAGCAGCACGTGAATGCCGTCTCGTATCACTTGCAGACGATGATGCAGAACGCGACAAATCGGACGGTAGACAGCCTGCCGATATCAGTCGGTCCGGTCCGGACAGCCAAGGGAATCAGGGAACTGCTGACCCTGGAACTTCCGCACGGTGACCGGGTGCTTACCGGGCCGCATCACCCTTTGCCAGAGGCAGTCTGTGCCCTTGAGGTGAGGGCCGGCGAGGGCCTCCTGCTCCACTGGCGGTCGCGGCTGGAAACCGGCTTCAAGGAGATGCCGGCCAGAACGATCGTGCTGTCTCCATTCGGGAAGAGGATGGAATATGAATACTACGATCGAAAATCCGGAAGCTGGCAGGTTGTGGATTCGCTCCAAGGTGAAAGCGGCGGAAGCTGGCGTGTTCCGTTTCGGCTGCACGTGCATTTTGCCCGGGATAACCTCACGGCCGTGCGCAACATTCTTGTGCCGATCAGACAGGGCGCCCTGCCGGCCTTTTGACCATGCACTGGCTTTGTTCATCAGCGGTGAAACGACAAGCCGGCCGATCCAGGCGGGGTTCCGTCATTATTCTGGTTTTGGGAACCATTTTGTTGGTGGCGGTGCTGGCGACCCAATTCATTGCGCAGACGGGCACCGAATTGGTCCTCGCGGCCAGAAACTCGGATCAATCAGCCCTGCGCCGGGAGGCTTATTCGGCCATGGAAGTCACGCTTGCCGTGCTGGCGGACTTTGTGGCGGCCGATGGTGCTCTTTTTGATCCGTCCCAGGGTTGGGCGCATCCGTTGGACCTGGCGGGGATCAAACCGCCAGATGGAATGCAGGTCGAGGTGCTCTTTGAGGACGAGACTGGAAAATTATCGCTGCCCACGGCGGATGCCGGAGCGCTGCGAAAGCTGTTCGAATCTTGTGGCCTGGATGATGGCCAAGCCCAAGCGGCAGCGGAGGCGCTGCTGGATTGGTCACGAAAAGACCAGGTCGGAGTCGGACCGAGCGAGCAAATGCAGGTTCAGGGCAATTTCACCATCGTGGCACCGAAACGCCCGTTGCGGACTTTTGATGAAATGGCCTCCATCGATGGACTCAGGGAGTTGGTCTGCGATGCCAATGGCCAGCCAAACGAAATTTGGCAACGCCTCACCCAGACCGCGTCTTTGCATTCTTTCTCGCGCACCAATGTTAATACCGCCACCCCGGCAACCTTGCGGGCGTTGGGGTGGGCAGAGTCGCAAGTTACAGCCCTCGAATCTGCACGTTCGGCGAGAGGCCGGTTCGCCGGCTATGCAAAGACCGACGGAGAAATGCTATCGTTGCCCGGTTCTCCCGCTATGGCCGGCCAGATCGGCGTTAAAATCGAAGCCTTGAGGGTCAAGGTGACGGCGCGATCTGGAGGAATGACGTTTCGCCTCGATGCGGTTGTGATGCCGCGGGCCGACCAGACGCCTTCTGTCGATCCAGCCGGAAATGCCGAAGGACTGCATTACCCGTTTCGCATTCTCGAATTTCAGGAAAACCCTGAACCGATCCGCCACGCAGTAGCGTCCCGATGAACGCGGCAAAGGACATAGCTCGTGCTCCTACATCGGTGGTGGTGGTGCCGGCAGAAAAGTTCTTCACCCGGATTGTGCCGCTATCGCCCTCCGAGGAGGTTGCGGCCCAGGTGATGCTGGCCGTTGAGTCACTGGCGCCCCTGCCGCTCGGACAGCTCTACTATGGGTATCGGGTAGCAGATGATCTGCGCCGCGCGTTGGTTTGGGTCGGCTGCCGGCGGCATTTTTCGGCGGATGAAACGGCCACGTGGAGCGACGCTGGAGCAGTGTTGCCGGGGATGTTTGCCTTGTGCCAGCCACCGCACGAACGCCCTGCAATTATCATTCATACCGATGGGATGCGCCTTCAGGCTGTAGCATGGGGCACGGATGGCTCGCTGCCGCTTTGCATTCTGACCCGGGCAATATCAGCGGCAGAACCCGCGGTGGTGGAGCAAGCGCTGGTGCGCGAGATCGCGCGTCGGACCCGGCGGCAGCATTTGCCGGTGCGCCGCCTAGAGGGGACTTTCATGGTTCGCGTTGAGGCACAGAACGAAAAACTGATCTGCGAATTGAAAGGTCCGGCCGGGGAAACCACCCCATTGGCCGTGTTTTCGCGGGTTGAGGCCTTGGCCGCGGATATCCGAGACAAAGTCGAACTGGCGGCATTCCGGCAGCGCACGCGCAAGAACCGCTGGCTTTGGCGGGCCACCCTGGCGACGGCAGCCGTTTTGCTGGCCGCGGCGATGCTGGAGGCGGGCAACGGGGTCGCCGCGCAGTGGCTGAAACGGCGCGAGGCCCGGCTGGCCGGTCAGGCGGCGGAGGTTGATGCGGTGCAGTCGGCCCAGGCACTGGGCAACCGGCTGGAGGAACTGGCTCAGCAGCAGCTGAAGTTTCTCGATATGCTTGATCTTCTCAACGTAAAGCGCCCTCCGGGGGTGGAATTTGTGCGGGTGACCAATCGCGGGCTTCATGGCGTGGAAATCAATGCCCAGGCGGCGAGCGGCGATGAGGTGCAGCAATACGGCGCGCAACTGCGCGCTTTGCCCGAGCTGGCCGCGGTGCAAGTGCGCGACCTGCAGACGCGGGATGGACGCATCAGCTTTGTGCTCGAGGCCGGATTCCGGCCGGAGGCGCTGATGCGGGAGGGATTGCAATGAAACAGCGCTACCAAAATATTTCCGTCCGGGAGAAAACCCTGCTGCTTGGTTTTCTCCTCCTGCTCACTCTCTTCTGGGGTTGGTCAGCCGCCGGGCGCACCGTCCGGCTTTTGCATCAATCCGCCCGGCTGAACGCAGAAGAGGCGACCCAGGAACTATGGCTTGGCCAGCGGGCAAGGATTGGGACCCAGGCCCGGCATGCCGCGCGGCACCTCGAACCGGGCAGGACGATTGATGCGACACAGTTGTTTTCGGAAGTGAACAAACAGGCGCAGGGTCTGAACTTTGATCTGGGGGGCCAGCGCACGGAACAGTCGAGCCAGTTTGCCGTCCATGTGGTGCAACTCACCGTTCGCAAAGCCGATCTGGCCGCGCTGGTCGGCCTCTACGACCGGCTGGAAGCCCGGGCTCCTTATATCGGCATCGAGCAGTGCGAATTCGGGGCGGACCGGAGCGAGGCCGGCAAGCTCAACGCCGGATTCCGGGTTTATGCGATCCAGGTGCAGCCGGGCGGCACGATTAAACCTTGAAACTCGTGCTGACCTGAAAGACGGCGGAGACGATGGCGTAGGCGATGAAGCCGACAAAGGAAAACGCCACCAACAGGACACCGGTCGACAGGGCATCGGTCATGACTTTCAGCCGGTGGGTCAATTCCTCTTCCAGCCCTTGCGAGAGGTCGCGCAGGTGAGGGGCGAGCACCCCGGTATTTTCCCCGATGCTCAAGCGATCAATCACCGCCTCCGGCAGACGGGGAACGCGGGCGAGTGCCTGGGTCAGGCTTTGACCCTCGATCACGGCGTCCGCCGCGGTCCGCAAGCCTTCGGCCAGCGCCCGGTTGGGCACGCCCCGTTCGGCGATCCGCAGGGCTTCGACCGTGGTGACGCCATTTTCCAGCAGCACGGCCAGGGTCTGGCTGAAGTTCTGGACCGAGACATCGATCATCAGCGGACCGACCAAGGGCAAGTCCAGGATGAGGGCATCGGTTTTTTTGCGGCCGGCCTCGGTCTTGCGCCAGCGCCAGACCCAAATCCAGGCGGCAGCAGCAAGGGCGGCCAGAAACGGTCCGTAGATCAGGGCGCCGTGGGAAACGGCCAGCAGTATCCGGGTGGGCAGCGGCAGATCGCCACCTAGGGAAGTCAGCAGACCCTGCAACCGCGGCAAAAGGAACAGTGCGAAAAATAACAACACTCCGGCCGCCACCACGCAGATGAAGACCGGGTAGCAGAACGCCGCAATGATCCGGCGGTGGAGTTGCTGCCTTGCCGTGAAGTGATTGACGAGGCGGTGGAGCACTTCCTTCAGATTGCCGGTGGCTTCGCCGGCGCGGACCAAATTGATGGTCTGGGCGTCGAAGGTTGCGGGAAAGCCTTCCATCGCACCCGAAAGGGTGGCCCCGGTGCTGAGTTGTTCCCACAAGGCCAGCGAGAGGGCGCGTAACCGGGCGTCCTTGAGCCTGCGTGGCAGGAGTCGCAGCGCCTCGCCGGCCGAGTAGCCGCTGCTGACCAAAGTGGCCAGTGCCTTCAGGAAAGGCAGGCGCTCACGCGCAGAAAATACCGCGGATGAATGTCCGGATCCGGGAGCCTGAACGACGCTGGATTCCGGTTTATCGGCATGGCGGCTGGTTTGCGGGGTTGCGCCTGATTCCTGCAGCGCCACGGGCTGCAGGCCGCGGGCACTCAAAGCGCGGGCCGCCTCCCGGCGGGAGGGGGCATCGAGGTCGCCGTGCACCGCGCGATCCTGCCCATCCCGGGCCGTGTAGGCAAAACGCGGCATGATCAGCGTTCCGGCACGGCGATTACCCGCAGCACCTCGTCCAGCGTGGTGAGGCCGGCCCGGATTTTCTCCCAACCAGAATGATTAAGGGTGCGCAGACCATTCTGGCGAGCGCAGAGTGCGAGAGCGCGCGTGGATTCACGCCGCACGATCATATCGTGCAGTGCCTCGTTGGGGCGCAGGATTTCAAACAGGCCGATGCGCCCGCGATAGCCCGTCTGCCGACATTGATCGCAGCCGACCGGAACGGGGAGTTCTTCCAGGCCATCGGCCGCGCTGGGGTCCAGTCCCAGGGCCGCCACACCCTTCAGGATCTGGGGGCGGTTGACGGGCTTGATTTGCGCACAGGCGGGACAAAGTTTGCGCACCAGCCGTTGCGCAATGATCAGTTCAATCGCCGAGGCGACGAGGAACGGCTCGATGCCCATGTCGATCAACCTAGTGATGGCCCCGGACGCGTCGTTGGTGTGCAGCGTGGAGAGGACCAGATGGCCGGTGAGTGAGGCCTGGATGGCGATCTCGGCCGTTTCGAGGTCGCGGATTTCGCCGACCATGATGACATCCGGGTCCTGGCGGAGCATGTGGCGCAGGGCACTGGCGAAGTTCAGGCCGATTTCCGCATGCACCTGCCCTTGGTTGGCGCCGGGCACCTCGTATTCGATGGGGTCCTCGATGGTGACAATCCGCTGCTCGGCGGAGTTGATCTGGCGCAGAAAGGCGTTCAGCGACGTGGATTTCCCGGACCCCGTCGGGCCGGTGACGAGGATGATGCCGTGCGGGAAGTCCACCACCTGGGCGACCAGCCGCTGCTCCGCCTCGTTCATTCCGAGTTGGGCGAGGGTGAGGGCTTGCCGGCGTTGGTTGAGCAGACGGAGGCTGACGCTTTCCGCGTAGACGGTCGGGTAGGTGGAAAGCCGGATGTCGAGCGCCGTGCTGCCCGACTTGAAGCTGATCCGGCCGTCCTGGGGTAGCCGCTTCTCGGAAATGTTCAATCGTGCCATGATCTTCAGCCGGGAGATGATCGCGTCTTGAAAGCGCAGGAGGTTCGTGGGCACCGGCATGGGGACCAGCAGGCCGTCAATGCGGTAGCGGATCTGCAACTGCTCCTCCCGGGGCTCGAAATGAATGTCCGTCGCGCCGTCCGCGATGGCCTGGCCGATCACCTCATGCACGAACCGCACGACGGCGGCATCGGCGTCTCCTTCGGTTTCCGCGTCGGAAGAAGCCGCATTCGCCGGGAGGTCCTGGTCGGAATCCTCCAGGCTGCCCGCACCCAGACCGTAGTGCTCAAGAATCAGCTTTTGGACCTTCTCGGGCGCCGCCAGTTTCCAGGCGAAAGTTCGCGAAGTGAACAACGCCAGCCAATCGGTCAGATCGTCGTCGGGTGGCCAGACCGTGACGAGACATAACGTGTCAGGGCTGTCCTTACCTGACTCTACCGGGATAATCTGAAAGTCGTGGACCAGGCGCGCGGGAAACAAGGACAGCGAGGCGGTATCGACCTGTAGGGTGGTTGTCGTTTCCAGTTCACAGGCTGCGGCTAGTCCGGCCAGTGCTGCTTCCTCGGTTAGACTCCGCGCTTGGGCCAGCAAGGCGAGTCGTCTGCCCCGGAGGGCCTCAATGATTCCTTGTATCTGCCCGGGCGGAAGGTTCGCGAGCCAGGGTGGCACGGATAGGCTGACATCAGCAGGCATTTCAGCGATCGGTTTGGGAGGTGATGACTCGTTTGACATCCTCGCGGTGGGGCTTGGGGAATCGTTCCACCTGTTCCAAAGCACTCGTATTATCGAGCGGGGTATTGGTCAGCACCGTTGGCCGCAGAAAAAACACGAGGTCGGTGCGGGTCCTCTCCTTGGAGCGTGCCCCCAGAATATCTCCGATGATGGGCACCGGCCCAAGCCGGCTGGAGCTGCGCGACTGGGAGGTGCGTTGCAGGCCGCCCAGCACAATGATTTCTCCGCTGCGGACACTGACAAACGACTCGGTCGAGCGCCGGCCGATGCGCGGTTGCGGATTTCCGTCAATGGTCACCTCGCCCAAGATGTCATTGACCTCCTGTTTGATCTCCAACTGGACGGAGCCGTCGGAGCCGATGAGCGGCTTCACGGAAAGCTGGATGCCGATGTCCTTCGAACTGACGGTGCTGCGGTAGCCTCCGCTGAATCCGCCGCCTGAGGAACCGCTATTGCCGCCGTCGTTCAGGTAGCTGCTGATGACGGGACGCTGCTCCCCGACGAAAATCTTCCCCTCCCGGTTGTGGGAGGTGATGATGTTGGGCACGGAAAGAATGTTGGCGTTTGATTTCCGCGGCGTGGAGGCCAGCGTGATTTGCGCCGCCAGATCCCACGGGCCGGTTATGGGGGTTTCACCACCGGGCCGGGTAATCACTCCTTCCTTGGCGCTCAGTCCGGGCAAAGATGCGGTAAACCCGACCAACTTGTCCCCTTCGATCTTGAGACCCAGCTCACTGATCCCGGTCGTGCTGTTGTTGCTCAGGGTGACTTCTGCGATGACCACCTCAATGCGCACCTGGGCCAGCAGCACATCGATCCGGCGGATCATGGTGTTGATCAATCGAATATCGTCAGCGGTGCCGGAGACCACCAGGGCGTTGCTGCGATCCTCCGGCAACACGGTGAGCAGCGAACTGAACTGGTTGGACAGTTCCGTGGTGAGGCCGAGGGTTGAGGCGGGTATTTGCGGTGATGTTGCTGTCGGGCCGGTGTCTGTTGTGGACGGCGTCGTCGTTGTTGCAGGAGGCGCTGCAAGATTCGTGCGGACAGATTCTTGGCCGTTGCTACGCGCCGCCGTATTCTGCCCAGAGATGAGTTGGCTGAGCAGTGTCGCCACATCCTTGGCGGCGGCATGTTTGAGGTAAATGATCTCGGTGCGGGTATCCTGGCCGGATCGCACATCAAGCCGGGCGATCAGCTGGTCGAACACGGCATATTGCTCGGGATCGGAAAACAGCACGATCTGGTTGGTGCGATCATCGGCATTGTAGGTAGTGGTCGAACCCAGCTGGACTTGCAGCGGGCCGGTCAACATGGCGCGCAGCTTGTTGACCACGTCGCTCGCCTTGGCGTGGGCCAGGCTGTAGAATTTGGGTTGCATGCCTGCCGTCTCCGAACGGTCGAGTTGGAGCATCAGCGTCTCGATTCGCTGCAGGTTGCTCAGGCTGTCGGTGATCAGGGCGGCATTGGCCTTCTCGAAGAGGGCTGGCGGCCCGCCGGCCGCCGGGTTGAGCAGGCTGGCGACCTGGGGCATGAATTCGCTCACGCGCAGAAACTTGAGCTTGAAAAGCTTGCTCACCACCCGGCCGCTCGGCGGCAGCCCGAGGGTGGATTCCGCGATCAATTCAGGCGCTTCCGCCTTGGCGGCGTTGAGCGCCGTGACCTTGATAAACTGCTCATCGAGCGGGGTGAGCGCCACGCCATTGAGATTCAGCAGGGTTTCAATGGCCCGTATGGCCTGCTCCTTGGTTACCTCTTCCCGCAGGTTCAGGGACACGGTTGCGGCGGGCAACGTTTGCGGCCTGAGCAGGGTCTTGCCGGTCCAGCGTTCCAGCACCTCCAAGACTTGATCGAGGCCGACATCGCGCAGTTTTAACGGGCCGATCCGGTCGCCCTGCTGGATTTCCGCTGCGTGTGCCTCCCCGATCTGTGCCCGAGTAGTCAAAGCGGCAAAAGCCAGAAGACTGCAAAGGCCAAGGGAAAATACGCCCGGGCCGCGCCATCGCTGTAGCACATAAGCTGGCGTCTGCTGTGATAGCCTGGCGATGAATCGGCTCATGACGTATCCTTGGGTAAGGGTATGCTTGGAGGGGTCGCGGTATTGAACCCCTTCTCCATGCAATAATGGATCAGTTTGGGCGTGCTGTTGATGTCGAGCTTGTCCATGAGACGCCGGCGATGGGAAAGTGCCGTGCCCTTGGAAATCCCCAAACCCCGGGCGATTTCCTGATCGGACATGCAGTGGGCGATGCACACGAGGACCTCTTGCTCCCGCTTTGAGAGCAGCTTGGGGAAAGCGGCGGGGTTTACGCGCAATGCCGTCTGGCGTTGCTCGATGCCCGGCGAAACAGCGCGGATACCCAGCCTTACCCGCTCAATGGTCCGACCGAGCGGAACCAAACCCTCTTCAGCGTCAAAAAACAAGCCGTGGTAGCCGGTGCTGCCAAGCTGGTGCAACAAGTATTCACTGTAACGAGTGGCCTGCCCAATGATTCGCGAAGCGGGGGACAGTGCAGCAATCTGCCGGATAATCTCGGGTGCGCTCAAATCGGGTAGCACGAGCGAGACTAATACAAACTCCGGCTTGGTCCGGACAACGGCCGCTAGGCCGTCACTGCCGCTGTATTCCACCGCCACCACATCAAACCCCCAATGCGCCGTGCAGTAATAATGCAGTAGCTCCGCCTTGATTCGATCATGGTTGATGATCGCCATCCGGGCCGCCGCTATCCGTTCCGGATGTCGTGGGGAGACTTCCATTACTAAAAGAACACTGCGTCGCCGCAGCACTTTGTGATGTGCAGCGCGCATGAAACACCCCTCCGAAAAGAGACACGACGATTCCGATCACCTAATTTTAGGCCGTTATTTTCACCGGCGCCCTCAAGGCGACTTTCGGGAAAGACGGATTCATCGCGTGGCAGCATGAGCGGAAAGGAGATGTTACATTTCCGCGTCATGCCGCCTCAGGCGGAAGCCCGCAGAATCCCATAATTTTGGTATTCTGGGGGCTTTCCCTTTGGTCTTACGGGCGGCTTGTTTCTCGCACGCGCGTAAATCCCCATCCATTCCCATGAAAAAAACCTCTCTCGCCCTCACGTCCACCGCTTGTGGCCTGCTCTTCTATGCTGTGCTTTCCGGTCAGGTTGCCGAATCGCAACAACCGGCGGCTATGCCTCCGCCGCAAATGGCTCCGGCCGATGTTGCTTGGCTTGATGTGAGAGCGGCCATGTTCGTGCGCACGGATACGCCGAAGGAGGCCAAGGCCGATCCTGGTGCTCGCCGTGCGCAGCAGGCGGCGCGGGCTACGACCTTTACTAAGGCGGCTGACCGGGCCAAGGATTTCTACACCAAGTATCCAGAGCACCCCAAAGCGGCCGAAGCCCGGGCACTGGAGGTGCAGGCGCTGCTGGGCGCGGCCCAGTCGGGCGATGCCACGGGCGAGGGCCGTTTGAACTTTGCCGTTGAGTCCCTCCGGGCCGACCCGAAGGTGGATGTCAAGCTCAAGGCCAAGACGGTTTCGATGCACGCATTCAGTGTAGCGATGCGTGGCCAAAAGAACCGCACCGAGCGGTTTGCGATGATCGAACAGGTGGCCCGCAATCTGGCGGGTGATTTTCCGACCGAGCCGCAGGGCTATGAATCGCTCCTGACGGTTGCTGCGGTCACCGATGACGAGGCGCAATCGCGCCGGATCGCGGCTGAACTGCTCCGGAGTCCGGCCAGCGCGATTATCAAGGAAGGAGCCCAGGTGCTAGTGGGTCGTCTCGATCTGGTCGGCAAGCCACTAGAGGCGGAACTCACCGGAGCCGATGCGAGCCAGGCAAAAGCCGCGGTCAAGGCAGGGCAGGGCACGGTGATCTACACTTGGGCGAGTTGGAGCCAGGCCAGCCTCGATCTGGCCGCTAAGCTCAAGCTGCGCGGGGTTAATGGCACCGTGATCGCGCTCAACCTTGATGAGGATTTGAAGGCCGCCGAGGCGCTCGCGGCCAAAGAATCGCTCCCAGGGACCGCCGTTTACGATGACCGTGGCCGGGCCGGGGCTCTGGCGCAGCGGCTGAAGGTTCGGTCGGCTCCGCAGGTTATCATTGTGGATGCGACGGGCAAGATCCGCGACGTGCGCGGCGAGGTCGATCTGGACAAGAAACTCACCGCGCTTGGTCTCTGAACCGTCAACCCGGCCGTATCATGAAAAGACTTTTCTCCCTGGCCGTCGCCTTGGCGGCGTGTGTGTGTGCTCAGGCGGTTTGGTTCAGCTCAGCCCCGGGATCCGTCGACAGCGGCCAGAGCTATTGGGTCAGTGCGGATGAATCGACCTATAGCTACAGTGTCGACGTCTATGTTTACAAGAACGGCTCGTTCTTCGCATACTCCAACGGCTGGGGCTACGCTTCAGCTGGTAGCTCCACGACAGACTATGGCGCTCAAACCGTCACTTATGAGGCCTATTCAAGCTGGTATGATGACTGGTGGAATTCCTACGGAGATTACACCTCCACCGCGGTGACCATCACGCAGCCGAACAACGCCCCGACGATCAGCTGGCACGTCAGTCCCAGCTGGGTTCCGGTCGGCCAGAATTATTATGTGCAAGTCCGCGGCGCCGATCCGGACGGGAACTTATTTGGCGTGAGTGTCTGGAAGAATGGCGTGCCTTACGCCCTCAACGGCGGCCAGAACACCACCGAGATGTATTCGGACGTCAACTGGCTGGCTGAAGGGAGCACTCAGCAAATCACCTTCTCGGCCCAGGCCTACGACAACAGCGGCGCGCAGTCGGAAGTCATCTATCATACGGTCAACATCTACGTGCCCAACGTCGCGCCCACGGTTACCTGGGTGAATTATCCGCCGCAGAGCGCCTACATCAACCAGTCGTTCGCGGTGCAAGCTCGCGGCAACGACAACAACGCCAACCTGAGCTGGATCTATGTCTGGCGGGATGACCAGCCGTTCGCTTTTAACGGCGCGAGCGGGGCCGAGGGCTACTCCGACAACAACCTGGCCACGGGCACGGCGCCTTATCCCACGACTTTCAAGGCCATGGCCGGCGACTCTTCAGGCGCCGACTCCGGGTTTATCTACGGCACCACGGCGATCATCAACCGGAATCCGACCATGACACCCACCACGATCACGGGCCCCACGGTCGGTTGGAACAGCACCTACCAGCACTACACCATGTGGTCCGGCGATCCCGGCAACCCGGGCTCGGGCAACCTCACCATGGCTTCGACCATTCAGGACGCCGACGCCAACCTGGTGAACCACACTCTCCGTTACCGCCAGGTCACGCTCAATCCGAACACCTGGATCCAGCTCGGCAACAATGTTCCCGTCTCTGCGGGCACCAGCACGAAGCAAGCCACCCTGACCACGGTGGAAACACCCGGCCAGTGGGACTTCAACGCCTTCGGCCATGACGGCTGGTATTCCCATCCGGGCGAATCGAAGACGGTCTGGGTCTATGGCTCCACCAACACGGCCACGTTCGTGAGCCAGGCGATCAACGGCACGGCGCTCACCGGGGCCAGCCCGGCGATTTCCCTGAACACCGGCAACAATACCGCCACGGCCACCATTCTCATGCGGAACACGGGTGCAAAGCCCTGGCAAAATCCGGACAGTCAGTTCAACACCCCGCACCGCCTCGGGGCCATCGGAGCCACGCCTGGCGTGTGGGGGACCAACGTCCGGGATATGGCCAGCGCGATCATTGATCCCGAGTCCTTCCCCGGGACGAACGATACCGCCACTTTTGCGTTCACTTTCAACATACCCCAGGTGCCCGGCAACTACGTCTTCCAATGGAAGATGCTGGAGCAAGGTGTCGCGGGCGATCCTTTCTTCGAGACCGCCACGCCGCCGGTGACGGTGACTGTCATCGACACCACCCCGCCGAGCACACCCACTCTCCAACTGGTAACCAAGACCCACAACTCGGTGTCGCTCTCGTGGACGGCGGCCACCGACAATTCCGGCTCCATCGCCGGCTACAACCTCTACCGCAACGGGAGTCTCGTCCAGACCCTTGGCAATGCGCTCACTTTCACAGATACCGGACTCACGCCCAACACCGCCTACGCCTACACGGTGAAGGCACGGGATGCGGCCGCCAATCTTTCTGCGAACAGCAATCAGCTCAATGTCACGACCCGCCTGACCCCTGGGCAGGATCAGGACAGCGACGGGCTGCCGAACGAGTGGGAGGAGGACAACGGGCTGAATCCGTTCGCAGACGATACCTCCCTTGATCCTGATCACGACGGCCTGACCAACGTTGCGGAATATAATCTTGGCAAGAACCCCAATGTCTACGATCAGGGCACCAGCACCTTGGGTGGAGTCGTGCCGGCGGGCTGGACTTCCCTGGCCGCCGCGAACGGCAGCATTCCATCCAATATCGTAGTAGGCGCCACCGCCGGGACACTGTCGGTCGACAAGTCCGGCGCCGCCACCTACTCGGTGCCGCTGTGGACTACTCCAGGCACGGCCGGCCTGCAGCCGCAACTCTCGCTCAATTATTCAAGTCAGGGTGGCGCCGGAATCGCGGGTTTGGGGTGGTCGCTAGGCGGAACGTCGGCCATAACCCGCGGACCGCAGACCCTTGCCATCGACGGCCAGAATCGCGGAATCACTCTCACGGCATCTGATCGCTTCTACCTAGATGGCCAGCGCTTGATCTACGTCGGCGGTGGCACAGGTTACGGGACACCCGGCAGCGAATATCGCACCGAACTCGAATCCTTCACCAAGGTGGTGGCCAACGGCGCCGCCGGCAGCGGCCCGGAATCATTCACTGCCTGGACTAAGGCCGGTCTGATCATCCAGTTCGGCCAGACCGCCGACTCGGCTTTCGATGCCTGGGGCAGATCCGAGAAGCTCGCTTGGAACGCCAACCGGATCAGCGACACCAGTGGAAATTACATGGATTTTGTCTACACCGAGGATGCGGCGAACGGCGTCCACCGGCTCGACCGGATCAACTACACCGGCAACGGGGGCGCGACGCCGTATGCCTCGGTCCGGTTAGAGTATGAGGACCGTCCCGATCCGGTTTCCGGGTATACGGCCGGTTCGCCTGTCGCCAGCCTCCAGCGCCTCAAATACATCAAGTCCTATTACGGAAATGACGTCGCGCGCACCTACACGCTCGACTACGTCACGGCGTCGAGAAACAACCGCTGCCAGTTGTCGGCGATCACCGAAACGGGCGTTGGCGGGGAGCACTATCAGCCGCTGACCTTCGAATACGAGGACAACATCGAGGGCTGGGATGACGGCACGGCCTTCCTGCCGCCCTACTACCTGGCCGACAATTCCAACTCTGGCCGCCCCGCCGGCTCCGGGTTCATCGATTTCGATGGCGACGGACGCACGGACTTCGTGGCCAGGCGGGAAGGTGCCGGCATCAACTATGCCTATCGGAATACTGGCTCGGGTTGGACGTCCGATAGCAACTACCTGCTGCCTTACCAGCTCGCGGAAAACGCGAACGCCGATGACCAGGGCAGCCGCTTCGCTGACGTGAACGGTGACGGACTGGTCGACTACATCGTCAACAAGGACGACTACGGCACCGGTTCGGCGAACGACGTTAATGAAGCATGGCTGAATACCGGCACCGGCTGGTCCTCGGCGGCCCAGTGGAAGGTGCCCGCACCCATCTACCGCGACGGCACCACGAATGACCACCCGCAGCGCGGAGGCAAATTCCTTGATCTCAACGGCGATGGGCGCGTTGATTTTGTCGGCCACCTTTCTAGCACCGCTGGCACATTCGTGAATCTCGCCGTTTATCTGAACAACGGCATCGGTTGGGACGGACTCCATTCCAATTACAGCACGCTTCCGGGGTTCAGCGGCACCAACCTGCCTAAATACAAACCACGCTTCATCGATCTTAACGGCGACGGCCTGCCCGACATTGCCGTCCGTTACGAGTATGGCGGCGATGTTTTGAACCGGGTGTGGCTGAATACCGGCAGCGGTTGGTCCGAGGATACTACGGCCGTTGCTTACCGCCTGCCCAAGACCATCGCGAATGACACGAATCCCGGTCCGGGCGCCGAGTTCGCGGACGTGAACGGTGACGGTCTGCCGGATCTGGTCTGGTATCGAGAATTGAGCGGTGGCGGCCAGGAGCGTGGCGTAGCCATCAATACCGGCGCCGGCTGGAATGTGCCCGGTGCCGGCTCCGACCTCTATAACCGCTATGCTCCGCCACAGCCTCTGGCCCGCGACGGCCATATCAGCGCCGGCTCGGCCTTCATCGACCTCAACGCCGACGGTATTGCGGACTACGTGTTCAGTCGGCAGTTTTCCGGCCAGTCGGCCCAAAAGGAGATTTATTACGGCACCCTCAAGGAATGGGGCTATGCCGGCTCGGGTGCGGACCACAACCTGCCGCATCTGCTGTTGCAGGAGGGGGTCAATCAGCCCGGCGCCGACTTTGTGGACTTTAACGGTGACGGCGCCGTGGACGTGGTATGGAAGCGTAAACATACCTCGGGTAGTCCCGCTGATTTCGCCGATCTCCGCCTTAACCGCGCCAAGCCCATCAACGGCCGTCTGAAAAAGGTGACCAACGGCTTCGGCGTTGAGGCCTCCGTCACTTACGGCTCGCTGATGGATCCTGCCGTCTACACGAAGGGCTCCGGCGGCCCGGCCGGGTCCGTCAACCTCATTGGCCCGATGTATGTCGTCTCCGCGCTGACCCACGACGACGGTGTGGGCGGCACCTACCAGGTCACTTACGCCTACGCCGGTCTGCGCGCCGAGCGTGTGCGCGGTTCCCTCGGCTTCGCCTCGATGACCGTGACCGACACCCGCAAGAGCATCCTCTCCGCGACGACCTTCCAGCAAACCTATCCCTTCATCGGCATGCCCGAGGGCAGCTCGACCACTCGTAGTGGGGTCAACCTCAAGGAATCCTCCCTCACCTACGGCGAGAAGCTGCTCAACGGCGGCGCCACCCGCTTCGTTTTCGCCCAGACGAGCACCGAGACGACCCGCGACCTCGACGGCACGTTCATCGGCAGCATCACCACCTCGGTGCCGACCCCATCCACCGACATTGACGACTACGGTAACATCAGGAAGCTCGTCGTCGACAGCGGCGGCGGCTTCACCCAGACGACCGACACCGTCTACACCAACGACACGACCAACTGGTTCCTCGGCCGGCTGACCTCCGCGCAGGTGACCTCGGCTGCGCCCGGAGTCTCGCCCATCACCCGCAAGACGGCCTTCACCTACTACGCTACGACCGGGCTCCTGGAAAAAGAGATGGTCGAACCCGACGACTCCACGCTGACCCTCAAGCTCACCACCGCCTACGCCTACGATGCGCGCGGTAACAAGACCTCCGTGGCCGTCTCCGGCGCGAGCGTCACCGTGACGAACGCCAGCGGAACGCTTAGCGCTGGCGCTACTGTCACCCGCACCACCACCACCCAATACGACACCCAGGGTCGGTTTCCGATCTGGACCGAAAACGCCGCCGGCCACCGCGAGAATTATACCGGCTATGACCAGGTGCGTGGCCTGCTGACCGGTATGACCGGCGCCAACGGTCTGCCGACTTCCTGGGGCTATGATGGATTCGGCCGCAAGACCCAGGAGAACCGCGCCGATGGCACCGTCACCTACATCCGCTACAAGTGGGCCTCGGCCGCCGCCCCTGCTGGTGCCAAATACTTCGTCGAATCTGAAGCCTCTGGTGTTCCGCCCACGCTCGCCTTCCACGACAAGTTCGGCCGCGTCTTCGCCACGCCGGCCATCACCGGCGATGGTGCCTTGGTCTGGCAGGAAACCCAGTTCGACAACCAAGGGCGCGCCACGGCCACCTCGAACCCGCACTTCGCTGGGGCCACCGTCTACTGGACCGTCAACACCGGCATCGACGCTCTTGATCGCCCGACCCAGATCCAGACCCCCGACGACCAGAACGGCACGCAGACGACCTCCACCAATTACGCCGGTCTGACCGTCACCGTCACCGACGCCAAGGGCCGCGTCAGCAAGACAGTCAAGAACTCCCAGGGTTGGACACTCGAAAACATCCGCAACGACGGCAACCCCTCCGCCGCTGACTACAGTCGCGTGGCTTACACTTACGACGCCCTCGGTAACCTCACCGCGACCGACGCCGCCGGCGTCGTGACTTCGCTAGCCTACGATCTTCGCGGCCGGAAGACCGCGATGACGGACCCGGATATGGGAGCCTGGCTCTATCGCTATAATATCTTCGGCGAGCTCATCTGGCAGAAGGACGCCAAGGACCAGATCACGACCCTGGCTTACGACGCCCTGGGTCGGCTCACCAGCCGCGTCGAGGCAGAAGGCACGACCACGTGGGCTTACGACAGTGCCCCCAATGGCGGCACCACCTGGAAGGGCAAGCTGCACACCGTCGCTTCTCCCGGCGGCTATGCCGAGACCTACCTTTATGATTCACTCGGCCGTCCTTCCAAGCTCACCCGCACGATTGACAGCGGCACGTATGACTTCGACACGGCCTACGACTCGCTAGGCCGCCCCCTGAAGACCACCTATCCCACGGTCAACGGCGGGCGCTTCGCCACGCGTCAAGTCTACAATGGCTTCGGCTACCTGAAGGAAATCCGCAGCCACCTCGGCTCCGACGACGGCAGGCCGAACAGTCAGCTCGAAGGCCGGGTCTTTTGGGAGGCCGATCACTATGACCAGTCCGGCCGGATCGACGGCGAAGTGCTTGGCAACGGCTTGGTCAATGACCGCGTTTACAGTGCCGCCACCGGCCGGCTGCTTGCAGCCAGCGTCGACAAGGGTCGCGTCACCAATGCGCCATACGCCATCCAGCAGATGGTCTACACTTATGATCAGGTGGGCAACGTGCTAACCCGCGCCGACCAGGCTGTCGGCCGCGGCGAGAGCTTTGCCTACGACGGGCTCGACCGGCTGCTTACGCACAACGTCGTCACGGGCATCGGCGGCGCGGTCAGCGTGACTTACGACCAGAAGGGCAACATCCAGACCAAGTCTGATGTCGGCACCTATGGTTACGATACGACGAAAAAGCATGCCCTGATCGGTGTCACTGGCGGGCCGCTTGGCACGCAGAGCTACAGCTACGACGCCAATGGCAACATGCAGAGCGGCGGCGGGCGCACAATGACGTGGACCTCGTTCAATCAGGCCGCGAGTATTGCGAAGGGGAGTTATTCGAGCACGTTCAGTTTCGGCGCCAGCCACGAGCGTGTGAAGCAGGTCAGCCACCTCGAGACGACGATCTACGTCGGCGGATTATTTGAAAAGGTGACCCCGGTCGGCGGTGGCGCGGTCACCGAGTTCAAGCACTACATCGTGGCCCCCACCGGCCGCGTGGCCGTCTACACCGACCGCACCAACCTCACTCGGGACACACGCTTCTTCCACACCGACGGGCTCGGTTCGATCACCGCCGTCTCCGACGATAAGGGCGCTATCGTAAAGCGATTCGCCTTCGACGCCTGGGGCAAGCGCCTCGATCCGAGCAGCGGCGCTACTATCACAGGCGTCACCGCTGCCAGTTTCCGCCGCGGCTACACCGACCACGAGCAGATGGACGATCTTGGCCTCGTTCACATGAACGGCCGGGTCTATGACCCTACGTTGGGCAGGTTTCTGTCGGCGGACCCGAACGTGGACGGCGCGTCCGATGCTCAGGGTTTCAATCGATACTCCTACGTTGGGAATAACCCGATGAACGCCACTGATCCAAGTGGCTACTTCAAACTTAAGGATGTGCTGAAGATCGCAGCCGTCATTGTGGTTTCTGTTGTCGGCTTTGGAGTTGGTTATGGAGCAAGCTATGCACTGCTAGCCACAAACACGGCACTCACGGCTGGACAAATAGCAGCGATTTCAACGCTCGCGGGCGGATTTGCTGCCGGTTTCGGATCAGGGTTTTCGGGTTCGTTGCTGAATGGCGGAAGCATCGGTGATGCTTTCAGATCGGGGCTGACCGGCGGAGCCGTTGGGGCGGTTACGGCCGGCCTACTCAGTAAAGTAGGGGCCGCAAAGCTCGACTGGTTCCGGCGCGGAATTGCACACGGACTAGTTCAGGGCGGTGCAGCTGAAGCTACCGGAGGAGAATTCAGGCATGGCTTCTACGCAGGATTCGCTGTCGGCAGTTCAGAGAGCGGAATCGCAACACTCGTGGGTGATTCGCGTTCTCTAGGTCTTACAGCTGCGGCCGTTGTTGGCGGCACCGCCTCTGAGTTAGGCGGGGGAAAGTTTGCCAATGGTGCCGTTAGCGGCGCTTTCTCCTACTTGTTTAATCAACTTTCTCAGCCACGTGTGAAGGTATCACAAGAGGAGGCATTCACTGGAAAGATGTTGGTTTTCGCCGGTATGGAAGGATTGGCCGACGCACAGGAGTATTTTTCAATCCATCATCCGGACTCAAAAGTTGTGCCGGTGGTGAATGCCGCTGATTTCATTGAGAAAGTAGCAAAGCATGATTTTTCGCAGTTTGACCGTGTGGTCATATACGCCGAATCAAACAGCACAGCTATTTGGTTCGGAACTAAGATGAGTTTTGGAATTGCTGTGCAGTTTGGTGGCGGAGGAATCGATGTGGACTCATCCGCGTTCGCGGCATTGGCCGCGAAGTGGAAGCCTGGTTCACCAGTTTCCTTTATCGCCTGCAATTGCGGCCGGGCACTGAGCGGGGAGCTAGCTCTGAAATACGGGTGGGTCGTATACTCACCTGTTGGCAAAGTTCAGTTTGCCGCGGAACCTCAGAAAAGCATCCAGCGGATACTGGTAGATGAGGACTTGAAACCTAGCCAATATTTCAGATTCTCAAAGCCATGAGATACTCGATCATTCTATTGGCGTTAGTCCAATTTTGTTTCGCCGGCACGGTCGACCAGGTGATTAAGATCGAGGCATCGGTGGTTTACGGCGTTGATAGAGTAGTCATTCGTGACGGGAAAGTTGATGAAGGAGCCAGTAGGCGATCGCCTATTCACGTCGCATTGTATATCACAAATCTGCGGGACAAGACTTTGCGAATTCCAACCCGCGGATTTACGGTTCGACGTGATGAAAATCCCCAGAACGTTTTTTGCTTAGATTGGAGCTATGCTGGTGGGGAAATTGGCAAGCACCTTATTGTCCCAGAACAAGATTTTGGTTTCGTCGAGTTGCGCAAGGGTGAGACAACTTTGATATTTATGTCATATCCGCTTGGCTGGCCACCGCCAGAAACGATGCGACTGAGGATGGAGGTCCCTTTGAAAATGGCTGATCGCTACAGCATAGATTTCTTTAACAATCCTGTTGAAATAAGAAAATAACGATAAGTGAACCCCGCAAGCCAACCGGCACGGGGAAGGCCAGCGTGGCAGAGATTGATGGAATCGTCTCTCTAGGCTGCTGCGCTGATAGAGTATACCTTTATTGCAGGCTGGCAGATCACCCGCAATTGGGGCGAGAGAAGCTTGGGGTATCCGGTGACTGAGATTCACGGTGGAGGACTATGTCCACCACCATCGATTACTCCGCCTTGCGCCTCCAGCACCTGGATTGGCTTCGTGCTAGCAACTACTCATCCCGCACCATCGAGGACCGCGCCCACTGGCTGCGGCATTTCACCGATTGGCTGACGGAAAGAGGGATGGTTTATCCGGAAGGATTTACCCGGTCGGTCCTCGAGGACTACGTGAAACATTGGGCCGATCACCGCAAAGCCAATGGCGGACCACTTTCCGGTCACACCCAGCGGATTCGATTGGTCCCGCCCAAGACTTTCGGCCGTTGGCTGGCCAAGCAAGGCCTGCTGCAACACGATCCGACCGCTGGATTGGAATCGCCCCGACTGATGCAATCTTTGCCGAAGAATATCATGACCCATGCCGAAACCGAGCGGGTGATGCGTATTCCACGCATCGGCCGGAGGAACGGGCTGCGCGACCGGGCCATCCTGGAGGTTTTCTACTCGTCTGGCATTCGACGCGCGGAGCTCGCCCAGTTATCGTCAGCACCCGTTCTGGTTCCTGATCATCCGTTAATTAGCTGAGCGCACGGGAGCCACGGCCCCTCTGGGTCGGTCGAGTCGCATACAACACCTTTTTTCAGGTGATATTTGGGGCACTGACCGTCGTGTCTGGTATTGTCAGACTGCCACGCATTTGGTGAAAAGTTGCGGCATGAAGCTTCGCACCTCTTGGTTTTTCCTCTTGATATTGTTGGTCGCCTTCGGCCTGCCGCTGGCCACACTAGCCGCTGACAAGGGCGGCGATACTGCCGAGGACAAAGACAGCAAAAAGAACATCACCACCGCCATGGTCACTGCTACGCCGATAGCGGTGCACGACGCCGCCCTGCAGGCCCTCGCGGGGGTTGGATGCGAGATCAAGAAAGACACTGCCGACCTCATTGAAGGCAAGCGCCCGAACAAGATAGGCCTCGCCGTTGGCTCAGGAGGGGAAAAACTGTTTGTCACCATCAAGGACGCCGGCAACGGCAGGACCGAGTTCAAGGTCACGACCAAGAAAACCCTCCTCGGGATTGCGGGGCAAAAACGCTGGAACGATGAAGTTGCCGCCAAAATCGTCGAAATCGTCAAGTAAAAGGGCCCGCAGTCTCCTCGCGCTCCTCTGCCTCTCGCTGGCCGCGTGCGTGAGTGTGCAGCCGATCGCATTTCCGATCGGCCCACCGCACCGCCCAAAGCCTTCCGCCGCCACGGTGGTGATCTTGGAAGCCCTGCCCGCGCGACCCTACGAGCCGGTGGCGCGGCTCAACGTCCACATAGAGAAAACCTTCCTCATCCCGTCGGCATTCGATGAGGCCCGGCCCAAACTCATGGACTTAGCCCGCCAGCACGGGGCCGACGCTATTATCCAGGTTACGGAGAAGAAATCCCGTCTGAACGAAACCTTTATCTACAACGTCACCGCGACGGCAATTGCGTTCACTGATAATCAGCCCCCAAAGTAGGCCCGGTCCGCGCAACCTGTAGACGCTCGATGGTGGAAAGGCGGGCTATAGGGCGGCGCATGTGGGCTGAGATGCTATTCGGGAATGGTATGTTTCTAACCGTGGACCAGCCCAGAGACGATTCCTTCAGGCTTTGGCCCTTTGGTCCTTATGGAACTCATGTTGCCCTGTGGGCATCACTTTCTTGACGGCGGATATTTCAGCCACGAATCGGATTTTGTTTTCCCCTTTGAGAAAATGAAGGTTCTGCCACTGGAGATGGTCGAAACTGTAACGAGCAGCGCCCCATCTTCTTGACGGCTTAACTTTGTTACTGATGTTCCTTTTGAGCTGCCCCACTCATCACCGGATTTCCAATCACGATGCAACGTGAGGTAGCTCGCCTTTCCTTCTTGTCGGCGAACAATCGGGGCAAAAAAGAGTCACGGATGCCGAAACCGAGTGAAATGGCTCGGCAATGGCATCCTTACAACTTCTCGGACTCGGTGATGGAAGGCGCACCGGTCATTACCAAGCCCATCCTCGATCTCCAACTCGCCGAAATCACCACAAACCGCAAGGAGACTGAATTCGAGGAGTTCGCCCGGCAACTGGCCCAGCGTGAGGTATGTTCGAACCTTCTGCCCCAAACCGGCCCGGTCGGCGGCGGCGACAGCCACACCGATTCCGAGACGGTGCCCGTCAGCCCCGAACTTGCCTTGTGCCGCTACTGGGGCAACGCCGCCGCCGTCAACGGCGAGAATTGGGCCTTTGCCTTTAGCGCCAAAAAGGACTTTGCCGTCAAGATCCGGGAAGACCTCGCCAAGATCGCGGCCCTGTCGCGCAAGTTCGACCAGGTTTTCTTCATCACGAACCAACCGGTGCCCGACAGGCGCCGGCGCGAGCTCGAAGACGAGCTGAAGCATAAACATGGCTTCAAGGAGGTCCGCATCCTCGACCGCACTTGGATCGTCGAAAAAGTCCTTCAAAACGACCACATCGACCTTCTCCGCCAAGCCCTGCGGCTTGAGCTTCCGGAAACCACGACCAAGCGCGCCGGCCCGCGCGATACCGCCAACCAGCAGAAACTGGACAAGCTGCTGGCGAAGTTCGCGAAACCGATGGAAGTCTACGTCACCCGCTACGAACTCGCGTCCGATTATTTCCGGGCGGGCAAGCTGGCGGCTCGCCTCGAGAAGCCACGGACCGAGGTCGAGTCTTACTTCGACCAGGCCGCCCGTGTTGCCCGCGAGATAAACCATGTCACCATGATGGTGGAAGCGCTCTATCGTAAGGCGTGGACGGCCTATTGGTGGTATGACGATTTCGTCGGCGCGGCCCTGATGTTCGACGAACTGCTGGTCCATCTCCCATCAGTTACCGACGCCGAAACCGCCACCCTTTACGCCAATCTCTACAACTGTCTCCGAACAGGAGAACTCACTCACCAACTAGACCTCCCAGAGGGCAAATCCGCCGCGTGGGATGCCGCCGTCCGTGCGAAGCTCGAAGCGATCGCCGCCGATTCCTCGCGCCCCAACAACGCGCTCCATGCGCGGACCTCGCTGGCGTTCCGCCGCCTGGCTTTTGCCTTCGGCGACAAGGCCGAGGCAGATCGCTTGTTCTCCGAGCTCGGTGAATGCCTTCTTCAGGGAACCGGCCTCGGTCAGTATCCGTTCATGGCTTTCGTGGACAACCTGCGGAAGATGGCCGAATACTGTTGCGAGAATCCGGCTTATCTCAAGCTGATGGACGATCTCGAGCCTGTCATCGCCGCACGCATCGGCGAAACGGATGCCGCCAAGGCTTCCGTTGATCTCGGCTTCAAGCTTCTAGAAAAGGAGCGCTACAGCGAAGCGCTCGCCCGCTTTTGCCGTGCCGCCGTGCGCTGCGTAAAGGAAGAAACCAAAGACCACCTGGTTCGTGCCATCGGCGGAGCTTCCATGTGCTACCGTGGCCTAGGACTACTGTGGGCGGCACGCGGCTGTATTCTGACCGTGCTTCACTTCGCGGTGCGTGAACCGGCTGACCTCGCCCGGCAACGTTCCTTCGCTTGCCAAATGTTCTACCAACTGGCCTCCATCGAGCTCCTGCTCGGTCGTTTGGGACCGTTTCTCGCTTGGTTCGGGATGGCCTCGCTGCCGGCTTTGCGAATCGAGCCTGCCTTGGCCGAGGAAAGCGACGATGTCGACGGCCTCGCCGTGAACCTTGCGGCATGGATGGCGGTCCTAGACGAAGAAAGCGTCGAGCAGCTGGCCGAAACCCAAGTTCGGATGGTGTCTGAGGGGTTGCAATTGCCTGCGGCAGTGCTCGCTTCGCGTCGCGGGGAGACCGCTGAAACATCCGAACTCATCCGGGACATGGTTGCCGCCCTCGGGCATCCGATGCTGAAGGTGGTTGAGAGCTTCCGCAAAGACCCTGGCGCTCGCGCACTCCCTACGCGCCTCACGGGCGAGACCGGGAGCTTCTGGACGATGAGCACCGAGCTTTTCGGAACCCGGTTTTCGATCAAGTGCCAGAATCTCGCGGACCTCGTCTGGCTTGCCGAGGAAATGCTCTCCGCCTTAGAGTGCATGGCGGCGTTCTTCCGCCCTGAGAGACTCGCTTTCATCGGCCCGGATTTCGAATGCACCCTCGTGCGCCAGGATTCCCATCGGGGCGCCCCCGAGTGGGATACCGACGATTTTGATCCTCGCCCGAGGCTTATGTGTGGACCGGATTTGGGCGAATGGCTGAACGCCAACCAAGGCTCTCCCGATTCACCGGTGCGCGATTTCGTGATGCGCGCGATCCTCGGGACCACTATGGACCCGCCTGACGATATACTCGCCGAGTGGGAACACCTCTACAAGGCGGACGCGACACAGCTCGCTTTCCGTCTCAACTTCATCCGAACCACCATCCGCAACCTGCTGGGTGCCGACCGTTATGGCCTTTCCGGAAAGTAAGCTCCCACTACATCATCGCGCCCACAGCGCGGAGCACCGCGCCGCGGTGCGCAACCGCTATAAGAAGGGCCGCGACGCGGTGGCCGCGCAGGTCGAAGCCCTTCAGCGGGAACCCGCGTTCCTGGTAGAGGCCCGGCAGTGGTATGCCCGCGGATACAAGGATTGGATTCTGGTGAGCGCGATTGTGAACGTGGTCGGAAACGCCGTTGTGCGGGAGCGCGGACTCATGCCCAAGCCCGGAGAACGTCCGAAGCCCGTGCCGGCGAATTTCATGCTGGAGGCGACTAAGGGCCGAGTCTTGCCCACGACCCACTTTCTCGGCGAAGAATTCGCCCGAATGATTACCATGTTCGAACTCACGGCATTGGAGAGCAATGGGTTTAGGCCACGCTCCCGATACTTCGACCCGACGAAAGTCCAGGTGTTTCTCCGCGACCGGCTGGCTTTTTATGATTTCGATTACGACCATCCGTTACTATTTGGTGATCCCCCTGGCACTTGGCCCCAACTTTAAGCAATCAGGGCGGAAGGATTTGATTCCGCTGGTCTGAAGCCGCGATCCTGCTACTAACTTCTCCGGGCCAACTCATGGCAGAATCAACCAAGGTCCCCGCGGCGCCCTCCGAATGTGTTCTCTTTTCTCACTTGGAACAGATTCGGAAGGCGCTTTGGCGCAATTCCAGCGCCGGACGCGCTTCGGTCATGGTCGGCGCCGGGTTCAGTAGACAAGCCGAGTCGCTTGGGATTCCAAACGCCCGCCTGCCGCTCTGGTCCGAACTCCGCCGCAGCCTCGCCGCGACCCTCAATTTACCGTCTGACAATGCGGCGCCGGTCCTAGAAGTCGCGCAGCAATTTCAGGAACGCTTTGGCCGGCCCGCGCTCGACAACGCCATCAGCGATCTCATCCCCGACGCCGCGTTTGGCCCGGGTGAAGCCCACCGCCGCCTGCTCGCCCTTCCTTGGGCGGATGTGTTTACGACGAACTACGACACCCTGCTCGAACGCGCCGCGGTTAACATCATCGAAAGGCGCTACGAGACGATCCTGGTCGCCGGCGATCTTCCGCAACGGGCCTCCCCTCGCATCGTCAAACTCCACGGAAGCCTGCCGAGTCACCGCCCGTTTGTGATTTCGAGCGACGACTACCACCGCTACCCGGAGGATCAGGCCCCCTTCGTCAACCTCGTCCGCCAGGCGGCGATGGAAACGGTCCTCGTTCTCCTTGGCTTTTCCGGCCGGGACCCGAACTTCGAAGAATGGATGGATTGGGTGCGGAAGAAGCTGGGGAAGCAAGCGCTGCCCATATACCTGTGCGGGGTTCTCGAACTCGCCCCCGCGGAGGTGGCCGCCCTCGCGGAACGCAACATTGTCGCGCTCAACCTCGGCGAACTCTTCACCAAGCAGGATTACCCGCAGAGGGACGAGCGCCACGCCGCCGCGACGGGGTGGTTCCTCAAGGTCATGGCCGACGGCAAGCCCGCGCGGGCGGGGGAGTGGGCGCCCACCTCGAAGGCGGTCCTCAAGGCACTAAAGCCTCCGGGGCCCCCGCCCGGGCATTTCACACCGTTTTCTGAATCAGTCCCTGCGTCCGACGACCTGATGACCCCGGAAAAGATCCGTTCGGTCATCAACGTGTGGAAAGAACAGCGCCTGCAGTATCCGGGTTGGATTGTCGTCCCAAATCCACCTCGGTGGCGGATTTGGAACTACACGGAGCGCTGGCGGCAACCGCTGTTCGACGTTCTTGATTCCCTGCCTCTGCCGGACCAGTTTCGCCTGTTGTGCGAACTTTGCTGGCGGATTGAGTTGTGCCTCGCCTCGGTTTGGACGAACGAGATGGAACGAATCGCGAAGGTCCTGGAGCGGTGTAACCCGTTCCCCGGCGTGCTGGACTTGCCAAACGCCGAGAGCCATCTGCCTGGCGTGACCGACACGGATTTTGCCGAGGGCTGGATCGACCTCGTCCTGACCATATTGCGGGTGGCTCGCGAGGACTTGGAGGTGGAAATTCATCGACGCTGGTCGGCGCGGCTCGAGGCCCTGCTTCCCGTCTGGCCCCAACTGGGCGCGAAGCTGTTCGCCGAACAGGTTTATTGGGCGCAGGCCCAACTGGACCTCGACGAAATCGACAAGAAGCTCGTGCGGTGGGAAACCAACGACCGCTCCCTGCCCGGTCGGGCGCGAATGGTGGCCGTCAAAGCCGAACTCGGCCGTTCCGACGAAGCTTACACGCAGGCCACCGTCGTTCTGCAGGAACTCCGCAGCAAGCTCGGCGCACTGCACTATCCGCTGGTCCTGCTCTCGCTCGAATCATGGTTGATCGACCTGATCGAAATGGTGAAGGAAAAGCCCTGGTGGCGTCCGCCCGAAATCCGCGAGCGCCTCGCCGAGCTTCGCCGGGCGGAATGCGACCCGGACGAAATCGTCAACGAACTGAAGTCGGACCTGAAGGATTTCGAGCTGCCTTTGCACGATCGCAGCGAGGGCCCGGATTTCGACCTGGGTTATTCCGAGGACGACGAGAAACCGGTTCGTCGCGAGCTTGACGACATCCTCCCGGCATTCCGGGTGCTCCGGCTGGTGGAAGTCGCGCCCTGCGCCTGGCATACCCCGCATTTTGCCTATCTTTCCCGGGAGGCCGCCGCCGCCGCGATCTGGTTGCAGACCATATCCCCGTTCCGGGCGCTCAGCGTGATTGTCCGGACCCACGACGAGAAGGCGCTCTCGCATTTCATGGACCGCGCCTCGGTGGCGATGCTGCCCCTCGACCAGGTCGACCGGATGTGGACGATCCTGCACCGCCTCTCGACGCAGGTGCTGATGCGGATTCCCGACAGTTTCCGCACGGCGAGCTCCGACACAAATTGCCAGATGGGGGCCATGACCCTGCAGCTATTATCTCGCCTGGCCTTCCGGCTCCAACCGCCCCAACTCGCGCAACTGGTGGACCTGGTTTCCCGCTGGCTGCATTCCCCCCGGGCGCCCAGGGTCTGGGTTTTCGACAAGGCGATGTCGGTCTTGATTGAGCGGGTGATCTTCGTCATCCCCGCCGACCAGCTGCCCGCGGTTGCCATCCGGTTCCTCGCTTCCGGGGTCTTCGAGGACAAGGGCGATGGGGAGATCAGCCGTGGCCGCTGGCCCGAGATCGCCGACCTGCTCTTTAAGCGCGAGGACTGGCCGTCGACCACCCCCGCGTTGCCCGCCGGCCTCATGGACCGGCTGCTGCACCATGCCCGCAGCGACGATTCCGAAGGCCGCCATCGGGCGGTCTACCGCATTCTGTTTCTTAGTGAACAAAAGTGGCTCTCGGAATCGGAACGCGCGGCCAGTGCCGTCGCCATTTGGTCCCGGCTCGATGCCGGGAACGGCCGTCCTTTCCACGTTCGGCTTACCCCGGCCGGCCAAGCGCTACTGCCGGGAGCGGAAGAGCACGGCCAGGTCGCCAAGTTCCGGCAGCAACTAGAAAGCGGCGATTTTCCATCGATTCTCATGCCGGATGGAAAGTCCATGCAGACGACCATTCTCCGTGAAATTGCGGACTGGGTGAACGACGTGAGGCGGCATTTCGGGATATTCTACCGGCCGGCTCCCCGTTTCATCCTCGAGCCGGAATCCGCCCGGCGCCTGCTGGCTGGCACGATCCGCTGGTGGGAAACCAATGTGGCCACGCTGCATGAAATCGCTACCGGCAAACGTGGCCGGCCGGTCATCACGGCGGATTCGGCCCACGCGGTAGCCCACCGTTTCACCTCGATGATTGGCGAATGCGTCCTGCCTGTGCTCAAGGAAGACTCATCTTCCCATGCCATCGCGATAGCGTGGCTCTCCTCCGTGGAAAAAGCCGGGTTCAGCAGGCACCTCGCGCTCACGGGTCTCCTGGCCATCGGAAAGGCTGACCCGGAATCGACCGCCACGAGCATGTCGCGGCTTCTCCTCGCGCAGTCCCGCCGCGAAATCAACGACGGCTCCTGGCTCGTGGCCTCGTGGTATCGCGCCCAGAAAAGGGGGATCATTTCCGCCGCCCCGCCGCAGTGGCTGCTCGACGTATTGGCCAACCGCGTCAGCTGGCGGGCGGAACCTTCGCTGGACCTTTCCTGTAGTTGGCTGGCAAACCTTGTGCGCGAACACGGCGAGCAAGTCTCTCCCGGTGCTCGCGCACTTCTCCTGCAATCCCTCGAAGTCCTCCTGGCGACGACCGACTTCGAGCAATGGTGGCGCCAGAGCTCCGGCAAGGTTTCCGCACGCAAGGAAGCCCATCGGCTGATGACCTTGCGGACCAAAGTCACCGGCGTGGCCAGTGCGCTGCACCGCGCCGCCGTGCAGCGCGGGGAAACCCCGGACCCCGTGCTGGAAAAATGGCGCACGCTCGCCCTCGAAAATCGACTCCCGGAAATCCGTCGCGCCTGGGACGAATCCACATGACCGACCATACTCCCGACCTGAAGGAAGCCACCGTCATGGTGGACATGGAGCTCAAACGGCTCGAAGACGCGCGGCGCGAGCAGGGCTGGACCCCTTGGCTTTTGCTCGCGACCGTCGCTGGGCTTTGCTGGCAGCTCGCCGACTACCTCGGGATGCTGCACGACTGGGAAAGGGTGGGGCTCTACTGGGGGCTCCTGGTGGTCGTCGGGTTGGCCGTGGAAGTGGTCGTGAGTTCGCTCAATTCCCGCGATGGGCCACGCCGGCCCGGCGTCCGCTACTTTCCTTCCAACCTCTATGCGGGCAGTCGCTCCGCCCGGCTGTTCATGGCCCTGAAAATTGGGGCTGCCGCCGCCCTCATTTGCTGGCTCACGCCCATGTCGGGCCCCGTGAAGTTTGCCTGGCTGGTGGTCTACGGCTTTTTCGTCTACATGATCTTTGGCCACGTCGCGGGCAGTTGGACCGACATCCCGCACCCGGTTGGCACCATCGAGTCCAAGGGAAAATCCTCGTGGATCACCGGCGCGATTTTCTGGATCCTGTATCTTGGCCTCGTGATCATCGCGGTCCGGGGCCCATGGCGGCGGCTCGTGGACACTTACAATGTCGCCGACGCCAAGA
>Ga0066428_1000020_pt1 | contig 48762 bp, 44 predicted proteins | sample LakWasMet40_LOW7_2_FD_59516 | JGI IMG/M metagenome (GOLD analysis project Ga0066428, IMG submission 59516) | Freshwater sediment methanotrophic microbial communities from Lake Washington under simulated oxygen tension - Sediment Metagenome 40_LOW7 | ecosystem: Environmental > Aquatic >...
GCCGGCCTGCGGCCGGCCGGGCCGGTGCCGGCGTGCGCCACCTGGGCGGATTGGACGAGCTCCCGCAGCACCTGCCGCAGGCGGACTTTGTGGTCGTGGCCATCCCCGCCGCCCCGGGCACGGTGGATCTCATCTCTGCCCGGGAATTCGCGCTCATGAAACCGACGGCCTGCATCGTCAATGTCGGCCGCGGGCCGGTGATCAACGAGGAGGCGCTCTACGAGGCCCTGCGCACGCGCCGCATCGCCGGCGCGGGCATCGATGTCTGGTATCAGTATCCGTCGGCCCCGGGCCAGATCCAGCGCCCGGGCCGTTTCCCCTTCCACGAGTTGGACAACATCATCATGACGCCGCACAAGCCCACGGCCGAGACCATGGCCTACCGCTGGCGCGCCATCGCCGGCAACATCAGCCGCCTGGCCCAGGGCGAACCGCTCCTGCGCGTCGTGCGCCCCTGACCCGACCAGCCATGAAAATCACCGGTGTCCGGACCCATCTGCTGACCACCCAATGGATCGATGATCCGTCGTTTCCGAACTCGGCCCACTCGACGGCCATCATCCGCATCGAGACCGATGGCAACCTCGACGGGCTCGGGGAGTGCACCTGGGGCTACTTTGCCCCGGATGCCGTGCCGGCCATGGTGGCGTATTTCGCCCCGGTCCTGATCGGGCGCGATCCCCTTCAGATCCTCGAGGTCACGCGCGCGATCTGTGACGATTCCGTCTGGTGGGCGCGTTCCGGCGCGGGCCGCAGCGTGATCAGCGGCATCGAGCTCGCGCTGTGGGACCTCAAGGGCAAGGCCCTCGGGGTCCCGGTCTACCAGCTGCTGGGCGGCAAGGTCCGCGACCGCATCCCGGTCTATGCCTCGGGCGGTCCGGCTCTCTGGCCGGTGGAGGACACCGTCCGCAAGATCGAGTTCTACGCCAAGCGCGGCTACCGCGCCGCCAAGCTTTCGACCGGCCTGTTCCGGATGCCTCCGCCCGCCGCCGACCGGCAGGCGCGCCTCGAGTCCGTGCGCTTCGGTCATGCGGAGAAACTGACGGCGCTCGAGGGCGTGTTCGCGCGCCTGCGCCGGGAGTTCGGCGCGGCCATGGACCTGGCGATCGACGGCCACCAGGGCGGTGTGCCCAACCCCATCCCCGTCAGCGAGGCCGTGGCCATCGCCGAGGCCCTCGCGCCGCACCGGTTGCGCTTCTACGAGGAGCCGCTCGCCTACACCAACCTCGACGGCTACTGCGAGCTGCGCGCCCGGTCCCGCATCCCGATCGCGGGCGGCGAGAGTCTGTGTGGTCTCGACCAGTTCCACCCGCTGATCACCCGGCAGGGCGTGCATGTGATTCAACCGGACCTCGGCTTTGTCGGCGGCCTGCAGGAGACGGTCCGCGTCATCCATCACGCCGAGGCCTTCAATCTCAGCACCGCGATCCATACGGGCGCCTCGATGGGACCCTCGCTCGCGGCTTCCTGGCACCTCGCCGCCGCATCGCACTCGGTCGATTGGCTCGAGCATGTCATGGCGGCCAAGTCCATCCAGGACGCCATCCTGCTCGACCCGTTCACCGTCAGCGAGGGCACGGTCGGCCTGCCGTCCGCGCCGGGGCTCGGGGTGCGGCTCACGCCGGAGATCGTGGCCCGTTTCTCCTTCAAGCCGGATTCCGGCGAACGCACCTGAGAATGAAGCTGCTGCTCAACACGATCTTCAAGTTCACCGAGCCCCAGCGTGCCGTGCTGAACGCCGCCTGCCCGGGCATCGAGCTGGTGGAGGCCAACACCGCCACCCCGGACCAGCTCGACGGAACGGACATCGACATCCTGGTCACCGAGCAGGTCCCGAAGAACCTCGCGGCCTGGCCGCGCCTGCGCTGGGTGCAGCTGCTCTCGGCGGGCTCGAACCAGCTGGTCGGCCATCCGATCCAGCAGACGCGGATCCCGGTCACGACGGCCAGCGGCACGCACGGCGTGCCGATTGCACAGTATGTCACGTGCGCCGTGCTGATGCTGGCGCACCGCATGCCCCAGGTCCTGCAATACAAGGAGACCCAGCAGTGGCCCAACCGCCTCGCGCTCGCGGGGCGACCGCTGCGGGGCCAGACGGCCGGCATCATCGGCTACGGGAGCATCGGGCGCGAGTCCGCCCGCCAGCTCGCCGCCCTTGGGCTCAGGGTCATCTGTCTCAAACGCGACCCCGCGGCCCGCCGCGACGAGGGGTTCAACGCCTGGGCCGGCACCGGGGACCCGGAGGGGCGCATCCCCGCGGGCTGGTATGGCCCGGCGCAGCTGGAGGAATTCCTCCCGCAATGTGATTACGTCGTCGTGACCGTGCCCAGCACGCCGCAGACCGAGGGCATGCTAGGCCTGGCCCAGCTTTCCCTGATGAAGCGCTCCGCCCATCTCGTGGTGATTTCCCGGGGTGGCATCGTGCCGGAGCCCGTGCTGGCCGAGGCCCTGCGCGGCGGCGTGATCGCGGGCGCGGTCATCGACTGCTATGTGAAGGAACCCCTCAACGGCCCGCACGAGCTCTTCACCACGCCCAACCTCATCATGACGCCGCACATGTCGGGCGTCTATGAGGGGTTCTGGGACCTGGCGGTCGGCCTGCTCGCCGACAACCTCCATCGTTTTCACACCGGGGCGCCGCTGCTCAACCCGGTCAACCATCGCCTCGGCTATTAACCCTCCCTTCCTGCTTTCCCATGATCCTCGATACCCTCGCCAATCACGCCCAGTATGCCGCCATCTCGCCGCGCTTCGCGCGCGCCTTTGCCTTCCTCCAGCAGCTCCCGGCCGATGCCGCCGTCGGGCGGCATGAGATCGACGGCGGGGAAATCTACGCCTTCGTGCAAAAGCACCAGACGAAGCCCATCGCCGAGAAGCTCCTCGAGGTGCATCGCAAATACATCGACATCCAGTATATCGTGAAGGGCCGTGAAATCATCGGCTGGGCGCCGCTCGCCGACCTGAAGGAATGCACCATGGCCTTCGATCCCGCGGTCGACGCGGCCCTCTACAAGTGCATCCCGGAGATGGTGCAAATCAAGGTGCTGCCCGGGCAGTTCGCCCTCCTGTTTCCCGAGGACGGCCACGCGCCCTCCTGCGCCTGGGACGCCCCCGCCGAGGTGCTCAAGGTCGTCGTGAAGGTGATGGTATGAACCCGCGCCTCCGCCGCACCGCCGCTGTCGCGCTGTTGTTGGCCGCGCTGGAGCCCGCCTTGGCCAAGATCGACCGCGATAAGATCGGCCTCAGCGCTGCGCTGGACGCGTCCCTCGCGCCGGCCTTGCTGCCGGTGGCGGATGTCGCCGGGCTGCCGCGCATCCTGATCATCGGTGATTCAATCTCGATTGGCTACACCCGCGAGGTCCGGCAGCACTTCGCCGGCCGGGCCAACGTGCACCGTCCGCCCGACAACTGCGGACCGACCGTCTTCGGGCTCGAGCAGCTAGACGGCTGGCTCGGGGCGGGGAAGTGGGACGTGATCTATTTCAACTTCGGCCTCCACGACCTGAAGTTCCTCGATGCCAAGGGCACCTACATCGTTCCGGGGCCGACGGACCGCCCGCTGGCCTCGCCCGCGGAATACGCCGCCAACCTCCGCCAGATCGTGGCCCGCCTGAAGCAGACCGGCGCCCGACTCGTCTTCGCCACGACCACGCCGGTGCCAGGCGGCACGGTCGGCCGGCTCGAGGGCAGCGAGCTCGCCTACAACGCCGCGGCCACCGCCGTAATGAGCGAGACGGGCGTCCAGGTGGACGATCTCCACGCCTTCGCCGTTGCGCACCCGCAGCTGCTGCGGCCGAAGAACGTCCATTTCACTCCGGAGGGCTGTGCCGCCCTCGGCGAGCACGTTGCCGCCACCATCGCCACCTTCCTGCCCACCCCCAAGCCATGACCACTCCCGCCGAATCCGCCCCGTCCATCCTCGCCACCGCGGTCGTTCCCTGGAATGAGCGTTTTGAATTCGAGGAGGATTTGTTCCGCCGCCAGGTGCATATCCTCGCGCGTGACCTCACGCGCCATCTCTATGTCTTCGGCACCGCGGGTGAAGGCTATGCCGTCACGGAACGGCAGTTCGACCAGATCACCCGGGCCTTCTGGGAAAGCGCGCGCGAGAGCCACGTTACCCCGATGGTCGGCCTTATCTCGCTGTCGCTCCCCACGATCATCGAGCGCATCGAGCGCTGTCATGCGCTCGGTTTCCGTCTCTTCCAGCTATCGATGCCGTCCTGGGGGGCCTTGAACGACCGGGAGGTGGACCGCTTCTTCGCGGAAACCTGCGGCCGGTTTTCCGACTGCCAGTTCCACCACTACAACCTGATGCGCACGAAGCGTCTCCTGACCTCGGTCGAATACCGGCGCCTGGCGGCGGCCCACCCGAACTTCATTGCGGTCAAGAACAGCACCACGGACCCCGTGGTGATCGCGGATCTCATGACGATGACGCCGCGCCTGCGCTTCTACATCACCGAGTTCGGCTACGCCATCGCCCGCAAGACCCATGACCTCGGCCTGCTCATCTCGCTGGCCACCATCAACCCGGAGCGCGCCAAGCGCTTCGTGGCCGGGACCGACGCCCAGCGCGCGGCCGACCTGGAGGACCTCAAGGGGGTGATCGCGGGGCTCAAGGCGGCCGGCGACAAATTCCATATCGACGGGGCCTACGACAAGATGCTCTACCGGATGACCGACCCGACCTTTCCGCTGCGCCTGCTGCCACCCTATGCGAGCGCGTCCGAGGCGGACTTCGAGGTCTTCAAGGCCGCCGTGCCCGCCGGCTGGCGCCAGGGCTGATCCGACGACCGTTACCCTACTTCCTTACCCCCATGAAAACATCCCGGCTTCTCGCGGGCATCACCCTCGCAGTCCAATTGTGCTCATCAGCCGTTGCGGCGGAACCCATCTATGCGGACTCGGCCAAGCCCCCGGTCTATCCCCGCATCAGCCTCGCCCCGCAATACGAAGTCGTGCCCGGCTGGCCCGCCCGGCCCGCGGGCACCGAGGGGGCGGCGGTTTCGGCCATCGCCCTCGACCGCGAAGGGAACGTGTGGATCTACACGCGCAAGAATCCCACGGTGCAGGTTTACACGCCGGAGGGCCGGTATGTGCGCGGCTGGACGGAGCCGAACCCCAAGACGGTGCCCCATGGCCTGAAGTTTGACCGGGACGGCAATGTTTGGCTCGTCGATGTGGGCCTCCACGCCGCGCGAAAATTTTCCCCGGACGGTCAGGTGCTCCAGACCCTCGGGACGCTGGGGGAGCCCGGCAATGATGCCACGCGCTTCTTCCAGCCCACCGACATCGCGTTCGCCCCCAACGGTGATATCTTTGTCTCCGACGGCTACGGGAATAATCGCGTCGCCCGGTTTGATTCGACCGGACGTTTCCTGAATTCGTGGGGCAGCCTCGGCGTGGCGCCGGACCGCTTCAGCCTCCCGCACGCCGTGGCGGTCGACTCGAAGGGCCGGGTCTACGTGGCGGACCGCAACAACGTGCGCATCCAGATCTTCGACGCGGAGGGCCGGCTGCTCGATACGTGGGCCAATGTCGTCGTGCCCTGGAGCATCTGGATCTCGCCGAAGGATGAGGTCTGGGTGTGCGGCTCCTCGCCGATGCCGTGGCGCGTCGACCCGAAATACCCGAAGGCCCCGCTCGGCTGCCCGCCGCAGGACCAGCTCTTCGTGGAATTCAGCCCGACCGGCCGCGTGCTGCAGCTGCACACCCTGCCCAAGGGCGAGGACGGCCACGAGAAGCCCGGCGAGGTCAACTGGATCCATACGATCGCGCCCGATGCCCAGGGCAACATCTACGCCGGCGACATCATCGGGGCCCGCGTGCAGAAATTTGTCCGGAAATGACCAATACCCGAAATCAGCCCGGACTCCCGGCCCTCCATGGAAAATTTTTCCCGCTTTAAGAACCAGAAGGCCATCGTCACCGGCGGCTCTTCCGGCATCGGCCTCGCGATCGCCCGCCGCCTGCGCGCCGAGGGCGCGACGGTCGCGGTGTTTGACTTCGACCCGAAGACCTTCGCCGCCCTGGGTGCCGAGTTCGGGGCCGGCCACCGCTTTGTGCAGGTGGACGTGACCGACGAGGGCCGCGTGAACGCCGCCGTCGCCGGGCTGGTGGCGGAGTGGGGCGGGGTGGATATCCTCGTCAACAGCGCCGGCATCACCGGCGTCTCGGCGCGCAAGACCCACGAGATCACCTTCGCCGACTTCGAGCGCGTCGTCCGCGTGAACCTCTTCGGCTCCTTCCTCACCGCCAAGGCCGTGCTCCCCGGCATGGTCGCCCGGCGCTACGGGCGGATTCTCCACATCGCCTCCATCGCGGGGAAGGACGGCAACGCCGGCATGGTGTCCTACTCGAGTTCCAAGGCCGCGGTCATCGGCATGACCAAGTCGCAGGGCAAGGAATACGCCGAGAGCGGGATCACGATCAACGCCCTCGCGCCCGCGGTGATCCAGACGCCGCTGGTTGACGCCATGCCCCCCGAGCAGGTCAAGGCCAACACCGACAAGATCCCGATGAAGCGCTGCGGGACCCTCGATGAGATCGCCGCGATGGCCTGCTTCATCGTCTCGCCGGAGACGTCCTTCACCACCGGCTTCACTTTCGACCTGAGCGGCGGCCGCGCCGTCTATTGAATCCCTTACTTTCACCATGATTATCACCGACGTCCGGACGACCCTCCTCACCGGCCCCTGCACCAACGACCCCTTCCTCAGCGAGGCGCGCAAGCGGCGCAGCGCCGCCTTCATCGAGATCCTCACCGACAGTCCGCTCATCGGCATCGGCGAAACCTACGCCGGCTACTTCTGCCCCGAGGCGGTCCCGGCCATCGTGGACTTCTTCAAGCCGATTCTCGTCGGCCAGACGGTCGACGACATCCCCGAACTCTGGCGGCGCATGTATCATTGCGGCAACTTCTGGTGCCGGGTCGGCCTGGGCGCCTCCGTCATCAACGGTGTCGAGGCGGCCCTCTGGGACCTCAAGGGCAAGCAGGCCGGCCTGCCGGTGCACGCGCTGCTCGGCGGTTGCCAGCACAGCAAGCTGCCGTGCTACGCCACCGGCGGTCCCGCGAACTACCCGAAGGACAAGCTGGCCCGCAAGATCGACCACTATTTCTCCCTCGGCTTCCGCGGCATCAAGGTCGCGACCGGCAGCCGCTCGTCCGACAAGGGGTGGTATACGCCGATGACCCCGGCCGAGGCGGCGGACTTCGAGGCGGACAAGGTGGCCTTCATGCGCCAGCACGCGGGGCCCGACGCCTGGCTCATGCTCGACGGCCACATGGGCAACAGCCCCGGCAAGACCTGGACGGTGGAGATCGCGATTGCGGCCGCCAAGGCCGTGGAGCCGTTCAACCTCTTCTTCTTCGAGGAACCGCTGCACTACACCGATCCGTGGGGCTACGCCGAACTCTGCCGCGCCACCACGACGCCGATCGCCGGCGGCGAGTGCCTGACCGCCTCCTACGAGTGGCGGGTCTTCGCCTCGCAGGACAGCTTCGACATCGGCCAGCCCGACGCCTCCTACACCGGCGGCATGCTCGAGTGCATGGCCGTCGCCAAGATGATGGCCGACCGCGGCCGCAAGATCGCGACCCATGCGTGGGGTGCGGGCGGCTCGCTGATGCAGAACATCCACTACGGCTTTGCCGCGCCCAACACCTGCATGCTCGAGGTGCCGCCCGATTATGCCGGGCTGCACGCCGATGTGATCGACGGCGGGCTCGTGCTCAAGGATGGCTACATGCTGCCGCCGGACCGCCCGGGCTTCGGCGTAGTGCTGACGGACGAGATCAAGCGCCGCTACCCGTTCCAGCCCGGCAGTGGCGAGTTCAACAGCGTCCCGGGCAAGGTCCTGACCGATTGAGGCCCATGAAGATCGTCATCGACGTTCCGGTCGAGGAACCGGTCCTCGCCCGCCTCCGCGCCGCCGGCCGGCACCGCTTCGAGGTGCTCACTCCGCCCGGCGAGGCCGCGCGGCCGCTGCCGGCCGAGATCATCGCCGACGCGGACGTGCTGTTCTGCACCTTCCCGCCGAGTAACCACGCAGTCATGACCGCGTGGAAATGGGTGCAACTCGCTTCGACCGGTTACAACCAGCTCTTCGGCCTGGATCTGCCCGCCCGCGGGGTGCAGGCGACCAATTGCCGCGGCTGCTTCGATGTGCCGATCGCGGAGTGGAACATGGCCATGCTGGTCAACCTGGCCCGCGACTTCCGGCAGATGATCCGCAACCAGGAGGCGGCGGTCTGGGACCGCTCGGCGATCTTTCAGCGCGAGATCCGCGGCCTGACGCTCGGCCTGTGGGGCTACGGCGGCATCGGCCGCGAGACCGCTCGGCTGGCCAAGGCTCTCGGCCTGAAGGTGCACGTGTTTGCCCGTCACGGGGTCGGTCCGCGCGGCGAGGTTTATGCCGTGCCTGGCACCGGGGATCCGGATGGCACGCTGCCCGACCGGGTCTTCCGCCCGGGCGAGGAGCTGGAATTTCTCGGCGGCCTCGACTTCCTGGTGCTGGCCATGCCGCTGACCAAGCAGACCGAGGGCCTGCTGGGGGAACGCGAATTGCAGGCGCTCCCGCGCCATGCCTTCCTGCTGAACCCCGCCCGCGGCCCGATCATCCAGGAGGCGGCGCTGTTGCGGGCCCTGCGCGAGGGCTGGATCGCCGGGGCCGCGCTCGACACGCACTACCGCTACCCGATGCCGCCGGAGCACCCGCTGTGGAAATTCCCGAACGTCATCTTCAGCCCGCATATCTCGGGCTCGAGCTTGAGCCCGCACTTCAAGCGCCGGCTCTGGGAGATCTTCGCCGAGAATCTCGCCCGCACCGAGCAGGGGCGCCCGTTGCTGAACGTCGTTACGCCCGCGCAGCTGGCCGGCGGCTAAGCGTATGCGGCCGGAGCCCTTAGCTGAACCGGCGGACGAGTTGCTCCATCTCCTGCATCTGCGCCTCCATGCTGCGGAGCAGGGCGAGCTGGGCGCGCGTGCGCTGGAGGTTGTGGTCCGGGTGCGCCGTCTTGTAGTAGGTGTCGCCTTGCAGGAAGTCGGTCAGGAAACGCAGGGCCTGCTCGTAAGTGATGATGCGGGCCGTCACCGCCAGATGTTCGGTCTCGGTCGCATTCAGGAAACCGCGGGTGGCTTCCAGGTAGCCTTCGCAGAGGGCGGCGAAGACCGGCCGGCGCAGCTCGACGCTGGTCAGATCGGCGGCATCTTCCGCCGCGGAGTTGGCCGCGGTCCGGACCATGTCGCCAAAGTCGTGGGGGGCGAGGCCGGGCATGACGGTGTCGAGGTCGATCACACAGACCCCCTGGCCGGTGACATCATCCAGCAGCACATTGCTGACCTTCGTGTCGTTGTGCGTGATGCGCTCGGGGATCCGGCCGTCCGCTTGCAGCGCTTGGAGCACCCCGGCCAGCGCCGCCCGTTCGCGCAGCGCGGTGATCTCGTCGCGGGCCTGCGCGGCGCGGCCGCGCGTATCGGCGGCCACGGCCTGCTCGAAGCGGGCGTAGCGCCCCGGGGTGTCATGGAAGCCGGGGATGGTCACATGCAGGCGCGGACCGGGCAGGTCGGCGAGGGCGCGTTGGAAGCCGCCGAAGGCCGCGGCCGCGGCCCGGGCCTGATCGGCGTGGCGGACGACTTCATGGCTGCTGGCTCCCTCGATCCAGCGGTAGCACCGCCAGCAGTCGCCGCTCTCATCACGGTGATACAGGCGGCCCTCCCGCGTCGGGATGATCACGAGCGGTTCGTGGCGACGCGGGTCCGTGGCGCCGGCCGGGCGGGCGGCATGCGTGGTCACGCGCTGGATGTTTTCCATCAGGTGGTCGACCTGGCCGAAGATCCTGGTGTTGATCTTCTGGCAGATGATGCGCGGGTGGCGGGCCCGGTCCGACAGCTGCACCGCAAAGGTGTCGTTGATGTGCCCCGTGCCATGCGGCGCAGCCGAGGCGAAGGTGCCCGAAAGTTGGAAATGGCCACAGACGCTCTCGAGCGTCAGGGGATTCAGGTCAGGTCGCATGGGTCGGCGGGCAACAGGTCAGGCCACGCTGCGATCCCCCCGGGTCACGGCCAAGCCAAAAGCTCCCGGAACGGAGCGGGGGGCCGGGCCGGGCAATCCGTTGTTTTCAACCGGGCCGGGCGCCCCCAGTCTTTTATCCATGAACTCCCGCGTTAAGCAGAAACTTGGTGACGGTGGGGAGGCGATTTCCGCCAAGGTGTGCTACCAGGACCCCGAGCTCGTCGAGCTCATGGCCTCCGGCGGCGTGGACGCCCTCTGGCTGTGCCTGGAGCACCGCAAGATCGCCCCGGACACGCTCTACGCGATGATCCAGGCCTGCCGGCTGGGTGGGGCCGACGCCATCGTGCGCGTCAAGCCGGCGAATCACACCGACGTGCTGCCGCTGCTCGAGGCCGGGGCCAGGGGCCTCATGCTGCCGCGGGTCCGCCACCCGGACGAGGTTCGGGCGATGGTGAACATGATGAAATTCCCGCCGCTGGGCCAGCGCGGCTACGACGGCGTCCATGCCGACGCGGATTTCGGGCGCATGAAGCCCGCCGACTACCTGGCGGCGGCGAATCGTGACACTTTCCTAATGGTCCAGATCGAGGAGCCGGAGGTCGTGCCGCACATCGAGGAGATCGCGGCGATGCCCGGCGTGGACCTCCTCTTTGTCGGACCCGGCGATCTCACACTCGGCATGGGCATGTTTGGCAACACCGCGGCGCCGGAGATTGTCGCCATCGTCAATCGCGTCGCCGCCGCCTGCGCGAAGCACGGCAAGGTGGCGGGCATTCCGTGTCCGCCGGACCAGGTCGCGAACTACCGCCGGCTGGGTTACCGGTTCTTCAATGTCTTCAGTGATTTCCGCGGCGTGACGGCCGGCCTGGCGACGGCGCTGGCTGCGGCCCGGGAGACCAAGGCCTGATGGCGGCGGGGGTCACACTCCACTGGGGCGACTGGCTGGTGGTCCTGGGCTACCTCGGGCTCATGTTCAGCATCCCGGTGCTGCTCCGGCGCAAGGAGAAGAGCGCGACCGATTTCTTCCTCGCCGGCCGCAGCATGCCCTGGGTCTTCGTCGGCCTGAGCATGTATGCGACCCTCTTCAGCACGATCAGCTTCGTGTCGATGCCCGGCGAGGGCTATAAGTTCGGCCTGATCAAGTCACTGCACTCGGTCATCTACACCGTCGTCTCGCCGCTCGCGATCTGGGTCTTCCTCCGGTTTTTCTACAGCACGACCTCCTTCAGCGCCTACGAATACCTGGAGCGGCGCTACAATCTGGCGAGCCGGCTGCTCGGGGCCGTGATCTTCCTCATCTCGCGCGCGCTCTATGCCTCGCTGGCGCTTTATTCGGCGGCCAAGATCTTCGAGCAGCTGATCGGCTGGCCGCAGTATGCCACGGTCGCCGTGGTGATGGTCGTGACGGTGCTCTACAGTTTCATGGGCGGCATGCGCACGGTCATCATCGCCGACTCCGTGCAGACCGGCCTGATCATCCTCGGGCTCGGAGTGGTCGTCTTCAGCCTCGGGCAGGCTGTGGGTTTTGATTTTGCCGGCGCGTGGAGTTTCGCCACGGCGCACGGTCATGGCTACGCGCAAGTGACGGAGGCGGAGTTTTACTCGCTCGACCCCCAGGTGCGGCTCTCGCTCTGGGTGCTCCTCATCACCGGGGTGACGACGCCCTTCATGAACTACGGGACGGACCAGCTGTTCGTGCAGAAGATGCTCGCGAGCAAATCCTACGACGGCGCCTTCAAGGCCGTCCTGCTCAAGACCTTCGCCGCGCTGCCGCTCACGCTGCTCTTCTACTTCTCCGGCCTGCTGCTCTTTTATTATTACCGCGGCCTGAATGCGCCCCCGGCCGGGGTGCATCCGGACGCCCTGCTGGGTTATTTCATCAGCACCCACCTGACGGCGCCCTGGCCGGGTGTGATCGTGGTGGCGCTCCTGGCGGCGCTCATGTCCACCCTGGATTCGACCATCAGCTCGCTGTCCACCATCGTGTCCGTGGATTTCGTGGAGCGGCTGAAGCTCATCCGGCCCGAGCGCCTGAGCATGTTCCGCCTGGGCCGCGGGCTCACGGTGGCTTGGGGGGTGATCGTGACGGGCCTGGCGGTGCTGCTCATGGGGGCGAGCGAGTCCATCGAGTCCACTCTGGCCGAGCTCGCGATTGTCTGGGCCTCGCTCTGGGGCGTGCTGCTGGTGGTCGTGCTCGGCGGCGTCTTCACCCGGTGGGCCACCGCCCGGGCGGCGGTCGCGGCCCTCGCGGTGGGAATCGTGATCAACCTGACGCTGCCGTGGCCGCTGTATTACGCGGTCCCGGCGGCCGAGCGGATCAGCTTCATCTGGGTGGGCGTCCCGGGCTGGATCATCGCGGCCGGGGTGCTTGTCGTCGGCAGCTTGCTCGACCCGCGCAAGACGATCGCGTTGGAGGGCCTTACCTGGCAGACTGCCCGCAAAACATGACCACCCCCAAGGAATTTTCCTGCGACGTGCTGGTGGCCGGCGGCGGCATCGCCGGGGTCTGCTGCGCGCTGGCGGCGGCCCGGCTCGGCGCCCGCGTCATTCTTTGCCAGGATCGTTCCGTCCTCGGCGGCAACGCCTCCAGCGAAGTTCGCATGCACATGGTTGGCGCCACGGGCCTGACCGGCGGCACACCGCTGGCGGCGGAGTTGCGCGAGGGCGGGATCGTCGAGGAGATCCGGCTCGATCTCGCCATTCACAACCCGCAGCGCGCCCCCGCGCTGATGGACCTTTTGCTCTACGACAAGTGCCGCCGGGAGCCGAACCTGACCCTGTTGCTCAACACGACCGTCGATGGCGCGGAGACAACCGGCGGCCGCGTGCGGGCCGTGACGGCCACCCGGGCCGCCACGGAGGAGCGATTCCGCATCACGGCTACGAGCTTCGTCGACTGCACGGGGGATGGGCGGCTTGGAGCGGAGGCGGGTGTCGCCTTTCGGCAGGGCCGCGAGGGTCGCGACGAGTTTGCCGAGAAACTGGCCGTGGCCCAGGCCGACACCAAGACGCTCGGTTCCACGATCCTCCTGCAGGCCCGCAAGCACGACCGGCCGATGCCTTTCGTGGCGCCGCCGTGGGTGCGCCGCTTTCAGCCGTCCGATTTTCGCCTGCGACCCTTCGGCCGCCCCGGCTTCGACCTCGGGCTGGAGTATGGCTACTGGTGGGCGGAGTGGGGCGGCTGCCTCGACACGCTCAAGGACAACGAGCGCATCCGCGACGAGCTCCTCGCCATCACGCTGGGCGTCTGGAACCACATCAAGAACGAGTCCGACCTCGCCCCGACGGCCGCGAACTGGGCGCTGGAGTGGATCGGCTTCCTGCCCGGCAAGCGCGAGAGCCGCCGCTTCGTCGGGCGCCATGTGCTCTGCGAAGCGGACCTCTTCCAGTCGCGCCCGCAGCCCGATGCCATCGCCTACGGCGGCTGGCCCGTCGACCTGCATCCGCCCGGGGGTGTCGATGCGACCGAGGAGGAGCCCTGTGACCAGCATCACCTGCCGCACCTCTACGACATCCCGCTGCGCGCCTGCCTCGCCCGGGAGTTCGACAACCTGCTTTTTGCCGGGCGCAACTTCTCGGCGACGCATGTCGCCTTCGCCTCCACCCGGGTGATGGCGACCTGCGGGGTGATCGGGCAGGGAGTCGGCACGGCCGTGGCCGTGGCCCTGCGCGCCGGAGTGGCGCCGGCCCAGGTGCCGGAGCGTCCCGACCTCGTGCAGGCGCTGCAACAGCGGCTGTTGCGGGATGACTGCTACCTGATTGGGGTCACCAACCGTGACGATGGCGACCTTGTGCGGCAGGCGCGCACTTGTCTCGCCTCCAGCGCCCAAACCGGCGCCGAGGCGGAGCAGATTCGCAGCGGCCAGACCCGGACGGTGCAGGGGAAAGGCGAGGGGATCAGCGCGCCGCCGGACCGTTCGTTTCCCGGGTTGCATCGGTGGATGAGCGACCCTCAGGCGGGTTTGCCGGCCTGGGTGGAAGTGCGCTGGACCCGGGCCGTGGTCCTGGGCTCGGTCGAACTGACCTTTGATACCGGCCTGCACCGGCTGCTGACCCTTTCGCAGGCGGACGGCTACACCGCCAAGATGATGTGGGGTCGGCCGCAGCCCGAGACCGTGCGCGACTACCGCATCGAGGCCGAGGTGCAGGGCCGCTGGGTTGTCCTCGAAACCATCACCGGCAACCACCAGCGCCGACGCGTTCATCTCCTTTCATGCGACCACGCCGTCGCGGCGGTGCGGATCGTCGTCACCGCCACCCATGGTCTCGATCATGCCCGAATCTGTGAACTCCGCTGTTACGGGCCGCAGGCGGCCGGCTGACCGATGAAGATCTCCGGACGCAGTCTGTGTCGCCTCGCCAGCCTGTGCTGGCTGGCCTGGGTGGCGACGGGCGCGTCCGCGAGCACGGTTGTCCTGGAAAACGGCCGCTACCTCGACCCCGAGGGCACGATGCAGCCGTTTGCCGCGATTGTCCTGGAGGGTGACCGGATCAAGGCGATCGTCGCACCCGGCGAGACCTGGACGCCGCCCACTGCGGCCGAGCGCGTGGATGCGCGGGGGCGTTATGTCATCCCGGGCCTGATCGACGGGCACGTCCACCTCGTCCACATCCTGTTCAGTCTGCAGATTTCCGCGGAGGAACTGTTTCCGCTCTTTCTGGCCCATGGCGTGACCACGGTGCGCGACACGGGCGACGAAATCACCAGCCAGCAAAAGCTGGCGGACTATGCGCAAAGACATCCGGAGCTGGCCCCCCGGGTCTTCCTCGGCAGCCCGCTGGTGGATGGAAATCCCTCATATCATCCCTACGTAAGCTGGCCGATGACCGACCCCGCGGACGTGCCGGCCTTCGTGGAAAAAATGAGCGCCGCGGGCGTGCAGACCTTCAAGCTCTACGTCGGGACCTCCCGGGCCGTCGGGCAGGCGCTGGTGCGCGAGGCACAGCGCCGCGGCCGCTGGTCGACGGCGCACCTCGCCTGGGGCTACACGGCGCAGGAGGCCGCGGCCGACGGCATCAACAGCCTCGAGCACATCGGCTCGGTCTATGAATTCATCCTGCCTCCAGGCACGCCCCGCTGGCCGCCGCCGGCCGAGCGGGCGAAGCTGGCGCCGAACAAGCTCACGGTGCTCGAGCGTGAGGTCCTCACGGCCAAGGCGACGGTCGACCTCGATGGACCCGAGACCTGCGGTCTCATCGATTTGCTGGTGCGGCACCACGTGGCCGTCAACCCGACTCTCGTCGTTTACCGCAACTGGATGCTCCTGCGCGATCTTGAGTCGGTGCAGACCCACCCCGATCTGGCGCGGATGCCGGCCCGGCTGCGGGAAGGCTGGCAGCATACGGCGCAGGCCGCGCCGCTCGCTCCCGCGACGCGCGAGCTGCGGACAGCCCAGTTTGAGCGCATGAAGCAACTGACGCTCCGGCTGCACCGCGCTGGCGTCGAACTTATGGCCGGATCCGACACGCCCGTGCAGTTCTGTCCACCCGGCGGAGCGTTGCTTCAGGAGCTGGAGTTGCTCACCGAGGCCGGCCTGACACCGGCGGAGACCTTGCGCGCCGCGACCCGCAACAATGCCCGGGCCCTGGGGCAGAGTGCGGAGCTGGGCTCCATTGAGGTGGGAAAGATTGCTGACCTCGTGATCCTGTCCTCCGATCCGCTGGCCGACATCCGCCACACCCGTGACATCCACCGGGTGATCCACGCCGGCCGAGTGCTCGATCCGGCGGAACTACTGCGGCAGGTGCCGGCACGCTAGCGGCCGGCGTCAGATTTCTTTGCCGCGTCTTTCTCCGGCTCCTCCTCAATGAGGTTCACCAGCGTGGCGACGGCGCGGAAGGGGCGGAGCACCCAGCTGCCTTGGAAGATCGGGCCGACGGGGCCGGCGGTCTCCGGCAGGCGGCGGATGAAGAAGAGCAGCGCCACGCACAGCACCAGCAGACTGGCGTAGTAGCCCTCGAACACCGGCACGTCGACCGCGGGCGTCTCTCCCGGCACCTTGAGGAACAGGCCCCACAGCACAGGCGTGCAGCCGCCGATGAAGGTCATGACGGCGCCGTGGATCGAGACCGGCAGGGCTCGGTCATGCTCCGGGAGTATCTTCACCAAGTAGCTCAGGTTGGCGGAATTCCAGAAGCCCGAGCCGGCTCCCTGCAGGAAGAACAGTAACGGGAGCGTCCAGTAGGCCTTGCCGCCGGTGTAGAGAAACACGATCCACGCCGCCGAAATCAGCGCGTAGCTCAGGAAGGCGGCCTTGAAGAACGGCTTCGCGCCGATGTGGTCCATGTGTTTCCGCATGGCGATATTGGCGACGATCAGGCCCACATAGGTCAGCATCGTCAGCAGGATGACCTGCGAGGTGCTGACGCCGGCCGAGGCCTTCAGGTAGTAGACCGCAAAGGGCGCCAGCGGCGTGATGCCGCAGAAGAAAGTCACCGAGATCCAGAGGTAGGAGCGGAAGAAGCTCGGTTCGGTCATCAGCCGCGGCGTCTCGGTCATGACCTTCTCGAGGCTGATGGGCTTCGGTTTCTCGGCGTCGGGCAGCTTCTTCAGCTGCTGGTAGGCGAAGAGCGCGCCGAGCGTGGCGATGAGGTAGAGGAGGATGAAGGCCGTGTAGATCGGCAGGAAACTGAAGAACATGGCGTAGACCAGGAGGGACACGCCAATGGCGACGCCGGTCGTGAGCTGGTCGGTGGCCCAGTAGCGGCCGCGCAGGTCGGCCGGCACCAGCTGGTAGAACCACGTGGTGAGCGCCGAGGTGCCGATGGCGCGCAGGAGACAGTAGATGAAGGTGGAGACCACCATGGCGTTGATCATCCATGACACGGGGCTCGGCGGGGCCAGGATCGAGAGCCCGATAGGGACAAGGAGGCAGAAGCTACGCGCGCCCCAGCCGGCCATGGTCAGCTTCTTGTAGCCGTAGCGCGACAGCAGGGTGGTGGAGAGCACCTGGGCCGGCGTGAGCAGGAAAGTCCACGAGAACACGAGGCCGACCTGGAAGGAGTTGGCGCCCAGCTGCTGCATGAAGAGCACGGTCGGCGTGCCGATGGCGACCTGCCAATTCAGTGCGTTGAAGAACGAGAAATAGATGCCGCCCCGATAGGGAATCAGCTCAGGGTGGTGCTTGGCGGACGGAAAGATCATGAGGCCGGCGTCGGGGCTTTGGGGCGCATGATCCCCAGTTCCACGCCCACGATCGACAATTCATCGGCCGAGTCATTGTAGAGCACAACTTCGTTCCACCCCTCCTGGATCACCGCGCAGTCGAGGGTGTAGTTCCAAGCGAGGTGCTCCTCGACATGGCGGGCATAGGGACCGGCCGGGAAGAGCAGGTCCTCCGTGGCGACCCGGGCAAACACCGGCCAGCGGCCGTTGAGGCTCACGCCGCAGTCGCCGCCCGCTTGGGTGCGGTCGGCGATGACCTGCACCACCAGCACGAGGCCGGCGTCCGCCGGCTCGGCGCAAAGGGGGATCCGCAGGGCGCGGCGGTGCTTCGGGGCAATCCGCACCGGCAGCTGTTCCGGGACGTCCCAGATCTTGGTCGAGAGCACGGAGGCGGTGTTAAAGGCGTAGTGTTTCTCCCGGCCCCGCAGTTGGTCGAGCTGGTCGAGCCCGCGCAGCGCGCTGTAGTCGGCGCGCAGGCCGGGGACGCGGACCTGGTCGGTGACGAAGAAATTGAACTGCTCGAGGCCGTCCGCCCCGAGCACGAGCTTGCCGGCGGCGTTGGCGCGGATCAGCTCGGCGCTGGCGGTCAGGTAGCGGGTGCCGCGCACGCGCAGCGGCTCCTCGGGTTTCGCCTTCGCGTGAAAGGCGTTGTCGCCCGCGAGTTGGACGTCCGGTCCGGCCGGCCGCTCGCGCAGCGACGGCGCGTGCGTTTCCAGCCAGTTCGGGGCATCCTCCATGCCGCCGTAGATCGTGAGGTCCGGACCGAGCTCGCGGCGCAGCCCGTCGAGCGGCATCTCCCAGGCGGTCTGCCAGAAGTTGCTGAAGGTGCAGTAGTCGATCAGGCCCCGCCGGGCCAGTTCCTTGAGGTCGATGCCGATGCTGCGCAGGTAGGGCAGGTTGGCGGGGGCGCGGATGCCGAGCACGTAGTCCGGCCGGCGCGCCTTGGTGAGGGCGCGGACCTCGGCGAACCAATCGGTCATCATCCCGACGTCCCGCTCGCTGCCCGTGGCCTCGAGGCACACCGGGTGGCGCAGCCAATCCATCTCGAGGCCCTCGTAGTCGTAGTCCTCGATGCCCTCGCGCATCATCGCGAGCATGTAGTCGCGCACCGGCTTGCGGCCGTAGTTGAGGCCGATCCACGCGGCCTGCGAGGCCGGCGCGGCCCCGGGGATGCGGCCGGAGAGGCGGTTCTGCGGATCCCCGAAGAGCCGGCAGTTCACCGGGCAGTCGGGCGCGCTGGAAAAGTGCGTGGCGTTCATCCGGTAGCTGAGCCACGGGCTCATGCCATGGATTCGGCAGGCCTTCGCGCTCTCGGCCAGCCAGTCGACGCCGGCCTCGGCGAGGTCGAGGTAGAGGTCGAGCATCTCCACCATGTTGGTGGAGAACTTCTCGGCCAGCTTCGACGTCATGCCCGCCAGCCCGGCCGCCACCGAGCGCGTGAAGGCGAGGTCGCCGCGCCGGTAGTTTGTCATCAGGTATTCCAGTTTCTTGGACGGATACCAGGCGACCTGCGTGTTGGGATTGACCAGCAGCGTGTCGATTCCGGCTTGGGCGATCGCGCCGAAGTAGCGGTGGATGGCCTTGGCGTTGTAGGTGCCGCCCTCCGGCTGCCAGATCTCCGGGTTGTAGAACAGGAAGTTGCAGTCGCCGTTGAAGAGATTGCGGTGACCCTTGAGGGGACGCGACCGGCTGGCGCCACCGGGGGCCGTGTTGGCGGCGGCGAGCGGGGTCAACGCCGCGCTGGACAACGCCATGGCCGCCCCGGTCAGGACTCCTGCGCCAAGAAAACGGCGACGGCTCAAGGTGCCGGGTGCGGCCGACACGGGATCGGGTAGGCGGGGGACCGGGTCCATGTTCAGGGGACGATGAGAAACTTGCTGATGGCGCTGCCCTCGGGACCGCTGCGGGGCATCATCTCGCGCTCGGCCGGCAACCGGCCGGTGAGTTTCCAGGTGTCACCGGTCTCGGCGACGTAGACGACCCCGTCGCGGCCCACCGCAACGGCGTGCGGATAGTTCATCGTTCCCGGAAAGGTCCAGACGTCGAGCGTGCGGCCTTTCCGGTCAAGGCGGACGATGGCGTTGTCGATGCCGGCCGAACCAAAGAGGAAACCGTCGGGGGCCGCATAAAGGCCGTCGACCGAGTGGAGGTCGGGCCAGGTGGCGACATGGGTGCCGTCGGCGCGGAAAACCTGGATGCGGTCGTTCTCGCGGTCAGTCATGTAGAGCAGGCCGTCGGGCCCGAGCGTGATGACATGGGGCGTGTGGAATTCGCCGTTGGCCGTGCCGCGTTGACCCCAGTCGAACAAGAAACGTCCGTCCGCCGAGAACTTAGCGATGCGGGAGTTGCCGTAGCCGTCGGTGACAAAAAATTCGCCGCTCGGCAGCACACAGACATGCGTGGGCTGGAAAAAATGGGTGGCGTCGCAGCCGGAGATACCGTCGACACCCAGCGTCAGCAGCAATTTTCCCTCGGGGGAGAACTTCATGACCAGGTGCCGGCTTACATCGGTGATCCACACATTGTCCCAAGGATCGACATGCAGGCCGTGCAGCCAGTAGCGCTCGGCGATGGGGATCGGGACGGGTCCGCGGAGGTCGTAGGCCATCTTGCGCTGCTGGTGTTCCGCCCCGATCTCGTAGTCGAGCGTGCCGTCGGCGTGAAGCCGGAGGAACGGCCGGTCGCCGCGATGGGCGATGTAGATGCGGTTGCGCGAGTCCACGCCCACGCCCACGACGCGGTCGAGGGTGATGCCCGGCAGCCGTGCCCAGCCGGGCTGGGCAACCAGGCGGGATGACGCGGAGGCGGTGAAAGGAGCGGCGCGAAGCGGGAACATGGTGGAGGTGGTTCAGGCGAGGCGCGTAAAGCCCCGCTGGCCGCGGGGCACGCCGGATTCCTCCGCGAGGGTGCCGCGGGTGATGATCGCCGCGACCTCGCCCATGGTTTCCTCCGCGGCGAGCAGCATGGCCTCGATCCGCGGTTCCTCGTGGGCGAGCATGACGTAATAGTAGGTGGCAACGAGGTAGCCGCGCTCGCGCATCTTGCGCACGTAGAGCGTCTGGGCGAGCGGGGCGTCGGGCCCGAGGTCGAAGACCATGGTCGGCGTGGCCGGCATGCCGCCGACCAGCAGCCGGCAGGCCGGGTGGCGGGCGGCGAGGGCGCGGAGCGACTGCTGCAGGCGTTCGCCGCGCTCCCAGATGATCTTTTGCACGCCGAGGCGCTCCACTTTTTCCAGCACGGCGAGCGCGGCCGCGGGGCCGACGCCGTCGGTCCAGTAGCTGGAGGAAATGAAGCTGCCGTCGGCCGCCGCCATGACCGGCTCGCGGCCGATCACCGCGCCGAAGGGAAAGCCGTTGCTCATGGCCTTGGCGTAGACGACGACATCGGGATCGATGCCGAGGCGGGCCATGGCGCCGGGGTGGCCGTAGCGCAGGCCGCTGGTGACCTCGTCGACGACGAAGACGCCTCCCGCGGCGCGGCAGCGGGCCGCGACCTTGTTGAGGAAATCATCCTTCGGCACCTGCGAACGCATCGGCTCCATGACCACGCAGGCGAGGTTGTCGCCGAGCTTGGCCAGCGCGGCCTCGAAGGAGGCGAAATCATTGTATTTGAAAGGCAGCGCCGTGCCCTTGAGCTCGCGGGGCACGCCCTTCGGCTCGAGGCCGGGGAGCAGGTGGCCGTTGAGGGCATCAGTCTCGCCGAGGTTGGCCGCCAGATACCAGTCGTGCCAGCCGTGGTAACCGCAGAAGGCCACGCCGCTGCGGCCGGTGGCGGCGCGGGCGATGCGGACACTCATGTTCATGGCGTCGCCGCCGCCGCGGGCGTAGCGCACCTTGCCGGCCCAGGGGTGGAGGGCGAGGAGCTTGTCCGCGAGTTCGACCTCCTGCGGGTTGACGAGCGTGCAGTAGGTGCCGAGCGACAGGCGGCGGGTGACCGCGGCGGTGACGTCCGGGTCGGCATAGCCCAGCAAAATCGCGCCGACGCCGCCGGCGAAGTCCACGTAGCGGCGGTCGTTGAGGTCCCAGACGTCGCTGCCCGAGCAGCGGGAGAAGTAGGCGGGCCAGGACTTGGCGTCGAACATCTCGGCCCGCTTCGAGAGCAGGCCGGTGCCGCCGGAGATGACGGTGCGGGACCGCTGCCAGAGCTCGGGGCCGGTCGCGGCCGGTGCGGGGGCCGCCGGCGCGAGGTGCGGAGCGAGGAGCCGCTTGGCGTTGTCGCAGAAGACATCCTTGAGGTCACCCTGGGTCAGGCCGGTGTCCTCGCAGGCCTCGCGCAGGCACATGAGCGACTCGATGCCGATGAGGGTCATGTCGTTGTTGGTCGGGGCGGCGTAGTCGGTCCGCAGCAACTCCGGGTGGAGCCAGAAGAACAGGTCGCCCGTGCTGACGCAGCGGCCACGCACCTCGCAGACGGCGAAATCGGAGCCCCAGAGGACGCGACGCGGCCCGAGGACCTTGAGGGCGGCGCGGAAGGCCTCGGACTCACAGACCGCGGAGGTGTCGACGACGACGTTGTCGAGGTCGGCCATGGTGTGAAGCCCGCGGCGGGCGTTGCGGTAGTTGAAGCTGCGCGCGACATGCGCGAGGATCAGCCGCATGTTGGGGTAGGCCCGGCAGAGGCGGCGCACCTCCTGCTGGTTCGACGGATCCTCGATGGCGCCGTCGCGCACGATGTGCAGGAGCAGGATGCCGCGGACCTCGTGCAGGATCTCCCACATCCAGTCCGGCGCGTATTCCGCCAGGTGGGCGTGCATCGTGTCTGGCCGGCTGGCGTAGCAGTGATAGACCTTGATGCCGATGAAACGCCCGCTGCGCAGGGCGGCGGCGACCATCGCCTGGTCATCCGCGGGGGACACGAGCATGAGGCCGCGGCTGAGCGGCGTGCCGTGGGCCTTCACCTCGTCGGCCAGCCAATCATTGAGGACCGGGCGGTTCGCGGTCTTGTGCGGCATGCCGAAGTAAAGCCCGTGGATCGTCTTGACCGGCATGTAGCGCAGCAGCGCGGCCCGGTGCTCGCGGCAACCCTGCACGGGTTCGTCCACCAGCGGTTTCCAGGTGCCCGGCGCGAAGTGCGCAGGGTGGTGCGGGTGCGCATGGATGTCGTAGATCTCCTCCGGCATGAAGCCGGCCAGCCGTGTGGCGGCGATTTGCTGGTCACGGGGGGTGAGGGTGGTGACGTATTTCATGTTTCGGAAGAAGGGACCGGGCGCGGTTTGATCGTCCAGAGGAGCACGGCGCAGATGAGCAGGCCGAGGGCACCGCAATTGAACATCGTGGTGATGCTGATGTGAGCATCACGCACCACGCCGCCGATGTAGATGGAGGCGCCACCCACCATGACGGCGAACATGTTGAGCACGCCGACGCCGGTTCCGAGGTGACGGCGGTCGACGATCTGGCAGAGCAGCGGGGTCATGCTCGCGTCCGGGAACGGACGGGTGAAGCCGTAGATCACCATGCCGAGCAGGACCAGCGGCAGCACGCCGGCGTTGCCCACGAGCAGGACCCCGGGGATGGCGACGAGGACGCCGATCACGCCCACATAGATGCGGCCCCGCGGGTTGATTTGGGTCCACCGGTCGGCGAAGTAGCCGCCCGCCACCATGCCGATTAGGCTGGCCGAATAGATGTAGCCAAGCGCCGTGAGCCCGGCGCGGCCCTGGGTCATGTGGAATTGCTCCTGCAGGTAGGCCGGCAACCAGCCGGAAAAAGACCAGCTGGCGACCCCCAGCAGGCCCCAGAAGATGAGGGCGAGCACGTAGGCGGGACGACTGAACAAACTCACGAGGGTCTGGCCCAGCTGGAGAACCGGGAGGACCGCAACCGGCTCGCCTGGAGCTGCGACCTCCTTCGGGCGGTCCTTCAACAGGAAGAAGAGCACGCCGGCGTAGACGATGCCAATCAACCCGAAGAGCTGGAATACGAAGGTCCAGTCGTGGCGATCAGCGATCCAGCCGCCCAATCCACCGAGGCCCGAGCCGACCATGACACCGCTGAGGTGGATGCCATTGGCGAGGGACCTCGTCTGGTTGCGGTGATAGTCCATCAGGAGGGCACCGGCGGCCGGGAAGTAAGCGGCTTCGCTGATGCCCATGAGGGCGCGGTAAAAGAGCAGTTCGTTGAAGCTGGTGGCATGGGCCGTGAGCCACGTGGTGGCCGACCACGCGAACAGCGAGAAGATGATGATCCGGCTCCGGTTGAATTTGTCCGCGATGAACCCGCCGAACGGGCTGAGCACGCCGTAGGTGACGAGGAAGATGGTGGTCAGCAGGCCGAACTGGGCGTCGGTCATCGGGATCGTCACCTTGATCGACGAGCGCATCGTGATCAGGATCATGCGGTCCAGGTAGTTCAGGAACGCCACGAACCACAGCAGGCCGACCATCAGCCAGGCCCGGCGCATCAGGTTGTCGACGGAAGGGCTCATGGGGATCCTTGGGAGCTAGGCGGTGAGCCGGGTTGAGGGCCGGATGCAGAAGAGCAAAGCGGCGCAGATCAGCATGCTGAAGGCGGCGAACTGGAAGACATTGCTCACGTCGACCTTGGCGTCGCGCAGGACGCCGCCGGCGTAGATCGTCAGGCCGCCCACCACGCACGAGAACAAGTTGAGCACCCCGTAGCCCGTCGCGCGGTAGCGCGCGTCCGTCACCGTGCAGAGGATCGGCATCATGTTCGAGTCCGAGAAGGCCTTGGCGAGGCCGAAGCAGATCAGGCCGGCGATGGCGAGCGGCAGCCAGTCGATGCTGGAGGCGAGCAGGATGCTGGGGGCGGCCACGAGCACGCCGATCATCGGGACGTAGATCCGGGCGCGTTCAGTGGTCCGGCTCCAGCGGTCCGCCCACCAGCCACCCACGAGCACGCCGACCAGCGCCGCGGCCTGAAGGTAACCGGTGGCGGAAAGTCCGGCGGTGCCTTGCGAGAGCTTGAAATGTTCGTTGAGGTAAGTCGGCATCCAGCCGATCACCGCCCAGCCGGCCAGGCCGAGCAGACCCCAGTAGCAGAGGGCGAAGATGAAGCCGCGCTGGGCGAACAGGCTGCGCAACGCCTCGCCGAGGTTGACCTTCTCCTTGACCGGCGCGGGCTGTCCGGCAACCGCGGGATCGGCGGGGCGGTCGCGGAGCAGGAGCATCACCACGATGGTGTAGACGATGCCCACGAGGCCGAAGATGGTGAAGGCATGCGTCCAGCCGTGGTGCTCGGCAATCCAGCCGCCGAGGCCGCCGAGGCCGGAGCCGACCATGATGCCGCTCATGTGCACGCCGGTGGCGAGCGAGCGGGTGGAGCCGCGGTGGTAGTCCGCGATGAGCGCGAGCGCCGCGGGGATGTAACAGGCCTCGCTCACCCCCATCAGCGCGCGCGTCCAGAGCAGCTGCTCGAAGGTCGTGGCGTGCGCGGTCAGCCAGGTCAGCAGCGACCAGGCGAACAGGCTGATCATGATGACACGGGAACGGCTGAAGCGGTCGGCGAGGAAGCCCGCGAAGGGGCTGAGCAGGCCGTAGACCCAGAGGAAGACCGAGGTGAGGAGCCCGAACTGGGCGTCGGTCATCGGGATCGCCTCGATGAGCGACCCGCGCATGGTGGTGACAATGACGCGGTCGAGGTAGTTGAGCAGGCCGACGACCCAAAGAAGGGCGACGACCAACCACGCGCGCGCGGGGAGGGTGGAGTCAGAGACCATGGAGTTGCGTGGTTTTTACTGGGTTCGTCCACGCGCCTCGACCGTCCAGCGGCCGATCAGCGTGGCTCCCTCGGTGACGGTGACTTCACTCGTGAGATTGATGACCGTGCAAATGTGCGCCGGCACGAAAGCCACGCGCTCACCCACCGTCAGGCGGTCCACGTCCGCGCCGCGGACGTAGCCGTGCTCCTCGTTGACGCGCACGACCATCAGGTCGCGTCCGTCGTCGGCCGCGCCGAAATGATTCTCGGGCGTGCGGTCGGAGGAGAAGGTCTTGGAGCCGGCGTCGATCAGGGCGAGGCCCGGCTCGGGCTTGTCCACCACGGTGGCGAGGACATGCACGGCGACATCGGCCGGGGCCATGACCTTGGTGGTGCGGGCCAGGGAGAGGTCGCCGAACATGTAGGCGCCCGGCCGCACCGCCTGCACGCGGCCGCGGCTGATCTGCGTCGCGAGGCGGGCGGTAACGCTGCAGCCCGGCCAGATGGCCAGCGCCGGGTCGATCGCCCGCCGCAGCTGGTGCATCCGCTCGAGCATGGTCTCAAGCGCCGCGGGCACCTGGTCCGGGGGCACGCCGTAGAAATGGCCCTCGTGGCAATAGAGGCCCCGGAGTTCGAGATGCGGGTGCCGGGCGAGGCGGGTCGCGATCCGGATGGCGGTCTCGTCCGAGCGGGCGCCCTCGCGGCCGAGGCCGGTGTCGACGGCCAGCATGACGCCCAAGCGGCGGCCGGTGGCGGCGGCGAGGTCGGCCAGCGGCTCGAAGTGGGCTTCGCTGGTCAGGCCCACGCGCAGATCAGAGAGACGCTCCGCCAGCGCGGCCAGGCGCGGGGCTAGCCCGCGGCCGACGAGGGAGTTGGCGACAAAGATCTCCTTCACGCCTGAGGGCAGCATCGCCTCGGCTTCACCCACCTTGGCGCAGGTGAGGCCCCTCGCGCCGGCGCCGAGCTGGCGGCGGGCGACCTCGACCATCTTGTGCGTCTTCATGTGCGGGCGCAGCTCGATGCCGCCGGCGTCGCAGGCCGCCTGCATGGAACGGATGTTCGTCTCGACCTTGGCGCGGTCGACGAGGATCGCGGGCGTGGCAAGGGAGTCGAAGGCGGCCATGGATCGTTACATCCGACCGATCTGACCGACGGTCAATCCACCATCCACCACCAGCACCTGCCCGACCATGTAGGCGGAAGCCTGCGACAGCAGGAAGACCGCGGTGCCGGCACAGTCCTCGGGTTCGCCGAGGCGCTTGAGCAAAATCTTTTTCTCGTAGTGTTGCGCCCTGGCTCCGAAGCCGAGGGCCGAGGTCAGCGGCGTGCGGATCAGGCCGGGGGCCAGGCCGTTGACGCGGATGTCGTGCTCGACCAGGGCCTGCGCGAGACTGCGCGTCATCATCACCAGCGCGCCCTTGGAACTGTCATAGGCGGTGGAGTCCTCCTCGGATTGAAACCCGTTGGTCGAGGAGATGAGCACCATCGCCCCGGGACGCTTCCGGGCAATGAGCTCCTTCGCGAAGGCCTGGCAGAGGAAGTAGGTCGCGCGCACGTTGAGGTTCATCGTCTTGTCCCACGTGGCCGCGTCCATCTCGAGGAAGGGTCGGTCAAAGAAGCTCCCCGCATTGGCCACCAGCAGGTCCAGCTTCGGCTGGAGGGCGAAGGCGTCGGCCACGAGCTTGGCCGAGGCGCCGGGTTCGAGGAGGTCGCCGTTTACGAAGGCGCAACCTTGCGGGATGGAGTCCGGCCGGGCGGTGTTGCCGTGATAGACGACGGCGGCGCCGGCCTCGTGGATTCCGTTGGCGATGGCCAGCCCGATGCCCTTCGAGGAACCGGTGACCAGGGCCGCGTTATGAGCGAGTGAGAATTTTGACATCTTTGAGTTTCAACCAATCAAGGGTGTTTTGCTCGCCGACGAGCCGCTTGAGGTGCGCCGGGAGGGCGTGCACGCAATCGGTCTCGGCCTTGTAGGTGCTGCGCAGTGAAACATACTGGCCGTCGATGTCAGCGACATAGCTCTGGAACGGCGTGTCCGAACCCCACATGAGCTTGGTGGGGTAGGCCTCGGCCAGCGCGTGCAGCACGGCCGTGGGGTCGCGGTAGTCGGCCTTGAAGCGGCGGGCCTCCGGGGCGACGTAGCCCAGGCCGCGCACGACGCCCTCGCAGTGGATGCGGTGGGCGGAGCAGTCGAACCAGGTATTGGGCAGCTCGGCCACGCGGTCGAGGCAGGCCCGGTCGTAGCGGCAGGAATGGGCGAGGCAGAAGCGGACCTCCGGGGTCGCCTCGGCGACCCGGAGGATGGTGGTCGCCTGCGACCAGGTGTCCTCCGGCGCGACGCTCGAGTGGATGATGAAGGGAATGTCCCATTCCGCCGCGAGTTCGAGGAAGCCGCGGCCTTCCTTGAGCAGGGCGCCGACGTCAGACTGGATCATCGTCGCCTGGATCTTCAGGGCGTGGAAGGCGTATTGCTCGCGCAGCCGCCGGAGGTGGGCGATCTGCGCCGCCGGCTCGCGCAGCGGGTCGAGGATGACGACCGGGAGGGTGTGGCGGCCGAGGTCGGGGTAGAGGGAGTTGATCTCCTGCAGCATCCGCTCGTTCTCGAAGGCGTAGGGCACCTTCTCCGGGCCGCCGGGGATCAGCTTGGTCCGGCGCATCGCGCCGACGTCGAAGGTGAGGTTGGCGACCATCGGGAACACGAGCCAGCGGTCGACGCCGCAGTGCCGGCCCTCGGTCACCATCGCCGGCAGGTCCTGGCAATACGGGCTGTAGCCGTTGCAGTAGAAATACAGGTCAACCCCCAGGTGATTGTGGCAATCGATGAGCATTCAGGGTTTTTGTTTGACGGAACGACCGTTTCGTATTGTGGAATAGGCTGCAAGCCAAAAAACCATGAGCATCGCGGTCCTCGACAAGACGTTTACCATCCTCGAAGTGATGGCGCGGACCGGCCGGCCCCTGTCGCTGGCCGAACTGGCGGAGGAATGCCGCACACCGAAACCCACCGTGTTCCGGATCCTGAAGAGCCTGCGCGACCTCGGTTACGTGGAGCAGCCGGACAAGGGCGGGGCCTACGGCCTTTCCGAGCGCCTGTCATCGCTGCGGGAATACGGCCGGGACGAGGCGCTGCGCGACAAGGCGCTGCCGCTGATGGAGTCCCTGCACACCGAGTTCAACGAGACGGTCAACCTCGGGCTGCTCGAGGGGCTGTATATCCGCTACGCCCACGTGATCGAGACGACGCAGCCGCTGCGCTGGATCGTGAAGCCCGGCGCGCGGGACCTGTTCCACACGACGGCCCTCGGGCGGGCGATCGCGGCTAACCTGCCGGCCGAACAGCAGGCGCGCCTGGTGGCCAAGCTGTGTGCCACCCTGCCGGCCCGGGGTCGCGCGGCGATCCGCGCCAAGCTCGAGCGGGAACTGGCGGAGACCCGCGAGCGGGGCTTTGCCTTTGAGGAACAGGAGACCGTGGAGGGTGTGGCCTGCGTGGCGACGCCCCTCGCGCCCCATGGCGAGCCGCTGGCCGCGATCAGCGTCTCCGTGCCGGTCCACCGTTTTCCGACGGCCCAGCGGGCCGCCCTCATCCGCGCCGTGCAGCAGGCCTCCGCCCGCACGGCGCTCCACGTCTGATCCCTTTTCCCATGCCCTACACCTTCACCCGATCCTCGGCGCTCTTCGAGCGCGCGGCCCGCAGCATCGCGGGCGGCGTCAACAGCGGCATCCGCAAGATGGAGGCCCCGGTGCCCCTCTATTTCGCCAGGGGCAGCGGCCCGAACCTCTGGGACGTCGACGGCAATCATTACTTGGATTTCCAGCTGGGGCAGGGGGCCCTGCTTTACGGCCACGCGCCCGCCGGCATGGCGGAAGCGCTCGCCGCGCAAGCCAAGCTGGGCATCCATTGGGCCGCCCAGTGCGAACTGGAGATCGAGGTGGCGGAGCGCATCCAGCAGATGATCCCGTCGGCCGAGCTGGTCCGCTTCAACAACTCCGCGACCGAGGTGGTGCTGGCCGCCTTCCGCCTAGCCCGCGCCCACACGGGCCGGAAGCTCATCCTCCGGTTTGAGGGCCACTATCACGGCTGGGCCGACGAGGGGCTGGTCGGTTTCGCCAATCCCATGGACAAGTGGGGCGACGACGAGACGCCCGCCCGCCTGCACCCCAGCAAGGGCGTCATCCCCGAGGTGCTCGAGCAGTTCGTGGTGGCCCGCTGGAACGACCCCGCCCACCTGCGCCGGGTCGTCGACCGCCATCGTGGCCAGATCGCCGCGGTCATCTTTGAGCCGGCGCTCTGCAACACCTGCTGTCTGGAACCGGTCGACGGCCTGATGGCGACCATCCGCGAGCTGTGCGATCGCGACGGCATGCTCATGATTTCCGACGAGACCATCACGGGCTTCCGGTTCGGCGCGTCCTGCGCGCAGGGCTATTATGGTTACCGGCCCGACCTGACGATCCTCGGCAAGGCAGTGGGCGGCGGCACTCCCTTCGCGGCGCTCGCCGGCACCAAGGCGGCCTTTGCCAAGATCCTTTCCGGCGAGGTGGTCCATGCCGGCACGTTGAACGGCAATCCGCTTTGCCTCGCGGCGAGCAAGTGGTCGCTCGACCAGGTCCTGGCCCTGGGCAGCAACCATCCCGCGAACACCAAGGCGCTCGGCCAGCGGCTCATGGCCGGCCTCGCCACCCTGGGCAAGGAGCACGGCATTCCGCTGCGCCCCCAGGGCCCGGGCCTGATCTTCCACGCCGTCATGCTCAAGCCCGGTGCCGCCGAGGGCCCGATCAAGGATTACCGGGACTACGTGCGCCGCCACGACGCGCCGCGCTGGATGCACCTGCGGCGCTGCCTCCTGGAGGAGGGCGTGCGTGCCATCGAGCGTGGACTCTGGTCGATCAGCCTCGCGCATGACGGCAGCCACATCGACGAGGCCCTGAAGCGGGCGGCAGTCGCGTTCCGCCGCCATGCCGCCACGTGGCAGGCCCCCGCCTGAGCCGGCCCGAGCATGAAGCCGCGCATCCTTTTCGGCGGTCTCTTCCATGAGACCCACACCTTCCTCGGGGAACGCACCCGGTGGGAGGATTTCGAGGTCACGGTTGACGCAGCCATCCTGGCCAAGCTGGGTGACGGGTCGCCGACCGACGGGTTTCTCTCCGAGGCGGCGCGCCATGGCTGGGAGGTGATCCCGACGGTGGACGCCCGCTGTGTGCCGAGCGGCACGGTGGAGGATGCGATGTTCGAGCGCTACTGGCGGGAGTTCGAGCGCCGCGCGGCCCCCGCGCTCGCCGCCGGGGTCGATGGCATCTATCTGGTGCTGCACGGCGCCATGGCGACCGAGACTTTCCGCGACACCGAGGGCGAACTCCTCGGCCGCATCCGCGCGCTGCCGGGGGCGAAGGACGTGCCGATCTTCGGTGTCCTCGACCTGCACGCCAACGTGAGCGCCCGCATGTGCCGCGAGGCGAACGGCCTGGTGATGTATCGGGAGAATCCCCACACGGATGCCCGGCAGGCCGCCGAGCGCGGCGCCGCCTTGCTCGCCCGCTGCCTGCGGGAAAAACGCGTGCCCCGGATGATCTGGTGCCGCCCTCCGATCATGTGGGCTCCGCCCGGCACCGGCACGGCGGTCGACCCGATGATGTCGCTGAAATTCTACGCCCACAAGCTGGAGACCAAGTATCCGGACATCTGGGCCTGCAACATCGCCGCCGGCTACTCGTTCGCCGACACGCCCGACACGGGCTGCTCCCTCAGCGTCGTCACCACGCTGCCCGACGAGGCGGCGAAGACCCACCTGCAGGCGGGGGCCAGCCTGGCCTGGTCGCTCCGCGAACTCGGCAACATCGTTTATCCGCCGGTGGACGACGTGGTGCGGGGACTCAAGCCGGATGACTTCACCAAGGGCCCGGTCATTTTGGTCGAGCCGTCCGACAACATCGGCGGTGGCGCGCCCGGCGACGGCACCGGCATCCTGCGCTCGCTTTTGCACCACAAGGTGGAGCAGGGCCTCGTCATCATCAACGACCCGGCGGCGGTCGCGGCCTTGCAGGACGCCGCTCCCGGGGCGGTGCGCCAGCTCGCCGTGGGCGGGCGCGGTTCGCCGCTCGACGCGGGCCCGGTGAACCTGGCCGTCACCTTTGTGTCGCGCAGCGACGGCCACTTCACGCTCGAGGATCCGAACAGCCACCTCGCCTCCATGAACGGTCTCCACATCGCGATGGGGCCGTGCGCCGTCGTGCGCACCGCGGGGATCACCCTCCTCCTCACCAGCCGCAAAACGGCGCCGTTTGACCTCGGGCAGCTGCGCAGCCAGGGCATCGAGCCGACGGCCTTCCGCGTCATCGGCGTCAAGGCGGCCGTCGCCCACAAGCGGGCCTACGACAAGATTTCCCGGACGAGCTACTACGTCGACACCCCGGGCCCCTGCACGAGCAACATCGCCGCCCTGCCGTGGAAGAAGCTGGCTCGACCGGTTTATCCCCTGGACCAGTCCGCCAACGGCCAACCGCAATTCTCATGAACCCTAAAGTCACGTTTCCCATCAATCCGGACACCCCGGTGTCCCATCTGCCCTTCAGCCCGGTCGCCCGGGTGGGGGACCTTGTCTTCGTCTCGGGCCAGGCCTCCGTCGACGCCACCGGCAAGATCATCTCCGACACCTTCGAGGGCGAGTTCCGCCGCTCGGTCGAGAACCTCCGCAAGGTCCTGCAGACCGCGGGCTGCGACCTGAACGACGTCATTCAGACGCGCAACTATGTCCGCGACGCGGCGGAGGTGCCGCTCTACAACCAGCTCTACCGCGAGTATTTCTCCGCGCCGTTTCCGACCCGCACCACCATCACCAATTGCCTGCCTCCGGCCCTGCGCTACGAGATCGAGTGCGTCGCCGTGGCCCGGAGCTGACCCCCGACCATGAAGATCACCCGCTACCTTGATTCCACCGGCGCCGCCAGCTACGGCGCGGAACAGCCGGACGGCAGCGTCCTGCGCATCGAAGGCGACGTGTTTGGCGCGCACCGCGTCACCACGGAAAAGGCCAGCGTCCGCAAGCGCCTCGCCCCGGTCGTGCCGGCGCAGATCCTCGGCGTCGGCCTGAACTACCGGCACCACGCTGCCGAGTCGGGCATGAAGGCTCCGGAACTTCCGGTCCTCTTCGTCAAGGGCATCAACACGCTCCAGCACCCGGGCGACCCGATCCTGATCCCGACGCACCTGCCCAGCGACGAGGTGGATTACGAGTGCGAGCTGGCCGTCGTCATCGGCCGGGCTTGCAAGAACGTCGACCGCGCCCATGCCCTCGACTACGTGCTGGGTTACACCTGCGCCAACGATGTCTCGGCCCGCGACTGGCAGATCAAGCGCGGCGGCGGCCAGTGGTGCCGCGGCAAGTTCTTCGACACCTTTTGCCCGCTCGGGCCGGTGCTCGTCACCACCGACGAGATCAGGAATCCCAACAACCTGAAGATCGCCACCCGCATCAACGGCGCGACGCTGCAGGACTGGACCACCTCCGACATGATCTTCGACGTGCCGCGCATCATCGAGTTCCTGAGCGCCAGCACGACGCTCGTGCCGGGCACCGTGATCCTCACCGGCACGCCGCACGGCGTCGGCATGGCCGCCAAGCCCACGCCCCGCTGGCTCAAGCCCGGCGACGTCGTCACGATCGAGATCGAGGGGATCGGCCAGCTGACCAACCCGGTCGCGCTCGAGCCCAAGGCCTGAGTTTTCCCCGCCGCCCGTGTCCTCCCCCCGGCCCGAGATATTCCAGCGCACCCCGGCCCGGCTGGGCGAGGGGCCGTGCTGGGATGTCCGCCGGCAGACGCTCTGGTGGGTCGACATCCTCGGCCGCCAGCTCTTCGCCTGTGCCGCCCACGGCGGACCGGTGCGGACGATCGACCTGCCGGAATTGCCCGGCTGCGTAGTCGTGGCTGATGACGGACACCTCGTCCTGGCCCTGCACCGCGGCGTGCAGCGGTTCGATCCGGCCACTGGTGTGCTCACGCCCTTCAGCGTGCCGGCCGGGCACAACCCCGAGGTTTTCCGCTTCAACGACGGCAAGGTTGACCCGCAGGGCCGCTTCTGGGCGGGCACCCTGGCGCTCGACTCCCGGCCGCGACAGTCGCACCTGTTCCGGTTCGATGGGGCGGGGCACGCGACCGTCATGCGCGAGGGTGTCACGGTCTCCAACGGCCTTGCTTGGTCGCCGGACGGGCGCACCCTCTACTACGTCGACTCGCCAACCCGCCAGGTGCAGGCCTTCGCCTTTGACGGTGCCAGCGGCTCACTCGGGCCCGGGCGCACGGCTTTTACGCTGGCCGCCGACGAGGGCTGGCCGGACGGTTGCTGCATGGATGCGGAGGGCTGCCTCTGGCTCGGCCACTGGGGCGCCGGGCGGCTGACGCGCTGGGATCCGGTTGCGGGACGCTGCCTGCAGACCTATCGCCTGCCTGTGACCAATGTCACCTCCTGCGCCTTCGGTGGCGCGAAGCTCGACCGACTCTTCATCACGACCGCGGTCGACGCCGAGGCCAAGACCCCGGAACCCGAGGCGGGCTTCACCTTTTGTCTGGAGCCCGGTGTCACCGGGCTGCCGTCCCACGAGTGCCGGCTGAAGCGCTGACCATTTTATTCTCATGAAAAAAATCCAACTTACCGGCGGCGTCTGGTCCGCCACCCCGACGCCGCTGAACGCCGCGGGCCGGGTCGATGTCCCTTCCGTCGAACGCCTCATCGAACACCACATCCGCATGGGCGTGACCGGCGTCATGCTGGCCGGCACCTGCGGCGAGGGACCGTGGCTGCTTGATGGTGACCGCGAGACGCTCGTGCGCTCTGCCGCGGCCGCCGGCCGGGGCCGCCTGCGCATCGCCATGCAGGTGACGGAGAACTCCGCCGTGCGCACCCTGCACATGGCCGAGCAGGCCGCAAAGTGGGGGGCCGAGATCGCCGTCGTGGCCCAGCCGTATTTCTTTCTCAACGCCACGGCCGACCGCCAGTTGTCCTACTACCGCGACTTCGCCCGCGGGTCGGTCCTGCCCGTCGGCTTCTACGACCGCGGCAAGAACAGCCCCTACATGATGCCTGACACGCACCTCGACGAGTTGCTGAACGAGCCAAACATCGCGCTCGTCAAGGACAGCTCGGCGATGCCGGCGCACCGCGACCTTTTCCTCAAGATTCGCCAGCGCCGCCCGGAGCTCATCCTGCTCGACGGCGATGAGTTTGATTGTGCCAACTACATGGCGGCCGGCTTCGACGGCCTGCTGCTCGGCGGTGGCATCTTCAACGCCGGACTCGCGCACCGGATCATCCGCGCGGTGAAGGCCGGCGATCTGCCCGAAGCGCACCGCCTGCAGGCCCGCATGAACGACCTGATGCTGCGCGTCTACGGCGGTCCCAAGATCGAGTGTTGGATGAGCGGCCTCAAGGAACTGCTCGTGCAAATGAAGCTCTTCTCCACGCGCAACAGCCTCCTCGGCTATCCGCTGACCGACTCCTGCCTCAAGCAGATCACCGAGACCCTGAGCGGCGCGGACGGTCTCGGCTATCGCTCCGATCTCCTCGAACCGGCGCACACCGCCTGACCCGCTTTCCCCATGGCCAATCCCACCCCGGGCAGCCTGCCTTACACCGACACCAAGCCCGTCGGCTCGGCCGACTTTTATTTCGCGATCAACTCCACGTTCCGGTTCATCCTGCGCAAGCTGGGTCGGGAGGCTTGGATCCGTTACCTGCAGGACATGGGGCGCGACTACTACGCCCCGGTCAACCGGCAGTGGCTGACGGGCGGTCTGCCCGCGGTCGCCGGCTACTGGCGCGCCTTCTTCGCCGCCGAGCCGGGTGGGGAAGTGGAGGTGAAGCTGCTGCCCGACCGGGTCGAGCTCCACGTCAAGGTTTGTCCCCTGATCAAGCACCTGCGGGCCCATGGCCGCGTGCCGATCCCGGAGTTTTGCCAGCATTGTTACCATCTCGGTTCGGCCCGCGCCGCCGCCACCGGCCTCACCATGCGGCTGTGCGGCGGTGACGGCGCCTGCACCCACACTTACGCCCTGCCGGTGGCGCAGCTGCCGCCGCAGGATCCGAAACAAATCAAGGAGAACGCCCCATGATCGGCTGTTATGATTTCTGCGGTCACTACGAGTGGACCTTCGGCTGGTTCGAACGCACCGGCGGGCACCCCCTGGTGCGCGCCTATTGGGACGAGGCCATCAACCAGGACTCGCAGACCCACGCCCGCGACCTGATCAAGGCCGAGGGCATCCCGGGCATGCTGAAATACTGGGGCCACACCCTGCTGGAGGAGTCACCCGAACTCGGGTTCACCATCTCCCACCAAAAGGATGTGTTCCGCATCGACTTTCACCAGTGCCCCTCGCGCGGCTTCCTGCTGCGCAACGACCTCAAGAACTACAGTGACTACTGTGACCACTGCATGGGCTGGACCGGGCCCATGATGAAGTCCTGCGGCTACCAGATCGACCACGAGCACAACCATCGCGGCCAGTGCTGGTGGGAGATTCGCCCCGCCGGCACGCCGGGCGGCCACTCCGCCGCGGGCGCGGTCGCGGGTGACAAGGACGCCCGTTTGCTGCCCAACTGGCAGGCGCCCGGCGCGAAACTGGACCGCTACGTCAAGGCGAACGACCCGGATCAAAAAACCCCTTAATTCCACCGACCGATGAAAGTGCTCAAGGAAGGCGGCCACCGCCTCTTCGAAACCGACCCTGAAACCGCGCGCTACGTGGCCGAGCTGTTGGCGCGCCTGCGCCGTGACGGCATGGATGCCGTGCGCGCCCTGAGCGTCCAGTTCGACGAGTGGTCCCCGAAGAGTTTCGAGCTGTCCGAAAAGCAGATCGCGGCGGCGGTTGCGCAATGCCCCAAGCAGCTGCGGGACGACACGCGTTTCTGCCAAGGCAACGTGCGGCGCTTCGCGCGGGCCCAGCTGAAGATGTTCCAGCCCCTCGAAGTGGAGTCGCCCCCGGGCGTGTGGCTCGGCCACCGACACATCCCCGTGCAGTCGGTCGGCAGCTACGTGCCGGGCGGCCGCTACCCGATGTTCGGCTCCGCCCAGATGAGCATCATCCCGGCGAAGGTCGCCGGCGTGAAGTCCGTCGTCGCCTGCACGCCACCGGTCAAGGGCAGCGGCTATTATCCGGCCACGATCAACGCCATGAAGCAGGCCGGCGCTGACCGCATTTTCGTGCTGGGCGGCGTGCCGGCGATGGCCCTGATGGCCTTCGGCATGGGCGAGGTCGACCCCGTCGACATCCTCTGCGGCGCCGGCAACAAGTTCGTGGCCGAGGCCAAGCGCCAGCTTTTCGGCCAGTGCGGCATCGACCTGCTCGCGGGCCCGACCGAGATCGCGGTCATCGCCGACGATTCCGCGGACCCGGCCCTGGTCGCCTGCGACCTACTGGGCCAGGCGGAGCACGACCCGGCGAGCGGCCAGCTCTGTGTCTGCCTCAGCGCCGCCTTCGGCCACGCCGTGCTGAAGGAAATCGCCCGCCAGTTGCCTTTGCTGCCCACCCGCGAGATCGCGAGCCAGTCCTGGGCCACGCACGGCAAGCTCTATGTAGCCCGGGACCGTGACGAGGCGATCCGGATCAGCGATGACTATGCGCCCGAGCACCTCGAGCTGCACGTCGACCAGCCCGCCTATTACTGCAAGCGTCTGCGCAACTACGGGTCGCTCTTCATCGGCGAGGAGACGACGGTAGCCTACGGCGACAAGAGCATCGGCACGAATCACATCCTGCCCACCAGCCGCTCGGCGCGCTATACGGGCGGGGTGTGGGTGGGAAAATTCCTGAAGACCGTCACCTACCAGCGCATGACCCCGGCGGCGAGCCGCCGGGTCGGCGCCGTGACGGCGCGGCAATGCGACGTCGAACGCATGGCCGCGCATGCCGTCACCGCCCGCGTGCGGGTGGAGCGTTACGCCCCGAAGCCGGGTGGAAGGAAAAAGCGAGGAACATGAGCGCCACCCGTCCCGGGCCGAAACGGCCGCTGCACCTGTTCGCGACGATGTGGTCGTTGCGGCAATATCCCTCGTTGGAAAAGGAATGGTCGTGGAAGAAGAAATTCGCCGCCATCCGCGCCGCGGGGTTTGACGGTGTGTTCTCGCCGCCCATCCCCGTCATCGCGGAACGCGGGGCGCTGAAGTATCTGGCCGTCACCAGCCTCGGCGTTAATTCGGACTGTGCGGCTCCTTTTGCGGCGGCCCGCGAACTTGGCGCGGTCGCGATGGATGTCCAACTGGGGGACTACGACACTCCGTTGACCGAGGCGGTCACCGTGGCAAAACGCATCAGCGCTGCCGCCCGGGCAAACGGCCTGCCCTTCGCGATCGAGACCCATCGCGACACCTTCACCGAGACCCCCGAGGCCACGATGGCCCTGGCCCGGGCCTACCGGGCGGACACGGGTGAGACGCTGCCGCTTTGCCTGGATCATTCCCATTTCGCGGTGGTGCGCCACCTGCCGCCCGCCCAGCTCTGGGCTCGGCTGCAGGAGCCGAAGCCGCTGCTGCGTGCGGCGGTGCAATTCCATCTCCGGCCCTTCAACGGCCACCATTGCCAGCTACCGGCGCTGACGCCCGGCGGGAAACGGACTCCGGAGTATCTGGACTGGTTGGTTTATGTGACGGAATTGTTTGCCCACGAGCAGCGCCGGCGCACATCCCGCCCCGCCCTGGTCGTCGTGGAAATGGGCCACGCCTCCCCGGCGTATCGCCTGAGCGGTTTCCCCGACACCTGGCGCGATGTGCGGCGCGTTGCGGCCGACTTGCGTTCCCTCTGGCTCCGGGGGAAAATCACGCCATGAAGGGCAAGGTCGCAGTCGTCACGGGTTCCACCAGCGGCATCGGCTGGGGCCTGGCCGGCGCGCTGGCGGAGGCGGGCGCCGACGTGATGTTGCACGGCCTGGGTGATCCGGCGGAAGTCGAGCGTCTCCGCGCCGGCCTCGCCGCCCGCACGGGTGTGCGGGTCGCTGCCCACCAGGCCGATCTCAGCCGGGCGGAGGAAGTGACCCGCCTGATCCGTGACACCGAGGCGGCCCTGGGCGGAATCGACATCCTCGTGAACAACGCGGGCATCCAGTATGTCTCCCCCGTCGAGGACTTTCCGCCGGAGCGCTGGACCGCAGTGCAGAACATCATCCTGAACTCGAGTTTCCACGCCATCCGCGAGACGGTGCCGGGCATGCGGCAGCGCGGCTGGGGCCGGATCATCAACCTGGCCTCGGTGCATGGCCTCGTGGCCTCGCCGTTCAAGAGCGCCTACGTGGCGGCCAAGCACGGCCAGATCGGACTGACCAAGACCGTGGCGCTCGAACTCGCCGAGACCGGCATCACCTGCAACGCGATCTGTCCGGGCTACGTGCGCACGCCGCTGGTCGAGGGCCAGATCGACAGCCAGGCCAAGGCGCATGGCCTGCCGCGGGAACAGGTCATCCGCGACGTGATCCTCGCGGCCCAGCCGACGAAGCGCTTCGTCGAGGTGGCGGAGGTGGCCGCGCTCGCGCTTTTCCTCTGCAGCGAAGCGGCGCGGTCGATCACCGGGGCGGCCATCCCGGTCGACGGCGGTTGGTCAGCCCGCTGATTTTCCCGCCATGAACACACCTGATGCCGCACCATTCTTCGAACTCGGCCCGGGTGCAGAGATCGCACCCAACGTGATGCTCGGTTACCGCTACCCCGGGTGCAAACAGCCGACCAAAATCGGCGAGCGGGCCCGGATCCATTCCGGGACGGTGATCTATGCCGATACCGTGATCGGTCACCGGTTCACCTGCGGTCACAACGTCACCATCCGCGCGGAGTGCCAGATCGGTGATCGCTGCGTCGTCCTGCACGGCTGCACCCTCGAGGGGCGGCTCAAGCTCGGCAAGGGGGTGAAGCTGATGGCGCACATCTACATCCCGAGCAGCACGGTGATCGGCGACATGGTCTTCGTCGGCCCGGGCACGACCTTCCTCAATGCGCGTTTGCCCATGCGGGCCGCCGGTGTGAAGGGGGCCACGGTGGGCAATCACGTCATGATTGGCGGCGGGGTCACCATCGGCCCGGGCGTGACGATCGGAGACAACGTCTTCATCGGCGCCGGGGCGAACGTGGTCTGCGACATCCCGGCCAATTCGCTGGCGCTGGGCAATCCCGCCCGGATCCAGCCGCTGCCGGAAAAGTTCGGCGTGCGCAATGACCCCAGGCAGATCTTCTGCGGCCTCGACCTGTGGGACCAACGGCCGCGCGACGACACGTGGAAGGAAGAGGATTTTCCCGGCCGCGACGCTTGGCTGGCCGGGCAGTGAGGGTATCCCGCCGAGTTTTTTTGAATTCCGCACCCACCATGAACTCCACGCTGCACTTCCGTCGCGCCCTTGGGGCGTTTGTCCTGCTGATATCTATGCTGCCGGCTCTCGCCGGGAGCGGGGCCCCGCCGCCGCTGCGCGCGGCGCTGGCCACCTTCGTGGTCCACCCCACGGTGGGCATGCCGAGCGGCGCCAGCCGCACCGCCGAGCAGATCCATGAGGTGGTTGGGGACCTGAAGACCACGCTGGTCCTGCTGGAGGACGGCGACTCGCGCCTCTGCCTCGTGACCTCCTCTTTTGGGATCAACGAGCCGAAGCTTAACACGATCATCCGCGCGCTGGTGGCCCAGCAGCTCGGTTTCACCCCCGCCGAGGTGGTGGCCGCGACCTCGCACAACCACACCGTGCCGCTGCTGGAACTGGGTGGTGGCGGGGTCGAGGCCAACGCTCTGGGCCGTGAGTTCCTCACCGGGTTGAGCGAAGCCGTCGCCGGGCTGCAGGCCCGGCTGGCGCCAGTCACGGTCGAGTGGGGCGTCGCCCGCGAGGAGCGGATCACCTACAACCGCCGCGGCCGTCGCGCCGATGGCCGGAGCTACTTCATCCGTGAGGAAGACCGCCAGCTCCTGGACCCGGGGTATGTCGGGACGATCGACCCGGATGCGACGGTGGTGCTGCTGCGCGGCACGGGCGGCCAGCCCGTCGGGGCGATGGCGTTCTACACGGGGCACCCGGTCACGGGCTACAACCCGGAGCGCATGGCCGCGCACGGCCAGTGGCCGCAGGTTGCCTGCGAAAAACTCTCGGCGCACCTCGACGGCATTCCCGTGGCCTTCATCCAGGGCTGCTGCGGCGACATCAACTCGAAATACATGCTGACGGGCACAATCCAGCAGGCGATCGAGGCCGGTCAGCTGCTGGGCGATTCCTTCATCGCGGCGACCAAGAACCTGCACCCCTCCAAGCGCACGGACTTCACCTGGCAGCGCGCCAAGGTGACAGTGCCACAGGCGCCGTTGCCGCCGTTGGCGGACCTGCAGCGAGATCTGGCATCCATTGACGATTTCATCCGTCGCGGACGGCAGGGCGACGAGAACACACTCGAATGCGTCGGCATGAATTTTCCCCGCGCGCTGACACCCAACTACCGCGCCCAGCTCGTCTCCATGGTGCGGCCCTGGTATGTATGGGCGGAGGATCAGCGGCGCAGTGGGCTGGCGGACCAGCTCAAGCCCGGTTTGCCGCTCGAGATCGTGGTCGCGCGTATTGGTGACGTCGGCTACGTCGGCATGCCGTTCGAGGCCTTCGTGAAGATCGGCCTGCGCATCAAGCGTGAGGCGGCGCTGCCTTGTGTCCTGACCGGCGGCTATACGGACGGGTCGTATGGCTACATCCCCGACGCCTCCGCCACGGCGGACCGGGAATACATGGGGGGCTTTTTCCGCTACCTGCCCGAGCGACTGCCTTACACCGGCGTGGGCGGCGAAGCCGTGGCCGAGGTGGCCGTCCCGATCCTGGCGGACTTCGCCAAATAGCACCGCCGCTCAGTTCAGGAAGGCGCGGAGCCCTTCATCGATCGATCGGGTGCTCCGGAAGCCGAGCAGTTCCTGCGCGGCGAGCGGGGAGCCCACCGAGTGGCGGATATCGCCCTCGCGCGTCGGTTTGCGCCCGGGATTGAGGGAGCGGCCGGTGATGCTTTCCATGACGCGGATGACCTCGGTCAGCGGGATGGCGGTGCCGGTGCAGACGTTGACCACCTGCGCTCCCGTGACCGGTTGGGTCAGCGCCAGCACGTTGGCGCGGGACACGTCGGCCACCGCGATGAAGTCGCGTGTCTGGCCGCCGTCGCCCTCCAGCGCGAAGGACCGGCCTTCGCGGAAGGCGGCCGCGAGCAGCGAGATCACGCCGCTGTAGGGGGAGTGAGGATCCTGCCGCGGTCCGTAGACATTGAAGTAGCGCAAGGCCACGGTGCTGATTGCCGGATGGGCGCGGACGAGGTCGGCCAACACACCTTCGGAGGCCAGCTTCGCGGTGCCATAGGGGCTGAGCGGGTTGGTGGCGGCGGTCTCCCGGAGCGGCAGGTCGGAGTTGGCGCCATAGACGGCGGCGCTCGAGGCAAAAGCGATCCGGCGCACGGAGTTGCAGGCGGCCGCGGCGGCGGCGACCAGTCGCGTGGCCTCGAGGTTGAGGCGGCGGTTTAACGCGGGGTCGGCGATGCTCTCGGGGACACTGACCAGGGCGGCGAGATGGAGTATGGCATCCGGCTTCTCTGTCGTCACGACCCGGGCCAGCAGTCCCTCGGTCGTGATGTCCGCCCTCAACAGGCGGAAGCAGGGATGCCGCAAGGCGCTGGCGAGGTTCTGCTCCCGGCCCGTGCGAAAATTGTCGAGACCGATAACGTCATGGCCCCCGGCGAGCAGCAGGTCGGTGGTGTGGCTGCCGATGAAGCCAGCAGCGCCGGTGACAAGGATCTTGGCCATGGGTCAGGCGGAGCGTTCGTAGACCAAGCGGCCGCCGACCCAGGTCTTGGCGGCACGCAGGCCTTCGTCCCAGAGCACAAGGTCGGCGTCGGCGCCGGGCTGCAGGGTGCCTTTGCCCTTCAAGCCCAGGATGCGGGCCGGGTTGAGCGTGCCCATGGCCCAGACCTGTTCGGGGGGCAGCTTGAGCCAGGACAGGAGATTCGCCATGCCGCGGTCCATCGTGAGCGCGCTGCCGGCGAGCGTGCCCTTGGTCGCGTGGCGGGCGGCAGTCTCCGGGGCCACCTTGATGGGGAAGCCCCAGGGCGTGTCGTATAGGCCGGGGGGCAGGCCGGCACCGATGTTGGAATCGGTGATGAGGACGACACCTTGCCAGCCCTTGGCCGCGACCGCGGCGCGGATGGCGGTGGGGTGGACATGCACGCCGTCGGCGATGAAATCGACAGACATCCGCGGGTCGGCAAGGATCGCTTCCACGGCGCCGACCGGCCGCACGCCCGGGTCCTTCTCGGCCGGGGCGTAGAACACGTCGTAGAAATGCGTGGCATGCGTCGCCCCGGCCTCGATGGCGGCCTCGGTTTGCTCGGCGTCGGCCCGCGTGTGGGTGAGCAGCACCCGGATGCCCTTCGCGCGGAGGGCGCGGATGACGGGCAGGATGTTCTGCTGGTCGGGGCTGAGCGACATCGCCGTCACGCGCCCGGAGCAGGCGTCCAGCAACCGGTCCAGCAGCCTGAGGTCACCCGGCAAGGTCGGGCAGGCGGCGCCGCCGCAGGCCATGAAGGGTCCCTCCAGGTGAAGTCCGGGAATGCTCGCGCCCTGGATGGAAGGGATCGCTGCCACGATTTCGCGAAGCCGAGAAAAGGTCAGCTCGGTCGGCTGCGGAATGATGGTAGGCAGCACGCAGGTGCAGCCGAAGCGGCCGATTTCGCCGGCGCATTCGCGCAGGCCTTGCGCCCCGGTTTCATAAAGGCTGTGGCCGATGCCGTGGGTGTGCAGGTCGATGAGGCCGGGGGTCAGCAGGCGGCCGCGGCCGGCGATTTCCGTCGCGCCCGCCGACTGCGGTGGCGGGATGCTGCCGTGGGCGGCAATGATCCCGTCGCGGACCAGCAGGTCGCCGTTGATCACGGCTTCGCCGGGCAGAACCAGGCGGACGTCGCGCACAATGAAGTCGTTCATGGGTTGGGAAAGCGAGGCTCCGATGCGCCCCGTATAAACCGACTACGGGTCGTGAGCACAAGGGGAGAAAGCCCGCACCAAGCAAGAAGCCGTTTCCGCTGCAGCGGAAACGGCCTCGAAATTCTGCGGACGGCAGGGAACCTGGGTCAGACCAGCAGGAGCGCCGGTTTTTCCAGGAGGTCTTTCAAAGCACCCAGATACTGGGCTCCGACCGCGCCGTCGAAGACGCGGTGGTCGGCGCTCAGGGTCACCGTCATCGTCTGGCCGGGGACGATCGCGCCGTTCTTGATGACGGGCTTGGCGACCGTGGTGCCGACGGCGAGGATGGCGGAGTTGGGCGGGTTGATGATCGCGGTGAACTTCGGGATGCCCATCATGCCGAGGTTGGAGACGCAGAAGGTGCCGCCGGTGTAATCGTTCGGGGCGAGCTTCTTGTCCTTGGCCTTCTTGCCGAGAGCCTTGGCCTCGGTGCTGATCTGGAAGACGCTCTTGGCATGGCAGTCGCGGACGACCGGCGTGATGAGGCCGTCCTCGAGGGCAACGGCAAAGGCGACGTGCGCGGCGCCGTGGTAGCGGATCTGGTTGCCTTCCCAGGAGCTGTTGACGGCCGGCACCCGGCGTAGGGCCTCGGCGCAGGCCTTCAGGACGAAGTCGTTCACGGAGAGCTTCACGCCCTCCTTTTCAAGGCCGGTGTTGAGCTGGGCGCGGATGGCGAGCAGCGGCTCGGCGTCGATCTCGATGTCGAGGTAGATGTAGGGGATGGTCGTCGTGGACTCGACCATGCGCTTGGCGATGACGGCGCGCATGGTGGAGACGGGGACCGTGCGGTCCTGCTGGATCGGTCCCTTGGACGAAACCGAGCCGCCGGTGAAGGCGGAAGGCTGAGCGCTGGCAGCTGCAGGCTTGGACAGCAGAGCCGGGTTGGCGGCGGCGGCCAGGACGTCGGCCTTGACGATGCGACCATGTGGGCCGGAGCCGGTGAGGCGCGAGGCATCGATCTTCTGGTCGGCGGCGATCTTCTTCGCTAGAGGGGAGATCTTGAGACGGCTGTCGCCGCCAGAAACCTGAGGGGCCGCAGCCGGAGCCACGGCCATCGGGCCAGGAGCCACAGGTGCGGGAGCGGGGGCCGGTGCTGCAGCGACGGGCGCAGGAGCCGGAGCAGCGGCCTTGGCGGCGGCAGCCGGAGCGGGGGCGGAACCACCGATGTCGGGGGCGGCTTCGCCGGCTTTGCCGATGGCGCAGAGGGGGGCGCCGATGGCGACCTGGGAACCGGCCGGTGCGTAGATCTTGATCAGCGTGCCGGCGAAGAAGGACTCGAGCTCCATCGTCGCCTTGTCGGTCTCGACCTCGGCGAGCATGTCGCCGACCTTGACGGCGTCGCCTTCCTTGCGGAGCCACTTGACCAGCGTGCCCACCGTCATGGTGTCGCTGAGCTTGGGCATATCAATGATGTCGGGCATTGTCGGAAAAGTTGAGAGTTGAGGACTGAGAGTTGAGAGTTACTTCAGGGTCTCGAGCGCGGCTTGGTAGATGCGGTCGACGTTGGGGAGCTGGAGCTTCTCGAGCGGCATCGAGTAGATGGCCGGGGCGTCGATTGAGTTGAGGCGCTTGACCGGGGCGTCGAGGTAATCGAAGGCCTTGTCTGAGATGATGGCGGCCACCATGGCGCCGACCGAGCAGAAGGGCTTGGACTCCTCGACGTAGAGGGCGCGGCTGGTCTTCTTGACGGAGTTCAGGATCGTCTCTTCGTCCAGCGGGCGGATGGAGCGGAGGTCGACGACCTCGGCGGAGATGTTGTGCTTCTCCTTGAGGAGGTCGGCGGCCTTGAGGGCCATCTGGATGGCGCGGCCATGGCCGATGATGGAGAGGTCCTTGCCTTCGCGGAGGATGTTGGCCTTGCCGAGCGGCACGAGGTATTCGCCATCCGGCACTTCCATCGACTCGCCGTAGAGGATGGTGTTTTCCATGAACATCACCGGGTCGTTGTCACGGATGGCGGACTTCATGAGGCCCTTGGCGTCGTAGGCGTTGGACGGGACGACGACCTTGATGCCGGGGTGGTAGGCGGCGATGGACTCGGGCGTGTGCGAGTGGGTGGCGCCGACGTTGGTGCCGCCGTTGGCGGGACCGCGCAGCACGATCGGGCAGTTGATGAGGCCGCCGGACATGTAGCGGATGTTGGCCGCGTTGTTGAAGATCTGGTCGAAGGCGACCGAGTAGAAGCTGAAGAACATCAGCTCCATGACGGGGCGCAGGCCGAGCATGGCGGCGCCGACGCCCATGCCGATGAAGCCGGCCTCGGAGATCGGGGTGTCGACGATGCGCTTGGGGCCGTATTTGGCCAGCATGCCTTCGGAGATCTTGTAGGCGCCGTTGAACTGGGCGACTTCCTCGCCCATGAGGACGACGTTCGGGTCGCGTTCGATTTCCTCGGACATGGCGGCCCGGAGGGCTTCGCGGTAGGTGATGACGGGCATGGTGCTAAAAGTTTAGAGTTGAGAGCTGAGAGTTGAGAGCCGGAACCCTTAGTTGAAGAAGAGGGTGCCCTCGGACTTGCGGTCGGCGGGATTGTCGGCCTCCCAATAGACGTCCTTCTGGATGTCCTCGACGGTCGGGAAGGGACTCGCCTCGGCGAACTGCGCGGAGGTCTCGGCCTCGGCGCGGGCAGCCTCGTCGATCTTGGCGACGAGTTCGTCGGTCAGGGTCTTCTCGGCGAGGAGCTGGTTCTGGAACACCATGAGCGGGTCCTTGGTGGCCTTGTATTCCTCGATCTCCTTCTTGTCGCGGTAGGTGGTGTCCGGATCGGCGACGGAGTGGCCGCGGTAGCGGTAGGTGCGGATCTCGAGGACGGAGGGCAGGGACTTCTCGTGCGCGAGCTTGATGGCGGCGGCGACCTTGTCGCGGACCTCGAGGACGTCGTGGCCGTTCTCGATGATGTCCCAGTTCATGCCGTAACCCTCGGCGCGCTGCGCGAGGCTCGGGCCGGCGGAGGAGCGCTCCTGGCTCGTGCCCATGGAATAGCCGTTGTTCTCGATGACGAAGATGACCGGCAGCGACCAGAGGGCCGCGAGGTTGTAGGACTCGTGGACGGCGCCCTGGTTGACGGCACCGTCGCCCATGAAGGCGAGGGCGCAGCCCTTGAGGCCCTTGTATTTGAGGGCGTAGGCGAGGCCGGTGCCGAGCGGGATCTGGCCGCCGACGATGCCGTGGCCGCCCCAGAAATTACGCGACGGATCGAAGTAGTGCATCGAGCCGCCCTTGCCCTTGGAGCAGCCGGTGTATTTGCCGTAGTTCTCGGCCATCATCTCGTTCATGCCCATGCCGACGGCGAGCGCGTGGCCGTGGTCGCGGTAGGCGGTGATCACATGGTCGTTCTTGCCCATGACGGACACGACGCCGACCGCGATCGACTCCTGGCCGATGTAGAGGTGAAGGAAGCCGCCGATCTTGCCCTGCTGGTAGCTGCGCAGGCAGCGCTCCTCGAAACGGCGGATGCGCACCATGTCGCGGTAGAGCGCGATCAGCTCGTCCTGGCCGAGCTTGGCGTTGATGGGGGCCTGCCGGGCATTATAGCCAGCGACTTCGGGCTTTTTGGAGGGAGCGGGTTTCTTGGTCACAGGAAAATAGTTTGAGTTTGAAGCAATATTTAGGGCGCAGGAGTCTGTCTTTCAGCCAAAGCGGAGGGATGACAAGCGAAAGTTTGGGCTTAGCGGGCCCTCCCGAGAATCAAAATCAGGCCTTCCCCGTGATCTGCTCGACCGTGATCTTGATAGGCGAGCGGGCGCAGTCGGCCTTCAGGGCGACGAAGCCGTCGCGGTATTGGTCGAAAATGGGCCAGAGTGCGGCCTTGTCGGTCTCGGGGATGGGGAGGCTCTTGATTTGTTCGCGGGAGAAGAAGGCAAACTTCCCCTCGGCGATGTCGGGCGGCAGGGCGGCGATGGGCTGCTTGCAGCGGAAAAGAAACATCAGCCAGTGCGTGTCACCCTGGTAGGCCTTCTCCGCGATCATGGCGAAAAGGTGGAGCTGGTCCGGGGTGACGACAAGGCCGGTCTCCTCGGCGGTCTCGCGCACGGCGCACTCGAAGGGCGACTCGCCGGTGGTCATCTCCAGCTTGCCGCCGATGGGCGTCCAGACGCCGAGGTTGGGTTGCTTGGCGCGGAGCATGAGGAGCTGCTCGCCGGCGGCGTTCTCGATGAAGACCAGGACACTGATCTTGTAGGGCAGGACGGAGGCCATGTGGCAAAAGAGCGTGACCTTTGCGGCAGGTCGGGCAAACAAATCCTCGCGGTCGCGCGGCGCAGTGCATGTGCCGCCCCGTCTCTCCCGCCATGCCCCATATCGCCCACATCGCGAACCTCTGGTCCCTCGTCCGCCATCCCTCCGCCGCCACCGAGTGGTCGCTCGAGCGCAAGATCAAGGCCGTGGCCGCCGCCGGCTTCGACGGCCTGACGACCGCCCTCACGCCCGAGCACCGCCGCCTCGCCGAGAAACACGGCCTGCGCCACCTGCTCGGTTTCATCTCCTCGCAGAATCCGGCCGACTTCCCGCGCCTCATCCGCGAGCAGAAGGAGGGCGGGGCGGTGCACATCAACGTGCAGCTTGACGACCACGATACGCCGCCCGCGCTCGCGACCAGGCACTGGATCCAGCTGGAGCGCGCCGCCGAGAAGATCGGCGGGGTCGTGGTCTCGCTCGAGATCCACCGCGACACCTGCACCGAGACGCCCGAGAAGACCTACGAGATCGCCGACCGCTACCACGCGGCGACGGGCCGGCTCTGCAAGATGAACTTCGACTTCTCGCACCTCGCGAGCGTCAAGCACCTCAATCCTGACAACTACATCGAGCGCCTGCTCGACCACCCGGAACTCGTGCAGCACAGCGAGCAGGTGCACTTCCGGCCGTTCAACGGTCACCATTGCCAGGTGCCGGTCACCTACAAGGGTGCGCTGTCACCCGAGGTGAAGAGCTACCTTGTGTTCGTCGAGGCCCTGATGCGCCTCTGGAAGAAGGCCCGCGGCAACAAGAACAAGACGATGTTCGCGTGTCCCGAACTCGGGCCCTACGCGCCCGGCGGCTCGGGCTACAACATCTCCGGCCTGCCGCCGGCGTGGCCGGATGCGGTCATCCTGCGCCACGAACTCGGCCGCGCCTGGGCGCGGGCGTGATCACATCGGTTTCGGCGAACGCGGCGGACAGGTCGCGGCATTCGTGAGCGGGCAGGCTTTCCGGATGCGCCCGAGCAGGTCCTGGTAGAAATCAAAGCACGGGTCGCCCGGCGTGCGCGGCAGCTTGCGGTCGAGTTCCTGGGCGGTGGCGATGGCGCGGGCCTGCGATTCCTCGCGGATCTTCACGCCGCGCTCGCGGTAGCCGGTGTTGTCCACGCCGGCCAGCTCGGCGAGCAGAGGCAGCCACTGGTGGGCGTATTGGACGTGCGCGGTCTCGTCGATGATGTCGAAGAGCATCATCTCGGCCGACTGCAGGTCCTGGCCCTCCTTGAAGTCCACGTAGCCCTCGTTCTTCACGACGAAGTGGCCGGTCTCCGCGACGAGGCCGATCATGAACACGTTCTCGTAGATCTGGGCCTTGGTGAGCGGTTCGGCCTTGAGCGGGGCGAGAAGTTCCTGCTGGCGGGCGTAGGCCTCGTCGAGGGAGATCCCGCGCTTGGCGGCCTGTTCCTTGAGCTCGGTGTCGCGGACCAGCTGGTCGTAACCCGAGAAGCCGACGTCCTCGAGGCTGATGCCGAAGTCGCGCAGGCGCGAGTAACCGGAGTCGCCATGGCGGGATTCGTCCCACAGGTGGCGGGAGATGATATGTTGCCAGGCCCACGGCATGTAGTGGCCGTAATAAAGCCAGAGCAGCTGGTCGTCGGGCAGGTTCTTCTCGAGCATGTAACCGAAGGCCCAGAACAGGCGGCGCGCCTCGAGGTTGGTGGCGAAGTCGGCGCGCACGTAGTCCATGAACGGCTGG